>Ga0155465_1002_pt1 | contig 11200 bp, 13 predicted proteins | sample RifCSPhighO2_12_FD_107123 | JGI IMG/M metagenome (GOLD analysis project Ga0155465, IMG submission 107123) | Alphaproteobacteria bacterium RIFCSPHIGHO2_12_FULL_66_14 | reverse complement strand
CCACGGCGGCGAGGCCGACGCCGAACGACCCGATATAGAGGAAGCCGTAGCCGCCGGACGTGTCGAAAATCCAGCCGCCGACGGCCGGCCCCAGCGCCATGCCGAGGCTCGAGATCATCGCGGCGCCGCCGAACACGGTGCCCATGATGCGCATCGGAAAATATTCGCGCGCGATCACCGCGTAGAGCGGCATCACCCCGCCATAGGCCATGCCGAACAGGATGGCGACGGCGTAGAACTCCGCCACGTCGCGCGTGAAGTAGTAGGCGCCGGCGCCCAGTGCCTGGACCATGAGCCCGAGCACGACGATGCGACGGGCGCCGAACCTGTCGCCGAGCAAGCCGAACAGGATGCGGCCACCCAGCCCTGCGAGACCCTCGGCGCTGTAGATCGTGACAGCCGTCATGGCGGGCAAGCCACAGGCCATAGCGTAGCTCACCACGTGGAAGATCGGCCCGGAATGCGCCGCGCAGCAGAAGAAGAACGTGAGCGACAGCACGATGAATTGAGGTGAGCGCAGCGCCTGGGCCACCGTCATCCCTTCGCCACCCTCGGCCGGCGTGCCGGACGCGCCCTCGTCTGCGGCCGGCGCCCGCCGTACCAGTAGCGCGGCCGGAATCAGAAGCGCCCACGCCAGGATCGCAATGGCAAGCTGCGCCGTGCGCCAGTCGTAAGATTCGACCAGCCAGCCTGCGAAGGGCGAGACTGTCATCGGCGCCATGCCCATGCCGGCCGACACGAGCGAGACGGCGAGGCTACGATGCTTGTCGAACCAGCCCGTCACGGTGGCGATCATCGGCGCAAAGACCGCGCCAGCGGCGATGCCGACCAGCACGCCATAGATGAGCTGGAATTCGAGCAGGCTGGTGGCGCGGCTCGCGAGCGCGAGGCCGAGCCCCAGCAGGATCGCGCCCGCCAGCACGACGATGCGCGGGCCGAAGCGGTCGGTGAGTACACCCCAGCCGAAGGCGGCGACGCCCATCGTCAGGAAATCGAGCGTCATGGCGCTCGAGATGCCGGTGCGCGACCAGCCGGTAGCGTCGGACATGGGTTGCAGGAAAACGGCGAGTGAGAACATCGCGCCAATGGCGACACACCCCATCAGCGCGCCGGCGCCGACGATCACCCAACCGTAGAAGAGCTTCATGGCTGCACCCTCATAATTATATAATACATAACCTATTGGTTAAGTGTTTACAACAGCGAGGACAAGGCCTGGCTGCATACCCGCCTCGCTCATCCCGAGACGTTCGGCCGGGGGCAAAGGATTCGCGGCCGGGCAAAGAATTACGTCACACGCGCCGCTATCTTGCGAGCGCGCCGGAAAGGCGTCAGCATTCGCACCAGTCGGGAATTGTCACGATGGCACCACACATCCGTTACCTCGCTGGCATAGCGTCGGTGCTTGTGCCTTTCTGGTTCGCGACCGACGCCGCGCTCGCCTGCGCATGCTGCTCGAACAGAGCGGCGCGCTATGTCGAGGTCGAGAAGCTCAGCGAGAGCCGACTGGGCGAGATTGAGAGGATGACCTTCGCCGAGGAAGCATTTGTCGCCGAGGGTGCCGATGATCATCCCGTCGAGATCCAAAACCTCGGCACAAAGTTGCCACTTGCGGTCGCGCGGACCCAAAAGGAGATCGTGTTCTCCTTCCGCGACCAGCTGGGCCGCGTGGCTGCACTGACGCTCGCGATCCCTGATACCATTTCGATCTTTGAGGTCGATCCACGCGGCGACACAAAGAACGACGGTCTCGGCCCCAGTCTTTTCAAGGAATGGCAACTGACTGCGAACGCCAGTGGCACCGGCGCATTCCAACCTCTGGTCGGGGCCAGCCAGAAGGTGACGCTGATCCTACACGGCCACGGCCGTGGCTGCACCGAAGCGATGGATTTCACCGACTGGACGCTGCTGATCCGCGGACCGGCCGGCAAACTCACCCTCTATGGCGCACTGACGTCCGCTTTCCGCTAGCCCGTGCGCTTAGGGCGCCGGCACGACTGTCAGTTCAGTGCCGTTCACACCCGTCACCCGTACCTTGGCGCCGGCCACCATGTCGGGCCCGGTAACGGTCCAGCTTCCGTCACCCAAATTGACCCGGCCGCGGCCGGCCAGGATCGGCGCGTCGAGCACGATCGTGCGACCGATCAGGCTGTCACCGCGGGCGTTGAGCGTCGACGGGGGTGAGTCGATGTTCTGCAGGCGCCGAAGCGTCCGCCTGAGCCCGACCGCCGAGACGACGGCGACCACCGCGAACGTCAGGAGCTGCCACTCCAGCGTCAGATCGGGCACGACAAGCAGGAACAGGCCCGATGCCAGCGCACCGATTGCCAGAAACATGAAGACCACGCCGGGCAGCATCATCTCGAAGACGAGCAGCACGGCAGCAAATGCCCACCAGTGCCAGAAGACGACCTTGAACATCATCATGGCCGCCTAGCCCGCGTTGGGAACCGAGCCGCGCGGCCGGGCGGCGGCCTCGACGCCGCGCGCCTGGGCTTCCTTGGCGAGTTCTCCGATCCCCGCGATCGAGGCCATGATGCCGGCGGCCTCGACCGGAAGGAAGAAGACTTTCGAGTTCGTGCTGGAGCCCATCTTGGCCAGCGCTTCGACGTATTTGGTGCCGAGGAAGTAGTTGGTCGCCTGCACGCCGTTGCCGGCGATCGCCTGGGCCACGACCGATGTCGCCTTGGCTTCGGCCTCGGCCATGCGCTCGCGCGCCTCGGCGTCGCGGAAGGCGGCCTCGCGCCGGCCCTCGGCGGTCAGGATGGCCGACTGCTTCTCGCCCTCGGCACGCTGGATGCTCGATTCGCGCACGCCTTCGGACTCGAGGATGGTGGCGCGCTTCTCGCGCTCGGCCTTCATCTGCCGGCCCATCGCGACCACGATATCTTCGGGCGGCGCGATGTCCTTGACCTCGATGCGCAGCACCTTGACGCCCCATGGGCCGGTCGCCTGGTCGATGACCGCCAGCAGCGTGTTGTTGATGTCATTGCGTTTGGACAGCGCCTCGTCGAGCGCCATGTTGCCCATGACGCTGCGGATGTTGGTCAGCGCCAGATTGGTGATGGCGAGATGGAGGTTCTGCACCTCGTAGGCGGCGCGCGCCGCGTCGATCACCTGATAGAACGAGACGGCATCGACCTGGACGCTGGCGTTGTCCTTGGTGATGACTTTCTGCCCTGGAATGTCGAGGACATTCTCCTGCATGTTGATCTTGCGGCCGACCCTGTCGATGAAGGGCACGATCAGATGCAGGCCGGGTGTCAGCGTGCGCGTGTAGCGGCCGAACCGTTCGATGGTCCAGTTGGTGCCCTGCGACACGGTCTTCACGCCAGCGAACACCAGCACCAGTGCTACGAGCACCAGTGCCAGGACGAAGATCAGAGCACCAGACATTGCTGCGCCTCCCAAGCTTTCGCGGAAAGCCTAGCCCAAGGCGATGCGCCGGGCCATCGCCGCGGCTAGAGTTCACCGCTGGACAGAGGAGGTTTCATCGTGGTCGAACCCGTCTGGGAGCCCCTTCCCGACTATCGGCGCTACGCCCCGGACGAAATGGCCGAGCGCGCCCGCATCTTTCACGCCGACCTTCGACGCCGGCGTACGGTGCGCGACTTCGATCGTCGGCCAGTGCCTCGCGAGGTCATAGAGACCTGTCTCCTCGCAGGGGGCACGGCGCCGTCAGGCGCCAATCTGCAGCCTTGGCACTTCGCCGTCATCGAGGATCCGGCGGCGAAGATGCGCATACGTGTCGCCGCCGAAGCGGAGGAGCGCGCCTTCTACAGCGGGCGTGCTCCCGCGGAATGGCTCGAGGCGCTGGCGCCACTCGGCACCGACGCCGACAAGCCATTCCTCGAAGATGCGCCGCTGCTGATCGCGATCTTCGCCCAGAAATCAGGGACCCGCCCCGATGGGCGCCGGGTGAAGAACTACTACGTGCCCGAGTCGGTCGGCATCGCCACGGGCTTCCTGATCGCCGCCCTGCACGATGCAGGACTCGCGACGCTCACCCATACGCCGAGCCCGATGGGCTTCCTCAACGAGATCTGCGCCCGGCCGAAGTGGGAAAAGCCCACGATCCTGCTGGTCGTCGGCTATCCCCGGACCGGTTGCCGGGTTCCCGTGCATGGCGGCCTGCGAAAACCGCTCGAGCAAATCAGTTCGTGGATCTAGTGTCCGTCCCCAACCAGCGATCGAGGAAACCGTCGATCCAGCGATTGAGCGGCGGATCGTAGAGCGGGTGCATGGCCAGATGCACGCCGCGCTGCTGGGCACCCGGCATCTTGAGGCGCTCGGCAGCCTTGAGCGTCCAGATTTCCTTCATCTCCAGCGTGACCTCGGGATGAAACTGGAACCCGAACGCATTGCCACCGTAACGGAAGGCCTGCACGGGGTAGCGATCGTTGGTGGCCAGCAGCTCGCAGCATGCCGGCACCTGCATGCCTTCGCGATGCCACTGGTAGACCTTCATCGGCGACCTGATCCAATCGCGGCCGGCCTCGGTGGGCTCGACATCGACATAACCGATCTCGACCAGCCCATCAGGATGAGGCGCCACGCGGCCGCCGACGGCGCGCGTCAGGAGCTGGGCACCGAGGCAAAGACCGAGGAACGGAACGCCGGCCTCGACCACCTTGGGAATCCATTCCAGTTCGCACTTGATGCCGGCCAGGGTGCCGCAATCGTTGGCCGACATCGGTCCGCCGAAAATCACCACGCCAGCGTATTCGGACATGTCTTCGGGCAGATCGCAGCCGAGATTCGGGCAAAGGCGGTGAAGCTCGTATCCGCGCTTCTCGAGGAGGACCCCGACCCGTCCGGGTCTGGAGTGCTCCTGGTGCACGACGATTGCTACTTTCTTGGGACCAATCTTTTTAGGCTGTGAAGCCGGTACCGTCATGGATTTGCAAGATACGCGTCGCTTGTGGCATCGACAAGGCGAACCGACGGCGGAGAGACGAAATGGCGCGCCAGCTCGACTTCTACTTCGATTGCTCCAGCCCCTGGACCTATCTCGCTTTTCACGCCGTGCAGCCGCTCGCCCTCGAACTCGGCGCGGAAATTGCGTGGAAGCCCATCCTGGTCGGTGGCGTGTTCAATGCCGTCAACCAGATGGTCTACGACAACCGCGCCAAACCCAACCCGCGGAAGCAGTCCTATATGCTGAAGGACCTCGCCGATTGGGCCCGGCTCTACGGTCTGCGTATCGTCTTTCCGCCCAAGGTCTTCCCGGTGAACAGCGTAAAGTGCATGCGCGGCGCCTTCGTGGCGATCGACGAGGGAAAGTTGGTACCCTACGCCACCGCCGCCTTCGAGGCCTACTGGGGCGACGACCGCGACCTCGCGCGTGAAGACGTGCTCGCCGAGATCGCCACCACGGCCGGCATCGATCGCCAAAGCTTCTTCGCCGCCATCGGGACCGACTCGTGCAAGGCGCGGTTGCGGACCAACACCGAAGAGCTCATCGCCCGTGGCGGCTTCGGCAGCCCGACGATATTTGTGGGTGACTCGATGTTTTTCGGTAACGATCGCCTGCCGTTGGTCCGAGCGGCATTGGAGACCCAATGAGTGCCAATGACGATCCGCAATTCTGGCAAAGGGCCCGCGCTCATCTCGTGCGCTATGGCGGCGCCTTTTCGCCACTGATCGCCGAACGCGCCGCCGGCAACTTTTTCACCGACGCCGACGGTCGGAAGATACTGGATTTCACCTCCGGCCAGATGAGCGCGATCCTCGGCCACAGCCATCCCGAGATCGTCGACGTCGCACGACACTGGATCGGCGAGCTCGACCACCTCTATTCGACCATCCTCTCCCGCCCGGTGGTCGATCTGGCGGCGTTGATCGCCGAGATCTCGCCCGGCCGCCTCGATCGCGTGCTGCTGGTCTCGACCGGCGGTGAGTCCAACGAGGCTGCGCTGCGCATGGCCAAGTTGGTGACCGGCCGACACGAGATCGTGGCCATGAGCCGTTCATGGCATGGCGTCACTGGCGGTGCGGCATCCGCCACCTACTCATCGAGTCGCAAGGGTTACGGCCCGCCGACGCCGGGCGCGTTCGTCCTGCCGGCGCCCGACACCTACCGTTCGCGCTTCATCGACGCGCGGGGCATCTACGACTGGCAGTCGGAACTCGACTTCGGATTCGAACTCATCGACCGTCAATCGAGCGGCGCGCTGGCCGCGTGTATCGTGGAACCAATCCTGAGCTCGGGCGGTGTGCTCGAACCGCCCGCAGGCTACATGGCGGCGTTGGCCGAAAAATGCCGTGAGCGCGACATGCAGCTCATCTTCGACGAGGCCCAGACCGGACTCGGCCGCACCGGCCACCTGTTTGCCTGCGAGCGCGATGGCGTCGTGCCGCAGTACCTCACCCTTTCCAAGACGCTGGGGGCCGGCCTGCCGCTTGCCGCCATGCTCACGACTCCCGAAATCGAGGATGTCGCGGCGGAACGTGGGTTCCTCTTCTACACAACGCATGCCTCCGATCCGCTCCCGGCCGCAGTCGGCCTCAAGGTCATCGAAGTCATCCTCCGCGATCGCCTGACAGAACATGCTGCCCATCTCGGCGAGCGGTTGAAGACCGGACTGCTCGCCCTGCAGCAGCGTTACGACTGCATCGGCGACGTGCGTGGCCGTGGCCTCCTGCTCGGCCTCGACCTGGTGAAGGACCGCCGCACACGGACACCCGACCCCGAGCTCGCCCAGCGCGTTGCCCGGCAGTGCCTGGACCTCGGCATGATGACCAGCGTCGTCCGTGGTGGATTCGGCATCTTCCGCGTTGCGCCACCCATGACGATCACGGACGAGCAGATCGACCTTGGCCTCGATATCTTCGACCGGGCACTGATCAAGGCTATGCACTGAAATATCGAGGTTTTCACGCATTCGTGGGCACTCGGGCGGCGCTTGCGCGGTAATTAAGTTTGAAACACGCGTCTAACTGTTGTACCCGCTGGCGGTTTCCGGCCAACGCGTTGGGAGTGTACGGATGATCAAGATGCTTTCGCAGGCGACGATTCTGATGGCAGGAGTCCTGGCGCTGGGCGCTTGTACGCTCGGCCAGGCCAAGACCGCGGCGCCTGTGGCCAAGGCGGCGGCGGCCGACTATCAGGCGCCTGTTCCGCCCAGCCCGCCCGCGGGGAACACTCGAGCCTACTGCTACAATGCCGCCGACCTGGCGGTTGTTCGCGCGCGCATGGTGCAGCAGGAGCTCGTGGTGGCTACCCTGCAATGTCAGAACCCGGGCGGCAGCCGCGCCTTCGAGGGGCTCTATGCCAGCTTCATCGGTAAGTACCAGACGGAACTCGGCAGCAACTCGCGCTCGTTGACCCAGGTCGCAAGGCGCAAGCGCTTGAACATCGATGTCTTTGTCACCGAAGTCGCCAACCGGACGGCTCAGCGCGCGCCGGTCGACCGGGAGTTCTGCTCGCGCGGCAAGCGGGCATTGGACTGGGCACTCGATCCCAAAGTGTCATCGCTCAACCAGGTCCCACCGCCGTATGATCTCGGCCCGGAAATGAATATCTTCGCCTGCCCGGCCCAATAGCCCGCCGGACAGAGACAAAAAAGGCGGTCCGAAAGGACCGCCTTTCTTTTGGTTCGAGTCCGCGAAGCCTACTGAATCACGATCTCGACGCGCCGGTTTTGCGGCTCACGCACACCGTCCTTGGTCGCGACCAAAAGCGCGGTCTCGCCCCGGCCGACGACCGTGATCGTGTCCGCAGGCACGCCCTGTCTCACGAGCGCCGCCTTGACCGTGTTGGCGCGGCGCAGGGACAGCGCCATGTTGTAGTTTGCCGGCCCCGATGTGTCCGTGTGGCCGGTGCAGGTCAGACGCGCGTTCTGTCCCGACTTGGCAACCGCAGCAGCCTCCTTGACGATGTCCATGGCGCGCGGCGTCAGCGTCGACTTGTCGAAGTCGAAAAACACCAGGAAGTTCTTCACCGGCGGCGGCGGCGCTGCTGCCGGCGGCGGCGCAGGCTCGTCGCAGGCGCCCAGAAGGAACGCAGCCGCGACGACGGCCAAAAGCCTCTTGATCATATTGGTCTCCCCCTTTGCGAAGCCATAACAGGATGAATACTAGCGCTGATTAGGGGGCAGTCGCCATAACAACTATGGTTTCATATGTGCTGCGTCGTGCCGCGCCCGCCAGCGCCGCGCGGCGTATCGGCTAGGCCCGACGTGGCTGCCCGCAAGACCTCCAGATACCCTGTCTTGAGTTCCATCGGGTGCCCACGACTGCCGGCAAGCAGGGCGCGATGAGCCGTCGGCAGGCGCCAGCACGGCACGAACATGAACAAATGGTGTTCAAGATGGAAGTTGACCCAATAGGGCGCCAGGAGAAGCCTGACCACAGGGTTGGCGTAGGTCGTGCGGGTGTTGCGCAAGGGATCGTCGTTGTCGGGAACGACGGCATGCTCGGCAATGTTCCGGATCCGGCTCGCGAGTTGATACCAGGTCGCGAGCGGCAGCAACCAGAGGACCGGGTAGAGCCACCAGTAGCCTGTTGCCGTGAGCCCGCCGAGCAAGACGAGATTGGCAATCAGAGCCCCTTTTTCCCGGCGCCAGAGATTGCCCAATCTCGCCACGAGACCCTGTCCGGACGGTCCCAGGGCGCGCCTGATCTGCTCGCCGCGCCGCAAGTGGGCAGTCTGTCCCGTGAGATCGCGCAAGATCTTGCGTTGCAGGCTTCGGCGGCTGATCGGGAACGCCGCCGATAGCCCCAGATCGGGGTCCTCGGGCTGTTGCGTGAACCGGTGATGTTGCAGATGGTAGGGTCGGTAGAGCCCAAGGCTGGTGAAGACGGGATAGGCACAAAGCCAGCTTCCCACCCGGTCGTTCAGGCGCCGGTCGGCGAACAGCAAGCCGTGTGCGGCGTCATGCATCAGGATGGCCAGTCCGAGTTGACGGCCACCGATCACCATCACGCCCAAAAGGAACGTAAGGGGATTGGGCCACCATGCGAACAGCACCATGCTGCCGGCGATCAGCGCCCAGGCGTGCAGAACCAACGAAATTCCGACGAGGTCCGACCTGCCGCGCAGCTGCCGGATCTGCTCGAGTGTCAGGTAGTCGCTGACTTTGACCGCGATCACAGGCATGCCGTCCTCCCTGGAAAGCTGAGCGCGCGTCTGCGCACTGTCAACGCCAGCGGCAAGCCGCTATCTTTCAAATCACATGCAGAGCCGGACCATCCGCACCGACGTCCTTGACGTCGCCTACGAGGAACACGGCCCCCCGGGGGGCGCCGCGGTCATCCTGCTGCATGGATTTCCCTATGACGTCCGTTGTTTCGACGAAGTCGCGCCGGCCCTCGCGACCGCCGGCTGCCGGGTCCTGGTCCCCTACCTGCGCGGCTATGGCCCGACCCGCCTCCTGAGCGCCGCCACCCCGCGCTCGGGTGAGCAGGCGGCACTCGGCAATGACCTCCTGCAGTTCATGAATGCACTCGGCCTCAGCAGAGCGGCGCTCGCCGGATACGACTGGGGTGGCCGGGCCGCCTGCATCGTCTCGGCCTTGTGGCCCGAGCGGGTACGCTGCCTCGTGAGCTGCACCGGCTACAACATCCAGAACATCGCCCAATCGATCGACCCCGCGCCAGCCGAGCAGGAGCACCGCTTCTGGTATCAGTATTACTTCCATACCGAACGCGGCCGGGCGGGACTTACGAAGAACCGCCGCGACATCTGCCGGCTGCTGTGGAAGCTGTGGTCACCCGAGTGGGCCTTCGATGAAGCCACCTTTGAGAAGTCTGCCACCTCCTTCGACAACCCCGACTTCGCCGAGGTCGTCATCCAATCCTACCGCCATCGCTACGGCTACGCGCCAGGCGATCCGGCGCTCGCCGGTCTCGAGGAACGACTCGGCGCTCAGCCAAAGATCGCCGTGCCGACGATCAACCTGCATGGCGGCAATGACGGCGTCGGGCCGGCACCACAGATCGACGGCAATGCAAAATTCTTCACGGGCGTCTATGAAAGACGCTTAATCCCGCGTGTCGGCCATAACGTGCCGCAGGAGGCGCCGTCGGCCACGGTTGCGGCGCTGCGCGACTTGATGAAAGGAACCACGGAATGAGCAACATCGCCCTGATCGGCGCCACCGGGAATATCGGCAGCCGCGTGCTCACAGAGGCGCTTGCCCGCTCGCACACGGTCACCGCCATCACGCGCGACCCGCGCAAGCTTACGGCCCGCCCCGGCATGACGATCAAGGCCGCGAGCACGACCGACCCCGTCGTTCTGACCCAGGTTCTCAAGGGCCACGACGTCGTCGTGGTGTCTGTCAAATGGAACGAGAACGACGTTAACCGCGTCATCGACACGATCCGCAAATCGGGCGTCAAGCGCGCGCTGTTCGTCGTCGGCGCCGGCAGCCTGATCCGCAAGGACGGACGCACCCATTTCGACCACATGGCCGAAAAGGGCGTGCAGCCGCCGACCTCGAAGCCGGCAATGCAGGCCCTGGAGACCATTCGGGCGATCAAGGACCTGGATTGGACGGCAATCTCGCCCGCGGCGGCGATCCCGGCTGGCCAGCGCACCGGCAAGTTCCGCCTCGGCCTCGATCAATTCCTCGTCGACTCCAAGGGCGAGAGCCGCATCAGCCGCGAGGACTTCGCCATCGCCATCCTCGACGAGATCGAGAAGCCCAAGCACATCCGCAAGCGGTTCACGGCGGCCTACTAGCTACTCCAGTGTCTCCAGCAGCCGCGTGCAGAGATAGGTGCGCGGCACCAGCGACGAGTAGTAAATCTGCTCGTTGGCAGCGTGCGCGCCTTTGCCGTCGGCCCCGAGGCCGTCGAGCGTCGGGATGCCGAGGGCGGCGGTGAAATTGCCGTCGCTGCCGCCGCCGGTCAGCGGCACGTCGGCTAGTTCCTTGCCGATCTCGCGGTAGATCGCCTGCGCCTTGCCGAACAGGTCGGCGATGCCGGCATCCTTCTGGTAGGGCGGCCGATTCATGCCACCCTCGACCGTGAGTTCTACATCCTTGCCGATCGGCTCAAGGTTCAGGAACCAGTGCGTCATCTCCTCGGCGAGCTGCATGCTGGGCACGCGCAGGTCGACGTCGATCACGCACTCCGCCGGCGTCACGTTCACGCCCGTGCCGCCGCGAACCAGGCCGACGTTGCAGGTGATGCCGCGGGCATAGTCGGTCTTCTCCTCGATGCGCACGATCTGCCGCGCCATCTCGAGGATGGC
>Ga0155465_1239_pt1 | contig 11227 bp, 14 predicted proteins | sample RifCSPhighO2_12_FD_107123 | JGI IMG/M metagenome (GOLD analysis project Ga0155465, IMG submission 107123) | Alphaproteobacteria bacterium RIFCSPHIGHO2_12_FULL_66_14 | reverse complement strand
CCGGCTGCCGGCCGACAAGCGCGCGGCGATCTTCGAGTGCGTCGGCGTGCCGGGCCTCCTGCAGCAGGTGTTCGAGAAGGCGCCGCGCGATGCCCGCGTCATCGTGGCTGGCGTCTGCATGGAGCCGGACACGATCGAACCGATGTTCGCCATTTTCAAGGAATTGAATCTCCAGTTCGTCCTAGGCTACACGCCTGAGGAGTTCGCCCGCTCGCTCGGTTTGCTGGCCGACGGCAAGGTCGACGCCGCGGCGCTGATCACATCGAAGGTCGGGCTGGAGGGTGTAAAGGGAGCGTTCGAAGCATTGGCCAATCCGGAGAAACACACCAAGATTCTCGTCGAGCCGTGGCGCTGAGGCCCGGTCGCTAAGGGAGGAAAAGAAAAATGAAGTTCTACAATTCGGTCGGCCCCAACCCGCGCATGGTGCGCATGTTCATGGCCGAGAAGGGCTTCGACGTGCCCAAGGTCGAGGTCGATCTGCGCGGCGGCGAGAACCGCAAGGAACCCTACCTCAAGGTCAATCCTTCGGGACAGTGCCCGGCGCTGGAACTCGACGACGGTACCGTGTTGGCCGAGATCACGGCGATCTGCGAGTACGTCGACGAGATCAAGAAGGATACGCCCTCGCTGATCGGCGACACGGCCGAGGAGCGCGCCAGGACCCGCATGTGGGTCCGCCGCATTGATCTCAACATCGCCGAACCGGCGGCCAACGGCTTCCGCTTCTCGCAAGGCTTGAAGATGTTCCAGGACCGCATCCGCTGCATTCCCGAAGCGGCCGACGGTCTCAAGGCCACAGCGCGCGACAAGCTCGCCTGGCTGGATGGGCTAATGGGCAGCAAGCCCTTCGTCGCCGGCGACAAGCTCACTCTTGCCGACATCCATCTCTTCGCCTTCGTCGACTTCATGGGCAATGTCGGCCAGCCACTCGATCCGGCCTGCAAGACTCTCACGGCCTGGTTCGGCCGCATGAAGGCGCGCCCCAGCGCCGCCGCTTGAGCCCAAGGAAAATCACGATGCACCGTCTGATCGCTCTGTTCGTTACTCTCGCAATACCTTTTCTTGGACCGCAGGCCGCAGCCCAGCAACAGCCGCCGGTGATGCAGGGACTGTTCCTGCTCACCGACTATCCGGCGCAGACGGTGCGTGCCGGCGAGACCGCGACTGTCCGCGTCAAGCTGCAGAATTCCGGCCTCGCGCCCGAGGCGATGGCCCTTGCGCTCTCGGGCGTGCCGGCGGGCTGGAAGATCGACATCCTGGGTGGCGGCCAGCCGGTGGCCTCGGCGATGCCCGGCCAGAACGAGAGCGTGAGCCTGCAACTTCGCGTCGAGGTGCCCAAGGACGACAAGCCGGGCTCGCATCAGGTTGCGCTCAGCGCCAAGGGGGCGAGGCTGCAATCGGTCGAGTTGCCGCTCACCCTCACCGTCGGCACCGAGGCACCGGCCAAGCTCAGCCTGAAGTCGCGCCTGCCGTCGCTGCGCGGCACGCCGCGTTCGTCGTTCGAATACACGGTGACCGTCGGCAACGACAGCGGCAAGGATCTCACCGTCGCCCTCTCTGCACAGGGCCCAGCCAACTTCCAGACCACCTTCACGGAAGGCTTCGGCTCCAACGAGATCAGCTCGATCCCGATCGAGGCCGGCCAGACCAAGGACATCAAGGTCAAGGTGACGCCGCCGCGCGACGTCAAGGCCGACGACTATCCGGTGCTGGTCAAGGTCGCGGCCGAGGGCGCCACGGCCGACCTGCGCGTCACCCTGCAGATCAGCGGCCAGGGCCGCCTCGCGCTTTCGACCAAGGACGGCCGGCTCTCGGGTGAAGCCGAGATCGGCAAGGCCTCGGCCTACACGCTGGTGCTGGTCAACGACGGCACCGCGGCCGTCGCGGAGATCGAGATGTCGGGCACGGTGCCGGCCAACTGGAAGGTCGAGTTCAACCCCAAGACCATCCCGACCTTGGCGCCCAACGAGAAGAAGGAGGTCCAGGTCCTGGTGACGCCGGCCGACAAGGCGATCGCCGGCGATTACGTGGCCTCGTTCCGCGCCACTGCGCGGGGCGAATCGAGTGCGGCGGACTTCCGCATCACCGTCACGACCTCGACTCTGTGGGGCCTCGTCGGCGTCGGCATCATCGCGGTGGCGTTGCTGGTGCTGCTGGGTGCGGTCGCGCGCTTCGGCCGGCGCTAGATTGCCGGCGATGGGCGACAACGTCATCGAAGTCCGCGGACTGCTGAAGCTCTATGGCGCGACCCGTGCGGTCGATGCCATCGATCTCGACATCCGCCGCGGCGAGATCTTCGGCCTGCTGGGACCGAACGGCGCGGGCAAGACCACGACCATCCTGATGCTGCTGGGACTCACCGAGGTGAGCGGCGGCACGGTCGACGTTCTGGGTTTCGATCCGGTGCGCCAGCCGCTCGAGGTCAAGCGCCGGGTCGGCTACCTGCCCGACGCGGTGGGCTTCTACGACCATCTGACGGCGCGCGAGAACCTGCGCTACACGGCGCGGCTGCTCGCCATCCCGCGGCGGGACGCCGAGAAGCGGATCAGCGATGCGATGGAAAGCGTCCAGCTCGCCGACGTGCTCGACAAGCGCGTCTCGACCTTCTCGCGCGGCATGCGCCAGCGGCTGGGCATCGCCGAGATCGTGATGAAGAAGGCCGAGGTGGCGATCCTCGACGAGCCGACCTCGGGCCTCGATCCGCACGCCACCTTCGAGCTGCTGGAGATGATCCGCGGCCTCAAGAAGGCGGGCGTCGCCGTGCTGATCTCCTCGCACCTGCTCGACCGCGTGCAGAGCGTCTGCGACCGCGTGGCGCTGTTCAATCACGGCAAGATCGCCCTGATGGGGTCGGTGGTCGAACTCGCCAACCAGGTGCTGGGCGCCGGCCATCCCATCCTGGTCGAGGCCTCGGGCGTCGACATCGCCGGCGCGCTTCGCGGCGTCGAGGGCGTCCAGACCGTCGTGGCGGAAGGCGAGGGAGGCTGGCGTGTCGTGGCAGATCGCGACGTGCGCGCGGCCGTGGCGCAACGCATCGTGTCTTCGGGCGGCTCGCTCACCCGGCTCGCCGACTTGCAGCCCAGCCTCGAGGAAGTCTACACGCGCTACTTCGAGGAGGCGCGCCATGTCGCGTAAGCCGCCCCCCTCCGGTGGCATGCGCCGCGAGGGCTCGCCCTTCACCGGTCTCGGCCCGGTGTTCATGAAGGAATTCGCCGATCACCTGTCGAGTGCCCGCATGATGGTGCTGATGCTTTTCGTCATCGCCTTCGGCGCCCTGCCGGTCGGGCTGTCGCTGCAGGAGCTGCGCACCATCACCGAGTCCGATCCTTTCCTGTTCCTGCGGATCTTCACCTCCTCGCCGCAGCGCGTGCCGTTCTCCTTCACTGCCTCGCTGTCGCTGGTGATCCCGCTGCTGGCGATCGGCCTCGGCTTCGATGCCGTCAACAGCGAGTTCAACCGCCGCACGCTCTCGCGCGTGCTGTCGCAGCCGATCTATCGCGATGCGCTGCTGCTGGGAAAGTTCCTGGGCGGTCTTGCCACCCTCGCCGTGGCGCTGGTGGCGCTGTGGCTGATCGTGCTCGGCGCCGGCCTGCTGTTGCTCGGCTTGCCACCGCGCGGTGTCGAGGTGGCGCGCGGTGTCGGCTTCCTGGTCGTCGCCATCGCCTATGGCGGCGTCTGGCTCGCCGTCGCCATGCTGTTCTCGGTGATCTTCCGCTCGACCGCGACCTCGGCGCTCTGTTCGCTGGGCGTCTGGCTGTTCTTCGCCATCCTGTGGCCGCTGGTGGTGCCGGTCATGGTGCTGGCCGTGACGCCGGCCGACGTCGCCATGGGCATGGGCCGGCTCGACGAAACCCTGGCCATGATCGAGGCCCAGTCGATGCTGGAGCGGCTGTCGCCCAACACCCTGTTCGGCGAGGCGGTGGTCGGCCTGCTCAATCCCGAGACCCGCACCCTGGGACCGATCATTCCCAGCCAGATGCGCGGCGCGATCATGGGAGCGCCCTTGCCCTTCGACCAGAGCCTGGTCCTGATCTGGCCGCAGGTCACCGGCCTGATCGCCGGCATGATCGTGGTCTTCGCCGCGGCCTACGTGGTGTTCCAGAGAGAGGAAGTCCGCGCCTGAAGGATTTTACCCTCCCAGCGGTGCTCAACAACGCGCGATGGTGCGATGCGGTCTGCCGCGCGCATGGCAAACCCGGACGGTTCCTGCCGCACATGTGGGTCAACGCCGAGGCCGTGCCGCGCTTCTATCCCAATGTCGTCACTCTGCAGTCCAACAAGTCGGCTGCTGCGGAGCAGCGCGAAGCCATCGACATCCTCGTGAAATCGAACCTGCCGGGCCGCTGGTCGGTGAAGGACAGCTTTCGCACGCTCGATCTCTCGCGCCAGGGCTTCGAGCCGCTGTTCGAGGCGCGCTGGATCCGGAACGCGATGCCCGCGGCCGGCCCGTCGTCGGACATCGTCTGGCAACGCGAAACCAACGGTGCGGCGGGACTGCCGTTCGGCGATCCCGATTTCGCGCTGTTCACCGGACGGCGCGGCTTCCGTGTCGTGGCGGGCGGCATGCTCTACCGCGCCGAGGGTGTCGTCGGATTGTCCAACGTGGTCGCTGATGCGCCCGACGCGCGCGCCGTCTGGCGGTCGCTGGCGCTTCTTGCCGCCCAGACTTTCCCGCGATTGCCGCTGGTCGGCTACGAATCCGGCGACGAATTGAAGGCGGCCAGCGACGCCGGCTTCGAGGTCGGCGACAAGCTCCGCATCTGGGTCAGGTCGAAGGACTGAAGCCGCAAGCCATGAGCGCCGCCAGCATGTGCGGCGGCGGAGGCGCGGTGACGACCACCGGCGGCTTGTTCTTCGACAGCGCCAGCACGATCGCGCGCGAATGCAGGTGCAATTGCTGGCCGAGCTCGGGCCGGCCGTAGAAGCGATCGCCGATCACCGGGCAGCCGGCATCGGCGCAATGGACGCGGATCTGATGCGTGCGGCCGGTCTCAGGCTTCAGTTCCAGCCAGGTCATGCCCGGCGCCCGGCCCAGCACGCGATAGCGCGTCATGGCAGTCTGGCCTTTGTCAGACACCTTTACCGTCCAGCCCGTCTTGTTGTTGATCTTGAGCAGCGGCTTGTCGAATATGCCGTCATTGGCGGGCGGCGCGCCCTCGACGACCGCCCAATAGGTTTTCTCGGTCGTGTGGCCGGAGAACAGGCGCCCGAGCTTGGCCAGCGCCTTGGGATGCCGCCCCAATACCAGCACGCCCGAGGTGTCGGCATCGAGACGGTGCGCCAACGCCGGCGGCCGCGGCAGGCCGAAGCGCAGGGCGTCGAAGCACTCTTCCAGGTTGGGCGCGCGGCTCGGTCCGGCGTGGACCGCGAGCCCGGCCGGCTTGTCGATCACCAGGATCAGCCCGTCGCGATGCAGCACGCGGGCCTGGATTTCCTCGGGCGACAGCGGCGGCGGTCGGCTCAAAGATCGGGCCATCGCGACAGCCAGTCCTCACTGCTCTCATAGAGAGCGGCGGCGCGCAGCACCGAGGCATCGTCGCGGAAACGGCCGACGATCTGCAGGCCGATCGGCAGCCCCTCGGAGTCGTAGCCGCAGCAGAGCGTCAGCGCCGGATGGCCGGTGATGTTGAACGGCATGGTGTAGGGGAACCAGTTGCGCCGGAGTTCTCCCACCTCGATGCCGTCGATGCGGATCGGCTCGAACAGGTCCTGGTCGATCGGCAGCGCGGTGCGAGACAGGGTCGGCGTCACCAGATAGTCGGCGGTCTCGAACCAGCGCTGCACCATGCGGAAGATCTCGGTGCGCTGGAACTGGGCGCGCTGGTAGTCGGCGCCGCTCCACTCGGCGGCCATCGCGACCTGGCGCACCAGCGAGGGCGACAGGCGATTGTCCTCGCGGCGGATCAGGTCGTCGAACCGCGCCTTCCACGTCGTGTGGTTGATCACCTTCCACACCGGCTCCATGTTGGGCAGCACGTCGGTGAGCTCGACCAGTTCGGCGCCGAGATCGCGCAGCTTGCCGAGCGAGCGCTCGAAGGCCATCTGTACGTCCCTAGCCACGACCTTGTTGCCCAGCGTGGCACTCCACAGGATGCGCTTGCCCTTGAGATTGCCCTCGGCGCGGGCCGCCGCGATGTAGTCCTGAGGCGCCAGTCCGATCGACCACGGATCGGAGGGATGTGGCCCCGTCATGGCCTGCAGCATCAGCGCGGTGTCCATCACCGTCCGTGTCATCGGCGTCACGTAGGTGTAATTGCCGAAGGCATCGGCCACCTGGCTGTGCGGGATCACGCCGTTGCTCTGCTTCAGGCCCACCATGCCGTTGGCCGCGGCCGGAATGCGGGTCGAGCCGCCACCGTCGGTGGCGATGCCGATCGGCCCGATACCCGCCGCCACCGCGACCGCCGCCCCGCCGCTCGAGCCGCCCGACGTGCGCTTGGCGCTCCAGGCATTGCGCGTGCGGCCGAACAGCGGCGCATCGGTCAGCGCCTTGTGGCCGAACTCCGGAGTCGTCGTCTTGCCGAACAGGATCGCTCCCGCTTGTTTCATGCGCGCGGCCGCGACAGCATCCTCTTTCGGGACATTATCCTCATGGTGCAGCGAACCGAAGGTCGTGCGCACGCCGGCGGTGTTGACGAGATCCTTGGCGGCGAAGGGGATGCCGTGCAGCAAGCCGAGCGGCTTGCCCTGCATGATGGCATCTTCAGCCTTCTTTGCCGCCTTCAGGGCGTACTCGGGAACGACGGTGATGAAGCAGTTCAATACCGGTTGCAGCCTCTCGGCCCGGGCCAGCACGGCCTTGGTCAGTTCGACCGGCGAAACTTTCTTCGCCGCGATCTGCTCGCGCAGCAGGGAGGCGGGGAGGCGGGTGAGGTCGTCGCTCAACGCAGCAGCCCGCGCGCCGCCAGATTGCGCATCAAGGCCGCGATGCCGAACGTCCAGGGCGGGATCTTGTCGCAATGGTTCACCTTGTTCGTGAGGGTGCCGAGCTTGGGCGAGCGGATCGACACGAGATCGCCCACCATGTGGGTGAAACCCGTGCCGCCCGGCTTGCGCGGTTCGCTGGGAGCAAACAGTGTGCCGGTCATCAGCACCATGCCGTCGGGATATTGATGTGTCTTCATCGCCTGGGCCACGAGGTCGGTCGGATCCCGGCTGATCTTGGAAAGATCGCTCTGCCCGCGCAGGCGGAACTGGTCCGGGCCGGTCACTTCCAGCTCGACCTTGGCCGTGCGTACGTCGTCCAGCGTGAAGGTGTCGTCGAACAGCCGAACGAACGGCCCCAGTGCGCAAGATGCGTTGTTGTCCTTGGCGATGCCCAGCAACAGCGCACTGCGACCCTCGATGTCACGCAGATTGACGTCATTGCCGAGTGTCGCGCCCACGATCGCACCCTTGGCATTCACTACCAGCGTCACCTCGGGTTCGGGGTTGTTCCAGTCCGAATCGGGGCGGATGCCGATCTCGGCGCCGTAGCCGACGGCGGCCATGGCCGGTGCCTTGGTGAAGACCTCGGCGTAGGGACCGATGCCGACCTCGAGATAGGGCGACCAGGCGCCGCGTGCCAGCAGCGACTTCTTGAGCGCCTCTGCCTCGGGTGAGCCCGGCTTGATGGTGCTGACGTCGGCGCCGATGATGGAATTCAGTTCGCCGCGCACCGTCTCGGCCCGTGCCGGATCGCCCTTGGCATGCTCCTCGATCAGCCGCTCCAGCAGGCTGATGGCAAAGGTGACGCCGGCCGCTTTGATCGCCTGCAGATCGATCGGCGCCAGCAGGTCGCCGATGAGGTCCTGGAGCGCCCCCAGCCGCTCGCCCCGGGTCGATCTGGCCAGCGCCACCGGGTCCGGGGCGTTGCACAGGTCGGCCATCGTGGGCGCCACCGTCGTGATGTCGAACACCCCGTCGGCCCGCACCGCGACCACGCTCGGCCCGCCGGGCTTGCCTCTGTGCCAGACCCGGCCGACCAGGGTCCCGGCGGTGCCGTCCTCGGGAAGAATCTCGCTCGACAAACCTGCCACTGGACGTCTCCGGCGCTTCGTTGCAGAAAAGGCGCGCCACTTCCTGGGGAAATCAAATCATGGCCGCTCAGCGGATCAAAGGCGTTCTTTCGCCCGTCGTCACACCCTTCAAGCGCGATCTGTCGCCCGATGTCGGCCGATTCATCGCCCACTGCAAGTGGCTGCTCAGCCAGGATTGCGGCCTTGCCGTGTTCGGCACCAATTCCGAGGCCAACTCGATGTCGGCCAAGGAGCGCATGGGTCTCCTGGATGCCATCGTTTCGGCGGGCGTGCCGACGGCGCGCATGATGCCGGGCACCGGGGCCTGCTCGATCACCGAGGCGGCCGAGGTGAGTGCGCATGCGACCAAGCTCGGCGTGTCGGGGGTGCTGATGCTGCCGCCCTTCTACTACAAGGGCGTCCCGGAGGAGGGGCTGTTCCGCTTCTTCTCGGAGGTCGTGCAGCGCGTCGGCGACGAGCGGCTGCGCGTTTATCTCTATCACATCCCGCCGGTGTCGGCGGTGCCGATCACGCATAAGCTGGTCGAGCGGCTGATGAAGGCCTATCCGAAGCAGATCGTTGGCATGAAGGATTCTTCCGACGACTGGGCGCACACCAAGAGCATGATCGACGCCTTCGCCAAGGACGGCTTCGACGTCTTCTCGGGCAACGAGAAGCCCCTGATCGAGAACGTGAAGGCGGGCGGCGCGGGCTGCATCAGCGCCACGGCCAACATCAATCCCGGCAAGATCGCCGAGACCTATCACAAGTACAACACGCCCGAGGGCGACAAGCTGCAGACCTGGATCAACGACGTGCGCGGCGTCATGCAGGGCTACGTCATGATCCCCGGCCTCAAGTACTGCATCGCGCACTACGGCGCCGATGCCGCCTGGGGCCCGGTCCGTCCGCCGCTGGTGGAAACCGACGAGAAGGCCGGCAGGGAAATGATCGCCAAGCTCGACAAGCTCGGCTTCACCATGCCCGGCCTCAAGCAGGCGATGGCAGTGGCGGCGGAATGATTGACAGAGCCCCGCACCAAGCCCTATAAAATGCTCATGCGCACGACCCTGATCCAGAACGCTTGGTATTTTACGCCCCTGACATAGGCGGCGCGAAGGGTCATGACTCAACGAAGCCGCCGCATCCCGGCGGCTTCTGTGTTTCTGGATGGGCCTCCGGGCCGCGGCGGGACCGCAACCGGAGGACGACATGTCGATCATCGAAGCTGAACCTGAAGCGATAGAACCGCCGCTGCCCCCCTTGGAGCCGTTGCCGATTCGCGTGCGGCTGGCCGGGCCGCGCGACTGTGAGGCGCTGTGCGAGCTTCTGGACAATCCAGGCAACGCCCGCGAACAGGTGCTGACCTGGCTGGAAAGCCCGGGCACGACCCTGCTGGTGGCGCAGAGCGAGATGGGCATTCTGGGCGTCGCCGTCCTGATGACGCGCATCGTGCCGGTGCACGGCACTGGAGTGCACAAGGTCGTCGAAGTCGACAACCTCGTGGTGCGCGCCGACCTGCGCGGTCGTCGCGTCGGCCGGCGCCTGCTCGCCGCCGCCGTCGAATGGTCGCGTCAGCGCCGCGCCGTTCAGGTCGAAGCCGTCGTGGGCGACGTAAATCCCGACGCCCGGCGGTTCTACGAGAACTTCGGCTTCCTGGCGGCCAATGACCGGCTGGTGCTGGCGGCGTGATGTCGACCGTGCGCCAGGCCACTCTGCGCGACTACCAGGCGCTCTGCGCCCTGTTCGAGGAGCTGGACGAGTTCCACCGCGCGGCGCGGCCGGACTTCTTCCGCCGCTTCGACGGGCCGGCGCGGACATGGGAACAGGTCGGACAATGGATGGCCGGTCCGGACTCGACCATCCTCGTGGCCGAGGACGAGGTGGATGTGATCGGCTTTGCCGTGCTGCTGCCGCGACCGCCGTCACCGTTCGCCGGCGCCGCTCCGCGCAAGGTGGTGGTGCTCGACAATCTCGTGGTCCGTGCCGATCGGCGCGATCGGCGGATCGGCCGGAAGCTGGTGGCGGCGTCGATGGAATGGGCACGCGGGCAGGGCGCCAGCCATGTCGAACTGGGCGTCCATGCCGTCAATCGTCACGCGCTGCGGTTCTACGAGCGTCTTGGCTTCGGCGTGTCCGTGCATTGGTTGAGCCGGGCCGCGTGACCAAAAAGTCGGAAAGTGCCTTGTTTCCGCTGTAATGAATTGGCCGCGCGAACAGAGGGCCAGTCACGTCGAGGTGGCGATACACGCCTTTAGCCGCGACGCACGGCGGTTTTACGAGCGTTTGGGCCTTTGCGTCTCGATCGACCGGCTGGTGTTGGCCACGTAAGCAATCCACGTGGGTAGCGGACAATGTGGTATGGTCAAATCTCTTGCACGCCCAGGTGCCGGACAAATGTGCAGGAGTCACCGTGGCAAAGAACAATACGAAGCAGACATTCGCCGCCAAGCCCCCGGCGGCCCTGAAGCAGACGATGGCCAAGCCGATTTCCGGCTATACGGATCCGGTGGCTCTGCGCACCCTGATGGAGAACGCCAGGCGGCTCGGGCGGGACGATATCTGGCGCGAGGCGTTTCGAAGGCTTTGCACGCTCGAAGGCGCGGACCAGACCGATCCGCTGCACCGCGATTTCTACCAGACGCTGGCCGCCTACGAACAGTTGCTGACCCAGAAGAACGGTCGTGCCACCCGTGCGAGCCGTACGCGGCTCAAGCTGAAGAGCAAGGGCGTGGTCCAGTGCCTGGAGGACTGGGCGCTCAGCAAGACCCCGACCGAAGGCTATGAGCTGCTGGTGGCGAATGGCCTCGTCGAGATGACGGGCGAGACTCTCGTGCTCAAATATCCGGAGCAATTCTCGGAAGGGGCGGTCGCTGCCGCCAAGGCGCGGCTGGCGGCTCCGGCCGATCAGGCGGCCTGACCCGTCGCTTGCCGAACCGGTGCCGGCGATGATTTGATCGCCGGAACGGGGAGGCCGTCATGAACATTGCCCTCACGGTCAACGGCGAGGCCCGATCCATCGGCGCTCCGGGGACCACGTCGCTCCTGGAAGCGCTACGCAACCATCTCGGCTTGATGGGCACGCGCTACGGCTGCGGCCTGGAACAGTGCGGTTGTTGCATGGTGCTGGTCGACGGCCAGCCGGCCTATGCCTGCACCCGCGAGCTGGGCACGGTGGCGGGCCGCCAGGTGACCACGGTCGAGGGTCTCGGCACGGCCGCCCAACCGCA
>Ga0155465_1157_pt2 | contig 11258 bp, 15 predicted proteins | sample RifCSPhighO2_12_FD_107123 | JGI IMG/M metagenome (GOLD analysis project Ga0155465, IMG submission 107123) | Alphaproteobacteria bacterium RIFCSPHIGHO2_12_FULL_66_14 | reverse complement strand
CGGGCATCCTGATCAGGTCAGCCGCCGTCACGTGAACGTCCTGGCGCTTGCGTGCGATCTGGTTGGCTTCCTTCATCACCGCGTCGAACTCGCCCTTGGCGATCTCGACCAGGCCGGGATGGGCCACCCAGGTGCCGTCGTGGCCGTCGGCCGCCTCGCGCTTCTTGTCGGCGCGCACGCGGCCCATGGCCTCCTCGTTGGCCGCGGGGTCGTTCTTGATCGGGATCTGCGCCGCCATGCCGCCCATGGCATGCACCTCGCGGCGATGACAGGTCTTGATCAGAAGCTGGCTGTAGCTGCGCAGGAAGTGTGCGGTCATGCCGACCTGGGCGCGGTCCGGCAGCACCGACCACTCCTGCTCGCGGAACTTCTTGATGAAGCTGAAGATATAGTCCCAGCGGCCGCAGTTGAGGCCAGCCGAGTGGTCCCCGAGTTCCCACAGGATCTCGTCCATCTCGTAGGTGGCGAGAATGGTCTCGATCAGCACCGTGGCCTTGATCGACTTCTGCGGCACGCCGAGCGCGTCCTGCGCCGCCACGAACACGTCATTCCACAGCCGGGCTTCCAGATGGCTCTCGATCTTGGGCAGGTAGAAGTACGGGCCGGTACCGCGGTCGAGCGCTTCCCGAGCGTTATGGAAGAAGTAGAGGCCGAAATCGAACAGCGAGCCCGACATCGGCTGGCCGTCGACGATCATGTGCTTCTCGGGCAGGTGCCAGCCGCGCGGCCGGACGAACAGCACGGCGGTCTTGTCGTTCAACCTGTAGGCCTTGCCGCTCTGGGGATCGACGTAGTCGATCTGGCGGCGGACCGTGTCGGCCAGGTTGGCCTGGCCTTCGATCATATTGTCCCAAGTCGGCGTCGAGGCATCCTCGAAGTCGGCCATGAAGACATTGGCGCCGCAGTTGAGCGCATTGATGATCATCTTGCGGTCGACCGGCCCGGTGATCTCGACGCGGCGGTCGAGGATGTCCTGGGGCAGCGGCGCCACCGTCCAGTCGCTCTCGCGGATCTGGGCGGTCTCCGGCAGAAAATCGGGCGTCTCGCCGGCATCGAGCCGCTTCTGACGTTCGACTCGCCGCGCCAGCAGCTCCTCGCGGCGGCCGTTGAACGTGCGGTGCAGGTCAGCGATGAACGCGACTGCCTCTTTGGTGAGCACTTTTTCGAAGTCTGGTTTGATCTCGCCGTCGATAAGGACGCCCGCCGGAAGGTCCAAAGCCGCCATTTTTCCTTTTCCTCACTCGACAGAAACACTGTGCGCGGGCGATTTACAGTCTTGAGGCCCTGCCCGGCAAGGCGGTACGAGGGAATATGGATGCTGCCTATGTCGCGGAGTGGCTGAATCTCGTACTGCGCTGGGCCCACATGATCGTGGGTATCGCCTGGGTCGGCGCCTCCTTCTATTTCATCTGGCTGGACAATCACCTGCACGGGCCACTCGATCCGGCCGACGCCGCCAAGGGTATAGGCGGCGAGGTCTGGGCGGTCCATGGCGGCGGCTTCTACACCGCCAAGAAGTTCACCTTGGCGCCGGCAACGCTGCCGCCCGAGCTGCACTGGTTCAAGTGGGAAGCCTATACGACCCTGATCACCGGTTTCTTCCTGCTCTGCCTCGTCTACTACTACGGTGCGGAGATCGCCCTCATCGACCCCTCGGTCATGAACCTCGGCAAGGCCGAGGCGATCGGGCTTGGACTTGCCTCTCTGGTCGTGGGCTGGCTGGTCTATGACTGGCTCTGCCGCTCTGCCTTCGGCGACGACGATGTCGTGCTGGGCGGCCTGCTGTTCCTCTATTGCGCGGTCGCGGCCTGGGCGCTCTGCCACCTCTTCTCGGGCCGCGGCGCCTACGTCCATTTCGGCGCCATGCTGGGCACGATCATGGCGCTCAACGTCTACTTCGTGATCATCCCCGGCCAGCGCGAGCTGGTGAAGGCCAAGGAAGAAGGCCGCACGCCCGATCCGAAGTTCGGGCAAATGGGCCGACAGCGCTCGGTCCACAACACCTATTTCACCCTGCCCGTGCTTTTCACCATGATCAGCAATCACTACGCGGGCCTCTACGGCCACGAGTGGAACTGGGTGCTGTTGCTGATGATTTCGCTGGCCGGCGCACTGATCCGAGTGTGGTTCGTGCAGCGCCACAAGGGCGATCCCGATCCCCTGGTACTGACCGCCGGCTTGGTCATGCTGGCGCTGACCGCTCTGCTGGCACTGCCCCGACCGAGCGCCGACGGAGGCGGCCCGGTGTCCTTCGACCAGGTGTTGCCCATCATCCAGGCGCGCTGCGTCTCCTGCCATGCCGCCAAGCCGACGCAGGAAGGCATCGCCGCCCCGCCCAAGGGCGTCATCCTGGAAGCGCCGTCTCAGATCCGGGCACTCGCCGCCGCGATCAACCAGCAGGCAGCCGCTTCCCGGGTCATGCCGCCCGGCAACATGACCCATATCACCGATGCCGAGCGGCGCATGATTGCGCGCTGGTTCAAAGGCGGCGCACAATAGACCGATGATCCTCCGCTCTGGCGGTCTGCCCTGGCGCCGCCTGCTCACTGCCGCGCTGGCGGTGGTCGCGATCTTTCTGGTCTGGACCCAGGTCTCCGAACGCGGCGACCGCATCGCAGCGCGCCAAACTGCAGCCACCGACTCGCGCCCGGTCGAGGCCAGCGAACCTGAGACGGCGACGCGCTGGGGCGCCAGTGTCGGCTTTGCCGATGCGCGCCGGCTCGATGAACATTTCGAAAAGCACGGCGCCGAATTCGGCCGCATCACCAAGCAGGATTATCTGCGGCAGGCGCAATTGCTGCGGGATGCCAAGGTTGGCGACCCCGTCCTCGAAACCGTCCGGCGCGACGGCGTCACCACGCGCTTCGACAAACAGACAGGAGCTTTCATCGCCTTCAATCCCAACGGCGTCATCCGGACCTTCTTCAAACCCAACGACGGCGAGCGCTATTACCGCCGCCAGGCGGGGCGGGGCAGGGAATGAAGCCGCCCCCGCCTCCGGGCCCTCCCGACGTCGAGGACCTGATCGAGTTGGTCGACCAGTGGGCCGCCTTCACTGCCGGCCTTGAACGGCAGGACTACAGCTTCGACCTCGACAACTGGTTGAATGATGTCGACGTGCGCGAACTGATCCTCGAAGCGCTGCCGATGTTCAGCCGTGAGGAAATGGGCGATCACGCGCTGAAGCTCGACGAGGCCGACAAACAGTTCGTAGCGGGAACGCGCGACTTCAAGCGCTGCGTCTGGGGAAGCGGTACGGCAAGAAAGGAAAAATGGACGGCGCAGAAGAACTGGTGGTACTTCCGCACGCCACTGCGGACCAACGCCCAGCTCGAAGACGAACTTGCGACGGTGCGATGAAGACTCCGAAGATCCTGGTCGAGACCACTGGCCCGGTTACCACCATCACCATCAACCGCCCTGAGGCCAAGAATGCGCTCGACAACGAGGCAGCGCACGGCATGGCCGCGGCGTTAAAGGCCTTCGAGGCCGATCCCCAGGCCCATGTGGCGGTGCTGACCGGCGCGGGCGGCGCCTTCTGCGCCGGCGCCGACCTCAAGGAACTGGGCGGCGGCACCGACTATTTCCCCTGGGCGGGCAGCGACGAAGGTCCATTGCGGGCTCCGCTGTCGAAGCCGGTGATCGCCGCCATCGAAGGCCATGCCTGCGCCGGCGGCCTCGGCGTGGCCCTCTATTGCGACATCCGCATCGTCGACGAAACGGCGAGCTTCGGCGTCTTCTCGCGCCGCTGGGGCGTGCCGATGAGCGACGGCACCACGGTCCGCCTGCCGCGCGTGATCGGCCAGGGCCGTGCCATGGACATGCTGCTGACCGGCCGCGCCGTGGGTGCCGACGAGGCGATCGCCATCGGCCTCGCCACCCGCAAGGTGGCGCGCGGCACGACCCGCGCCGAGGCCGAAAAGCTCGCGGCGCAGATCGCAGCCTTCCCGCCCATCGCCATGACGTCGGACCGGCAATCGGCCTACGAGAGTTTCGACCGTGCCCAGGCCGCTGCGATCCGGCGTGAAATGGAACTGTCGCTGGCGGCGCGGCGCCAGGAATCGCAGAGTGGCGCGGCGCGCTTCGCCAAGGGTGAGGGCCGGCACGGCCAGTTCAAGAAGCAGTTCGAGAGGAAATGATGCGGGCACTGGTTTGCGAGGCGTATGGCACGATCGAGAACCTCAATATCCAGGACATGCCGACACCCAAACCCAAGGCCGGCGAGATCCTGGTCCGGGTCGGCGCCGCCGGCGTAAGCTTCGCTGCCTTACTGGGCGTGCAAGGCAAGCACCAGAACAAGCCGCCGCTGCCCTACGTGCCGGGCAACGAGATGGCGGGCCACATCGTCGAGTTGGGCGTCGGCGTCACCAACGTCGCAGTCGGCCAGCGCATCGCCACCGGCGTGAGTCAGGGCGCCTACGCCGAATATGCGGTGGCGACCGCAGCCAATGCCGTGGTGATTCCGGAAACCATGCCCTATGCCGAGGCGACCAATTTTCCGACTCTCTATCCAACCGCCTACGGCGTGCTGAAATGGAAGGCGAACCTGCAGCCGGGTGAAGTGATGCTGGTCCATGGCGCGGGCGGCGGCTCGGGCCTCACCGGGATCGAGGTCGGAAAGGCGATGGGCGCCACGGTGATCGCCTCGGCGGGCGGTGCCGACAAGCTCGCGGCCGCCCAGGAGGCCGGCGCCGATCACCTGATCGACTATCGCACCGAGGATCTGCGCGCCCGGGTACTGGAGTTCACCGGCGGGCGCGGCGCCGACGTGATCTACGATCCGGTCGGAGGTACGGCGTTCGATGCATCCCTGCGATGCATCGCGCCGGAAGGCCGGCTGATCCCGATGGGCTTCGCCAGCGGCGTCGTCCCGCAGATCCCGGCCAACATCCTGCTGGTCAAGAACGTGACGGTGATCGGCTTCTACTACGGCTACTACAACGGCTGGGGCGGCCAGGGAGGCAAGGGCGGCACACCGACGCCGAAGGAAGCTGCCGCCCTCGCCAAGCGCCGCGCCATGGTGGCCGACGCGCAGGCCGAACTGATGCGTTGGTTCACCGAAGGCAAGCTCAGGGCCACCGTCGCCGCGACGCTCGACCTCGCCGACTGGGTGAAAGCCTTCAAGCTGATCGAGGAGCGCACGGTCGTCGGCAAGGCCGTGCTGGTGCCTTAGCCCAGCACCTTGGGAAACAGCTGGCATTCCAGCCGGTCGCCCGGCTTCAGGCCATGCCCCTCGAGTGGCGGCGAGATCTGCCCGATGCGAGCAGCGTAGCGGGTATCATCGCCGCACCAGCGCGTCGCCCAGGCCCGGCGGCGGCGCGAGGTCGAGCGGTTGCCCGAAGCGCCGTGCAGGGTAAGCGCATGGAAGGCGATGACGTCGCCCGGCTCCATATCCCAGGCGAGGAACTCGTGACGACCGCGCTCGGCGTCGAGATCGGGCAGCGGTTCGAAGCGCGGATCCTCGACCTGCAGGTCGACGCCACCCTGCTTGAAGAATTTGGGCTGGAACCAGCGGCCCCAGCGGTGCGAACCCTTGACATATTCGACGCAGGTCGCGCGATCGACGGGATCGAGCGGCAGCCACAGCGAGACGATCTGCTCGCCGTCGATCGGGTAGTAGGGCTGATCGTGATGCCAAGGCGTCCGCTCCTTCGTGCCCGGCTCCTTCACCAACAGATGATCGTGATAGTAGACGACCTCGCGCGAACCCATCAGGCGGGCTGCGATCTCGCGCGCCGGTGACTCGTAGACGAAGGCGCGCGCCGCGGCATGGCGCTGCCAGAGCTGAAAATCGACGAAGAACAATCCCGGTGCACCCTCGGGCGTGTTCACCCGCACCATCGGGCCGGGCGCGGCCATGTCGGCGTCGACCGCCGCGCGCAGGCGTTCGATCCAGCCGGCGTCGAAGGCGCCACGCAGGCAGACGGCGCCGTCCTCGCGATAGCGCGCGGCTTCGTCCTCGGTCGGCAGTGTCGCCATCAGATGTTGCCGAAAGTACCGCCGCGCCCCTTGCCGGCGGCGAAGCGGGCAGCGCCCGCGCGCGATTCCTGCTGCAGCGCCGGAGCGCCGCGCTTGCCCTCGTTGACCAGCGCCCCAGCAACGTCGAGGCCCCATTGTTCATATGAGGATCGACGATCGGAGCGCAGGCAGGTCTGGGGAAACTTCGCGAGTTGCTCGGCCAGTGCCCTGGCTTCGGCGAGTGCCTCGCCTTCCGGCACCAGCCGATTGGCGAGCCCCCAGTCGTAGGCCTCGCGGGCGCCGACCTCGCGGCCGGTCAGGATCATGTCGAGGGCGCGGCTATGGCCGATCAGGCGCGGCAACCGCACCGTGCCACCGTCGATCAGCGGAACGCCCCAGCGCCGGCAGAACACACCGAACTTGGCGCTCTCGGACGCGACGCGCATGTCGCACCATAGCGCCAGTTCAAGACCGCCCGCCACCGCGTAGCCCTCGACCGCCGCAATGACCGGCTTGGAGAGCAGATGGCGCGTCGGCCCCATCGGGCCGGGGCCCGCCGGATCATGGAGGGCCGGGCCTTCGCGTCCAGCAGCAACCTTGAGATCGTAGCCGGCACAAAAGGTGCCGCCACGGCCGGTAAGGATGGCGGCCAACTGAGTCTCGTCGGCATCGAAGGCGAGGAACGCCTCGCGCAGCAGGATCGCCGTCTCGGGATCGACGGCATTGCGCGCCTCCGCGAAGCGATCGATCGATACGACCGTGACCGGTCCCTCCTTCTCGACCGCGACCTTGGCCATGCTAGCGCCCCTGCATCATGCGCAAAGGCGTGTAGACCAGCGCCGTTTCGCCCTTCTGGTTCTTGACCAGGTTGGTCGTGCGCACGAGCGCGCGCAACGGATCCTTGGAGGTCGGCTTGATCTCGGTGACCTCGATCTCGACGTGAATGGTGTCGTTCACGTAGGTCGGGCCCTTGATGTCGAAGCCCATCGACAGAAAGGCAAGGCCCGTGCCTTGCAAAGTCGTTGGGATCACGAGCCCCTCGGCCATCGAAAAGACCAGCGCGCCCGGTACTGGGTGGCCGCCGCGCATCGGCGCGTGGTCCTTGATGTATTCCTTGTTGGTGAACAGCTCCTCGGAAAAGCCGCAAAGTGTCACGAAATTGAGGAGATCGGCCTCGAAAAGAGTGCGGCCATAGGTGACGAAACGGTCGCCGACCTTGAGGTCGCGCCAGTTCCAGCCTTCGCCCAGCTGCTTCATCGGCCGGTTCCTAGTGGGCGTGGGCGCCGGCATGTGCACCCTCGCGCAGCTTGTACAACCTGCTGCAATAGGGGCACTCGACATGCCCTTCCGGTCCCAGGTTGAGGTAGACTTTGGGGTGTCCCAACGCGCCGCCGCCGCCATCGCAGGCGACTCGGTCAGTATCGACGGTAATGACTTCAAAAGGCTCGGTCACAATCTCACTCCTCTCGCGCCGTCGGATGATAGCGGTGGTCTCTGCCCCGGTCATTCTCTCCGCTTGCGCGCCCACGGTCATTCCGGCGGGCGACACGGTACGGCCGCCGGCCCTGACGACGGATCGTTATGTCGCGGCCGACGGCACTGCGCTAGCACTTGCGGTATGGCCTGCGGCAAACGGCGCCCCCGCCGCCGTGATCCTGGGCCTGCACGGCTTTGGCGACTATCGCAACGCCTGGGAGGAGCCGGCGGCGATCTGGGCCAAGGCCGGCATCACTACCTATGCCTATGATCAGCGCGGTTTTGGCAGCAGCCCGACACGCGGACGCTGGGCCGGCACCGACAGCCTGGTCGAGGACGCGCGGACGATGGCTACCCTGGTCCGGGCCCGCCATCCCGGTGTGCCATTCTATCTCGCCGGCGAAAGCATGGGCGGCGCGGTCGCCCTCGTGGCTGCCGACCGGACGATCGACGTCGACGGGCTGGTCCTGCTCGCCACGGCGCTGCGCTCGCGCGACACGCTGGGACCGCTGGCCAGCGGTGGACTCTGGTTCTTCGCCCACACCATTCCCTGGATGCCGGCCGGCCCGACATCGATCGACTACAAGCCAACCAACAATCCCAAGACACTGGAGAAGCTGCGCACCGACCCAATGATGCTGCGCCAGCCGCGCCTCGACATGGCCTATGGGCTGGTCGACCTGATGGACGCGGCCAGGTACTCGGCCGGACGAGTCCGCATGCCCTACCTCATGTTGCACGGGCTCGGCGACCGGATCGTGCCGCGGGAGCCGGTCCGGGCCGCCATCGAAGTCATGCCGCGACGGGCCGATTCCAAGCTCGCCTTCTATCGCGAAGGCTACCACCTGCTGCTGCGCGACAAGGACGGGCCCGTCGTGGCCGCCGACATCGTCGTCTGGATGTCCGATCACGAAGCGGCATTGCCGTCGGGCGCCGATGCCGCACGGTCGCAACCGGAAATGGCCGCCCTGTGGGGCTCGCGCCACTCGCGCTAGAGGGCCGGCCGGCTACTTGCTGCAGCGAATGACAACCGAGGCAGGACCGCGTACCTGGCTCATGTCGCCCTCAGTCGGCATGTTGTTCATCTTCAGCACCGTGTAATCGCCACCGGTCGCGGTGCACAGAGCCACCGCACGCGACTGGCAGCCGCCCGGCGTCTTGCAGCTGATGGAAAGGGCAGGCTGGCCGTCCGTCCAGGTGATGGTCGATGCCTGGCTTTCCGTTGCGGGATCGCTGCCCAGCGTGCCCTTGCCGATGCCGCACGCCGCTACCAGACCTGCGATGCCCACGCCGAGCATCCAGCGAACCGTCGATCGCAAGGTCATCCCCGCCCCCCATTTATCCCAGCCTGCGGCTGGATGGATGACCCTACATCGGCACAAACCACGCGTGCAAGGCGGAGTGGTTTCCGCCGGCAGAAGCGTACGGTCGCCCGCGGGCCTGCCGACGCGTATAGTTGCGGACCGATGACCCGCGCCTCCCCGCACTGACCGATGAGACGACCCGCACGTACGATCGTCTTGCTCGGCCTCGTCACCGCTTTGATGCCGTTCGCCGACGCCGGCGCGCAGCAGACAAACGAACAGCTGGCCGCGCGCTGCGCCCAACTCGGCGCCATCTTCGACAAATACGCATTGCGTCGCGGCGAGGGCTCCGGTGGACCGGACATGGAACGCATGGGCGCGAGCATCGATTGCTCCAAGGACCGCTACGACAAGGGCATCAAGACGCTCGAGGATCTCCTGAAACGCGACAGGATCTCCTACCCGCCGGCGTAACCTGCCGGTTCTGTCGGCAAGCGTGGCGACGCTACTTGCCCTTGAGCTTGAAGTCGCGCCACAGGAGGATTCCGGTGGCATTGTCCAGCGCCGTGCCGTCGAGCTGTTTCCTGAGTTCATGGGCGCTCGGCCGCCAGATCATCGTCCCTTCGCCCGTCGCGCCCGCAAGCCGGGCGGTTCCACCATTGAGCTTGAACGTCCCGCGGCAACCGATCAGCTCGTACCCGGTGCATTCCCAGTCGCCCCAGGCAGTGGCACCATCCTGCGCAACAAACGTGCAGACACCGTTGCCGGTCTGACGGAAGGTCGCCTGGTCCACCCGCACCGATGCCGAGCAGGTGACCCGACCACTGGGGATCGGGCCTTCATCTGTTTCGACGAAGAACGGCCCGACCAAAGTGCCGACCACCATGACCTGCTTCTCCGCCGCACGGACGATCGCGCCATTGGCGGCGACGACGGCAAAGGCGTTGAAGGTCTGGACCTCGTCCTGGGCAAGAGCCGGAGCCACGCCCAGCAGCCCGACAGTACAGAAAAGCGAAAGTGCGCGACGGAAGCTCACCATGGTCATCATCGCCACCCTCACTTGAAATCGATGATCACGGCGTCGGCGCCGAGCGACACGGCGAGGCCTTGCCGACGCGCCTTCAGACTCAGGATCACGCCGTTGGGATTCTCCAGCCACATCTCTCCGCCGCCCTTGTCGCCGGCAACGGCACCGTAGCGCGCCTGACCATACGGGCCGGGAAACTGTCGCAGCTCTTTGAGGTTGTAGACATCGCCATAGGCCTGCATCTTCGAGATACCGAAGCCGCCGATGCCCAAGCCACCGATCGAGAAGCGATAGCTCTTGCCGTGGAAGTGCAGTGTGCCGCCGCCAACGTTACCGCTGCCGATGAAGGCGACCTGGACCTGCTCGATGTCGACGGTCCCCGACTTCACGCGCTGCTGGGCGCGCGCCGGAGAGACGACGAGCGCAATTCCGGCCACGCCTGCCAATGCCTGCCGCCGCCCGAGCGCCGGACGCTTTGCTTCGGTCATCACAACTCTCCCCTCAATCTTTCAGCGCTCGACGACCGCCGTCGTCTCGATCTCGACCAGCAGCCCCGGCACGGCAAGCGCGCTCACCGCGACCAGGGTCGAGGAAATGACCGACCGCTTGAGTCCCTTGGCCATGGCTTTCGTCACCTCTCTCATGTCGCGGATATCGGTCACGTAGATCGTCATGCGGGTGACGTCCGCCATGCGCGCACCCGCCGACTTCAGCGCAGCCTCGATCTTTCGCATGGTGATCGTGGTCTGCTCCGCGGCGTTCCGGCCCTGGACGCGTCCCTTGGAATCGAGCGATGTCGTGCCGGCGACGAAAACCAGCGGACCGCTCCTGATGGCGCGGACGTAGAAACCGGCCACTTCGGTGCCGTCGGGGAAAAGCTTCTTGGCCATGACTCGCTCCGCCTTTCGATGCGCTATGGTCGGCAATGTAACGATCAGCCGGCGCAGCGCAAAGGAGAAGCCATGTCCCTGGATCGCTATCGCACAGCCGTCGTGACGGGGGCGAGCCGCGGAATTGGCGCTGCGACCGTCCGGCAGCTTCGGATCAGCGGCATCGAGGTCTATGCCGTCGCCCGCTCGGCCGACGACCTGACCAGCCTGGCGCAGGAGACCGGCTGTCGGCCGCTGGCGCTGGACATCTCCCACCGTGATGCCGTGCTGTCGGCGCTGGGATCGCTCGATGCCGACGTTCTCGTCAACAATGCTTCGGCCTTCGCGCGATCGACCCCCTCGTGGGAGGCCGCGCCCGACGACATCGACGCCCTGATGGACGTCAACATGCGCGGCACGCTCAACTGCCTGGCCGCCACCGTTCCCGGCATGAAGGCCCGCGGGCTCGGCCATATCGTCAATCTCGGCTCGACCTCCGGCACCTGGCCCCTCCCCGGCATGCCGGTCTATGCCATGACCAAGGCAGCCCTGCACAACCTCAGCCAGACGCTCAGGCTCGACCTCCACGGATCGGGCGTGCGCGTGAGCGAAATCTCGCCGGGC
>Ga0155465_1212_pt4 | contig 11285 bp, 15 predicted proteins | sample RifCSPhighO2_12_FD_107123 | JGI IMG/M metagenome (GOLD analysis project Ga0155465, IMG submission 107123) | Alphaproteobacteria bacterium RIFCSPHIGHO2_12_FULL_66_14 | reverse complement strand
GCCGATCCGGCGCTGGCAGCTCATACTGCCCGCCGGCCTGGCGGCGCTGGCATGCGTCATGGAAATCGTCCACCCCTCGCTCGAGGAGCTGAAGCAGCCGGCGATCTGGCTGTTCGCCGTGGCCGCCGGAGTGGCCGGCGTCGCGCGCGGCCGCTTCATGGCCCTGGAGGTCGACCAGACCTGGAACAGGATCCGCCTGCCGCGGGCCCCGGAGGGCCTATGGTTCGCCGTCGTGCTGGCGCTGCTCGCGATCGCCGAGGCCATCGAGGTCACGCAAGCCGCGCCGGACGCCGACGACCTAGCCTTCCGGCCACTGGTGGAGATCGGCATGGCCCTGACGGCGGGCTTTCTGGTCGGCCGGGCCGGCGCGGCCTGGATCCGGGTTCCCCATATCCCGCATTCCGACCTGCCCTGAGCCCCCCGGAGTTTCAACCGGGAGCTTCGAGAGGGCCCTTCGAACGCGATACCGCCATCATAGCAAAATTTATAGCCTAAACCTGCTGAACTTGCAAGTTTATTTTTTCCTATTTTCCCCCGTTCTTCCATTGGGTGTTTGGCGGGCCGCCGCCCTTGCGCCACGACCGCCGCCGCGGGCAGAATCAGGCCATGAAACCCGAGCCCAGCCTGATCATGATCCAGTTCCTGCAATGGGTGGCCGACCGGCCGCGCTGTCGCGCCGACGTGCTGGACGCGTGGCAGAGTTCGTGCCCGCGCTTCCCGGTCTGGGAGGACGCGCGCGCCGAGGGGCTCGTCCGCCAGCGCGGCGGCGAGCGCGGCGAGAATCGCGTCGAGTTGACCGCGCGCGGCCGCCGCGCCCTGACGCGGGCGGGCGCGGACCAGACGTTAGCCGACCAGACCGCGGCCAACCAGACGCTGGCCAACCAGACGGGGGAGGCCCACGGGCGCGCCTAGGCTTGCGCCAGCGGATCGGGGCCGTAGGCGTTGCGGCCGCGCGTGCCGGGCAGGAAGCCGCACTCGATCAGGTACCAGAGGGGGCCGATCACCGGCACCAGGCCGATCAGGATCCACCAGCCCGACTTGTTGCGGTCGTGCCAGCGCTTCACACCCGCGGCGAGGCCGATCCAGAACACCAGGACATTGACCACCGCCAGAATCAGGCCGGGAACCATGCCAAGCGATCTCAAGGCCGCCTCCGGATCGGTCGACAAAGCGGCGTCACCGACGACGACGCCGAACACGACAGCCATGATGATCCACATGGCGACATGAACGAGCCAGAACTTCGCGCGGTTTATCCGGCCCTGGAAGCTGAACAGAAGTGCCTGCATGGTGACTTCTCCCCCTCGGAGCCCGGCCTGAAGCTACGCCATTCCCCAGCTCCTGCCCCGCACTCTATAGTACCGGCATGACTCTCCAACGTGCCGCCCTGTGGGCGATCGTGATTGCCGCCACGATTTACCTGCTGGTGGCGGGCCGCGGCCTGCTGATGCCGATCATCCTGGGGCTGGTGCTCTGGTACATGGTCGACGCCCTGGCCGACGCCATCGAGCAGCCGCGGCTGGCCCGGATCCACCTGCCGCGGCCGATCGCGCTGCTGGCCGCGGTCCTGGTCATCGGCGGGCTGTTCTGGGTGCTGGGCCGCACCATCGGCGCCAACGTGAGCGCCGTCATCGCCGCCGCCCCCAACTACGAAAAGCGCCTGCAGCACCTGGTCACCGCAGGCGCCGAGCTGATAGGCATCGAGCAGGCGCCGACGCTGGGCGAGCTGTTCGAGCGCATCAGCCTCGCCGACACGCTGGGCAGCGTCGCCGGCGCCGCCGCCTCGGTCGTCAGCATCGCCGGCATCGTGCTGATCTATGCCGGCTTCCTGTTCGTCGAGCAGGCACATTTCGGCCGCAAGCTCGCAATCATCTTCAGCCCGGACGCCCACCAGGCGCGGGTGCGGGCGGTGCTGGAACGGATCGACCGCGACATCCGGAGCTACATCCGCATCAAGACCACGCTCGCGACCGCAACGTCGGTCCTGGGCTATGTCGTGATGGCCTGGGTCGGCGTCGACTTCGCCGGCTTCTGGGCGGTGATGCTGTTCTTCCTCTATTACATCCCGACGGTGGGCTCGATCCTGGCGATCGCGGCGCCGGCGATCCTCACCCTGGTGCAGTTCGACCACCTGACGCCGTTCCTGATCGTGCTGCTGGTGATCGGCACGGTGCAGATCGTGACGGCCAACGTGCTCGAGCCCGCCCTACTCGGTCGCTCGCTCAACCTCTCGCCGCTGGTCGTGATCCTTTCCCTGATCGTGTGGGGCACCATCTGGGGCGTGGTCGGCATGTTCCTGTGCGTGCCCATCATGGTGGTCGCGCTGATCGTGCTGGCGCAGTTCGAGACAACCCGTCCCGTCGCCGTCCTGCTGTCGGCCGACGGCGAAATTCCGGAGCAGGCGCCATGATGAAGGGCCTCGTGACATTGGCGCTGCTGTCCGCCGTCGCCGCAGGCGCCGCGATGGCCCAGACGACCACCGCGCCGCCGCCCTCCCCCGCCCTCTCGGCACCGTCCGCCGCGACGCGCGGGCCGGAAGGCCAGCCGCCGGGCCCCGACGTCAGATATGTCTGCCCGGGCGGCTCCGATTTCAGCGCCGCCTTCTCCCAGGATGGCGAGTTCGCCACGCTGACGGTGCCGGGCCAGCCCGAGATCGAGCTGACGCGCCAACGGTCCGGGTCGGGCTTCGCCTACGGCGACTCCTACTACGAACTGCGCGGTCGCGGCCGCGAAGCGACGCTGACGGCCGCCGGACGCTCGATACGCTGCCACGCCGCCGGCCGGCCCGGCGAACCGCCGCGCACCTTCGCCGCGCCCGGACTCACCGTCACGATGTTCCCCGACGGAACGTTCCGCCTGCGCCAGCAGCGCAACGGCAGTGACGAGCCTCTCGTCGATCTCGGCCAGTGGAGCCAGGAAGTGGATGGCGGGGTCCGGCTGGTCCTGCGCGGCGGCGGCGGCAGCCGGCGCGCCTTCCGCCAGGCCGACGGCGGTCGCCTGATCGCCGACAACGGCACCGAGTTGCTGCCCGCGGCGACCGCCGACAAGATCGACGGCCGTTTCCAACTCGAAGGCCTCTACCGCGATGCCCAGGACGGCGGGCTGTTCGCCGAGTGCTTCACCGGCCGGACCTTCGCGGTGGCAGCCGGCGGCGCCGAACCCGACCTCGAACGCGCCTGGGTCAACGCGGCGCCGTCGCGGGATGCCCAGCTCTTCTTCCAGGTCGTCGGGCGGTTCGCCGGCGACAACGAGATCGAGGTCGAGCGCGTTGTCGCACTCAAACCCAACGGAACCTGCCCGCCACCGCCGCCGCGCAGCGCCGCGCTGCGCGGCACCGAGTGGCGGGCGCTCGAAATGGACGGCCAGCGCCTGGCCTTCGACGACTGGCGGCGACGGCCGACGCTCACGCTCGACGATGACGGCAAGTTCACGGCTTCGACAGGCTGCAACCGGCTCGGCGGAGACTACGCGCTCGATCCCAACGGCCTGCGCTTCGTCGCCGGCCCCGCGACGCTCGCGGCCTGCCCACCGCCGGCTGACGCCATCGAACGGCGCTTCATCGACGCCCTCGGCGCGGTCAAGAGCGCGCAGATCGCGGCCACGACACTCGATCTCAAGGACGCCGGCGGCAAGCTTCGGTTGCGCCTGGAGGCCCGGGGCCGCTAGAGCAGACAGACGGCCGAAGGCCGCTAGGGATCCGCAGTAGGATCGGCCTGAAGGACGAGAATCTTGCCGTCGGCTTCGAGGGCGATGTGCAAAAACGCCAGGCCCGACGGCACTACGCGATCGAATTCGCGATCGATTTCGTCGAACAGCCGGACGTAGAGCTTCCATTCGACCATGCCCGGCTCCAGCGGCATGCGCGCGGGCTCACGCCAGTCGAGCGCCCGTATGCCGCTTTGCACGACCCGCTCGACCGGACGGTCACGCACCAACGTCGCCTCGAACCGTCCGATGGTGGCCGTCCGTGCCGCCTTCGTCGCTGGCCGCGCGACCACGGCGACGCAGATCTGGCCGGACTTGTCCTCGGACACGAACTCGACCGAGCCGGCGTTCATCGTCGGATCGGCGATGTCGTCGAGCCAGCCCAGCCGCTCGACGATGACGACGCGCCGACGGTCCTTGTCGAAGCGCCAGTCGGGTGGCGGATCGAAGCAGCGCCGCACGGTGCGGGTCTCACCGGCCGGCGCCCGCGCCAGGATCTCCGGCGAGACCAGCGTGTTCGATTCGGGTTCCGTCGTGCGCACACGCTGATCGAGCGCGAAGGACCCCGGACGATCGGGCAGTACCGTGAACAGGAGCTGGAACGTGGTCGTCCGGGAGCCGCGACGGACAATCAGCGATCCGGAGGCGAAGGTCGTACGGACGGCGTCGTTGGCGAAAGTGCTGCGCGGGACGGAAAACCGCAGGCGCTCCGGAGCGATGTTCGCTTCGCCGCGCCAAACCCCGATCGCGAGAACCGGTGGCGGTCCGCCGCCTGACGTCAAGAAGACCCCGACAACCTCGACTTCGACCGCAGGATCGTCGCCGCTCGCGGTCGCGAAAGACGGCGCATAGCGAGGCACGGTCGGACCTGTAGAGGGCGGCGTTGCCAATGACGGCGCCGCGGCGCTGCCTGCCGGCCCCGATGGCAGGCCGAGCCGCAATGCGCCGTCCGGCGGGGCGGCAGCGGCGGCGCCGGGAGTCAGCGTGAGCTCACCGGTCGCACGGCGCGGCGGCACGAAACGCGGCGTATAGGCCAGCACCAGCGGCGCATCGTCCAGGCCCGCAATCCGCTCCAACTCGGTCATCGCCCGTTCGGCGGCCTTGCGGGCCGCTTGCCGCGCGCCTTCGCCGGGCCGGTCGAGGGCGTCCTTGATCGCGGCGTTCAACCGGTCGATCTCGGCGAAGGCCTGACGGCGGGGGAGCGGCAGGCGATCGAAGACGCGCTCGGCGTCGGGTTCGTAACGCGCGGCGAGAGCGTCGGTGAGCAGGCTGGCAGCGCGGAACGCCGGCAGCAGGCCAACCCTGGCTTCGCCACCGGCGCGCGCCTGCAGGCTTGCGCGCTCGGCGCGCAACGCCGTGAGCTTCTCGCCGATCGTGGCGCCGCTTCCTGGCGACTCGGCGCGGTCGAGCAGCACGAAGAGCGCGGCGGCCACAACGCACAACACAACCACCGCGGCACTGATCATGTGCCGGTGCTTGCCGTCCTGCAGCGGTTTCGGGCCAGCCGTCATGCGGCGGGTTCTACCACGGCCGCCAGGGAAGGTGCTGGCGGCGGATCGTCAGTACGAGAAAAGGACGGGCAACGGCGAATTGAGAATGAGGTGGCGGGTCATGCCACCAAAGATCATCTGGCGCAAACGGCTTTGCGTGTAGGCACCCTTCACGATCAGATCGGCGCCGACTTCGATCGCGGTATCGACGATCGTCTGCCCTGCCGATCGGGAGCCCGGCTTGACGTGCTGGCTTGTCACGTTCAGCCCGTGGCTCTTGAGCGACTCGGCGATCTCCGCCGAGGTCGGTCCCGGCACCATCGCGCCGTCGACGCTCAGCACCACGATCGCCTCGGCGCCGCTCAACACCGGCATGGCCAGCGAAATGGCGCGCGCACTCTCGGTGGAGCCGTTCCAGGCGAACAGAATCCGCTTGCCAACCAGCCCGTCGACGCCCGTGGGCACCACCAGAACCGGACGACCCGAATCGAACAGCGCCGTTTCGAAAACGCTTTCCGGCATCTTGGGCAGTGCCCCCGGCTGGGGCAGGACGATCAGGTCGTAGGCCCGCCCGATCGTGCCGATCGCGGTCGGGCCGCTGTCGTCGGCCGACCGCCACTCGGACCTGAGCCCCGCCGCCCGCTGATCGAACGCCTCCTTCACCGCGGCGACACGCTGGCGTTCTTCGGCGTCCTCGGCCAGGCCTCCGCCGATCGGCGCCCCCATGCCGGCATCCGCCCACGCCATGCTCATGACGCCGTAGGACGGCGGTTCGAGCCCGACAAGCCGGGCGTCGAATTTGCGCGCGATCTTCGCCGCCAGATCAAATGCGGACGGATCTTCCGCCGTCCAGGCCATTGTCAGAATTGACTTCATGACACGCCCTCCCTGTTGTTGAACGATAGCACGATGCTTGCCATCGCCGGTCTCTCAAACTTCTCGCACAGCCGAAAGAACGGCCGTCGTGAACAAGTTGATACAATTCATTCGTTGAATACACATTTAAAATCAATAAGTTAACATCAATACCTCGACTATTAATTGAGGTAGGGGCGCATATCGGCCCCAGCGGTTGTGTCGAACGCCTCGCGAGTCCCCAGAACATCACGGGGCAGTTGACGCAGTTGCCGATCAAGAAGCGCTTTTTCCTTTGGAGATACAAATGCTGTCCATTTTCCGTCGCCTCATGAAGAACGAGCAGGGTGCCACCGCCATCGAGTACACGCTGATCGCCTCGCTGATCGCCGTCGCCGCCATCACCGCCATGAAGACGGTCGGTGGCAAGATCGGCAACACGCTGACCAACGTCAGCAACAGCCTCACCTGATCGGGACCGATTCGAACGATGGGCGCGTCCGGCAACGGACCGCCCGTTTTTCGCTCGGCATTCCACGTCGCATATTCTCTTTCGGAGATACCGATGCTGTCTGCTTTCCGTCGCCTTATGAAGAACGAGCAGGGTGCCACCGCCATCGAGTACACGCTGATCGCCGCGTTGATCGCCGTTGCCGCCATCACCGCCATGACCACGGTCGGCGGCAAGATCGGCAACACGCTGACCAACGTCAGCAACAGCCTCACCTGATCGAATCCGACCCGATCGGCTCATGGGCGGTCCGGAAACGGACCGCCCATTTTCGTCAGCACCGCCTCGCGCCTACCATTGTTACATGGCGGCAATTGAGAAAATCCGGCCCATCGCTAGGCTCCGAGGGTCGCCTCAAGCCCGAGGCCAAGAGCCAGTTCTTCCAACGCCCTCGGGGTTTGGAATCCCGCGCCGCCTCCTCCAGCGGCAGAACAATGCCAGCACGTTGCGCCGCAAGATCCGAGGAGAATGGCTCATGCCGTCCGCATTGCCGGCTCTCGTCCGGCGCCTCACCGCCAGCCACGACGGTGCGACGGCGATTGAATATGGCCTGCTCGTCGCCCTCATCGCCATTGCCGTCACCACGGCCCTCGGCACTACGGGAGTCGAGATCCAGAGCGTGTTCGGCAGCGCCGGCAACGCGATGTCATGATGTTGCGCAGGGCCGCCCGTCGCCAGCGCCGCCTTCTCTCCGATCGGTGCGGCACCGTGCTCGTGCGATACCGCTCGTTCATGCTGCTGGTTGCCGTCGGCGCGATCACGATGCTGACACAGGTTTACGGCGGTGAGGACGTGCCGCCCGACACACCGGCGATTTCCGCGAATTGAGCGCGCCCAATCGCGAACTCAATCGGCGGCTCTCAGCCGATCTGTGCCGCCCTGGGAACAACCCACGCGAACCGGTCGGAGAGCGCGGCGAGCGTGATCCGGTTGATGGCATCGGCGCCGATCGTATCGCCCCCGGTGGCATCGGGCAGGTCTCGTGTGGCCACGGTATCGGCCGCGATCGTGCTCATGAAGCCCTGATCGGTGGCCGATCGCACGGTCGCCGACACGCACATGTGGGTCATGAAGCCGCCGACGATCAGGTTCTTGCGGCCGCTGGCCGCGAGATGCTTGGCGAGCTCGGTACCGGCGAAGGCGTTGGGCAGTCCCTTGTCGACGATCGTCTCACCGGCGCGTGGTGTGAGCTGGGACACAATCTCGTAGCCCGTCGACGAGGGATTGAACGCCTTGCCCTTGGACTGGTGGCGCACATGAACGATGGGTGTGCCGGCCTTGCGTGCCTTGTCGAGCAGCATGGCAAGTGCCTCGACCGCCGCCGCTACACCGGGCAACGGCAGCAGGCCGTCGGTGTATTCCCGCTGTGCATCAATGATCAGCAGGACGCCATCCGCCGTGGTTGCCGGTGTAGGCGCAGCTCCCGCCATTTGCAGCATGGTCATGGCCATGATCTTCTCCCAACTACACAGAATTGCCTACGCTACGGTTGTGTAAGCTCTAGCGACATCAACGCGCAAAGCGATCCGTTTGGCAAGACCTACGACGCAATGCCGCGCCGGAGCCGGTGACGCCAGTAACGATCGTGTCATGCACGGCAGCGGCCACGATGCGATCGATCGCACTGTTCCAACGATAACGTACCCGGCCGACGCTGATGCCGAAGTCGCGCGCGAGGCGTGACCACGACAATCCGGCCGCCCGCGCCCAGACGAGCCGGCGGTCCGTCCCGCCGAGCGTAGCCAGCCACGGCAGTACGCGATCGAGTTCGGAAATCGCCCGCGCCGCGGGCGGGATCCTGAGCGGGCGTCCCGGGGCGTGGCCGCAGGCGTCATCGGGGTCCGCCAGGATAGCTGGCCACGATGAACGTTCCGGCGCCGGAATGCCGTTCCGCGGCATTGGCAGGCGCTTCAAGGTATCGGCTGCGCGTTCGAGGGCGGCGATCACGGCGCGCCGAACCTCGGCGAAGCTCAGTTCAGCGGCCATGGCGGCCTCCGTTCTCCTCGGCCTCGGCGACCAGGTCGGCAAGGACGCGGTCGGCGGGAAGGCCGAGTGCGCGGGCGGCTTCGCGGGCCAGCGGCCGTGCCATCAACGGCAGGACGTCGGCCGGGCGAAGCCCCATCTTGGCCGCGAGGAGCCGGGCGATCCGTACACCATGGTAGTTGGCGGCGGCCGCACGGCCGCCGAAGGCGATGACGAAGCGCCGGCTCGGGAGTTGATCGTAAAGTCTGGGATAGGACATCCGTACCTCCTGCCGGCAGGAGTATAGGATTTATTGATCTTGTCAATCGTACAATTCCTAGTAGACGAAATCGTCGCCAGCTGGCAAAATGCCAGCACCATGGACGCACCCCGCAAAGTGTTGGTCGATACGCTGGCACGCCGGCCGGATCTCGATCTCAAGAATTTGTCGCTGGCGATTGGCCGCAATCACGCCTACCTCCAGCAGTACCTGATGCGCGGTTCACCGCGCGAGTTGCCGGAGGTAGCGCGGCATGGTCTGGCTCCCCTGCTCGGGGTCTCGCCGGACGATCTGCGCTCGACAGCTGCGCCTCCGGGTGCCGGCGGCCGACTTGAGGGCGACTTGCGCATGGCCGGCCCGTTGCGCGCGGCCGACCGGGCCGATCTGCCAGTCTTTGCCTCGGCTGAAGGCGGCGGCGGCGCCATCATCATCACCAGCGAGCCGATCGATTACGTGCGCCGGCCCGAGCCGCTCCTGTCGGTACGCGACGGTTATGGCTGCTACGTCATCGGCGACAGCATGAGCCCGGCCTACGAGCAGGGCGACCTGCTGCTCGTCCATCCCGGCCGGCCCGTTCGGCCAGGCGACGATTGCGTCTTCGTCCGCGACCAGGGCGACGGCGCCCAGCAGGCGCTGGTCAAGCGCCTGCTGCGCACCACGCCCGAGAAATGGCGGGTCCGTCAGTTCAATCCGGCGAAGGATTTCGACCTCGACCGCAGCCAGTGGCAGAAGGTCCAGCTGATCGTCGGCAAGTATTCCCGCTAGCCTATCACTTGACCAGCCATAGGAGTGTATCCTATCTATCCCTATCGTTCCCGAACGGAGGGGAGATGGAAAACACCTATTATCTCATCGTCGAGCAGCGGGCTGGCGGACGGCGCCTGAGGACACTCGACGAATACGCCTCGGCCGACCGGCTGATCGCCGACGCCGCCGACTACGAAGCCGGAGAATTTCCCGGGCGCTGGGTCGGCGCGCTCGAATTGTCCTTCGACGACTCCGGCCGCTTGATCGCCGCCCTGCCCCTGGTCGATATCGCAGCAGATGTGCATGCCGAACTCGCGTCGCGGTTGGAATGGTGCCAGCGCCAGACTGCCCTCGATCGCTGGTCCCCGCGCTAGCCGCGCCATGGAAACGCAGCCATGAAGGCGATCATTGTCGGCGGCGGCATCATGGGCCTCAGCACCGCGTGGGGGCTGGCACGCGATGGCCACGATGTCGAATTGTTCGAGCAGGGTCCGCTGCCCAACCCGCTCGCCTCGTCGATGGACGAGCATCGTCTCATCCGTCACCCCTACGGCGATCACGTGGGCTATGCCGGCCTGATCGACGATGCCTATGCGGCCTGGGACCTGTTGTGGCGAGATCTCGGTCAACGTCTTTACGCCGCCACCGGAACGCTCGCCCTTACCGGCAACGGCGCGGACTGGGCCGAGCGCTCCGCCGCGACGCTCGCGACCATCGGCAAGCCCATGATCGAACTGCCGGAGGCCGACTTGCGGCGGCGCTTTCCCCAGATCGAGGCCAAGGGCGTCGAGCGCGCCTTCTGGACGGAGTCGGGCGGCGTGTTGTTCGCCCAGGACATCGTGGCGGCGCTTGCCCATTGCCTCGCCCGCCAGGCACGCGTCCGGCTCCACCCGCACACCCCGGTCCGGTCGGCTGATCTCGAAAAGGGCCACATTGTCACCGAAGCCGGGGCAACACATGCCGCCGAGATCGTCGTGGTCGCGGCCGGTGCCTGGGCCGGCCGATTGCTGCCTGCCCTCGGACGGCGCCTGCTGCCCTCGCGCCAGGTCGTCATCTACTTCGACCTGCCGCCGGAGGCTCGCACCGCCTGGGCCAAAGGCCCGATGATCATCGAAAAGACCGGCGACGTCGGGCTCTACCTGGTGCCACCGATGGAAGGTCGCGGTCTGAAGGTCGGCGACCATGAATTCAGCCGGTCCGGCGATCCGATGGAGGAGCGTGCGGCCAGCGAGGATGACATCCGGCCTCTGCTGGACCGCTGCCGCAGCCTGTTGCACGGTTTTGACCGCTGGCGCACCGACCGGCTGAAAGTCTGCTTCTACACCGTGACGGAAGACGAGCGCTTCGTCGTCGACAAGCAGGGCGCACGTGGCTGGGTCATGTCTCCCTGCTCCGGCCATGGTTTCAAGTTCGGGGCCTTGATGGGACTAGAACTCGCCCGCACGCTCGCCTCGGATCGCGATGCCCGGGCCCACGCAAGATGGGCGGCCGGTCTGGCCGGCATCACGTCGACCTGACAAAATGCCCTGAACCCAGGAAAGAGAGACCGACATGGCAACCGCCAAGCGCCGCGCGCCGGCCGCATCGAAGAAAGCGACCGGACTGCGTCAGGGTCTCGCGACCTACGGTGACGCGGGCTTCTCGCTGTTCCTGCGCAAGGCCTTCATCAAGGCCGGCGGCTATTCCGACGACGCCCTCGACCGCCCCATCGTCGGCATTACCAATACCTTCAGCG
>Ga0155465_1130_pt3 | contig 11304 bp, 12 predicted proteins | sample RifCSPhighO2_12_FD_107123 | JGI IMG/M metagenome (GOLD analysis project Ga0155465, IMG submission 107123) | Alphaproteobacteria bacterium RIFCSPHIGHO2_12_FULL_66_14 | reverse complement strand
GCCCGCGTGGTCCTGGCCCAGGCGCTGGTCTGGCTGCTCGACGAGCCGCTGAACGCCCTCGACGCCCCGGCGCAGGCGGCCTTTCGCACCGCCCTCGCGACGCATCTCGCCGCCGGCGGCCTCGCCATCGCCGCGACCCACACCGATCTTGGCATGCCGTGTCGGACGCTCGAACTTGGTGCATCTCAGAAGGCGCTGACATGAGCGGCTTCGCGAGCCTCATCGCACGCGACCTGCGTCTGGTCTGGCGCCGGCCCGGCGATGTGGCCGTGGTGCTGGCCTTCTTCATCGTCGCCACCACGCTCTTTCCGCTCGGCATCGGGCCGGAAGCCAATGTGCTGGCCCGCATCGCCGCCGGCGTCCTGTGGTGCGCGGCATTGTTCGCGGCGCTGCTGTCGCTCGACCGCCTGTTCGCCGCCGACCTCGAGGACGGCACGCTCGATCTCCTGCTGCTGGCGCCGTGGCCGCTCGAGCTGGCGGCGCTCGCCAAGTGCGCCGCTCACTGGATTGTGACCGGCCTGCCGCTGGCGGCGCTGGCACCCGTTCTCGGCGTCGCCTTCGGCCTCGAGCCGGATGTCCTGCTGGCGCTCGCCGCCACGCTTCTGGTCGGCACACCCACCCTGTCGCTGATCGGCGGGCTGGCCGCGGCCCTGACCCTGGGTGCGCGCAAATCAGGCGCCCTGCTGGCCCTGCTCGCCTTGCCGCTTTGCGTGCCGACCCTGATCTTTGGCACCGGCGCCGTCGAGGCGCTGGCGACAGGCGGCGATTTCGGCGCCCATCTCGCGGTCCTCGGGGCGCTGGCGCTGGTGGCGCTGGCCACGACGCCGTGGGCGATTGCCGCGGCCTTGCGGCAAGCGGGCGAATAGACTCATGCCGGCGAATGGATAGATAGAGCGACTGGATAGATAAAGCTGATGGCCGATCTCCACTTCCTCGCCAACCCCGCGCGCTTCCGGCGGCTGAGCCAGCGCCTGTTGCCCAGCCTGTCGTTCGCGACCGTGCTGATGCTGGCGTTCGGCCTCTATCTGGCACTGATCCAGTCGCCGCCCGACTACCAGCAGGGCGACACCGTGCGCATCATGTTCGTGCATGTGCCCTCGGCCTGGATCGCCATGGGCGGCTACGGCCTGTTGGCGGCGCTGGGGGCCTCGCTGCTGATCTGGCGCCATCCGCTGGCGGCCCTGATGGCGCGCGCCGCCGCGCCCGTGGGCGCCGGCTTCTGCGCCGTCTGTCTCCTCACCGGTTCGCTGTGGGGCCGGCCGATGTGGGGCGCCTACTGGGTGTGGGACGCGCGCCTCACCTCGATGCTGCTGCTGTTCTTTCTCTACCTCGGCCACATTGCCTTGAGCCGCGCCTACGACGAGCCCGAGCGCGGCGATCGCGCCGCCGCCATCCTGGCGCTGGTCGGCGTCATAAACCTGCCGATCATCAAATTCTCCGTCGACTGGTGGAACACCTTGCACCAGCCGGCCTCGGTGGCGCGCCTCGGCGGGCCGTCGATCCATACCTCCATCCTGGTGCCGCTGCTTTGGATGGCGGTCACCCTGTTGCTGCTGTTCGTGTTGCTGGTGCTGTTGCGCACCGACACCGAGATCGACCGCCGCCGCCTCGAGAATGCGGAGCAGCAGGCATGAGCAACCACGCCGTCTTCGTCATGTCGGCCTATCTGGTGGCGCTGGTGATCCTGGGCGGCCTGCTGATTTCCTCGCTCGCCGCCCGCAACCGCGTGCGCCGCGAACTGGCCGCCCGCGGCCTCGAGAGGTCCCGCGAACAGCGGGCAAAGGCAAGCTGATGACTCCCAAACGCAAGCGCCTGTGGCTGGTGGTGGGCTCGCTCGCCGTGCTGGGCTTTGCCGCCACCCTGGTGCTGACGGCGCTCAATGACAACATCGTCTTTTTCTACTCGCCGACCCAGATGGCGGAAAAGAAGATCCCGCCCGACCGCCGCTTCCGCATGGGTGGCCTCGTGGAGGCCGGCAGCGTGAAGAAATCCGCCGACGGCCAGGAGACGCGCTTCCGCGTCACCGACACCAACAAGACGGTCGAGGTCGTCTACCGCGGCCTGCTGCCCGATCTCTTCCGCGAGGGCCAGGGCGTGGTGGCCGAGGGCTCGCTGGGCGCCGACGGTGTGTTCGTGGCGCGTGAAGTGCTGGCCAAGCATGACGAGAATTACATGCCGCCCGAAGTCGCGAAGGCGCTGAAGGAAGCTGGTCGATGGAAGGAAAGCAAATGAGCGCCTTCGCGACTGGCGGGCGGCAGGGCCTCGAGCGCAGCGAAGGCCCGGGAGCTCGCTGTGTGGAGCCTTTCAGGCGGTGTCTCACCAGTCTTGCCCTTTCTGAACCGTGCGGGCTCTCGCGCCTTCGTCGCTCCCTCGCCTTCACAGGCGCGTTCGCTCCTGCAGGCGCTGCCGCCCGCCGGCGCCTTCACCAAGGTGAAGGCGCATGGTAGCGGAGCTAGGACATTTCTCCTTGATCCTCGCGCTTGCCGTCGCGCTGGTGCAGGGGACCTTGCCGCTCGTCGGCGCGTCGCGCGGCGATATCAGGCTGATGGACCTCGGCCGCACCGCGGCGCTCACCCAGGCGTTCCTCGTCATCGTGGCCTTCGCAGCACTTACGCAAGCCTACGTGACGTCCGACTTCTCCGTGGCCAACGTCGTCGCCAACTCGCACTCGGCCAAGCCGATGCTCTACAAGATCAGCGGCGTCTGGGGGAACCACGAGGGCTCGATGCTCCTCTGGGCGCTGATCCTCGCCCTGTTTGGCGGCGCCGTCGCGCTCTTCGGCGCCGGCCTCCCCGACACGCTGCGCAGTCGCGTGCTCGCGGTCCAGGCGCTGATCGGCGTCGGATTCCTGGCCTTTCTGCTCTTCACCTCGAATCCCTTCGAGCGCGCCTCGCCGGCGCCGCACGACGGCAACGGCCTCAATCCGCTGCTGCAGGACCCCGGCCTCGCCTTCCATCCGCCGCTGCTTTACTTGGGCTACGTCGGCTTCTCCGTCACCTACGCCTTCGCCATCGCAGCCCTTCTCGAAGGCAGAGTGGACGCCGCCTGGGCGCGCTGGGTGCGGCCCTGGACGCTGGCGGCCTGGTGCTTCCTCACCTTGGGCATCGCGCTGGGCTCGTGGTGGGCCTACTACATCCTCGGCTGGGGCGGCTTCTGGTTCTGGGATCCGGTCGAGAACGCCTCGCTGATGCCCTGGCTCGCCGGCACGGCACTTCTGCACTCCGCCATCGTGGTCGAAAAGCGCGACGCGCTGAAGAGCTGGACCGTCCTGCTCGCCATCCTGGCCTTTTCGCTGTCGCTGCTGGGAACGTTCCTGGTGCGCTCGGGCGTGCTGACGTCGGTCCATGCCTTCGCCCAGGATCCGGCACGCGGCATGTTCATCCTGGCCTTCCTGCTGCTGGTCACCGGCGGCGGCCTCGCGCTCTACGCCTGGCGCGCGCCTCAGCTGCAGGGCGGCGGCCTGTTCCAGCCGCTGAGCCGCGAAGGCGCGCTGATCCTGAACAACCTGCTGCTCTGCACGCTTGCCGCCACGGTGCTGCTGGGCACGCTCTACCCGCTGTTCCTCGACCTGCTCACCGGCAACAAGGTCTCGGTCGGCCCGCCTTTCTTCAACGCCACCTTCGTGCCGATCTGCGCGCCGCTGTTCGCCGCCCTCTGCGTTGGGCCCTACCTCGGCTGGAAGCGCGCCGAGCTCTGGCCGGCGCTTCTGCATCTGCGCCTGGCCTTCCTCGTGGCCGTGATCGCGGCCATCGTGGCGGCCACGGCGATCGACGGCCGCGCCTCGCTGGCCGCTGTCGCCTTCGGCTTCGGCGTCTGGCTGATCGCCGGCAGCCTGCTCGAATTCGCCGATCGCCTGCGCCTCGGCCGCGCCCCTGTTGCGGAGACGCTGCGGCGCTTGCGCGCCACGCCGCGCGCCGCGCTGGGCATGACCATCGCCCATGCCGGCATGGGCGTCGTCGTGCTGGGCGCCGTCGGCACTGGCGCCTGGAATTCCGAACTGATGCAGACCATGAAGCCGGGCGACCGTGCGTCGTTCGCGGGCTTCGGCTTCAAGCTGGAGCGGATGGAGTCCCTGCAGGGCCCCAATTACGTCGCCGAGCGCGCCACCTTGGCCGTCAGCGTCGATGGCAATTCCTACACGGTCCTGCAGCCCGAGCGCCGCCTGTTCTCGGTGCAGCGCCGCCAGGTGGCGGAGACCGCCATCCACACCAATTTCCTGCGCGATCTCTACGCGACGCTGGGCGAGGGCGACGCCGCCAACGGCTGGGTGATCCGCCTCTACTACAATCCGCTGGCGCCCTGGATCTGGCTCGGCGCCGCGCTCTGTGCCCTGGGCGGCTTCGTCTCGCTCTCCGATCGCCGCCTCCGTATCGGCGCGCCGTCGCGCACCCGCGCCGCAGTGCAGGCTGCGGAATGATCATGTGCCGGGAGCGCGCCACTCCAGTGGCGCATCTTTTCTCGAGCTTGAGCGCTGCTTCAGGGCGGGGAATTACCCCGCCCGCAGTGGCGCGCTCCCAGCCATGAGAAGAACCCTCTTCATCCTCCCCTTATTGACCCTCGCGCTGATGGCGGGGTTCTTCGCCTGGTCGCTGCTGGCCGGGCGCGATCCGGCGTCGATCGGCTCGGTGCTGGTCGGCCGGCCGGCGCCGCGGCTCGAGGTCGCGGCGTTGCGCGACGGCGAGCCGCCGCTCACCGACGCGCTGTTGAGAACCGGCAAGCCCGCGATCGTGAATTTCTTCGCGAGCTGGTGCACGCCTTGCCTGGCCGAGCATCCGCTGTTCACGCGCCTGGCCACGCGCGAGGAGGCGACGATCATCGGCGTCGCCTGGAAGAACAAGCCCGTGGAGGCACTCGCCTGGCTGAAGCGGCTGGGCGATCCCTACAAGTTCGCCGGTGCCGATCTCGACGGTCGCGCCGGCCTCGACTGGGGCCTCTCCGGCGTGCCCGAGACTTACCTTGTCGATGGCCAGGGCATCGTCCGCCGCCACTTCCGCGGCCCGATCACGGAGCGCGATGTGAACGAGACGATCATTCCGTTCCTCAGGGGCGCGAAGTGAGCACGACCCCCTCCGGCCTTTCAGGCCACCTCCCCCACTTCGCGGGGGAGGAGAAGAAATCGATCTCCTCCCCCGTCCGCGGGGGAGGTGCCTCGCAGGGACGGAGGGGGTCATGGCTCGCGCTCTTCGCACTGCTCTTCGCCTTCCCGGCCCTCGCCGTCGAGCCTTCGGAAATGCTCCCCGACCCCGCGCTCGAATCGCGCGCCCGCGACATCGGCCGGGCGTTGCGCTGCGTCGTCTGCCAGAACCAGTCGATCGACGATTCCAACGCCGAGGTGGCACGCGACATGCGCCGCGCCGTGCGCGAGCGGCTGACGGCCGGCGACCAGGACGACCAGGTCTTCGCCTACATGGTGGCGCGCTACGGCGACTACGTGCTGCTGAAACCGCCATTCAAGGCCGGCACCTGGATCCTCTGGCTGGGCGGGCCGCTGGTGCTGCTGGTCGCCGGCACCGTGCTCCTGATCGCCGCCCGCCGGCGCAGGACTCCGCTCATGCCGCCCGAGCCCTTGACCAACGAGGAGCAGCGTCGCCTCGACGCGCTGCTCAGGGACTGATGCTGGAATTCCTCCTTGCGTTGCTCACCACGGTGACGGTCGGCGCGTTGCTGGTGCCGCTGCTGCGCGTCGGCGCGCGGCGGACCGAACGATTGGACAGCGAACTCGCGATCTATCGCGACCAGCTGGCCGAGATCGAGCGCGGGCGGGCGGCCGGCGCCGTGCCCGAGAGCGAAGCCGCCGCCGCCCGCATCGAGGTCGAGCGAAGGATTCTCCACGCTGCCGAGGGGGCGTCCGCCAACGCCACGAAAACGACGGCGCCCGCCGACTCCTCGACCCTGCACCGGATCCTGCCGCCGGCGCTGGCGCTGCTGCTCCCGCTGCTGGCCCTGGGCGTCTATTTGAACGTCGGCCGTCCCGGTCTCCCGGCCGCCCCCTTCGGCGCGCGCCCTGTCGTGGACCTGCCCGCGCCGGGCGAGCCCATGACCGCCGAGCGGCTGGTCGCCCAGGCCCGCGCGCGGCTCGCGGGAAGGCCCAACGACCCCGACGCCCTCTCGGCGCTGGGCGAGGCCCTGGTGCTCGAAGCCGATGGCACCGTCACCCAGCCCGCCATCGACGCCTTCAACAAGGCGCTGGCGCAGCGGCCCGACGATGCCCGCGCGCTCTACTATCTCGGCCTGCACGAGGCCCAGAGCGGCGATTCGCCGGCGGCGATCGCGCGCTGGCGCGACCTCGAGGCGAAAAGCCCGCCCGACGCGCCCTGGCTGCCCATGCTGCGTGCCGAGATCGCGCGCGTCTCCAAGGCCGCCGGCCTGCCGGCGCCGGGCGGCATGCCCCAGCCGACCCGCGAGCAGCAGGAAGCCCTTCAGAGCCTGCCGCCGGCCGAACGCCAGCAGGCGATCCGTTCCATGGTCGAGGGCCTCGACGCCAAGCTGAAGGACAACCCCGCCGATCGCGCCGGCTGGTTGCGCCTCGCCAACGCCTGGCGCGTGCTGGGCGAGAACGCGCGGGCGGCTGACGCCTATGCCAAGGCCGATGCGCTGGGCCCGCTCGATGCCAAGACCCTCACCGACTGGGCCGAGTCCCATGTCCGCCAGCTCGCCCCCGGCGCCGCCCCACCCGCCGCCGCCGTCGCCGTGCTGGAACGCCTGGAGAAGGCCGAGCCGCGCAACGCGTTGGCGCTGTTCTATCTCGGCGCCGCCTCCTTCGCCGCCGGCGACAAACCCGCCGCCGTGCGCCGCTGGAAGACCCTGCTCGCGCTGCTCCCCGCCGACGCCCCCATCCGCCCGATGCTGGAGGAGCGCATCAAGGCGGCGGAGTAGGGATAGCCCCGTCGTCCCGACCGAAGCGTAGCGCAGTGGAGGGACCTGCTCTCCGCCCGCCCGCCGCAAATCGTAGCGAGAAGGTCCCTCCACTGCGCGCTTCGCGCTCAAGCGCGGAGGTTACTCCGCGCGAGTCGGGACGACGGATTTTTGAAAATTCCTGGCAACCTTGAAGGCGCCGACGCGTTGGAGGCCGACGAGGGAGGAAGGCGAATGAGGCGTACCTGGCTGGTTCTCGCGTTCGTGCTGGCGAGCGCCGTCGTGCTGATCCTGGGCATTTCGGACCAGGCGGCAAAGACCGCGAAGGCAGAAGCCAGCCTCGCCGCCGCGGCCTCGGAGCGTTAGACAAACAAACCTCATGCTGAGCCGGGCGAGGGTTGCCCCGCCCGGCTCAGCATGAGGTTTCGCTCTAGGACGACCGCCCCTCTTCGAGGAACTTCACCACGGCGAGATCGCTCCAGGGCTTGTAGCCGCCGACGCCGTGGAAGCCGACATGGCCGCCGCGCGGCGTCAGGACGGGCCGCAAGGACAAGCTTTTGTTCGATCCCCAATGGTGGCCGGTGTAGGCGCCGCCCGGCACCCAGGGATCGTCCAGCGACGCCAGTACCAGGATGGGAATGCGGATGCCGGGAAGGAAATTCACCGCGCTGCTGCGGAAGTAGTACTCGGCGGCGCCCGGGAAGCCGTTGCGCGGGCCGGTGAAAAGGTCGTCGTACTGCCACAAGGTCCGCGACGCCGTGATGTTCGCGTGCTCGAGCGCGGTGAGGGCGGCACCCTCGGCCAGGGCCTCGCGCTTGATCGCCCCGAAGACGTGCCGATGATAGGGCAGGTTGCGAAAGCGCATCAGGCTGCGACAGCTGCCGAGGAGATCGATCGGCGCCGAGACGCTGGCGGCAGCGGCGAGCGGCGTGCGCGCGCCTTCCTCGCCCAGGTACTTCAACAGGATCGCGCCGCCCACCGAGTAGCCGACGGCGACGATCCCGTCGCGCGTCAGATCCGCCGGCAGCAGGCCGATCAGCTCGCCGAGGTCTCGGCTGCTGGCGGCCGAATACTGGCCGCCGCATGTCGTCCGCGATGGCCCGGCGCCGCGCATGTTGAGCCGCAGCACGCGATAGCCCTTGTCGAGCAGATACCCCGACATCCGCACCATGTACGGACTGGTCTCCGAGCCCGGGACACCGTGGATCAGCAGGACCAATGGCTTGCCCGCCAGCGGCCTCGCCGGACGATCGAGCAGGGCCAGCATCGTGTCGCCGTCCTTCAGCGTGAAGCTGAGACGCTCGCTGCTGCCCGGCGCCAGGCTGCTGGGAACGTCGATCATCACGGTGGCGATGGTCTGGAGGTCGCCGCCCCACCAGGGGAAGCGCTGCGTGAAGGGTTTCACTGTCCCGCTCTCACAGCCCGGCCAGGAAGCGTATCGCCGATCGGCTCGGCATGAAGAAGTAGCCGCCGGCGCGCACGGTGACGAAGCTCTTCAGGTTCTTCATCGTGACCGACCCTGAAGGTGTCGGGATGGTGAAAACGAAAGACTGGCCCGGCGCCACGGGCGGCGGCGAGGTGATGGGGTCGGGTTCGTTGCTCAGCCCCTGGAAGTTGGCCGAACCCACCCAGGATTGCTGCAGGAACTCGAACTGGCGCTCGAGGTCGGCGCAGAGGGCCACGAACAGCATGCCCTTTTCCGACTTGTCATCGCCGTAGGGACGGCCGCGCCGCAGGATCCGGTGGCGCCGCTCTATCATCGCCTGGTTGGGATCGTTCGGCGCCAGGCTGCCGCGCGGGTTGGACCGCCGGATGTGCGCGCCGAAGGGGCAACGCAGTCCCTGCGGATCGTCGGTGGCGAAGTTGAAGTCGTTGTCCGCCCGGTCGGGCGCCTTGCGGCCGGCCATCTCGTGCGGATGGCAGATCAGCGAGGCGCCGCTCCGCCAGCGCCCCATCATCTTGGCGGCGATCCATTCCTGGGTGATCTCGCCGCCGATGCTGTCGCCGAGGCCGGGATACTTCTTGAGTTCGCCTTCCTGGACGGCGAGGAAGTCGTTGAAGCCATCGACGTCCTGCATCAGCTGCCGCACGGCGACGAAGGTTCCGTTGCGGCCGAAATCGCGCAGGTCGGAATCCTGCGAGCCGTCAAACCGCGGGAAGCGCGACGGGAACTCGGGCGTGTCGGTTTCGAGCTCGTCGCCGGGGTCGCTCTCCGCCGGCAGGGTCACGGCCGGCGGGAAATAGCCGGCGCCGTCGCGGTAGCCCAGGATCAGCTCACCCACCTCGACCACGTCCGCCTTGTCGTACGTCGCGGCCTCGCGCTCGGTACCGCGCAGGATCGGCTGGGAGATGCCGTCGCGGAAACCGAAATGCTCGTACATCGGCGCCTCGCGCTCGGAAGTAGGGCGCTCGGACTCGGGCGTGCTGGCCGCCGCGGCAGCCCGGGCCTCTTTCGTTTTCTTGGTCGGTTCGGTCAGCAACGTCCATATCGCCTTCCGCCCCAGCTTTGCCTCATGTCTGGCGAGCGCGTCGCGGCACGCCTGGGCATCCTTGCCGTAGATGAACAGCATGGCATCCGCCGCCTTGCCCCTGGCACCCCTGTCGACGTCCGCCCAGTGCCAGTCCTTTGGCGCCGAAGGCCCGGTGTCGCCCAGCACCCGGGCGCGGTCGGCCATGCCCAGGCGAAAGACGGGCGGGAACGCCGCCATTTTCTCCGCCTGGTCCTCTGCCGTGCGGCCGAGGCAGGTGGCCATGCCGCGCGCCGAGAACGCCACGAAGGTCGCGGTCCTGTCTGCGACATCGGGATGCTCGCCGAACGAGACGTCCCGGCGCAGGGAGGTGAGCCAGTCCTTGCGCGCCGCACGGCCCCCGTCATCGGGGAGGGTGAGCGCGGCACAGAGCATGTAGTCGTGCGAGGGGAAGCCACGGAACACCAGGGCCTGGACCTCGTCGGTCTCGATCGCATCCTGCGGCCGCGGCATGGTGCCAAAGCAGTCGAGCCAGGCGCGCGCCGCGGTATCCGTCTGGGCCCGCATCAGCCCATCGTGGATCAGCGCATTGGTGCGGATCTGGTCGGTCGTGAGGCTCGGGAACCGGCTGTACCAGAACTGCGTGACGATCTGCTGGCGCCGCACCCACCGCTTGAAGCGGGCGCCGTCCGCAGCGCCACCGGAGAGCAGCAGGCGCGTCTTCGGGAAACCCTTGCCGTGGCTCCACACCGCCGTCTGGCCCTCATGCGCCTTGGTGATGAAATCTTCCAGGTAGCTCAGCCAGCTGCCGTCGTAGTTGGAGAAGAACAGCATCATCTCGCTGCCCGGCAGGCGGAACCATCGCGCGTAATGGATCGTGCCCATGTTGAGCACGAAGCCCGGGCGGAACCAGTATTGGACTTCCTTGCCGATCGCCCACAGCGACAGCGCCAGGGTGAACTTGCGGAAGGCGCCCGGCTTCATCGCCGTGACCGCCGTGATGTGGTTCTGCGCGTAGCCTTGCGCATTCTCCGTCGCGGCGATGGCCTCGATGTGATCGAGCGGCGCGGTCCGCCGGTCGATGTCCTTGTCGTCGCGCACTTCGTGCCAGTAGAGGATCGCCACGAAGACGAGCAGCACGGTGAGCCAGAAGAGGAACGTCGCGACGAGGCCGCCCGCTAGCGCCAGCGACACGGCCCCGAGGTGGTCGACGACCAGGCCGAACGGCTCGGGATAGAGACAGACGGAGGTGACAAGAGCCCCGACCGCGCCGAGGCCCAGCAGCCATTCGATGAGGAGGCGGTTTCGTCGCAGCAGGGGCTTGGCCTTTGCCCAGAGCCATCGCACGATGTGCGCCGCCGCAACGCCTGCCAGCGCGGCGAGCGCAATCTGGCCCGAGAGCGGGAGGTCCAGCCACCCGATCTGCAACAGCCATTGCTGCAGAGCCCCGAACGCCGCCGCGGCGCCCAGGATCGTCAGCACGACCATCCGCCACGCCTGCAGCAACCGGGGCACGACCCAGTTCCAGAAGCCGACGATCAGCCATGTGGCCGCGCCGCCGCCGATGGCGGCCAGCGCGAGCTGCGCCACGAGGGACATTTCCGGCTGCCACCGCTGCAGCGCGCCGAACGACGCGGCGGCAAAGCCCAGGATGGACGCGGGCCATCTGAACCAGCGCACCAGCAAGGCGGCGATGAACCCGACCGCCGCCAGCACGAACAGCAGGACCGTGCCGAGGGTGACCAGCCTCTCCGTTCCCGCCTTCCACCAGCGCACGAGCGTGTTGAAGCCGTCCCGGACCGCCAGCGCGACGATGAGAAGGGCGCCGGACGCGACGCCCACGAGCGCGAAGACGAAGGCGATCCGGGAGTCGGGATCGACGGCGTGATGGATGGCGCCGCCGAGCAGGCACACCGTGGTGCCGATCAAGAGGCCGAGGAAGATGCCCGCATTTGACTTGAGCGCGCCCGGCAGGCCCTGC
>Ga0155465_1229_pt8 | contig 11341 bp, 12 predicted proteins | sample RifCSPhighO2_12_FD_107123 | JGI IMG/M metagenome (GOLD analysis project Ga0155465, IMG submission 107123) | Alphaproteobacteria bacterium RIFCSPHIGHO2_12_FULL_66_14 | reverse complement strand
CGCCTGCGAGAAATACCCGGAGTTCAATTTCGTCCTGGGCGAGTCGGGGGTCACCTGGCTGCCCTACGTGTTCGACCGGCTCGACACCGAATATCATGACCGCGCCCGCAGCCTCGGCTTCAAGCTGAAGCCCAGCGACTACTTCAGGCGCCAGGGCTATGTGACCTACCAGCAGGACAAGTACCTGGAGCCGATCGTGCCGCTGATCGGCGAGGACAACATCATCTGGGGTGCCGACTATCCCCATCCCGATTGCATCTGGCCGAACTCGCGCGAGACCCTGACCAAGAACCTCGCAAGTTTCTCCGACAGCGTGCAGAAGAAGATCGTCCACGACAATGTCGCGCGCCTCTACGGGCTGAACTGATCCTTGGCCCAAACAAAAACCCCCGGGGATACCGGGGGTCGTCGTTCGGTTTTTTGAAGAAGAGGGGGAGGGCTAGTAGCCCTCGCGCTCCATGCGCTTGCGCATCAGCTTGCGCGTCCGGCGGATGGCCTCGGCGCGCTCGCGGGCGCGACGCTCGGAGGGCTTCTCGTAATTGCGGCGGAGCTTCATCTCGCGGAAGATGCCTTCGCGCTGCATTTTCTTCTTCAGGACGCGCAGCGCCTGATCGACATTGTTTTCACGAACGAGAACCTGCACTTCGATCGCTTCCTTCCAAACGGTAAGGGGCCCGGGAAAGCGTTCCAGGGCCGAATGAGAGGCGCGGTTGGTATCACAGGGGGGGACCCTTGGGAAGCCCTCGCCGGGGGCCTATATTCACCCCCATGGAAGACTCGAATAGCCCGGAAAGCCAGCCGTCCGGTCCTGACGCCGATCCCGACGCCGGCCTGCGCGACCGCCTGGTCGATGCCGTGGCGGCCGAGGCCGCCTTCGAAGGCTGGACCCGGACCGCGCTGGCCGCCGGGGCGCGGCGGCTCGACCTGCCGCCCGGCGAGGCCGACCGGCTGTTTCCCGGCGGTCCGGTCCAGGTCCTGACCCATCTCATCGGGCGCGCTGATCTCCGCACCGTCGAGGACATGGAGAAGGAGGGCGTCGCCGGGATGAAGATCCGCGACCGCATCAAGAGCGCCGTCCGCATTCGCCTCGAGCGGCACGCCGGCGAGCGCGAGGCGGTGCGGCGGGCGCTGGCGGTGCTGGCGCTGCCCTTCAATGCCGGGCTGGCGCTGAAGCTTCTGTACAAGACGGTCGATGCCATGTGGTACGCCGCCGGCGACACCAGCATCGATTTCAATTTCTACACCAAGCGCGCCACCCTGGCGGGCGTCTATTCCTCGACCCTGCTCTACTGGCTGAACGACCGCTCGCCCGGCGCCGAGGCGACATGGTCGTTCCTCGACCGGCGGATCGACGACGTGATGAAGATCGAGAAGCTGAAGTCCCAGGTCAGGTCGTGGGGATCCGGGAAGACCAGGACGCGGTCCGTCTAGCCGGCTAACGGGCCGGCTGCGGTTCGTCCGACGGCACGAGCGGCGCGTTGGCGGTTTGCCGCTCCCGCCAGCGAGTCAACGCAGCCGCGACCTTCTTGTCGCTGAGGCCCAGGATCGCCGCGGCGAACAGGGCGGCGTTGACGGCGCCAGCCCGGCCGATGGCGAGCGTGCCGACCGGAACGCCGGCCGGCATCTGAACCATCGAGAGAAGGCTGTCGAGGCCTCCCAGCGAAGCGCTGTGCATGGGCACGCCAAGCACCGGCAGCTGCGTCAGCGCCGCCGTCACGCCGGCCAGATGGGCCGCGCCGCCGGCGGCGGCAACGATGATCTTGAGGCCGCGTCCCTGTGCTTCGCTGGCATAGGTATCCAGCCGCTTGGGCGTGCGGTGGGCGGAGATGATGAGAGCCTCATGGGCGATGCCCAGCGCCTCGAGCGTCTCGGCGGTGTGGCGCATGACCGGCCAGTCCGACTGGCTGCCCATGATGATGCCGACGACCGGCTTGCCCGGCGGACGGCGTTTGGTGGTTTTCTTGGCCATGCTTTTCTCAGGCGATGATATCGGGAATGAGCTGACTTTCCAGCTTCAGGATCTGGTCCTTGAGCCCGAGCTTGCGCTTTTTCAGGCGCTGGAGCTGGAGTTGGTCGAAGGGCGGCTTTTCGATCAGGCGGTCAATGACCTCGTCGAGGTCGCGATGTTCGCTCTTCAAGGCCTCCAGCTTGGCCTTGATTGCCTCGGCGTCCAGCGGATCCGACGTTGTGTCGTTCATACTCGGCGCACTCGTCTCCGGCAGGCTAGCCACGTCGCTCTGCGCCGTGTACCCCTTCGGCCGCCCGAAGGGAAGCGCCCAAGGGAAGCAGGCATGTCCGATTTTCTCCCCCATCCGTTCTGGAATTTCTCGCTGGAAATCTACAGCGGCGAGGGCGTGGCCGAGGCCTGTCTCGACCTCCAGGAGCGCCGCGGCTGCGACGTGAACATATTGCTGTTTTGTTGCTGGCTGGGCGCCTCGGGCCGGCCGACGCTGACGGCCGACCGGCTGCGCGCCATCCTGAAGGTGAGCGACGCCTGGCAGGCCGAGGTCGTGCAGCCGCTGCGCCGCGTGCGCCGGCTGCTGAAGGACAGACCCTGGCCGGAGGCCCTGCCCGAAACCCTGGACGCCGTGCGCCGCCGCGTCGCCGACGCCGAACTGGCGGCCGAGCATGCCGAGCAGATCAAGCTCGCCAGCCTCCATACGCCGCCGGCCGACCGCGACCGGCCGGTCGAGAAGCGGCTGCGGGCCGCGGTCGGCAATCTTGGCGTCTATGCCGTGTGCCTTGGCGTCGCGCCCGACGCAAAGGATCGCGCCGCCGTGGCCGCCCTGATGGCCGCGACCTTTCCCATGCTGAGCGCCGGCGAGATTGTCCGCGCGGTCGGGCCGGCGCCGTCGGCCGCCTAGGACCAGCGCTTTACCTTGCCGGTGTCGAGATCGAACAGGTCGAGCACGCGGCCGACGGTGTGGTCGATCACGTCGTCGAGTGTCTTCGGCCGGTTGTAGAAGGCCGGCACCGGCGGCGCGATGATGGCGCCCATGTCGGCCAGCGTCGCCATGTTGCGGAGATGAATCGCGTGCAGCGGCGTCTCGCGCACCAGCAGCACGAGCTTGCGGCGCTCCTTCAGCACGACGTCGGCGGCGCGGGTCAAGAGGTTGGTCGAGATGCCGGCCGCGATCTCGCCCAGGCTGCGCATCGAGCAAGGCGCCACGATCATGCCCAGCGTCCGAAACGAGCCGCTCGACACCGCCGCCGCCAGATCGTCGACGCCGTGGGCGACATCGGCCAGCTTCCGCACGGCGGCCACCTTCAAATCCGTCTCATGTGCAAGCGTCACCTCGGCGGTGCGCGTCATCACCAGATGGGTTTCCACAGGCAGCGGTTTCAGCGCCTCGAGCAAGCGGACGCCGTAGATCACGCCGGAGGCGCCGGAAATGCCGATGACGAGCCGTTTTGGTTCAGACATGCGAACCACCTTACAGGGTTATGCACAGGCCGGGCAGAGCGCTTGATTCAGCGTGACTCGGCCATAAGTCGGAGTCAGAGTTTCTTGTCCGCAACCTTCTCGGAGGACGCCAGTGAGCAGCGTGGACCACATCGAAGCGCTCAAGGCCAAGCACGCTTCCCTTGAGCAAGCGATCACACAGGAAGTCAAACGGCCGCATCCCGACGATGATGTCGTGTGCAGCCTCAAGAAGCGAAAGCTTCAGATCAAAGACGAGATCAACCGACTGAGTTCGCCGACCTCGCACTGAGGGCGCTCACCGCAGCTTGTGCAGATTGACCGTCCAGGTCGTCGGGCCGAAGGTGCCGCCGCGCGAACTGCCGCTGCATTGCGCCACGTTGTCGGCGCCGCGCTGGCAGGTGAGCTGGTCGGCATACCAGTGCGAGCCGTCGTTGCAAGTCGTGTCGGCGTCGCGCAGGCGCAGCACGGCTCCCTCGAAGCGCCCTTGGGCGCGCGTGCGGCAGGCGGTCCGGCCGCGTCGCCATTCGAGCTGGCCGTTGCCGTTGGCATCGAAGCAGTAGGATGATACGCCGGCCTGCGGCTGGTTGCGCTCGTGACGGAACGGATCGGTGCGCCAGCAGCCCTCGAGGAACGACATGTTGCCGGTCGGATTTTGCGGCAAGCGCAGGCGATCGTCTCCGGGCCTCCGGGTCGGGGCCGGCGGTGGCGTGGGTGCGACCGCCTTCGGGCGCGCGGGCGGCGGCGCGGCAGCGACCTGTGGCGGCTTGGGCGGCGGCTTCGGCGCTTCGGGTGACTTGCAGTCGGCGATGCGCCTCTTGAGTTCGGCCTCGACCAGCGACAGTTCGACCTGAAGGACCTTGCCGCGCGACGCTTCGGTGGCGAGCGAGATCTTCAGCACGGGCAAGGGGTTGGGGGGAGCGGGCAACGGCGGAGGCGCGGGTGGTCCCTCGCGCGTGACGAGAGTCAACGCAGGATCGTCCGGCAGGCAGCCGCGCAACAGCCACGCGCCACCCAGGACAAGAAGAAGGAGTGGCAGGGCGGCGGCCAGCGAGCGTGCCCAGGGAATGACCGCGGTCGCGGGTCGCAGCGCCGGGAGCGATGACGGTGCAGGTGGTGGTGCGGGCGGCGGCTCGAGGACCGAGCGGCGTTGCGGCACCTGCGCGGTGGCAATCGGCAGCAGTGCGGCGGCAGCCTCCTTCTCGTAGCCCCAGGCCACGATCACCGGCCGGTCGCCGACCAGGAAGATGAAGGCGGGCGAGGGCGCCCGGGCGGCAAGCTTCAGCGAGAGACCGATCAGGCCGGAGTCCTCGCGCGGTCCGGTGGACGCGAGCGCATCCCCCAGACGGCGGATTTCGGCCAGGGTGCGCTCGACCTCGGCCAGGACTTCGCCACGCCGTGCCGGCTCGAGCTCATCGACCGGGCGGACGGCGCCCGACCAGCCGGCATGCCAGTCGATCCCCTTGCCGTCCTCGTGCGGCTGCGGATCGGCCAGCAGGTCGGCGGCGACGTCGCCCAGCCGTCGACGCACCACCCGGCGCAACTGCGGCGCGGCGTTGTGCAGCGGCTCTCCGCGCACGCCCAGGGGGCGCACGCCGCTTCTTGTCGTGACAACGAGGGTTGAATCGCCGGGCATTAAGGCCGCGAAAGTAGCCCGGGGATTATGGCGGGGCGATGGTGCCGATCAGACCGCCTTGGCCCATTCACGCAGCACGAATTTCTGCACCTTGCCGGTCGAGGTCATGGGCAGGTCGCGGAACACGATATGGCGCGGGCACTTGTACGAGGCGAGGTTGGCGCGGCAGTGGGCCACGATCTCCTCCACGGTGGCCGTGGCGCCCGGTTTCAGCACCACGAAGGCGCAGGGCGTCTCGCCCCATTTCTCGTCGGGCTTGGCCACCACCGCCACGTTGGCGACCGCCGGATGCTCCATGATCGCACCCTCGACCTCGATGGTCGAGATGTTCTCGCCGCCCGAGATGATGATGTCCTTGGAGCGGTCGCGCAGCTCGATGTAGCCGTCCTCGTGCAGCACGCCGAGGTCGCCGGAGTGGAACCAGCCGTGCTCGAAGGCCTCCTTTGTCGCCTTGGAGTTCTTGAGATAGCCCTTCATCACCAGATTGCCGCGGAACATCACCTCGCCCATGGTGGCGCCGTCGCGCGGCACTTCCTTCATGTTGATGGGGTCCATCACCGTGACGCCGTCCTCGGCGGTGTAGCGGACGCCCTGGCGCGCCTTCAGCCGCGCCCGCTCGTGCGAGGGCAGTGCATCCCAGGCTTCGTGCCACGAGCAGATCGTGGCCGGGCCGTACACCTCGGTGAGGCCGTAGACGTGGGTGACGCGGAAGTTCTCTTTCTCCAGCGCTTCGAGCACGGCGGCGGGCGGTGGCGCGGCGGCGGTCATGAACTCGACCTTGCGGCTGAGCGGGCGTCGTTCAGCCGGCGTGGCACCGATGATGAACTGCATGATGACGGGCGCGCCACACATGTGTGTGACGCCGTGGTCGGCCAGGGCATCGAAGATCGTCTTGGCAGCGGCGCGACGCAGGCAGACGCTGGTGCCGGCCACCAGCGCCAGCGTCCAGGGGAAGCACCAGCCGTTGCAGTGGAACATCGGCAGCGTCCAGAGATAGACCGGATGCAGGCCGATCGGCCATTGAGTGGCGTTGCCGTAGGCCGAAAGGGCGGCGCCGCGGTGGCTGAAGACGACACCCTTGGGGTTGCCGGTGGTGCCTGACGTATAGTTGAGGGAGATAGAGTTCCATTCGTCGGCGGGATAGGACCAGGCGTACTCCGGATCGCCCGTGGCGATGAATTCCTCCCAGGTCGTGTCGCCGATCTGGGCGCGGTCGTCGCAGGCCGGATCGTCGATGTCGACGACCAGCGGCTGGACCTTGGCGATCACCAGTGCCTCGGTGATCACGCGATGATACTCGCGGTCGACCAGCAGCACCTTGGTCTCGCTGTGGTCGAGGATGAAGGCCAGCATCGCCGCATCGAGCCGCGTGTTGAGCGAGTTCAGCACCGCGCCCGTCATCGGCACGCCGAAATGCGCCTCGTACATCTCGGGAATGTTGGGCGCCATGATCGCCACCGTGTCGCCGACGCCGATGCCGACCCGCTCCAGCGCCGAGGCGAGGCGGCGGCAGCGCGTATAAGTCTCGGCCCAGCTCTGGCGGCGCTGGCCATGCACGATCGCCACGTGATCGGGATAGACGCTGGCGGTACGCTCGATGAACTGCAGCGGCGTGAGGGCGGCGTGGTTGGCTGCAGTCTTGTCGAGATCGCGTTCGTAGATGTTGTGCGACAGCAGGGGCGCCTTGTGCGGGGCGGGGCGCGCTCCGGGCATGTGGGCCACGGACGCGCGGCCCTTGACGGACCGGCGCACCGAGATCCGCGCCAGCAGCGTGGGCGACAGCGGCTTTTTTGTCGCGGGTTTCGCGGCGCGGCGCGACGGCTTGCGGTCGGTCGCGGACTTTGCCTTCGCGGATTTGGTCTTTGTCGACTTGGCCTTTGCGGATCTGGCCGGCGGACGCTTGCCCTTGCCGGTGCCTTTCCTGGACGTGCCTTTGGCCATGCTTGCTTCCCGTCGGTGCTCTTGTCAGTTGGCTAATCCTAGCGCATCAAACGGCCAAGCGACAGAAACTGCGGAGGAAACGATGGCCGTGGGGAACAAGTATCGGGCGCTGCATGCGCGCTCGCTGGCCGACCCCGAAGGGTTCTGGGCCGAGCAGGCCGCGGCGATCGACTGGACGAAGCGCTGGGACAAGGTGCTCGACGCCACCAATCCGCCCTTCTATCGCTGGTTCGCAGGCGGCGAGCTCAACGCCTGCCACAATGCGCTCGACCGCCATGTGGAGGGCGCCAAAGAGAACAATAGAGCCGACCAGACGGCGCTGATCTACGATTCGCCCGTCACCAACACCAAGAAGAGTTACACCTATCGCGAGCTACGCGACCAGGTGGCGCGGATCGCCGGCATGATCGCGGCCCAAAGCGTGGCGAAGGGTGACCGCGTCATCCTCTACATGCCGATGATCCCCGAAGCGGTGATGGCGATGTTGGCCTGCGCGCGGCTGGGCGCTGTGCATTCCGTGGTGTTCGGCGGCTTCGCGGCCAAGGAGCTTTCCAGCCGCATCGACGATTGCGCCCCCAAGCTGATCCTGACGGCCTCGTGCGGCATCGAGCCCACGCGCATCGTGCAGTACAAGCCGCTGATCGACCAGGCGATCGAGCAGGCCAGGCACAAGGTGCCGCGCGTGATCGTGCTGCAGCGGCCGCAGGCCGAAGCAGCTATGGTGAAGGGCCGCGATCTCGACTGGAACGAGGCGCTGGCGGCGGCCAAGCCGGCGCCCTGCGTGCCAGTGAAGGCGACTGATCCGCTCTACATTCTTTATACATCCGGCACGACGGGGCAGCCCAAGGGCGTGGTGCGCGACACCGGCGGCTACTGTGTGGCCTTGGCCTGGTCGATGAAGAACCTCTACGGTGTGGAACCCGGCGAGGTCTACTGGTGCGCCTCGGACGTGGGCTGGGTCGTGGGCCACAGCTACATCGTCTACGGGCCGCTGATCCACGGCGCGACCTCGATCCTCTACGAGGGCAAGCCGGTCGGTACGCCCGACGCCGGCGCCTTCTGGCGCGTGATCTCCGAGCACAAGGCGATGGCGCTGTTCACCGCGCCCACCGCGTTCCGCGCGATCAAGCGCGAGGATCCCGACGGCAAGCTCTTGAAGAGCTACGACCTCTCGAAGTTCCGCACGCTCTTCCTCGCGGGCGAGCGCGGCGATCCGCCGACCGTCGACTGGGCGCAGAAACTGTTGGGCGTGCCGGTGGTCGATCACTGGTGGCAGACCGAGACCGGCTGGGCGATCTGCGGCAACTTCCAGGGCCTCGAGCCGATGCCGGTGAAGCTGGGGTCGTGCTCGGTGCCGGCACCGGGCTGGCATCTCGACGTGCTGGACGAGAACGGCAGGAAGATGATGAAGCCGGGCGAAGTGGGTGCGCTCGCGGGCAAACTGCCGCTGCCGCCGGGCACCTTCCCGACCCTGTGGAACGCCGACGATCGCTATAAGCAGAGCTACATGAGCGAGTTCCCCGGCTACTATAAAACCGGCGACGCGGGCTTCATCGATGAAGACGGCTACGTCTCGGTGATGACCAGGGTCGATGACGTGATCAACGTCGCGGGCCATCGCCTCTCGACCGGCCAGATCGAGGAAGTGCTGGGCGCGCACAACGACGTCGCCGAATGCGCGGTGATCGGCGTCGCCGACGAACTCAAGGGCCAGGTGCCGCTGGGCTTCCTGGTGCTGAAGGCGGGCGTCAACCGGCCGCCTATGGAGATCACCAACGAAGTCGTCCAGATGGTGCGCGACCGCATCGGCCCCGTCGCCTTCTTCAAGAGCGCGCTGGTGGTGCAGCGCCTGCCCAAGACGCGCTCCGGCAAGATCCTGCGCGGCACCATGCAGAAGATGGCCGACAACCAGCCCTGGACTTTGCCCGCCACCATAGAAGATCCGGCCGTGCTCGACGAAATCAACGACGGCCTCAAGATGGCCGGCTTCGCCAACAAGTAGGAGTTGCAATGACTCTCGATGTGAACCGCCCCGATCTCACCGTGGGCGTCGTGGGAACCGGCGCCATGGGCCGCGGCATCGCGCAGGTGACGGCGCAGGGTGGCATGAAAGCGGTGATGTTCGATGCTGCCCCCGGCGGCGCGGCCAAGGCCAAGGTGGCGATCCTGGAGACGCTGAAGGGGCTGGTCGCCAAGGGGCGGCTGACTGATGCCGATTTCGCCAAGGTCGATGCCAACCTCGGTGTCGCCGAGAGCATGGCCGATCTCAAGCCCTGCCACATCGTGGTCGAGGCGGTGTTCGAGAATCTCGAAGTGAAGCAGAAGCTGTTCGGTGAGCTCGAGGCCGTGCTGGCGCCCGACGCGATCCTGGCGTCGAACACGTCGTCGATCCGCATCGCCTCGATCGCGCGCGCGCTGAAGAACCGCGACCGCGTCTGCGGCATGCACTATTTCAATCCCGTGCCCTTGATGAAACTGGTCGAGGTCATCCGCGCCGCCGACACCTCGCAGGCCACGGTCGATGCCATGGTGGCGCTGGGCAAGCGCCAGACCCGCGTGCCTGTCATTGTCGGCGATACGCCGGGCTTCCTGGTCAATCTCGGCGGCACGGCGATCGGCACCGAGGGTCTCAGGATCTATCAGGAAGGTCGGGCGAGCCCGAGCCAGGTCGACGCCGTGATGCGCGACAGCTGCGGCTTCCGCATGGGGCCGTTCGAGCTGATGGACCTCACCGGCATCGACGTGAACTTCCCGGCGCGCAAGATCATCTACGAAGGCTTCTTCCACGACCGGCGCATGACGCCCAGCCCCTATCATGAGAGCCTTTATGCAGCGGGCCGACTCGGCCGCAAGACCGGCGGCGGCTGGTACAGCTACGATGCCAAGGGTGCCAAGGTCGATCCTGGCGCCGACCACCCGACCTCGGTGGTGCCGGCCTCGAGCGTCGTCATCATGGACACGCACAACAAGAAGCTGGTGGGCCTGATCGCGGGCGACGGCGCCAAGATGCTGGGCGCCGACGACGGCAAGAGTCCGATCCTGGTGGCGCCGATCGGCAAGGATTGCACCACGACGGCGATCGAGCTCGGCCTCGATCCCAAGCGCACCATCGCCGTCGATCTCACCGGCGATACGGCCAAGCGCCTCACGGTGATGACCGCGCCCGGCGCCGACGCGGGCGTGCGCGACGCCGCGGTCGCGCTGCTCGCCAAATCAGGCGCCAAGATCACGGTGATAAAGGACTCGCCCGGCTTCATCGCCCAGCGCATGTGCGCGATGATCGCCAACCTCGGCTGCGAGATGGCGATGATCGGCATCGCCTCGGCCGCCGACGTCGACACGGCGATGACCCTCGGCCTCAACTATCCGCGCGGACCTTTGGCGCTGGCCGACTGGATGGGCGTCAAGGAGTGCCACGAGATCCTGGTCCAGATGCAGGCCATCACCGGCGATGACCGCTATCGGCCGAGCCAGTGGCTGCGCCGCCGCGCGATGCTGGGGATGAGTGCGACGACGGTGGAGTAGGACGACGTACGATGGCAATCCGTTACTGCTTGTCGACGATTGCGTTTGCCTCGTTGCTCTGCCTCGGAGCCGCCGCGCACGGCCAGCTCAAGAACGAGAATCTGCTGGTCGGGTTGCCGCAAGGCTTCAAGGTCGGTTTCAACGAGTCGCGCAACGGCATGAACATGCAGGAATGGGTGCCGGTGAACGAGACGGTGCAGAATTGGACCGAGATGGTCACGGTGCAGATTTTCCTTAGTCGCAAGGACCTCGATCCGGTGCGGTTTCTGGCGACGATGGAGAAGCGATGGGCAGGCGCCTGCAAGGGGAGCACGGCGACGCCGGCGGCGACAGGCAAGACGAACGGCTACGCCTCGGCGACAACGCTGCTGCGGTGTCCGTTGCTTGGCTCGTCGGGCAAGCCCGAGACGACGATGATGAAGGCGATCAAGGGTAACGACAGCTTCTATCTCGTGCAGCGCGCCGTCCGTGGCGTCCCGACTTCGGCGCAGCTGGAGCGAACGAAGCAGTATCTCGATGGCATCAGCGTCTGCGACACCCGCCTGTCGGCACATCCCTGCAAAATGTGAGGTATGCCTGAGGTTGACGTTTACGTAAAGGTAAACTACATCCCGGGCGCTGGCGGACCAACCGTCGGCGGCCCACAGTTCCCATAAGAAGACTGAGCATCGATCGTTGGAGGACGACGCTAGTGACCGCTTTGGCCGCGCATATCACGCCTGAACACGAGATGTTCCGCGACACCTGCCGGCGGTTCTTCGAGAAGGAAGTCACGCCCTTCCATATGAAGTGGGAGGAGGAAGGCATCGTGCCGCGCG
>Ga0155465_1050_pt4 | contig 11457 bp, 14 predicted proteins | sample RifCSPhighO2_12_FD_107123 | JGI IMG/M metagenome (GOLD analysis project Ga0155465, IMG submission 107123) | Alphaproteobacteria bacterium RIFCSPHIGHO2_12_FULL_66_14 | reverse complement strand
CGACGTCGATCAGTTCGGGCGCGTGCAACGTCTGCGGGCTGGCGAACAGGCGTGCCTCGATCGCCGCCGCCGCCGGCGTGCGCAACAGAAGCGCGACCATTGCCGACGCATCGACAACGATCACCGACTATCGCGCTCCGCGCGGATGGCACGGACGGGATCGACCGAAACCACGACCGGCGAGCGTCGCTCGAGTCGTGCGCGCATTTCCTCGAGAGTCGGGCGTTCCGCCACTTCACGAATCTGCTGCAGCAGGTAGTCGGACAACGACATCCCCGCCAGCGCCGCGCGCGACTTGAGCCGGCGATGCAGCGTGTCGGGCACGTTTCGGATCTGGATCATCGTGGACATGCAAAAAAGATATTCACATGCGCATCACATGTCAACGCAGGGTGCGCTGCGGCAATTGCCCGATCGCGTCGCGGTTCGTCGGCGAAAAGACCTTCTTCATGGCGTCCTGCCAGGGCAGCCAGAGCTGGGCGACGTGTTCGGCGGGATCGAGGGTCGCCACGGTCTGCTGGGCGACGGTGAAGCCGAAGACGTGCTCGACATTGTGAGTGACGTCGGGCGCGTAGCGCGCCCGCCACTGCGCCCAGATCTCGTAGCGGTTGACGAGCCGCCAGTCGATGAGCGTGCCCATCGACAGGCCAGTCTCCTCGAGGAGTTCGCGCCGCGCCGTGGCCTCGAGGTCGGGGTCGTCGGGTTCGCGCGAGCCGGTCACCGACTGCCACAGGCCGCCGGTCGCCCTTTCCAGCAGCAACACGTCGAGACGCGGCGTGTGGACCACGACCAGCACAGATTCAGGAAGCTTGAAGGCCATCGGGACCAGCATATAAGGTCCCGCGGCAGATTTCCGAGGGAACAATGAGCAAGCAGCTACAGGCCACCATCGATGCGGCGTGGGAAAAGCGCGACGGCATCAACAGCGCCACCAAGGGACCCGTCCGCGATGCGGTCGAGGCGGCGATTGCCGGCCTCGACGACGGCAGCTTCCGCACTGCCCAGAAGTTCGGCGACGAATGGGTCGTGAACCAGTGGCTGAAGAAGGCCGTGCTGCTCTCCTTCCGCCTCACCGATTCGGTGCCGATGGACGGCGGTGCGTCGTTCCCCGGCCTCGGCGCCGCGCCGTGGTTCGACAAGGTGCCGCTCAAGACCACGGGCTGGGATGCCGCGCGTTTCGCCAAGGCGGGCTTCCGCGCCGTGCCGGGATCGATCGTGCGCCGCGGCTCCTACATCGCGCCCTCGGTCGTGCTGATGCCGTCGTTCGTGAACCTCGGCGCCTATGTCGATACCAACACCATGGTCGACACCTGGGCGACCGTCGGCTCGTGCGCCCAGATCGGCAAGAACTGCCACCTCTCGGGTGGCGTCGGCATCGGCGGCGTGCTCGAACCGCTGCAGGCCAACCCGGTGATCATCGAGGACAATTGCTTCATCGGTGCGCGCTCCGAGGTCGTCGAAGGCGTGATCGTCGGCACCGGCGCAGTGCTCTCCATGGGCGTGTTCATCAGCGCCACAACGAAAGTGGTTGATCGCGCCACCGGCCAGATCCATGTCGGCAAGGTGCCGCCCTATTCGGTGGTGGTGCCCGGCAACATCGGCGGCGGTCCGGACCGGCCCTCGACCTATTGCGCCGTGATCGTGAAGACGGTCGACGAGCGCACGCGGTCGAAGACCTCGATCAACGAGCTGCTGCGCGACTGAACATGGCCACTGCCGCCCTGAGTCGCTTGCTCTGGCGCGGAGACACGCTGCCGGCAACGGCCGGACGCCTCGCCGTTCCGGGCGAGGTGGTGACGGAACTCGACGCGGTCGTGGCGGCGCTCGACCGCGATCCGCTGCCGCTCCTCGTCCTGCGCCCCGATGATTTCGCCCTAAAGGCCTCGCGCGAATTCATGCGCGAGGTGAAGCGCACCATCGACGACGGGCCAGGCTTCGCCATCGTCGACCGTCTGCCCGTCGATCGCTGGTCGCAGGACGGTGCGAAAGCCGTGTGGTGGTTGCTGGCGTCGCTGGTCGCCCGCCCGGTCGCCCAGAAATGGGACGGCACCTCGATCTATGACGTCACCGATCTCGGCAAACCACCCGGCAACGGCGTGCGGCCCGACGTCACCAACTACGAGCAGAACTTCCATACCGACAACAGCTACAACAACGTGCCGCCGCACTATGTCGGCCTGTTCTGCATCCGCACGGCCATGGAAGGCGGCGTGAGCGGCATCGTGAGCTTCGCCACCGCGCACGAGGAGATGCGCAGGCGTCATCCCGATCTGCTGCCGCGGCTCTTCCAGCCCTTCTACTTCGATCGCCAGCGCGAGCATGCGCCCGACGACGTCATGACGACCTGGCATCCCATGCTGGAGAGCGAAGAGGGCCGCCTGATCGCCCGGCTGTCGCGCTTCCAGGTGAAGAACGGTTATAAGCTGGCCGGCGTCGACCTCGACCCGGAAGGGTTGGCAGCCATGGAAGCTTTCGAGGCGATCCTGAACGCACCGGGCATGGCCGCTGAGTTCCATTTCGAGCCGGGCCAGATGCAGCTGATCGACAACCGCGCGCTCGGCCACAAGCGCACCAGGTTCCGCGACTGGCCGGACGCCGCTCGCAAGCGCCTGCTGATCCGGCTCTGGCTGCGCGACCGCGGCGGCCGCGCCTACAACGGCTGAATTCGGCGGCTGAAGTCGGCGGCTGACGTCAGGCCAGGTGCCGCTTCCACTCCGGCTGTTTCTTCAGGTGGGCGCCTTCCTTGGCCAGAATCTTGGCGGTGCGTTCTGGCGCGAAGCCCAGCTCGACGAAGGCCGGCCCGACATTGGCGACCTCGCGGTAGTCGGCGATCTTGCCGTCGCGCAAGGTCATCATCGAGCAACCCTCGAAGCCCACGCGCCTGCCCTTGGCCTCCGGCAGTTTCGAGACGTAGCTGAAGGTATAATAGGCGTAGAGCATCTTGCCATCGCTCACCGGCCGGTGCATTTCCCAACGGAACTCTTCGGCGGTGCGATAAAACCAGTCGTCGATCATCTCGGCGATCTTCGCGGGACCCTTGAAGTCGCCGTAGAAGACGTCGTGGTAGACGCCATCCTCGGTGAACAGGCTGGCGAAGCCCTTGCCATCGCGGCGTTCGACGGCGGAGCAAAAGGTTTTCAGCAGGGCTGAGATATCCATCGTTAGTCCTCCCGGATTGCCACAATCATGACTAGACTGGCGGCCGCGGCCAAGCATGCCGAGAGGGAGCCAGTCTGATGAGCTTTTGGATCGTCCTAGGCGTTCTCGTAGCCATCGGCCTGTGGCTGATCGCCGTCTACAACGGCCTGGTCGGCAGCCGGAACCAGGGGCAGACCGCGTGGAGCCAGATCGACGTTCAGCTGAAGCGCCGCCACGATCTCATTCCCAACCTGGTGCAGGTGGTGAAGGACGCCATGGGCTACGAGCAGGAGACCCTCACCAGGATCGTCCAGGCGCGCAACAACGCCGTGGCGGCCAGCGGCCCGGCGCAGGCCGGGCCCGCCGAGGCGGCGCTGACGCAGGCCACGCGCGGCCTGTTCGCCCTGATGGAGAACTACCCGCAGCTCAAGGCCAACGACAACGTCAAGCAGCTCCAGGAGGAGCTGACCACCACCGAGAACAAGATCGCCTTCGCGCGCCAGTTCTACAACGACTCGGTCAACGCCTATAACGTCCGCCGCCAGAGCTTCCCGGCGGTGCTGGCCGCGGCCTCGCTGGGCTTCGGGCCAATGGATCTCTTCAACATGCCCGAGACCGAGCGCGAAGTGCCCAAGGTCGCGCTGCGCTAGGGGCGCCCGGGCAGAGAGGCATGAGCGCCACCACCGACTTCGTCGCCGCGCAGAAGCAGAACCGGCGCAACACGCTGTTGCTGCTGGCAATCCTGACGGCACTGGCGGCGGCGGTGGGCTACGGCATCGGCTGGCTGCTCGAGGGCGAAGCCTCCGGCGCCCTGCCGCTGGTGAGCCCGGCGGGTGTCGCAGCGGCCGGACTGATGGCCGTCGTCAGCATCGGCTGGAGCGCGCTGTCGCTCGCGGTCGGCGACAAGATGGTGCTGGCCATGTCCGGCGCCAAGGAAATCGGGAAAGCCGACGCCCCGCAGCTCTACAACGTGGTCGAGGAGATCTCGATCGCTTCGGGCGTGCCGATGCCCAAGGTGATGGTGCTGGAGACCGATGCGCTGAACGCCTTCGCCACCGGCAACAAAGTGGGCCATGGCACCATCGCCGTCACGCGCGGGCTGATCGACACGCTCAACCGCGACGAGCTGCAGGGCGTGGTGGCGCACGAGATGGCCCATCTCGCCAATCTCGACACGCGTTACATGGTGGTGGTCGGCGTCACCGTGGGCCTGATCGCGCTGGTGTGCGACATGCTGTTGCGCACCATGGCCTGGGGCGGACGTGGGCGCAGCAGCGGCAAGAAGAGCTCCGGCGGCGGCATCCTGATCATCGTGCTGATCGTGGTTGCGATCTTCGCGCCGCTGGCCGCCAAGGCGGTGCAGATGGCGGTGTCGCGGCAACGCGAGTATCTTGCCGACGCCACGTCGGTGCAGTTCACGCGCAATCCCAACGGGCTCATCTCGGCCCTCGGCAAGCTCGCCGAGAAAGCAGCGCCCTTTCCCGGAGTGAGTCGTGCCACGCAGCATCTCTTCATCGTCAACCCCGTGCAGACCTTCACCAGCAAGACGCCGGCGCTTCTGGCCACGCATCCCGACATCGAGGATCGCATCGCTCGCCTGCGCAATCTGGGTAGCTAGCCTCGGCGTCGCCGCGGCCTTCGACCTGCAGGGCCATCGCGGCGCGCGCGGGCTCGCTCCGGAGAACACGCTGGCGGGCTTCAAGGTGGCGCTCGATCTCGGCGTCAGCACCCTCGAGACCGATCTCGCCATCACCAGGAGCGACGATGTCGTCATCAGCCACGACCCGCTCCTCAATCCCGACATCACGCGCGGTCCCGACGGCAAGTGGCTGGCCACGGCGGGACCCGCGATCCGCACGCTCACCCTGGCCGATCTCGGGCGCTACGACATCGGCCGGCTCAATCCCGCGAGCAAGTACGCCCGGCAGTATCCCGAGCAGAAGCCGGTCGATGGCCAGCGCTTTCCGACGCTCGCCGATTTCCTCGCCATGGCCGGACCCAGCGTGCGCTTCAACATCGAGATCAAGACCAACCCGACCAAGCCCGACCTCACGGTCGATCCCGCACGATTCGCGCGCCTGGCGGTCGACGCCCTCCGAAAGGGCAAGGCCGCCCAGCGCAGCACGCTGCAATCATTCGATTGGCGCGGCCTGGTGGAGGTACGCCGGCTGGCACCCGAGATCGCCACCGGCTGCCTCACCATCGAGAGCAACAACTTCGACACGGTTCAACGCGCGAGCGGCCGGCCATCGCCGTGGCTGGCCGGCCTCGACCTCGCGGCACACGGCGGATCGGTGCCGCGGCTGGCCAAGGTCGCCGGCTGCGCCACCTGGTCGCCCTTCTGGCGCAATGTCACCGCAGACGCCGTGAAGGAAGCCCAGGCACTCGGCCTGAAGGTCGTGCCCTGGACGGTGAACAGCCCCGCCGAAATGGCCCGCCTGATCGACCTCGGCGTCGACGGCCTGATCACCGACTATCCGGATCGCGCGCAACCCGTCCTGACGGCCAAGGGGCTAAAAGCCCGCTAGGCGGTTGACTCTGGGCGCACCGTGTTCTGTATACAAAGCCATGCGCCCCTTTGTTCCCGAGCCCGATCTGTCCGAACGCATTCATGATGCCGTCCTCGACGCCATCTGTTCGGGTGAGTTGAGACCGGGCGCCCGCCTCACCCAGGAGGAACTGGCCCAGAAGTTCGGTGTGTCGCGGCAGCCGGTGCTGCAGGCGATGATGCTGCTCAGGCGCGAGGGCTTCCTGGTCGACGCCGGCCGCAAGGGCGTCTGCGTGACGCCGCTGGATGTCGATCATGCGCGCAACCTCTACGTCGTGCGGGCCGCCCTCGACGGGGCGGCGGCCCGGCTGGCGGCGTCGAACTATACGCCGCACCTCGCCTACCGCGGCCGCCAGCTTCTCGACGTCGGCCGGCGTGCGGTGGCGAGCGGCTACGTACCCTCGGTCATCGAGGCCGACATCGACTTCCACCTCTTCGTCTACGAAGCTTCGGGCAATCCCTTGTTTGGCGAGACCGCCCAGCAGCACTGGCAGCATCTGCGCCGGGTCATGGCGGCGGCGCTCAGCGAGGAGGATCTGCGCGTCAGCGTGTGGGACGAGCATGAAGGCATCCTGCGGGCACTCGAAGCCGGCCAGGCCAGCGAGGCCGAAGCACTCTGCCACGGCCATGCCGAGCAGATGGCCGACATTCTGACGGGACGCCTGAAGGTCGTGATCTCGAAAGCGGCCTGACGCCGCCGCTGCAAAGACAAAGCATAGGAGGAACCGCCATGAAGCTCACCCCGGAGCAACTGAAGCAGTTCGACGACGACGGCTATCTCTTCTTCCCGAATTACTTCTCACCGGAAGAAACGCAGATCCTGAAGTCGGAGATCCCCGGCGTCTTCGCCCAGCGACGCGAGGAGAACGTGCGCGAGAAGGCGGGCGACGTGGTCCGCACCGCCTTCGCCGTGCACACCTACAATCCGGTGTTCGAAGCGCTGGTGCACAGCCCGCGCTTCGTCGAGCCGGCCGAGCAGCTGCTCAGGGACAAGACCTACATCCACCAGTTCAAGATCAACGGCAAGGCTGCCTTCGACGGCGACGTCTGGCAGTGGCACCAGGACTACGGCACCTGGAAGGCCGACGACGACATGCCCGAGGCGCGGGCCATGAACCTCGCGGTGTTCGTCGACGAAGTGAACGAGTTCAACGGCCCGCTGTGGTTCATCCCCAAGAGCCACAAGAAGGGCGCGATCGAGGCCAAGCACGACCTCACCACCACATCCTATCCGCTGTGGGTGATCGACAACGACACCATCGCCAAGCTGGTGAAGCAGGGCGGCATCGTGGCCCCCAAGGGCCCGGCGGGCTCGGCGATCTTCTTCCACGGCACCCTGGTGCACGGCAGCCCGCCCAACATGTCGCCGTGGGACCGCCAGATCATCTATGTGACCTACAATTCCGTGCAGAACGCCATCCGCCGCTTCAAGCGTCCGGCCCATATCGCGCACCGCGACTTCGCACCGCTCGACGCTTGGGAAGACGATTGCGTGACGCGGGCCGCCCGCCGCAAGGCCGCCGCGGAATAACAACGAACTCGGAGAAGAAACAATGAGTCTCCATCGCATGCTCCTGGCCCGCGCGGCCGAGGCCAAGCCGCTGCGCATCGGTGTGATCGGCGCGGGAAAATTCGGCTCGATGTATCTGTCGCAGATCCCGACGACGCCGGGCATCCATCTGCTGGGCATCGCCGATCTCTCACCGCCGCGGGCACGCGAGAACCTGGCGCGGCTGGGCTGGAAGCCCGAGGTGACGGGCGCAACATCGTTCGCCGAGGCGCGCAAGCACGGCAGCACCTACCTCACCGACGACTGGCGCGCCCTGGTGAGCCATCCCGAGATCGACATCATCGTGGAATCGACGGGCGATCCGATCGCCGCCGTCGACCATGCGCTGGAAGCTTTCAGGCACGGCAAGAGCGTGGTGATGGTGACGGTCGAGGCCGACGCCTTCTGCGGGCCCCTGCTGGCCAAGCGCGCGGCCCAGGCCGGCGTGATTTACAGCCTCGCCTACGGCGATCAGCCGGCGTTGATCTGCGAACTCGTCGACTGGGCGCGCACCTCGGGCTTCGAGGTGACGGCGGCGGGCCGCGGCCACAAGTGGCTGCCGCACTTCGCGCAGTCGACGCCCGAGACGGTGTGGAAATACTGGGGCCTCAACGAAGAGCAGGCCAAGCGCGGCGGACTGAACCCCAAGATGTTCAACTCCTTCCTCGACGGCTCCAAGCCCGCCATCGAGAGCACGGCCGTGTCCAACGCCACCGGCCTCACGCCAGCGCCGGATGGCCTCGCCTTTCCACCCTGCTCGGTGGAGGACCTGCCCTTCGTGATGCGGCCGATCTCCGAAGGCGGCCAGCTCCATCACAAGGGCCAGGTCGAGGTCGCCTCGTCGCTGGAGAAGGACGGCCGCGCCATTCCCTACGAGATCCGCAAGGGCGTGTGGGTCGTGTTCGAGGCGGCCACCGAGTACCAGAAGAACTGCTTCGAGGAGTACATGCTCTGCACTGACCCGTCGGGCCGGTATTCCGTCATGTACAAGCGCTGGCACCTGATCGGCCTGGAGGTCGGCATGTCGGTGGCCTCGATCGGCCTGCGCAAGGAGCCGACCGGCTGCCCGATCGGCTTCCATGCCGACGTGATCGCCACCGCCAAGCGCGACCTCAAGCCCGGTGAGATGCTCGACGGCGAGGGCGGCTACACCGTCTACGGCAAGCTGTTCCCGTCGGAAAAGTCGACGTCTCTCGGCAGCCTGCCGCTTGGCCTCGCGCATAACGTCAAGCTGCTGAAGTCGATCAAGGCTGGCCAGTCGCTGACCTACGCCGACGTGGCAATGGACGAGACACTGACCGCCGTGAAGCTCCGTCGCGAGATGGAGCGCGACTTCGCACCGGCGGCGTCAAAAATCGCGGCGCAGTAAGTGCTGGGGCGCGCCCTTAGAGCGCGTGCTCCGGATCCTTGGCCTGCTCTTTGGCCGGCGGCTTGCCTTCGGCCTCGTCGCGCTCCTTTTCCTTCCGTGCCTTGAGCAGCTTGCGGAGGATCATGTTGCGCTTCAGCGACGAGATGTGATCGATGAACAGGATGCCGTCGAGATGGTCGATCTCGTGCTGGACGCAGGTCGCGAGCAGACCCTCGCACGCCAGTTCCTGCTTCTTGCCGTCACGATCGAGGTAGCGCACCCGCACCCTGGCCGGGCGCGCGACATCCGAATAATGCTCTGGCACCGACAGGCAGCCTTCCTCGTAGACGACATCGTCGTCCGAGACCTCGACGACCTCGGGATTGGCCATGAACAGCGGCCCGGTCTTCGTCTCCTCGCGGTCGATGTCGAGCACGATGACGCGCCTCAACGCGGCCACCTGCGGGGCGGCAAGGCCGATACCGGGCGCCGCGTACATCGTCTCCAGCATGTCGTCCATGAGCTGGCGCACGCCCGCGTCAACTGCTTCGACCGGCAGGGATTTCTTTTTTAGGCGCGGATCCGGCGCCGTCAGGATGGGGAGGAGAGCCATGGTGCCTAAATATGCAGCGAAATCAGGCGTTTCAAGACCAAACGGCCCCGGTCAGTTGCGTGTCACCATGGTCCCGACGCCGGATTCGGTGAAGACCTCCAGCAGGAGGGCGTGCGGTACCCGGCCGTCCATGATGACGGCAGCCTCGACGCCGCTGTTCACCGCATCGATGCAGTTCTCGACCTTGGGGATCATGCCGCCGGAAATCGTGCCGTCGGCGATCAGGGCCCGGGCCTGCTCGACCGTCATGTCCTGGATCAGCTTGCCGTCCTTGCCGAGCACGCCCGGAACGTCGGTCAGGAACAACAGGCGCTTGGCCCGCATGGCACCGGCGATGGCGCCCGCCGATGTATCGGCATTGATGTTGTAGGTGAGTTCGTCGTCGACACCGAAGCCGATCGGCGCCACCACCGGGATGACGTCGGCCCGGCGAAGCTGCTCCAGCACCATGACGTTGATCTTGGCGGGCTCGCCCACCTGCTTGAGATCGACCTTCAGGAGTTCGCCGGTCTTGGGATCGCGCATCTCCACGACCTTGCGGGCGAGGATCAGATTGCCGTCCTTGCCGCAGATGCCGACGGCGATGCCGCCGCATTCGTTGATGTCGGCCACGATCGCCTTGTTGATCGAGCCGGCCAGGACCATCTCGACGATCTCCATGGTCGCGGCGTCGGTGACGCGCAGGCCGTTCACGAAGGTGCTCTTGAGGCCGACCCGCTCGAGCATCTTGTTGATCTGCGGGCCGCCGCCATGGACCACGATGGGGTTCATGCCGACCTGCTTCATCAGCACGATGTCGCGCGCGACCAGGTCGCCGAGCTTGGGATCGGTCATGGCGTGGCCGCCATATTTCACGACGAAGGTGGCGTCGTTGTGCCGGCGCATGTAGGGCAGCGCCTTGGAGATGGTCTCGGCCATGCGGATGAGCCGCCTCTGTTCCTTGTCGGTCTGAACCGGCTCGGCCATGTCTCGTGTCCCGATCATGAAAAGCCCTCTCCGCACCGGGAGAGGGCCAAGGTCAGGAAGGCATTATATCAGTCGCGTGCCGGATAGAAGAGCTTCGTCCGACGCGGCAGGATGTCCGGATGCCGAAAGTCCCGACAATCGACACCGAGTCCCTTGCCCTCAGGGGTTTCACCGTGATCCCGGGCCTGATCGGGGCCGGGCAATGCCGGGATCTGGCGGCTCTCTGGCCCGACGCCGGCAACTTCCGCAGCCGTGTGGTCATGCAGCGCCACGGCTATGGCCGGGGCGAATATCAGTATTTCACCTACCCGCTGCCGGCCCCGGTCGAGCGGCTGCGCCAGGCGCTGTACCCGCCCCTGGCCGACGTCGCCAACCGCTGGAACGGCCAACTCGGCCGGGAAAGGCGCTTCCCGCCGGCCCTCGAGGACTGGCTCGGCGAATGCCACGCCGGCGGCCAGAAGCGGCCGACGCCGCTACTGCTGCGCTATGGGCCGGGTGACTACAACTGCCTTCACCGCGATCTCTACGGCGACCTGGTCTTTCCGTTGCAGGCGACCGTGCTGCTGAGCGACCCCGTCCGCGACTTTTCCGGCGGCGAGTTCATGCTGGTCGAGCAGCGGCCGCGCATGCAGTCGCGCGGCGAAGTCGTTCTGCTCCAACAGGGCGATGCCGTGATCTTTGCCACGAACGAACGGCCGGTGCAGGGAACCCGCGGATTTCATCGCACCGCCATGCGCCATGGCGTGTCGAGCCTGCGCGAGGGCGAGCGCTTCACCCTCGGCCTCATCTTCCATGATGCGACTTAGCCGGGGGCAACCTGGCCCAGGGCAACGCGGACAATCTCCGCCCTGAGTTCTGGAATGCCGAAGCCGGTCTCGCTGCTGGTCGGCAGGACCTCGGGATGGGCGGCGCCATGCTTGCGGGCCGCTGCTTCGGCCGACGCGATGGCGCGCGGAATCTCGGCCTGCCGCAGCTGGTCCGTCTTGGTCAGGACGAGTTGGTAGGAGACGGCGGCGCGGTCGAGATTCTTCATGGTCTCGTGGTCGCTGTCCTTCACGCCGTGGCGCGAGTCGATCAGCAGGCAGACGCGCTTCAGCGTCGGGCGGCCGCGCAGATAGGCCGACGCCAGGTCCTGCCAGGTCTCCTTCATCGACTTGGAGACCTGGGCGAAGCCGTAGCCGGGCAGGTCGACCAGAAAGAGGCGGCCGGCGAGGTCGAAGAAGTTGATCTGCCGCGTGTGGCCGGGCCGGGCCGATACGCGGGCCAGCGTGCGGCGACCGGTCAGCGCGTTGACC
>Ga0155465_1152_pt1 | contig 11487 bp, 13 predicted proteins | sample RifCSPhighO2_12_FD_107123 | JGI IMG/M metagenome (GOLD analysis project Ga0155465, IMG submission 107123) | Alphaproteobacteria bacterium RIFCSPHIGHO2_12_FULL_66_14 | reverse complement strand
GCGGTTGATGGCGCGCCGCACCCGGTACTCGGGCAAGCCGAGCTTGCCGGCAAGTACGCCGATGGTCAGGCCTTCCTGGCGGTAGAGCCGGTCGACGTTCATCAGTCGCTCCAGCGTGGCGAGCAATGCAGGATCGGCAGCCTCCTCGTCGGGCGACGCGGCCTCGGGCGGCGGTGGCACGACAACGACCGGACCGGCCAGTACCGACTCCACGTCGGCCTGCAGGAGCAGCACCGCTATGATGGCGGCGATCGCCGCGAGGGCTCCGGCATTGAGGGTGTGCAGCATCGGCGACACCTGCTCGGTGCCGAGCGCCAGCTCGACGGCCACGGTGACCACGGCGTGCGACGATGCCGCCACGAGGATGAACAGGCGGAGCCGCCGCCGTCCCTCGACGAGATCGCTATGCCAGTCGCTGACCGTCTGCACCAGCGCGAGCAGCATCAGCGCGACCGGCCCGACCTGGCGGGCGATCATGACGGGCCGGGCGACGGCAAACTCCGCGCCGAGCAGGCCCGCCACCGGGCAGAAGATCACGACGATCCAGAGCAGGGCATGCCAGGGCCGCGGCCGGAAGGAATCGTCGAACACGGCGCGCGTGAACAGCCAGAACACGGCGGCGTTGCCGGCGCAGAGGGCCAATACCGGCACGAACCAGAGCGATCCGTGACCGGGATGGCCCGGCGCGGAGCAGATGGCGTAAGCCGCCGTGCCCAGCGACAGCGTAGCGCCCAGCCAGGCGGCTGGCCGGCCGCGGCCCTGGCGCAGGGTCGCCAACGCGATGACGAGGAACAGCGCGATGGCCGCGCCACGCAGCGCCACGTCGAGAGAGGTGAGGGAGCCGAAGTCGCCCATGATCGGCGCAGACCCTACACGATCGGCTCGGGCAGGTTCATCCTTCCATGAAGCCAATGTCCCCGCGACCGCCGCTGCCGACCTCTCGCCGACGAATTGCCTACAACGCGCCGATGACCGCGCCTCCGAGCGCACAGAGAACGACGACCAGCCAGGGCGGCGTCTTCCACGTGAACAACAGGAGGAAAGCGCCGGCGCCGAGCGCGAAATCGGCGGGACTGGTGATCCCCGCCGTCCACACCGGATCGTAGAGAGCCGCCAGCAGGATCCCGACGACGGCGGCATTGACGCCGCGCAGCGCCGCTTGTGCCGCGCTGCGCCGACGGAGTTCCTCCCAGAACGGCAGGGCCCCAAAGACCAGCAGGAAGGACGGCACGAATGCCGCCACGAGGCAGAGGGCAGCGCCGACCACGCCGTTGGGGCCCGGCGTCATGATCGCGCCGAGGTATGCGGCAAAGGTCGTCAGCGGGCCGGGCACGGCCTGGGCGGCGCCGTAGCCGGCGAGGAAGAGGTCGTTGCTGATCCAGCCGGGAGGAACGACCGCTTCCTGCAGCAACGGCAGGATCACATGCCCGCCGCCGAACACCAGCGATCCCGCGCGATAGAAGGCATCGAACAGCTCGATGCCATGCGAGGAGGTCGCGGCGGCGAGCAGCGGCAGGCCCGCCAGCAGGACGAAGAAGATGACCAGAAAGACGCCGCCGGTGCGCCGGCTCACGGGCAACGGCAAGGAGATGTGGTCGGTCGGCGCTTCGGCACGAAGCAGCTGGGTCCCGACGATGCCGCCGACCAGGATCATGCCGACCAGGGTCCAGGCCGACGGCAGCGCCAGGATGACGCCGGCCGTGACGACGGCGATCGTGGCTCGATCGCGATCGGGAGTCAGGGTGCGCATCATGCCCAGCACCGCCTGGGCGACGACGGCCACGGCCGCGACTTTCAATCCATGCAGCCAGCCGGAGCCGCCGAGACCGCCGAAGGCGTCGACGCCATAGGCGAAAGCCACGAGCGCGATGGCCGAGGGCATCGTGAAGCCCACCCAGGCCGCGAAGGCGCCGGCATAGCCTGCCCGCGACAGGCCGAGGGCGATGCCGACCTGGCTCGACGCCGGACCCGGCAGGAACTGGCAAAGGGCGACGATGTCGGCATAGGTACGATCGTCGAGCCATCGCCGCTTGGCCACGAACTCCTCGCGGAAGTAGCCGAGATGGGCGACGGGACCGCCGAACGAGGTGAGGCCCAGCCGCAAAAAGACGGCGAGGACTTCGGTCCAAGTCCCGGGCGTGCCGCCGGCCGCCGCTAACGGAGCGCTCGCCGGGCCACTTTGCACATCTTCCGTCATCGGCTCTTGTCCAGTTCGTTGAAGAGTTCCCGCACTTTGGCCTGGGCGACCGCCAGCGCATCGCGCCCCTTGCGTGTCGCGCGATAGTGGCGGCGCGCGCGCCGGCCGGCGCCGTCGGTCCTGGATTTCAGGTAGCCGTTGCGCTCGAGGCCATGCAGCATGGGATAGAGCGTTCCCGGGCCGATCCTGTAGCCGTGCTCGCGCAGCTCCTCGATCATCCAGTTGCCGAAGAACTCACCCTCGGCCGCATGATGCAGGATGTGCAGCCGGATCAGCCCGGCGAGAATATCGTGATGCTTTGCCGCCGCCATGTCCGCGATAATCGAAACCCGTAATCGAACTTCGATATTAAGGTCAGCCCTCCGGGCGGGCAACAGCGTCCCTGGTGATCGACGCTGCGGACTGCCGCCGCAGCCCGGCCAGCAGACGGCGCCAGGCGATGGTCTCGCGGGCGGGCCGGAACAACGGCGCACGCCGGGCGAGCGCCTTACCCAGCTGCGCGACGAAGCGCGGCTCGTCCTCCAGCCGCTGCAGCAGCCGGCCGAGCGCCTCGGTGTCGCCGACGGGAAAGTAGCCGGGATAATCCGCGCCGAGCAGTCCGACGTTGCCGTCCATGCGCGACGCCAGTACTGGCACGCCGGCGACGACGGCTTCGGAAATCACGTTGGCGCCGCCCTCGCTCAGCGACGAGATCACCATGGCGTGGCTGCGTGCCAGCAGGCGGCGGACGGCGGCGGCCGGCACGTCGCCGCGCCAGAGGTAGCGCGGGTTGGCTTCCATCTCGGCCTCGGCGCGGGCCGCCCACGACGGCGCGTAGGCGCGGCCGACCTGTTCTATGCGTATGCGGCTCGCGGCCGGCAGCAAACGCGCCGCCTCGGCCGCGCGCAGCGGATCTTTGACGTCGCGCAAATGGCCGATCACGGAGACGACGACGGCGCGCGCGCTGGGCCGTCGCGGATGAGGCAAGCGGTCCGCAGACTGATGGATGACGCCAAGACGCGGGCGGAGCCTTTTGGGGACGACACGCCAGGCGAGATCGTTCAGCGCCACCAGCCGGTCGGCCAGTGTCATCGAGCGAAGCGTCGGCACCGGATCGCTGTCGATGTACTGATAGATGTCGGTGCCGCTCAGCTGCAGGACCACCGGGCGTTCGGGGAACGTCGCCTTGAAGCGCTCGATCGCGCCGGCGCTCCGCCAGGCATGCACCGCCACCATCAGATCGGCCGGCCGGCCGTCATAGTCCGCCGCGAGGCGCACGCGATGGCCGAGGTGGCGCAGGATGCGTGCCCAGCGCGAGGCGGCGACGCGGTTGCCGGTGCGTGAAGTCGGACCCTCGGGTGTGATAAGGACGATCCTCATGAACCACGCCCCTCAGGACAATGCCCATGAGCAACGCCCGACCAGCGGAGCGTCCGCGGCCGAACTGGCGGCGCAACTGCGCGAAGTCCGTCGTCGCACCCGGCGCTTGACGGAAGAACTGTCATCGTCGGAATTGATGGGGCCGCAGATCGACATCGTCAATCCCGTGCTGTGGGAGATCGGCCATGTCGGCTGGTTTCACGAGTACTGGACGCTGCGCCATACCCACGGCCGCGCGCCGCTGATCGAGCGCGGCGACCGCCTGTGGGACTCGAGCAACGTGCCGCATGCCACGCGCTGGCAGCTCGACCTGCCGGACCGCGCCGGCACTTTTAACTACCTGGCGGACGTGCTGGCGCGCCAGGAGGATCGGCTCGGCGGCGCGATCGACCAGGACGCGCGCTATTTCTACGAGCTTGCGATCCGCCACGAGGACATGCACGTCGAGGCACTGACCTATTCGCGCCAGACGCTTTCCTACGCGGCGCCGCGGGACCTGGGCGTTGCCCGGCGTCCCGCGGCGGGGCCCTTGCCGGGCGACGTCTCCATCCCGGGCGGGACCTGGCGGCTGGGCTCGACGGCCGCCGACGGCTTCGTCTTCGACAACGAGAAATGGGCACACCAGACGGCCTTGGCGCCCTTCCGCATCGCCCGCGCTCCGGTCACCAACGCGGAGTTCGCAGCCTTCGTGGATGCCGGCGGCTACGACATCCGCGAATTCTGGAGCGACGCCGGCTGGGCCTGGCGCCAAGGTCGCAACGGGGGCCGCAACGCCGAACGCCCGGTCTACTGGCAGCCCAAGCGCGACGGCGTCTGGAGCGTCCGGCGCTATCGCGCGGTCGAGGAACTGGCGCCGCACCAGCCGGTCGTTTTCGTCACCTGGTTCGAGGCCGAGGCATGGTGCCGCTGGGCCGGCCGGCGCCTGCCGAGCGAAGCCGAATGGGAGGCCGCCGCCATCGGCGCACCGGCGAGCAACGGCACTCGCCTGGCCGATGCGCGTCGCCGCTGGCCGTGGGGCGAGGCGCCGCCCACGTCCTCCCGCGCCAATCTCGACTATGCCTTCGATGGGCCGGTCGATGTCGCGGCCTGCGCCGATGGCGACAGCGCGTTCGGCTGCCGGCAGATGATCGGCAATGTCTGGGAATGGACGGCGTCCGATTTCCTCCCCTTCGCCGGCTTCGCCGCTGATCCCTACAAGGACTATTCGCAACCCTGGTTCGGCACGCGCAAGGTGCTGCGCGGCGGTTGCTGGGCGACCAGCGCCCGCATCGCCCGGCCCGCCTACCGCAATTTCTTCACGCCGGACCGCAACGACGTCCTGGCCGGCTTCCGCACCTGCGCGCTCTAGTCGAGTGACCTCCCATCAGCGCTTCGTGGCGAGACTCCTGAACAGCGCGTCGCTGCGATCGTCGGCCGGGAAGAAGCATTCGATGCGGACTTCCTGCAGGGTGATGTCCTGCGGGGTCCCCAGGGTGGCGATGGTGGTGAACACCGACAGCGCCTTGCCGCCCACGAGATAGTCGACGGTCAGCACCGGCGCCGGCCGCTCCTCGAACCGCAGCTTGCGGAACGAGGCCGGGACGTCGGGATAGGCCATGATCTCCTCGACGAAGGCGAGCGCCTTGGGCTCGCCGCCATCGGCCAGGATCTCGGCATAGGTCGTCGAGACGAGATAGCGCGCCACCTCCTCCCAGTTGGAGATCTTGGAGCGCAGCGCCTTGGGATCGAGCAGCCATTGCAGGATGTTGGGGCCCTTGCCGGGCGGCGGCGCCGGCGGCGCGCGCTCGAACAGGAACACGGTGAAGGCCTGGGCCGCGTCGTTGGCCTGCAGCAGGTTCCACAGCCGGTCGATGACCACGGCGGGGTAGGGCTCCTGCTGCTTCAGCATGCGATCGATCGCCTGGCGCACCGGCGCCAGCTCCGGCGCGGCGAGGTTGCTCTCGCGGTAGACCGGCGCGAAACCCGCCGCCAGCAGCATGGTGTTGCGCTGGCGCAGCGGCACGTCGAGCGCCGTGGTGAGTTGCACCACCATCTCGCGGCTGGGCTTGGCACGGCCCGATTCGAGGAAGCTGACGTGGCGTTGCGACACGCCGGACTGCAGCGCCAGCGCAAGCTGGCTGGCGCCGCGGCGACGGCGCCAGGTCCGCAGCATGGGGCCGAACAGGTCGGGTGGTGGGGCGGTGGTAACGGAGGGATTGCTCATCATGGGCCGGAACCTAGCACCGGCCCGCGGCTCCGCCGATTACCTCCCGCGTAATTGAGGGAAGGGTGGCCGGATGCGATCTCCGGGGCGTCCACAACGCACAAGGAGGACGTCATGACCGTTTCATCCGACCGCTTTCTTCGCCGCACGTTCTGGGGCAACGCGGCCTTTTCCGTGATCTCGGGCGCCGGGCTGGCGGCCTTCGCCGGGCCGTTCGCCCGCGCTGCCACCGATGCCCCGGTGTCGGTCCTGGGCCTCGACCTCGCCCTCCTGTTCGAGCTTCTGGGCGTGGGAGTCGTGGCCTTCGGCGCGCTCTGCGCCTGGATTGCCTCGCGCCCCGAACTGCCGCGGGGCCTCGCCCGGCTGATCTTCGCCGCCGACCTCGCCTGGGTGGCCGGCAGCGTGCTGGTGCTGGCGTTGCCGGCAGCGTGGACCACGGCCGGCATCGCGGGCATCGTCGTGCTGGCGCTGATCGTGGCCGATCTCGCGATCCTGGAGTATCTCGGCCTGCGCAAGATGAGCGCCGCCAACTGAGGATGTGGAAATGGACAAGCTTCAGCTCCTGAACAACGTCAAGCTGCCCTTCGCCGAAGTGCTGGGGCTGAAGTTCACGGCCGCGAGCGAGACGCGGGTGATGGCCGAGATGGTCGTCCGGCCCGAGCTCTGCACGCGGCCCGACATCCTGCACGGTGGCGCGGTCATGGCCTTCGCCGACACGCTGGGCGCCGCCGCCACCGTGCTCAACCTGCCCGAGGGCAAGGGCACGACCACGATCGAGAGCAAGACCAACTTCGTGGGACCGGCGCCGGTCGGCACCACGGTGATCGGCGAGACCACGCCGATCCATCGTGGCCGGCGCACCATGGTCTGGACGACGCGCATCACCACCGCCGAGGGCAAGCTCGTGGCGGTGGTGACCCAGACGCAGATGGTCCTTTAGCCGCCATAGCGGCGGCACATCGATCCCATAGGGACTCGATATTTCAGGCGGGGCGGGACTCCCGGCATGGTGCGGCCACCCGAAAGGGACACCATACCGAAGGAGTTCACCATGAAGACCACGCTCACCATCGCCGCCGCGCTCAGCACCGCGCTGCTGTTCGGTGCGGCTGCCCAGGTCCAGGCCCAGGGCAACATCGAGAAGTGCTACGGCGTTTCGAAGGCCGGCAAGAACGATTGCCAGACCGCGACTTCCTCATGCGCCGGCACGGCCAAGAAGGATGCGCAGAACGACGCTTGGCTCAGCGTGCCCAAGGGCACCTGCGAGAAGATCGTCGGCGGCAAGCTGACGGGCGCCAAGGGCTGATCGCCCCGCGCCTCAATTTCCGCCATCGGACGCCGCGCCCCGGCACTCCAGCCGGCGCTTCCCCGCCCCATCTGCACGCCGGTTCACCTGAAGGACTTCGGGCGATGCCGGGGCCGGCGGCCGACCCATCCTTGAGGAAATCGCCATGACCACCGCCACCTATGCGCCCGAGTTGCACGAGTCCCGATTTGTCGCCCGCCTCGCCGCCTTCCGCGGTACGGCCCGCCGCTTTCCGCTCGCGCTGCTGGAACTCGGCATGCGGGTGGCCGTCGGCGCCACCTTCTTCAAGTCCGGCATGAACAAGTTCCAGAGCTTCGACACCGCCGTGGAACTCTTTCGCGAGGAATACCGCCTGCCTCTGCTGCCGCCGGAAATCGCGGCCTACCTGGGCACGGCAGTGGAACTCTCCGCGCCGGTCCTGCTCGTGCTGGGTCTCTTTGCCCGTCTCGGTGCCGCCGCGCTGCTCGCCATGACGCTCACGATCCAGTTCCTGGTCTATCCGGGCAACTGGCCCGAGCACCTGATGTGGGCCTCGATTCTCGCCTATGTGCTGACGCGTGGACCCGGCACACTGTCGATCGACCGCGTCATCGCGTTCAACCTGTTCGGACGCAGCTAAGGCAAGGGAGCTCCGCCATGGTCCGGCCGCGCATCGTCATCGTCGGCGCGGGCTTTGGCGGTCTCAGTGCGGCGCACGAGCTGGCCGGTGCGGACGCCGACGTGACCGTCATCGACCGCCGCAACTACCCCCTCTTCCAGCCGCTGCTCTATCAGGTGGCGACGGCCGGCCTGTCGCCGGCACAGATCGCCTCGCCCATCCGCGCCATCCTGCGCCGCGCCGCCAACGTGCGCGTGGTGCTGGGCAAGGTGACGGGCGTCGACAAGCAGCGCCGCGTGGTCCGACTCGATGAGCGCGAAATTCCCTACGACCAGCTCGTGCTGGCGACCGGTTCGCGGCACGCCTACTTCGGCCACGACGAGTGGGAGAGCGTGGCTCCGGGCCTCAAGAAGATCGACGACGCCACCAACATCCGCCGCCGCATCCTGACCGCCTTCGAGCAGGCCGAATCGACCGATTCGCCCGAGGCGCGACGGCGGTTCCTCACCTTCGTGGTGATTGGCGCGGGTCCGACCGGCGTCGAGATGGCGGGTGCGATTGCAGAGCTGGCGCACGTGGCCCTGCGACACGACTTCCGCACCATCGATCCGCGCGAGGCGCGCATCGTCCTGGTGGAGGCGGGCCCGCGCGTGCTGGCCGCGTTCCCGCCGGTGCTCTCCGACGCCGCGGACAAGGCGCTCGAACGGCTGCATGTCGAGGTTCGCCTGGGCGTGCCGGTCTCGCGCTGCGACGAAAGCGGCGTCACGGTCGGCGAGGAGCACGTGCCCACGGCAACCATCGTCTGGGCCGCCGGCGTCGCCGCGTCGCGCGCGGCGGCCTGGCTGGATGTCGAAAGGGACCGCATCGGCCGCGTCCCGGTCGGTCCGGACCTGACTGTGCCGGGCCATCCCGAGATCTTCGTCATCGGCGACACCGCAAGCGCTGCCGGCAAGGATGGCACGCCGCTGCCGGGCCTGGCGCCTGTCGCCAAGCAGCAGGGCGCCTATGTCGCGCGCGTGCTGCGGGCGCGGCTCGCCGCCAAGCCGGCGCCGCCGCCGTTCCGCTATCGCGACTACGGGACGATGGCCACGATCGGCCGGCGATCCGCCGTGGCGGACTTCGGCTGGCTGCGCCTCGACGGCACCTTTGCCTGGCTGATGTGGGGACTGGTCCACATCTCGTTCCTGATCGGCTTCAGGAACCGGCTGGTCGTGATGCTGGAGTGGATGTGGTCCTACGTGACGTTCCAGTCCGGTGCGCGGCTGATCACCGGCTCGGAGCCCGACTAGAGCGAGATGACTTGAGATCCGGCCTTCGCTTTCATGCTCTTCCGGACCGCGCGCGTCCCGCGCGCCTCGGATTCATGAGCGCGCGGGACGCGCGCGGTCCGGAAAACGTGATCCCTCCGACATCATCCCGCTTTAGCCCTTCGCGAGCCGATGCCGCTCCGTCGCCGGGATCAGGGTGAGGTTGCCGAGAATCCTGTGTTGCGGATCGCCGCTGGCGGCCAGCTTTGGCTGCACCGTGAGCAGCGCCTTGCCGAACAGAGTTTCGTCCCACAGCCAGGCCTTGCGCATCGCGGGCGTCCCGGCATCGGGAAAGGCCGAGGCGGCTTCCAGGTAATAGGCGCGAAGATCGTCGACGGCTTCCTTCAGCGCCTGCGCCGGCGGCAGCTCGCCCTCGAGGGCCTGGGTGAGCAGGCGGCCCGCCGCCGGCATGTCGAGGCCCGACACCCCCACTGTGGTACGGCCGGTCGCGGCGATGGCGCGATCGTGCCACGTCGCCAGCCGGTCGATCTCGGCCAGCAACGAGTCGACGGAGGTCGGAGCCAGGTTGATGGGGCAGGCCCAGCCCGTGAAATCGGCCTCCCCGGCCACCTCCTCGGGATAGTCGGCGATCAGCGGTCCGTCCGTGCGTTCCAGCAGCTCTGCCGTGGCGCGCAGCACGCGGCGCTGGAAGTCGGGATCGTCGGGGATGCCCAGCGGCCGGCCGAGCTCGAAGGTCACCCAGAGGGCGCGCGGCGGGCGGACGGTCTCGGTGTGCTCGCGCACCAGGCTGATGCCGGCGGTCGGGATGCCCTGGCGTTCGAGAAAATGGCCCAGCGCGCCCACGGCGCGCGTGCAGGCGGGTCAAACCGGGACGAGAAGGGCCGCGTCGGCGCCGTCCTGCTTCAGAAGGCCCGCGAGGTGCCTGGCATGCGGCTCGGCCGCCGCGGGTGGGAAGGCGCCCATGAACGAGTAGTGGACCGACGCCATCGAGCCTACGACGCCTTCGGCCGCCAGCTCGCGCAGCCGGTCGATCGGGAAGACGACGTTGTGGTCCTGCTGGAAACCGGTGCGGTCGAAATTCACCGAGATGTGGCTCATGACGAGGTCGCGCGCCGGCGTTTCCGCGGGAATCACGCGATAGCTGCCGTCGCCCGGCTGGAACGGCCGGTCGCCGCGCTTGTGGAGCCCGGCCGTCGAGATCAGCGCGACCCTCCGCTCCTTCAGCGGCTTGCCGGCAAGCGCCGGCGTGTCGTCGTAGGTCGGGCATTCGATCCGTCGCAGATGGTTGGCCTCGACCTCCGGCATGTCGCTGAGACGCTTCACCATGACATCCTGCTCCTCAATCGAGATTCATATGGCTGTTGCACGCGGCGACGATAGCGTGTCCGGCACGGGTATTCCCATGCGGAGCCGCAGGGTCAGCAGCGCGCCGAGCGATATCGACAGGCCGATGCCGATCACGCAGGCCGTCCAGCCCAGGCGGTCGAAGACCTGTCCCAGAACGGCGCTGCCCGCGAGGCCGCCCAGGAAGTAGCTCGCGAGGTAGAGGCCGCTCGCCGAGCCGCGGTCGGTCGAGGCGGCGCGGCCCACGAAGCCCGTGGCCGTCGCCTGGGCGAAGAAGGTGCCGATGGCCACCAGCGCGAGACCGGTGAGCAGTGTGGAGAAGCTGGTGCTCAGCAGCAGCGGCAGGCCGGCGGCGGCCAGTGCGAATGACACCCACATCGTCGGCCGCGTGCCGAAATGCAGGACGGCGCGGCCGGCCAGCGGCGTGGTGAAGATCGAAGGCAGGAACACGAAGTAGACCGTGCCCAGCATCATCATGCCGACGGAAAACGGAGGCCGGACCAGCACGAAGTTCACGTAGGTGAAGGTGCCGATGAAGGCGAAGAGGATCACGAAGCCGGTCGCGAAGGCCGCCCGCAGGGCCGGGTCGGCGAGATGACGCCGCCAGGTCGCGAGCGGCGCGCCGTTGGCCATCTCGACGCTCATGTCGACCTGGACCATCGGCGGGGTGCGTTTGACGGTGAACCAGACCAGCACTGCGCCGGCGAGGTTGAGTGCTGCGAAGACCTGGAAATTGGCCGCGAGGCCCAGATGGTCGACGACGCCCGCGGCCAGCAGGCGGCCGAACAGGTTGGAGGCGACATTGCCGGCGATGTAGGCGGCGAAGGCGCCGGCGGTGTCGCCTGCACTCGCATGCTCGCCGAGATAGGCCAGGGTGAGGGCAAAGGCCGTCGACATGCAGACGCCTTGCAGGATCCGAAGCGCCGTGAAGATCGGCAATGGGGGCATGGTGGCCAGCAGTGCCGTCGGTATCGCGAGGATCGCGAGGCTGAGGAGGATGCCGCGTCGCCGGTCGAGGCGGCGGCCGAACAGGGCGATGCCGAGGCCGCCCGCCGCCATGCCGATGGTGCAGGCATTGACGGCAAAGCTCATGGCCGCCGGCGTCACGCCATAGGCCGAGGTGAGGGCAGGCAAGATGGCCTGCGTCGCGAACAGATCGACGACGGTCAGGAAGGCCGTGAGGCCGATCGTGAGCGCGCGCAGGACACCCGG
>Ga0155465_1193_pt3 | contig 11562 bp, 12 predicted proteins | sample RifCSPhighO2_12_FD_107123 | JGI IMG/M metagenome (GOLD analysis project Ga0155465, IMG submission 107123) | Alphaproteobacteria bacterium RIFCSPHIGHO2_12_FULL_66_14 | reverse complement strand
CCGCGATCGAGCGCCTGGCGCGCATCGAGGGTGTCGAAGCCGCTGGGGCCGCGCCCAAGGCGTCGCTGCAGATCGTGGTGGGCGAGGCGACCTATGCTTTGCCGGTCGGCGACGTCATCGACCTCAAGGCCGAGAGCGCGCGGCTCCAGAAGGAGATCAAGAAGCTCGCCGACGAGATCGCCAAGATCGACGCCAAACTCGGCAACGCAGCTTTCGTCGCCAAGGCGCCGGAAGAAGTGGTCGAGGAGCAGCGCGCGCGCCGCGGCCAGGCCGAGCAGACGAAAGCGCGACTGAGCGCGGCGCTGGAGCGGCTGGGCGCCTAGGGACAAGCCCAGCCGGCCGATCGCGTCATCTCTTGCGCGCCACGATGTAGGGACGTGCCTCGGTGCCCTTGGTCGAGTGGTCTTCCGTGGCGACGATGTCGAAGCTCTCGGCGCGTATCCCCCGGTCGAGATCCGCCGCCCCGAAGACGCTGACATAGGGGGCCTTGCCGATCGCGCGCATCGCGGGCAGCAGGACGAGGCGGATGAGCGGATTCATGTTCCCGAGACAAGGCGTCTTCGAGATGAACAGGCCGCCTGGCGCAAGCAGGGCATGAATGCTGCGCAGGGTGCCCGGTACATCGCGGACCAGGTGGAGATAGTTGAAGCCCAGGACCGCGTCGAACCGGGTTGCCTCCTGCGTTAACGCCTCCGCGGTCGCGGCGCGGAAGGCGAGTGCCGGGACGGGATCGGCGGTACGCTTCTGCTCGGCAATGGCGATCATCGCGGCGGAAACGTCCGTCGCAAGATAGTCCCGTACATTTCCGGCGAGCCGGAGCGCCGTCGTTCCTGTCCCGCAGCCCAGTTCCAACACCCGCCTGTCCGGGCCCAACAGGGTGCGGGTCCGGTCCAGCGTGAGCTCGTATCCGGCCTGATCTCCAATCGCGGCCTTGGCGTACTTTCGTGACGTCCGGTCCCAGAAACGGGCATCGTTCGCTATGCTCATCGCCGCTCCTTAGCACATCTAGGTCAACGGCTTCGTCCACCAGTTCGACGCGATGGTCAGGTCGGATTGGCGTAGCGTCTCGGCTTTGGCGAGATCCCGGTCGCCGCAGGTCACCAGGATCTGAACCGCGCCCCGTTCGTGAATGAGCGTGGACGCGTGGGAGAGCAGGGCCTCGCCGGTCGTCAACCAGTGGCGAGGCTCGATCACGTAAAAATCGTCGATCAGATAGGTGTCGCCACCCGGATCGAAGACGGGAGACGACGGAAACTTCCGCGCAATCAGGAAGCCGAGGAGCTGGCTGCCCTCGATGGCGACCAGGAAGAACGTGCCGGACTCCGTCAGCAGCCTGGTGAAGAACAGCTGCGTCATCGCCGCCGATTGCGGGTGCTTGCGCCAGAATGTCGGCTGGTACTTCTGGTATTGCCGCCGGTTGCGTTCTGCCAGGTCTACGGTTGCTTCAATGTCGGACGCGGCGGCTTTGCGGACGTCCATGAGCAACCCCGCCGGTTACGACGCCTTGCGCAGATCCGGCACGTACGGCTTGCTGGCGAAGTGCTCCTGGCCGTCGCCGCGGGCGAAGCGCAGGCCGGCGCGGCGGATCGCGTCGTCGTCGACCGGATCGAGCGGCACGAAGTAGCGGTCGTCGGCCTTGGTGATCGTGTCGTTGTCGGTGCGATTGTAGCAGATCAACAGGGTCCAGCGCCGGTTGGCGGAGCGGTTGGCGTCGGAGCGGTGGATGGCGTTGCAGTGGAAGATGAGCGCGTCGCCGGCTTCTAGTTCGCAGTATTCGATCGGGCATTTCTCGAGGATGTGCGGCATGCGCTTGGGATCGACCTCGTTCTGGGTTGGCGACAGCGGCGTATGATCGATGCGGCCGAGCCGGTGCGAGCCCGTGGCGATCTGCAGGCAGCCATTGCTCCGGTCGGTCTTGTCGAGGGCGATCATGACCGACAGCAGGTCGGGCCGGAGGCAGCCGTTGTAATACCAGTAGCCGTAGTCCTGGTGCCATTCCCAGGCGCCACCGACCTCCGGCTCCTTGGCCGTGAGCTTCGATTGATAGTGGTAGACTGGGCCACCCAGCAGCGCTGCCGACGTGTCGACCATGCGATGCGTGCGGGCCGCGAGTCCGTAGACGCTGTCGCCGGCGCGGTTCCACAGCGCAATGCGAGTCGAGCGGCCCTCGCCGTCACGGCGATCGAGGATGCTGTCGCGCACCGCGGGGTCTTCTTCCATCGCGCGGGTCAGCAGCTTCACCTCGTCGGGCGCGAACAGCCTGCGGGCGTAGGTGAAGCCCTTGTCGTCGAATTCGGCCATCTGGGCCGCGCTCAGGATGTTGGACATCTGTTCCTCGCCTAGATCGGGCGGAAGACGTTGCAACCGCCCTCGTCGGAGACCGACACCTTACGCCCAAGCTGCTCCTTCGTCAGCATGTCGGCCAGGACGGCAGGATCGTTGGGCGCCATGGCGACGAAGCGGTCGCCGGACGTGTCGAGCCGGCCGAGGACGTAGCCTCGTTCCGGGGCGTCCTTGCCGTAGGTGACGCAGTAGGTCTCGACCGTGCCAGTGCCGGAGGGCCTGGTCTCGACCCGCTGTTTCGGCCGGGCGTCGAGTTCGGCCTGGAACTTCTTGGGGTCCTCGCGCCGCCACGGACCCTTGGTCGGCGCGGTCGAATAGAGACCGGCAGAGTGCTTGGTGAGGTAGTTGCCGTTGGCCGTCACCATGCCGAAAGAACCCGGCTTACGACGCACGACGTTCATCATCTCGGCGATCGAATGTGTGACGTAGTTGTTGCCGGGGCCGCCGAAGAAGGGGAGGCCGCCAGTGACGCTGATCGGGCGCGGATCGTCCTCGGAGATGCCGATCTCCGTCATCGCCACTTCGACGGCAGAGGGGAAGCAGCTGTAGAGATCGAAGGCATCGATATCGGCGACCTTTTTGTTCGCCATGTCGAGCGCGATGCGGGCGCAGCCGCGGATCGCCGGCGAGGCGTCGAGCCGATCGCGCTCCGAAACCACCCAGGTGTCCGTGCCGTCGGCGCAGCCGTGCAGGAACACCCAGCGATCCTGTGGAATGCCCCATCCGCGCGCCTTCTCGACCGAGGTCATGAGGACGGCGGCAGCCTGGTCGATGATGGCGTTGGCGTTCATCAGGCGCGGGTAGGGGAAGCATATCCAGCGGTTGTCGTCGGAGATCGTCGACAGGGCGTCGGCGCTGTAGCCGTCGCGGCGGGTCGCCAGCGGGTTGTCTTTGGCGACGGCGGCGAGGCGCTCGAACAGTCGGCCCATTGCCTTCATGTGGCTCTGGACGTCGCGCCCGAGGCCGCCGCGGATGGCGTTCTCCAGCAGCGGATAAAAATGGATGGCCGCGCGCAGCTCGTGCCGCGCTTCCTCGTCGCTGAAGCCGAAGCGCTTGTCGCCGATGCGCACCGGTTCGTCACCGGGATCCTCGTTCCAATCGATCTTTTGTCCGGCCCTGCGCGCGATCTGCGTGCTGCGCAGCAGTTCGGCGCCGGAGATCAGGGCCAGCTCGGTCTCTCCGTTCGCAATCTCCTCGGCAAAGCGGTTGACCAGATACTGGGGCATGTTGCCGCCGGAGTGGCTGTAGAGGAGCTGCCGGGGATGGGCATGCAGCCGGTCGGCGACGCTTTTGGGCGGATTGCTCGATCGGCCGAAGGGCGAGGCGAAGCGCGGGCTGATGTCGCTGAAGAATTCCATCACGGCCAGCGCGTCGATCATGTGGCCGAGCCCGTGGCCACCGATCGCAGCCCCCGTATCGTCGAGCGCGGCGGCCGCTGCTTCGGCGCAGAAGGCGACGCGTGAGCGATCACTCGACGGCGCGCCCGCCGTGTCGGTGATCTGGCCGCAGCCGACGAGGATGGGGGTGCGCGGATCGATCATTCTACAAGAGCTTCTATTTCGGCCGCGCTGAGGCCGGCTTCGGCCAGCACGCTCCTGGTATCCTCACCCAGCGCTGCCACCTTCGGCCCGCTTTGCAGCGGTGAGCCCGAGAAGCGGAAGGGCGGCGCCGGCGACTTATAGGCGCCTGCGCTGTCCTCGATGGTGCAGAGTGAGCCGCGATGGGCGACCTGCGGGTCCTGCAGGGCTTCGGTGACGGTGAGGTAGGGCGAGCAAGGCACGCCGTGCTTCTCGAGCGCGGCGACGCATTCCTTGACCGTGAGCGTCCTGGACCACTGCTCGAATTCGTCGACGAACTTGTCCCAGTTCATGCGGCGGTCGGCGTATTTCTCGAAGCGCGGATCGCTGAGCCAGTCGCGCCGTCCGGCGGCTGTCGCCATGTCCTGGAAAGTGCGCTCACTGGCCGTGGCCAGCATGACATAGCCGTCCTTGGCCTCGACCGGGCCGTACATCGGCCGCGACGGCATGTCGAAATCGAACTGCGCGCGGTTGACCTCGCCCAGCAGCATGCCGACCAGGGTCTCGAACATCGAGACGTCGACCATCTGGCCCTTGCCGGTGACGTGACGCTGGTGCAACGCCGCCAGGATGCCGCCCAGCGCATAGGCGCCGCTGGCATAGTCGGCGACGAAGATGCCGCAATTGTCCGGCCGCTCGCGGCCTTGCTGGTAGAAGAGATGCGCCCTGTCGTAGCCGGTCGAGGCATGGATGACCGGCGCATAGGCCGGCCGGCCGGCGGCGGGGCCCGTCTGGCCGTAACCGGAGATGGCGCCGTAGACGAGCCTGGGATTGATCCTGGCCAGCTCGGGATAGTCGAGACCCAGGCGCTTCATCACGCCCGGACGGTAATTCTCGAGCACGATGTCGACGGTCTCGACGAGCTTCTTCACCGCGGCGATCGCCTCGGGTTTCTTGAGGTCGAGCACGATCGAGCGTTTGCCGGCATTGAGCTGGCCGAACATCGTGCCGGCGCCGTCACGCTGCACCGGCCGGCTGCGCATGAGGTCGCCGTCGGGCGATTCGATCTTGATCACGTCGGCGCCCATGTCGGCCAGCAATCGGCTGCAGTGCGGGCCGGCAATGGTGGTCGAGAAATCGAGGACGCGCAGGCCATCGAGCGGCCTTGTCTGTTCAGTCATGAGGTCACCGCGTTACGAGGATGAGAACGACGCCGCCGACCACGAGGATGCTGCCGATCCATTCGCCGAGGGACGGGCGCTCCTTGAGGACGAGGCGCGAGGAGATGAAGGTGAAGACGAGTTCGATCTGGCCGACGGCGCGCACGAGGGCGGCGTTCTCCAAGGTCACGGCGAGCGCCCAGCCGGCCGAGCCCAGCACGCTGAAGATGCCGACCCAGATCGAAGAGCGCCAGTTGTGCCAGACCTTGCCGAGTTGTGGCCGGTCGCGTCGTGCGAGGTAGAGGGCCATCAGCACGACCTGGATGGTGTTCATACAGGCGAGCACCGTGATGCCGCGGATCATGAAATCGCCCTCGGGCAGGAGCTTGGAGGCCTCGCGGATCGTGCCGGCGGCGATGGCGAAGACCGCGCCGGACAGGATGCCGTAGACCGCGCCCTTGTGCGTGAGGTCGGCAAGGACACTGCGTATGTCGGAGAGCTTGCCGCGCACGCTCAGGATCGCCACGCCACCCAGGCAAACGAAGATGCCGATCCAGGAGCCGAAGGCCAGCGGTTCGCCGGCGATGTAGGTCGCGAACAGCGCTACGAACACCGTCTCGGTCTTGGAGTAGACCGTGCCGACGGTGAAATTGCGCAGCGAGAAAGAGTGGATCATCAGCGACGTCGCCACGATCTGCGCCACGCCGGCAATGGTCACGAGGCCGAGGAAGGCCAGCGTGATCGTGGGCACCGTCCGGCCAGTGCCCCAAACAAGGAAGGCGAGGGCAGCCAGCGCCAGCGGGGCGCCGTAGAGGTAACGGACGAAATTCGCGCCATCGACGCTCAGCAGGCCGCGAATCTTCTGCTGCATCGTCGTCCGGATGTTCTGGCACAACGCGGCGGCGATGGTGATCGGTATCCAGAGTGGCACGGCGTGTTCTCCCCGCGGGCAGTCTATGGCCTCGACGGGGCGGCGTCTGCCGCGTAAATTTTCACCATGCGGCAAGAATTGCGAGACGCGCTCGATATCGCCTGGGACGCACTCGGTGCAGCCGGCGTTTGGTGGACCGGCGCAGAGCGGGTCAAGATCGTGGCGGAGACTCGCGCAGCGCGGGCTTGCGACCTCTGCCAGGCACGCAAGGCAGCATTGTCACCGGCTGCGATTCCAGGACGACACACAGGAGCGACCGATCTGTCCGAAGCGGCGATCGAGGCGGTCCACCGGATCGTCACGGATCCGGGCCGGTTGTCGGAGGCCTGGTACAAGCGGCTCGGCGCATCGGGCCTGAGCGACGAGGCCTATGTCGAATTGTTGAGCGTGGTGGCGATCACGACGGCGGCCGACACGTACGATCGCGCCGCGGGGAATAGCCAGCGCGACACGCCGGTACCGCGTGAAGGCCTGCCGAGCCGGCGACGTCCCACGGGCGCCAAGCCCGGCCTGGGATGGATGCCCATGCTCGCGCCGGAGGACGTGACGCCGGACGATCCGCCGCTCTACGAAGCAGGTGGCCGGATCGGTGGCAATGTCCATCGCGCCCTCAGCCTCGTGCCCGAGGCGATGATGCAGTTCTGGCACATGTTCGAGACGATGTATCTGCCGCAGCACGCCATGCGCGATTTCGCGCGCGAGTACCGGGCGATCAGTCACGCGCAGATCGAGATGCTGGCGGCGCGTGTCGCGGTTCAGAACCAGTGCGTCTATTGAACGACCAGCCATTTGGCGCTGCTCCGGGGGAGCGGACGACACCAAGGAGCCGAGTATCGCTTCGAGGGAATCGTGGCCGGTGAGGGTGGGAGTGGCGTTCCGCATGAAGCGGAACTCCTGGCGTTCGCGGATGCTGCCATCACTGCCGGGGCCGGGCTTGCGAAAGTCCGCCAACTGGTCGTCGGCCGCATGGGCGACGACGCCATGCACGATGCCGCGGCGGTAATCGCCGGGTTCGACGCGATCACCCGGGTCGCCGATGGGTCGGGAATTCCGCTGGAGGCTCAGAAAGCCGAGGCGACGGCGGAATGGCGGGATCGGCTGGGTATCGACGCCTTCTGGACGATGAAGGTTTAGCGGCAAGGCACGGAACGCGATCGGCGGCTAATGCCTAGGAATTGGCCGCGGGCATCGCTAAAGTCGCCGCCGACCAAGCATGGCGGAAACCCGGCGAAAATGGCCAAGAAGAAGCAACCCAAGCTGCATCCCAATCCCACCTTCGACAAGTCGAAGATGCCGAGCCGGCACACGACGGTCGGGCCGGAGCGGGCGCCACACCGGTCCTATCTCTATGCCATGGGCCTCACCGACAAGCAGATTGCCCAGCCGATCGTGGGCGTCGCCACCTGCTGGAACGAGGCCGCGCCCTGCAACATCGCGCTCAGCCGCCAGGCGCAGGCGGTGAAGATCGGTGTCGACCGCGGCGGCGGAACGCCGCGCGAGTTCACCACCATCACCGTGACCGACGGCATCGCCATGGGTCATCAGGGAATGAAGTCTTCGCTGGCCAGCCGCGACCTGATCGCCGACTCAGTCGAACTCACCATGCGCGGCCACTGCTATGACGCGATGGTGACGCTTGCCGGCTGCGACAAGTCGCTGCCGGGCATGATGATGTCGATGCTGCGGCTGAACGTGCCGTCGGTGTTCATGTACGGCGGCTCGATCCTGCCAGGCAGGTTCCGCGGCAAGGACGTCACCGTCGTCGACGTGTTCGAAGGCGTGGGCATGCACGCCGCCGGCAAGTTCTCCGACGCCGACCTGCATGAACTGGAGTGTGCGGCCTGCCCGTCGGCCGGTTCGTGCGGCGGCCAGTTCACCGCCAACACCATGGCGTGCGTGTCCGAGGCGATCGGCCTCGCACTTCCCGGCTCGGCCGGCGCTCCGGCGCCCTACGAGACCCGCGACCAGTATGCCGAGGCCTCGGGCGAGGCGGCGATGAACCTGCTCAGGCTCGGCATCCGGCCGCGCGGCATCTGCTCGCGCGAGGCGTTCGAGAACGCGGCGACCGTGGTGGCGGCGACAGGCGGCTCGACCAACGCGGCGCTCCATCTGCCGGCGATGGCGCACGAATGCGGCATCAAGTTCGACCTGCACGACGTCGCCAAGATATTCAAGAAGACGCCCTACATCGCCGACCTCAAACCCGGCGGAAAGTACGTGGCGTTCGACCTGTTCGGCGTCGGCGGCATTCCCGTCGTGATCAAGGAGCTGCTCGACAACAAGCTGCTGCACGGCGACTGCCTGACGGCGACCGGCAAGACTTTGGCCGAGAACCACAAGGACGTGACGTTCCCGGACAACCAGGACGTCGTCTATCGCGTGAAGAACTGCATCACGCCGACCGGCGGCGTGGTCGGCCTGCGCGGCAACCTGGCGCCCGACGGCGCCATCGTGAAGGTGGCGGGCATGCATCGCCTGGTCTTCACCGGCCCGGCACGCTGCTTCGACAGCGAGGAGGCGGCCTTCGACGCCGTCGTGAAGGGCAAGTTCAAGGACGGCGAGGTCATCGTCATCCGCTACGAAGGCCCCAAGGGCGGCCCGGGCATGCGCGAGATGCTGTCGACGACGGCGGCGCTCTATGGCCTCGGCGTCGGTGAGAAGGTGGCATTGATCACCGACGGCCGCTTCTCCGGAGGTACCCGCGGCTTCTGCATCGGTCATGTCGGGCCGGAGGCGGCGGTGGGCGGTCCGATCGGTCTGCTGAAGAACGGCGACATGATCACCATCGATGCGATCAAGGGCAAGTTGTCCGTGGATCTTTCCGAGAAGGAACTGAAGAAGCGGCGGAAGGCGTGGAAACCCAGGAAGAACGGCTACACGGCCGGCGCCCTTTGGAAATATGCGCAGCTGGTCGGCCCTGCCGTCGACGGGGCGGTCACGCATCCCGGCGCCAAGAAGGAAAGTCACGTCTTCGCGGACATCTAGGGGGAGACAATCATGACGCGGAAAGCGTTCGGGCGGCGAACCATCGTCGGGGCGGCGCTTTCCACGCCTTTCCTCGCCTCCGCAGGCCGGGCACAAAGCGCCTGGCCGACCAGGCCCGTCCGCATCGTCGTGCCGTTCAATCCCGGCGGTGCCATCGACGCGATGGTGCGTGTCATCGCCGACGGGCTGACGGCACGCCTGGGCCAGCAGGTCCTGGTCGATCCCAAGCCGGGCGCCAACACGATCGTAGGGGCGGATATCGTCGCCAAGGCAGCCTCCGATGGCTACACGTTCCTGATCACGACCAATTCGACCCACACCAACAATCCAAGCCTGTACGCCAAACTGCCGTTCGATCCCGACAAGGACCTGATCCCGGTATCGCTGGTGTCCCTGGGAACGATCCTGCTGGTCGTGAAGGCCGATGCGCCTTTCGACGATCTCCGAAACATGGCCGCCTGGGTGAAGGGGCTGGGACGGCCCGCCACCTACGGCAGCTGGGGCGTCGGCTCGAGCGGCCATCTCTACGGCCTGCTGTTCGAGAAGACCCTCGGCGGTCCAGGTGGCGGCGGCCTCTACAGCCACGTGCCTTATCGCGGCGATGTGCCGGCGCTGCAGGACGTCGCAAACGGCACGCTCGATCTCACATGGGCGAGCCCGACGAGCGCCAAGCCGCAGATCGCTGCCGGCCGCGTGAAGCCGCTCGCCGTCGCCGGGGCCAAACGCTCGGCGTCGATGCCCAACCTCGGGACCTTCGCCGAGCAGCTGGTCGCGGGCTTCGACCTCAGCCTGTTTGTTGCCGCCTATGCGCCGGCGGGAACGCCTGCCGACATCGTGAACAGGATGCAGCAGGCGATCAGGGCAGTGATCACCGAGCCTGCCGTCGCACAGAAGCTGATCGAGCAGGGCCAGACGCCGGTCGGCTCAACCCCGGCGGAGCTTGCGGCCGTTCTGGTGCGCGAGACGCCGATCTGGGCCGACCTCATCACGCAATCCGGCGCCAAGGTGGAGTAGGGAGTTCAGAATGAGTGCGACGACGGATGTTCGCTCCGCCTACAACCTGGAGCCGCCGGCCTACAATACGAAGCTCACCGAGGTCGGGCGCGGCACGCCGATGGGCGAACTGCTGCGGCGCTACTGGCATCCGGTCGGCATGGCGGCCGATGCCGGTGCCACGCCGCGGCCGGTCAAGATCCTCGGCGAGGATTTGATCCTGTTCCGTGACGGCCGCGGGCAAGCGGGCCTGGTCTACCCGCGTTGCTGTCATCGCGGCACGACGCTCTACTACGGCAAGGTCGAGGAGCGCGGCATCCGCTGCTGCTATCACGGCTGGCTGTTCGACGTTGAAGGGCACTGCCTCGAGATGCCGTGCGAGCCCAATCCGACCGGTGCGCAATGCCAGCGCGTGCGCCAGCCCTGGTATCCGGTCGAGGAACGCTACGGCCTGGTCTTCGCCTATCTCGGCCCGCCGGAAAAGAAGCCGGTGCTGCCGCGCTACGAATGCCTGGAAGTGTTGCAGCCCGGCGAATTCATCGAGGCCGACGATTCCAGCATCGGCAGCGGCGGCATCGAGATCGCGCCCTGCAACTGGCTGCAGCATTTCGAGAACGTGGTCGATCCCTATCATGTGCCGATCCTGCACGGCACGTTCAGCGGGCCGCAGTTCGTCGAGCAGATGAACGCCTTTCCGAAGGTCAAGTTCGAGTATGGCCGCCAGGGCGTGAAGGCGACCTCGATCCGTCCCGGACCCGACGGCAAGCGCTTCCGTCGCGTCACCGAAGCCGTTGTGCCGACCTTGCGGGTCGTTGCCAATCCGCGGGTCGCGCAGTACGGCATGGTCGAGTCGATCGGCTGGACTCTGCCGATCGACGACACGCACTACCGCATCTACGTCGCCGGCCGGGTTCGCGAGACGGGCGAACTCAGCAAGTTCAAGTCACGCTACAACGGCAAGACCTGGGCCGAGTTGACGCCGGAGGAGCACCAGAAATTCCCCGGTGACGCCGAGGCACAGGTCGGGCAGGGCGCGATCACCTTCCATTCGGAAGAGCACCTGATGTCCTCCGACCAGGGCGTGTCCATGTTGCGGATTCTGCTGCAGAAGCAGATCGATATCGTGGTGTCAGGCGGCGACCCGATCGGCGTGGCCTTCGATGAGGCCGGCGCCTACGTCAAGTTCGACGCGGGCCAGTATCTCGACGAGACGTCAACGTAGGTCGGCGCCCACGGCGTCGGCGACCGACGCAAACCCGTCGCGTGCCAGCAGCGCCGCAAGCTCGTCCTTGATGCGGCGGATGAGGGGCGGGCCCTCGAACACCATGGCCGAGTAGAGCTGGACGAGGCTGGCACCGGCCCGGACCTTGGCGTAGGCGTCCGCCCCCGAAGCGACGCCGCCACAGCCGATCAGGGCGAACTGGCCTTCGACGCGCTGGGCAGTCCGGCGCAGAACTTCGGTCGACAGTGTCGTGAGGGGAGCACCCGAGAGGCCACCAGTTTCGGCACGCCGCTTGGAACGCAGGGAGGGCGGGCGCGACAACGTCGTATTGCCGACGATAATGCCGTCCATTCGCAGGTCGCGGCAGACCGAGACGATGTCGTCCAGGTCGTCGTCGGTCGCGTCCGGCGC
>Ga0155465_1237_pt2 | contig 11573 bp, 15 predicted proteins | sample RifCSPhighO2_12_FD_107123 | JGI IMG/M metagenome (GOLD analysis project Ga0155465, IMG submission 107123) | Alphaproteobacteria bacterium RIFCSPHIGHO2_12_FULL_66_14 | reverse complement strand
CGAAGCGGGGGGCATGAACCATCGCGTCAGCCAGTACGAGGGCACGGCATGATGTTCGCCGCCGCGGCCGCCGCCATTCTCGTTGCTCTTGCGCTGGTGATCACGCGCGCCATCAAGGGTCCGACGGTGTTCGACCGCGTGCTTGCGGGAAACTCAGTCGGCTCGCTCGCGATCATGCTGCTCGCTGTTGTTGGCTTCCTGACGGGCCGGCCCGAGTTCCTCGACATCGGCCTGACCTACGGACTGCTCAACCTGATCGGCACGCTCGCGGTGCTGAAATTCTTCCGCCACGGCGATCTCGCCCACGACGCAGACGACGGTGCCGGATCATGACGCTTGCGATCGACATCGCGAGCTGGGTTCTCATCCTGCTCGGATCGTTCTTCACGATCGTCGGCGCGGTGGGAATGGTACGCATGCCCGAGGTCTTCACCCGCATGCATGCCGCCAGCGTCATCGATACGCTGGGCGTGGGGCTTCTGATTGCCGGCCTGGCATTGCAGGCGGGGTTTACCCTGGTGACGCTGAAGCTGATCTTCGTGCTCGGCCTGTTCCTGATCACCGGCCCGGTGATAACGCATGCGCTTGCCCAGGCCTGCCTGCACGAGGGCGTCGAACCCATGCTGACGGAAGATCGCCGCGGCCGAGCCCGACCTGGATCCGGGAAGCCAGACGACGGGAGGCCGACATAGAAGCGTTCCTCAACGCGGCGCTGTTGACGCTGCTGGCCGTCGTGACCGTAGCCATCATCTACCAGCGCAGCCTGTTCGGCGTCGTCATCCTGGCGAGCATGTACAGCTTCCTCATGGCGACGCTGCTTGTCGTGCTCGACGCCGTGGACGTCGCGATGACCGAGGCCTCGGTCGGCGCCGGCGTGTCGACTGTGTTTCTTCTCGCCGCGCTCCATCTCATCAAGACGACAGAGATGGGCCCGATCCGGCGACACACGGTTCCGTTGCTGGTCGCGATCGGCACGGGTGCCGTTCTCGTCTGGGGAACCAACCTCCTGCCGCCGTTCGGCAGCCCCGACGGCGTGATCCACGGGCATGTCGCCCCACGCTACATCGCCGACACGATCAGGGAGACCAACGTGCCCAACGTAGTGACGTCGGTCCTGGCCGACTATCGCGGCTACGATACGCTGGGCGAAACGACCGTGATCTTCACAGCCGGCATCGGCGTGATGCTGCTGCTGCGCGGGGGACGCCGGAGAGGCCGCGCCGCGGAAGAGAAGGCATCGAAATGAGCCTCGACCCTATCCTGCGGGTCGGCACCAAGCTCATCCTGCCGTTCATCCTGCTGTTCGCCCTCTACGTCCAATTCCATGGCGATTACGGACCGGGCGGCGGCTTCCAGGCCGGCGTCATCACGGCCGGCATGGTCGTCCTGCTGGCGATCATCTTCGGCCTCAAGGCAGCACAACGCATCGCCCCCAAAGGGCTCGTGGAGCGGATGATCCCGCTCGGCGTGCTGATCTACGCGGGCACCGGCGTCGCCGGGCTGATCATGGGGCAGAACTTCCTCGATTATTCCGTCCTCGCCCACGACCCCAGCCATGGCCACGAACTGGGCATATTCCTGGTCGAGGCGGGCGTCCTGGTCACCGTGTCCGGCACCATGACCGCGCTGTTCTACGCCTTCGTCGAGCGGGGTCGTTGATGTCGGCCTTGGCGGAGCTCGTCGGACGCTACAACTACGTGATCACCATCTTCCTGATGATGGCCGGCCTCTATATCGTCGTGGCGCGCGGCAACCTGGTGAAGAAGCTCATCGGACTGTCGATCTTCCAGACCTCAGTCTATCTCCTCTACATCGAGCCGGGAAAGATCGTCGGCGGTACCGCGCCCATCATCGACCCCGCGTTCACGGTCTACTCGAACCCGCTGCCGCATGTGCTCATCCTGACGGCCATCGTCGTCGGTGTCGCCACGCTTGCGCTCGGCCTGGCGCTGGTCGTGCGCATCAACGAGGCCTACGGCACGACCGAGGAGGACGAGATCCTGGGGAAGGACCGCGAGGCATGAGCGCGGTCTGGCCGCACCTCCCGGTCCTGCAGGTCCTCATTCCGCTTTTTGGAGCGTTGCTGGCGGGGCTGCTGCGCCGCCCGACCCCGGCCTACGTCCTTGCCACGGCCGTAAGCTGGGTGGCCCCGCTGATTGCCGGCGCCCTGCTGTGGCAGGTCGTGCAGACCGGACCGATCTCCTACCACATCGGCGGCTGGGCGCCGCCCTGGGGAATCGAATACCGCATCGACGTATTGAACGCCCTGGTGCTCGTGCTGGTGACCGCGGTCGGCGCGGTGATCATGCCGTTCGCACGGCTGTCCGTCGCGTTCGAGGTCGGCGAAGGGCGCGAGGCATGGTTCTACTGCATGTATCTGCTCTGCCTGACCGGGCTGCTCGGCATCACCGTGACCGGCGACGCTTTCAATGCCTTCGTCTTCCTCGAGATCTCCTCGCTGTCCAGCTATGTGCTGATCGCCTTGGGCCACGACCGACGCGCGCTGTTGTCGTCGTTCCAGTACCTGATCATGGGCACGATCGGAGCGACTTTCTATGTCATCGGCATCGGACTTCTCTATCTCGTGACCGGCACCCTCAATATGGCCGATTTGGCGGCCCGCCTTGGGCCGGCGTGGGCCGAGCATTCGCGCGCCATTGTGGCTGCGTTGGCATTCGTGACGGTGGGCATCAGCCTGAAGCTCGGTCTGTTTCCGCTCCATGTGTGGCTGCCCAATGCCTATGCCTACGCACCGTCGTGGGTAACGGCCTTCCTGGCCGGCACGGCGACCAAGGTCGCCATCTATCTCCTGGTGCGGTTCTATTTCTCGATCTTCGGCATCGCGATCGACCTCCGCCTCCTGCCGATTGCCGACGTGATCATCGTCCTGTCGCTCGCCGCCATGCTCATCGCCTCGCTCGTCGCGGTGTTCGAGGCCAATCTGAAGCGGCTGCTGGCTTATTCCTCGGTCGCCCAGATCGGCTACATCACGCTCGGCATCGGACTGGCCAACCAGGCCGCCCTGACCGGTGCGCTTGTGCACGTCGTCAACCACGCGCTCATGAAGGCGGCGCTGTTCCTGGCAGCCGGAGCGATCTTCTATCGCGCCCACACCACGGAACTCAAGGAACTCGCGGGAATCGGGCGCAGGATGCCGCTTACAATTGCCGCCTTCACGATCGCGGGCCTCGGTCTCGTCGGAACACCTGGAACCAGCGGCTTCATCTCCAAATGGTACCTGATGGTCGGCGCCCTCGGCGCCGGCCAGTGGATTCCGGCGTTCGTCATCGTGGCAAGCTCGCTGATCGCCCTGATCTATGTCGGCAGGGTGCTCGAGATCGTGTGGATGCGCGAACCTTCGGCGCAAATGGCCGCGGTCGGTGACCCGCCGCTGTCCATGCTGCTGCCGCTTGTCGTGCTCTCCCTGGCGACGATCTACCTCGGCATCGACACGGAATGGACTGCAGGCATTGCCTCGATGGCGTCCACGATCCTGCTCGGCGGATTGCGGTGAGCGCCGTCATGTCACCCGAACGGCTCGTTCTTCTGGCGTTGCTCCTGCCGTTCGCCGGCGCACTCCTGATCCCAGTTTTCCACCGACAGCCCAATCTGCGCGAGGCCGTCACTCTGACCGCGGCGAGCCTGCTTTGCGTCACGGTCTCGAGCTTGTTGGCCCCGGTGCTGGACGGCGCGCGGCCCGAAGTGTCGCTCGTCGAGGTGCTGCCGGGCATATCGCTGGCCCTGAAGGTCGAGCCGCTGGGACTGCTGTTTGCGTTGGTCGCGGCGTCGCTGTGGATCGTGAATTCGATCTATTCGATCGGCTACATGCGCGCCAACAAGGAACCGCGGCAGACCGGCTTCTATGTCTGCTTCGCCATCGCACTTGGCAGCGCAATCGGGATCGCTTTCGCCAAGAACCTGTTCACGCTGTTCCTGTTCTACGAGCTCCTGACGATTTCGACCTATCCGCTGGTCGTGCACAAGCTGGATGCTGAAGCGATTCGCGCCGGCCGCACCTACCTCCTGCTCCTGCTGGGCAGCTCCCTTTTGCTGTTCCTGCCGGCGATCGTCGCGACATGGGTGTTGGCGGGAACGGTCGACTTCACGCCCGGCGGCATTCTGGCCGGCAAGCTGGGCGGCCCCGCTATCGCCTTGCTGCTGGCGCTCTACATCTTCGGAATAGGCAAGGCCGCGGTGATGCCCATGCATCGCTGGCTGCCGGCGGCGATGGTTGCGCCGACCCCGGTGAGCGCATTGCTGCACGCCGTGGCCGTGGTCAAGGCCGGCGTCTTCACGATCCTCAAGGTGGTCGTCTTCATCTTCGGGATCGATACTCTTGGCGCTCAGGGCCTTTCCGTCTGGCTGACGGCGATCGCCGGCACGACGATCGTGATCGCTTCGATCGTCGCGCTCAGGCAGGACAACCTCAAACGCCTGCTCGCCTATTCCACCATCTCCCAACTTTCCTATGTCGTTCTCGGCGTCGCCATCCTGGCACCGATATCGGCGGTGGGTGCCGCCATGCACATTGCCGCGCATGCCGTCAGCAAGATCACCCTGTTCTTCGCCGCAGGCTCCCTCTACACCGCAGCGCACCTGACCGAGGTGAAGCAGCTGGACGGCATCGGCCGCCGCATGCCATGGACGATGGGCGCCTTTGCAATCGGCGCGCTCGGCATGATCGGTGTGCCCCCGACCCTGGGCTTCCTCAGCAAATGGTTCATCCTCACCGGCGCGATGCAGACCGCGAACTGGCTGGCAGTCGGCGTGATCATCGTTAGCACGCTGCTCAATGCGGCATATTTTCTGCCGATCGTCTTCCGGGCATTCTTCCGCGAACCGCCAGCCGCAGCCGGCGGGCATGATCACGAAACGGGCGAGGCGCCGTGGCCAATGGTACTGGCGCTCAGCGCGACAGCCGCTGCCGCCATCATCTTGTTCTTCTGGCCCGAGATTCCCTTTTCGTTGGCGAAGCTGATGATCGGAGAGTGATGCCATGGATGATCACTGGCTTGTGCGTGCAACCACCATCAGGCGGCTCTGGATCGCCTTCGCCGTCGTACTGGTGGCCGTCGTGCTGGCGGATCTCGCCATCGAGCATCACCCCTATTTCGGCCTCGACGGAACGTTCGGCTTCGGCGCGTGGTTCGGTTTCGGAAGCTGCGTCGTCATGATCGTCTTCGCCAAAGCGCTCGGCGCCGTGCTGAAGCGGCCGGATACCTACTATGACAGCTAGTCTCGTCGTTCCGCCGGCCGTCCTGCTGATCGGAGGCGGCCTGGTCCTGCCGCTGCTGCAAGGATGGCTGCGTCGCGTGGCGATTCTGGTCCTGCCGCTCGCCACGCTCTATCTGATCTGGCAGGTTCCCGACGGCATCGTGCTCGCGGTGCCGTTTCTCGACTACACGCTGGCGCTCGTCAAAGGCGACGCGCTTTCCCGCCTGTTCGCCACGATATTCGCGGTGATGGCCCTGGCGGGCGGCCTGTTCGCCCTCAACCAGAAGCGGACGGTCGAGCTTTCGGCGGCCTTCTGCTACGCTGGCGGTGCGATCGGCGTCGTGTTCGCCGGCGACCTTCTTACGGTCTTCATCTTCTGGGAGATGATGGCGATCGCCTCGACCCTGGTCATCTGGAGCGCCGGCCCCTCGGCTCGCGCCGCCGGATTGCGATATGCCGTGATCCATCTGCTCGGCGGCGTCCTGCTGATGGCGGGGATCACCGGCGAAATCGCCAACACCGGCTCGCTCGCATTCGGCAAGATGGCACTCGACACGGTTCCCCGCTGGCTCATCCTGGCCGGATTCCTCGTCAATGCCGCGGCGCCGCCGTTTTCCTCCTGGCTGCCGGATGCCTATGTCGAGAGTTCCTGGAGCGGCATGGTTTTCCTGTCGGCGTTCACCACCAAGACCGCCGTCTACGTTCTCCTGCGCGGATTCCCGGGCGCCGAGCTGCTGGTCTATCTCGGGCTGTTCATGGTGTTCTACGGGATCGTCTACGCGATCCTGGAAAACGACATGCGCCGGATCCTGGCCTACAGCATCGTCAATCAGGTCGGTTTCATGGTCACCGGCATCGGCATCGGCACCGAGATGGCGCTCAACGGGGCGGCTGCCCACGCGTTCGCCCACATCATCTACAAGGCGCTGCTGCTGATGTCGGCCGGGTCGGTTCTTTACATGACCGGCAAGCGCAAGTGCACCGACCTCGGCGGCCTGTTCCGCACCATGCCCCTCACGACCGTCTGCGGCATCATCGGCGCGCTGTCGATCTCCGCCTTCCCGCTGACCTCCGGCTTCATATCCAAATCGATGATTTCGGAGGCGGCCGGCTTGGCGCACCTCGAAGTGGTGTGGTACCTGCTCGCCGCCGCTTCGGCTGGAGTCTTCCTCCATGCCGGCGTGAAGTTTCCCTGGTTCGTCTTCTTCCAGAAGGACTCGGGGCTGCGGCCACCCGATCCACCCTGGAACATGCGGGCCGCAATGCTGTTCTTCGCGGCGCTCTGCCTCGGGCTGGGCATCGCGCCAGGCCCGCTCTACGCGATCCTGCCGTTCGCCGTCCACTTCGAGCCGTACACCGCGCCGCACGTCGTCTTTCAGCTTCAGCTGCTGCTTTTCTCCGGCCTCGCCTTCTTCCTGATGCTCGGCTGGCTCCAGCGTACCTTGACCATCACGCTCGACATCGACTGGCTCTACCGAAGGCTTGGCGTCGTGCTTGTCCGACGTTTGGACCGGTGGGTGCAGACGCTGCGGAGCGGATTGGCCGCAGCGGCGACGCACGGCGCGCGCGGCGGTGCCAGCTGGTTGCACCGGCACCACGGCTCCGACGGCATCCTGGCGCGGACCTGGCCGACCGGCCTCATGGCGTTGTGGACCACCCTCATACTGGCCGCCTACCTCGTCCTGTCATACTGGTGATGCCGCCGCCGAACAGCAGTCCGTCGAGCGAGTAGGGTCCCGGGCCGCGCGTCAGGATGAACACCAGAATCGCCAGCCACAGAAGGTGCGAGGGATAGTCGTTCCAGTAGACCAGGAACTGGATGGTGAGCGTGAGCCCGATCAGCGACAGGGCAGCCAGCCGGGTGAACAACCCGGCGAGGATCAGACAAGGGGCCACCAGCTCGACCGTCGTTCCCAGGTAGGCCGCGATCTCGGGCGGCAGGATCGGCAGCATGTATTCCTCGCGGAACAGGCTGATCGCCTGTTCCATGTTGGCGACCTTCAGCATGCCCGAGCGCCAGAACACCCAGAAGATGCTGAAGCGCATCAGGAGCTGCAGCGCTGGCTGGGGGAAGGCGTCGAGCCTGGCGCGCCACCTGTCGAGGAATGCCGTCATCCGTTTTCTCCCGCGTTCGTACCGGTATAGGCAGAAACGCCGGGCAGCGAAGGTCAAACCCTCTCACGCGCGCGTGAGCGAGCCATCACAAAACGCGGGCCGCCACGACCGGAGACCAAAGCTTGCGTCGATGATCATCGACGTGTAGAGCGCACTCTCTTCAGCGCTGGACTACTCTCACTGCAGGAAACGAGTGGCACGTGGCCGATCCCGATGACGACTATGTCTATGACGAAGCCAGTGGCGAATGGATGCCCGCCGCGGAAGCCGCGGCAAAGCGGGCCGCCGCGCAGATCGTCGAGGTACGCGATGCGGTCGGCAATCTCCTCGCCGATGGCGACAGCGTCATCCTGACCAAGGATCTGAAGGTCAAGGGCGCCAACCAGACGCTGCAGCGAGGGACGGTCATCAAGTCCATCCGCCTGACCGGAGACCCCCAGGAGATCGATTGCCGCCACGAGGCCATCAAGGGCCTCGTGCTGCGTGCCGAATTCGTCCGAAAGCGCTGAGCGGGGCTCCGCTCAATCGGCTAGACGACGCGGAAGTTCCTGAACTGCCAGGGATCGGACTTGTCGAGATCCTCGGGGAACAGCACGCCGCGGTCCTTGAGCGGCGTCCAGTCGCTGTACTTGCCGACGACGGGCCCGAGGTAGGGCATGCAGATCTCGAGGTTGCGCGCGAAGTCCATCTCGTCGGCCTCGACGACGCCGCGGTTGGGGTTCTCGAGCGCCCAGATGATGCCCGACAGCACCGGCGCGCAGACCTGGATCGAGGTGGCATTGTTGTAGGGCGTGAGTTTGCGCGTCTCGTGGATGTCGAGCTGCGAACCGTACCAGTAGGCACCCTTCTTGTGGCCCATCAGCAGTACGCCGAGCTCATCGCGGCCGGAGGTGATCTCCTCGACGATCAGGCGCCAGCGCTTCTGCTGCTTGAGGTTCTTCCCGGCGATCTCGTGCATCGACATGATCGCCTGGTCGCAGGGGTGGTAGGCGTAGTGCACGGTCGGCCTGTACACGACCTTCTTGCCGTCGCGTACCGTGAAATAGTCGGCCATCGAGATCGACTCGTTGTGGGTGATGATGAAGCCGTGGAACGGCCCCTCGAGCGGCGTCCAGGTGCGCACACGAGTGAGCAGTCCCGGGCGGTTGAGGTAGATCGCCGCGTCGCAGCCGAAGGCATGGCGCCGGCCGTCCGGTGGCAGCGCCTTCTCGTGCGTGCCCCAGCCCATCTCGGCGGGCTGGCCGCCCTCCGAGACGAATCCGTCGATCGACCAGGTGTTGACGAACTCGCCCACTTCCTTCGGCTTGGGCGAGACTTGGGTATCGCGCTCGGCGATGTGGATGACCTTGACGCCGAGGCGACGCGCGAGCTTGCCCCAGCCGTCGCGGGTCGTGGGTGCCTTCACTTTCACGCTGGTGTCACGGGCGAGGTTCATCAGCGCCTGCTTCACGAAATGCGAGACTAGCCCGGGGTTGGCGCCATGGGCGATCACCGCGGTCGGGCCACTGCGGTACTTTGGCCGGAGCTTGAGCATGGTCTCGCGCAGCGCGTAGTTCGAGCGCCGTGACACGGAGAGCGACGGATCGGTGTACCCGCCAGGCCACGGCTCAATGCAAGTATCGATGTAGAGCGCGCCCAGTTCCTGGCAGAGCTCGACCAATGCCGTCGAAGAGACCTCGACCGAAAGATTGACCAGGAAGTCGCCCTTGCCCAGTCGACCAGCCAGCATCTGGCGGTAATTGGTGCGGGTAAGGCGCTTCTCGATGAATTCGATGCCATAGCGCCTGGCTTCCGGTAGGCCGCCGCGGGCGTCCTCGGCGATGATGGTGATCTGTGACGGCTTGATTCCGATGTGGCGCAGGATCAAGGGCAGCACGCCTTGAGTGATCGAACCGAAGCCGATGATGACCATGCGGCCCTTGAACGAGAGATACTTCCCTGCCTTACGTGCGGTCTTCTTCGCCATGATGCGTCCCTGCCTCGCTCGATGCTTGGTCGTTAAACGGCGACGGGGCCCTTCTCAAGGCCCCGTCGGTGATCCTTTCGAGAAACTTCCTGTCTAGATGCAGATCGCTTTCAAGGGTGCGAAGCCATTGAAGGCCACCGACGAATAGGTCGTCGTGTAAGCGCCGGTCGAGAGGATCTCGACCTTGTCGCCAGGCTTGAGCGACAGCGGCAGCTTGTACTCGGTCTTCTCGTAGAGAATGTCGGCCGAGTCGCAAGTCGGACCGGCCAGTACCACCGGGCCGACGCGCGTGCCGTCGCGGCTCGTGCGCAGGCGGTACTTGATGCTCTCGTCCATGGTCTCCGCCAGGCCGCTGAACTTGCCGATGTCGAGATAGACCCAGCGCTTGCGGTCGTTGGCCGCCTTGCGCGAGACCAGCACGACCTCGCTCTGGATCACGCCGGCGTCGCCCACCATCGAACGGCCGGGCTCGATGATGACCTCCGGCATGCGGTTGCCGAAATGGCGCACCAGCGCGCGGCCGACTGCCTCGCAGTAGGCCTCGATGCTGTTGACCTCGGCGCGATAACGGGCCGGAAATCCGCCGCCCAGATTGACCATGCGCAGGTCCACACCCTCTTCGGCGAGGGCGAAGAACATCTGCGACACCTGGGCCAGCGCCTTGTCCCACTGCTCGAGGTCGGTCTGCTGGCTGCCGACATGGAACGAGATGCCGTAGGCGTCGAGCCCCCAGTCCTTGGCCTTGCGCAGGAGATCCTTGGCCATCTCGGGCGCACAGCCGAACTTCTTGCTGAGCGGCCACTCGGCACCGTCGCAGTCGACCAGAACCCGGCAGAACACCCGCGCGCCCGGCGCCACGCGGGAGAGCTTCTGCAGCTCCGCCTCGCTGTCGAAGGCGAACAGACGTACACCCTGCTGGTAGGCCCAGGCGATGTCCTTTTCCTTCTTGATGGTGTTGCCGAACGAGATGCGGTCCATCGAGATGCCGGTGGCCTGGACCAGTTCGATCTCGCCGCGGCTCGCCGTGTCGAATTTCGAGCCGGCCGTCGCCAGGCGTGACAGGATCTGCGCCGCCGGATTGGCCTTCACGGCGTAGAAGATGTGAGCCGTCGGCAGCAGTTCGCGCATGCGCCGGAAGTTGTTCTCGACCACATCGAGGTCGATCACCAGGCACGGCGTCTCGGGCTGCTGCTCGCGGAGATAACGAAAGATACGCTCGGTCATCGCTGGGGGGTTCCCCGTCAATAAAGATCAGGCTGGTTCGGCAGAAGTGGTCGAACGCGACGTACGGCGCCAGAAATGGCGGCGTGCGTCAGCCAATACTCGACGGAGACAGGTTCCGCTGAAGCGGAAGGTCGAGGGGGGTGGCCCGGCAGGTCGCCGGGCAATTGACATAATAGCGGGGAACGCGCCCCGCGCGGTAAGCAACCATTTCAGAAGCTCCTTCCCGGACCCGGCTCGAAACCGGCACTGCCAAAAAGAACACTTTCCGTCGTTGCGTAACCACTAAGGGCCAGCGGCACGTGCGTGGGCGTCTTGGATATTCGGTATCTACAACTAATTGACACCGTTACAAGAGGATTCTTCCTCCTCAGAAAAATAATTGAGGGTCTTGTGGTGAAAAGAACACACAAGCGTGTCACGCACGAGGCAACGAGGAGCCCGGCAGCCGGATCGATGCCGCCAGCATCGTGAAGGGCACGAGCGCCACCGCCGAGGCGATCAACGAAGCCTGGGTACCGAATAGGGTGGCGATCTTGCCCCACAGGAGGGAGCCGACGACCATGGCGCCAAAAAACACCATCTGGTGTACCGCCATGCCGCGCGCCCGCATGAAGTTGGGAAGGATCGCCTGAACTGCGGTGCCGTTGTTGGCGATGACGGTGATCCAGCAGGCGCCCGAAAGGGCGACGCAGGCCCCCACCACGACCGGCGTGAGCACGAGAGCGATCACCAGCGTGGCGGCGGTATGGATGCCCATCGCCCAGATATTGGCGCGGTCGGGCCCGAGCAGGCGGTTGAAGGTGGGCATGAGGACGGCGCCGGCCACGGCCCCGGCACCGAACACGGCGTAGAGAACGCCGAAAGCGAACTCGTCGAGACCGAGCTCGAAGCGGCCGATCACCGGCAGCAGGGTGCCGACGGCAATGCCGGGCACGAAGAAGCAGAGGCCGCGGGCGAAGATCGCCTTGAGTTCGCCGGAGCCGCGCACGAAGGCGATGCCGGTCCGCGCCGCCTCGACCAGCCCCTCACGGCGCTGGGCGGCCCGCGCCTCGGC
>Ga0155465_1238_pt1 | contig 11580 bp, 4 predicted proteins | sample RifCSPhighO2_12_FD_107123 | JGI IMG/M metagenome (GOLD analysis project Ga0155465, IMG submission 107123) | Alphaproteobacteria bacterium RIFCSPHIGHO2_12_FULL_66_14 | reverse complement strand
CGTCGGTCTTCTCGTGGCAGTTGGGCTCACTATCAACCGCTGGATGGTCGACACTACGCGACTTCAGATCGCCCGGACCGCCTTGGCGAGCGATCTGGAAGCCGCTTCCGCCGAGCTGCGCCGGCGCGATGCCATCCTTCGCGCCATGGTGGGCAGCGCCACGGAATTGTTGCGGACCTTCGACCTCGAACGCTCGATGCCTGCGGTACTGAAGGTCATCGGTGAGTCCACGAACGTCAGCCGGGTCTATCTCTACCGGAACTCCAGAAGTTCCGACGGCGGCCTCATGACCTCGAAATATTTCGAGTGGCGCGCAGCTCAGGTTCCGCCGGAAGCAGCCAGGGATCTGCCACCAACTGTCGACTTCGAGGCGGCAGGTCTGGGCGCCTGGGAGCGTGCGCTGGCCCATGGGGAAGCGCAGACGGCCATTGTCCGGCTGCTCGAAGGCCCAGCCAGGGACCTCTTCGTCCAGTACGGAACGAAGTCGACCCTCATGGTGCCGGTTCTGACCCAGGGTGGCTGGTGGGGACAGATGGGCTTTGACGATTGCGAAACCGAGAGGCGGTGGTCAGCGGCCGAGATCGATACGCTGAGGACGATCGCGGAACTCGCCGGCGCCGCAATCGGACATGCGCGGGACCTCGATGAACTCACGACAGCGGCCCGCATCGTCGAGCACAGCGCGACCATCCTCTACAGGCTGCAGCCCGAGCCGCCTTATGCGGTGACCTACATATCGCGCAATGCCGCTCGTTACGGCTACCAGCTGGATCAGTTCCTGTCGCAGCCGTCGTTCTACGCGAGCCTCATTCATCCCGACGATCGGCCAAAAGTGATGCATGACCTGCTGCGCGTCGCCGAGCACGGCGAAACGGTCAGCGAGTATCGCCTGCGTCACCCCGACGGCAGCTACGTCTGGTTCGAGGATCGTACCCGCGCCATACGCGACGACAGCGGCCAGCTGACGGCAATCGAAGGTCTGATCACCGACATCAATGACCACAAGGCAGCCGAGGCGAAGATCTCGCGCTTCGAACTCACCGATCAGCTCACGGGGCTTGCCAACCGGAAGAGCTTCATGGAGCATCTCGCGCACGCATTCAGCGCCACCAGGCGCGGCGCAGCCCCGTTTGCCATCCTCTATCTCGATCTCGACCTCTTCAAGGATGTGAACGACGCGCTTGGGCATTCGAAAGGCGACGAGCTGCTCAAGGCCGTCGCCGGCCGTCTCAAGGAGCTTTGCCGGGCAAGCGATGTCGTCGCGCGCTTCGGTGGCGACGAATTCGCGATGTTGCAAACCGACGCGCCCGATCCGGCAGCCGCGGGGGCGCTCGCAGCCAGAATCCTGCATGCACTGTCCGCACCCTACGATCTCGGTGCCGAGATCCATGTCACGGCGAGCCTCGGCATCGCCGTTTACGATACCGATGTCGCCGGGCCGGAGGCGCTCCTGCAGCGGGCCGATCTCGCCCTCTATCGGGCGAAGGATGCAGGGCGCAATCAGTATCATTTCCATTCCGAAGCGCTCGACGTCGAAGTGCGCGAACGCGTGACGCTCGGCGAAGAACTGCATAGGGCTCTCGGCCGCCACGAGCTGGAACTCTACTATCAGCCCCAGATCGAGGCGCCGTCGGGAACAATCAAGGGCTTCGAGGCGCTGGTGCGATGGAATCATCCGGTGCAGGGGTTACTCCTCCCGGGCCGGTTCATCCCGATTGCAGAGAAGACCGGGACCATCGTGCCAATCGGACGTTGGGTCGTCGACGACGCGTGCCGCCAGGTTGCGCTCTGGCGGGCGGAGATTCCTTCGTTGCCGAAGGTGTCGATCAACTTGTCCGCTGCCCAGCTGAGGCCCTCACTAGATTTCGACGGGGAGTTCAGGGCCACTCTCCAGAAGTACGGGCTCGATGCCTCCGCCATCGAATTCGAGCTCACCGAATCGGTTCTGATGCAGACGACGCGCGAGAGCAGCGAGATGATCGAGCGGTTGCGCGCGCTCGGCGTGTCGATCGCGATAGACGACTTCGGAACCGGCTATTCTTCGCTGGAGTACCTGCGCACCTATCACGTCAATCATATCAAGATCGCCCAGGAGTTCGTTCGCGATCTGGTAACTGACCCGGGAGACGCCGCGATCGTGCGGGCCACCATCGGCCTTGCCCGCGAGCTCGGAATCGAGGTGATTGCGGAGGGTGTTGAAACGGCGGAGCAACTGCACTTTTTGGTGAGGGCCGGGTGCGATATCATTCAGGGGTACTATTTCAGTCCCGCGGTTCCCGCATCCCAGGTGGCACCGATGCTGATCAAAGGCAGGCTCGAACCAGCCTGCTCCGGACCTGGCCAGACGTCAGCGAAAACCGATGCGGCGGGGACCCGCGGATGAGGGTGCGGCGCGCAATCTCTCGAGGAGCCCGGGCTGAGGTGCCGCGGTCGGCAAAGGCCCCGCTACCGCCCGCGCCGATACGTCCCACACCGGCGCGAAGATCGTTATGCGGCCGCCTCGTCCTTGCCCTCGTCCACGCGCGCCGCCAGCGACGCCGCCATGAATTCGTCGAGGTCGCCGTCGACCTCGGGATAGATCCACAGCGAAACCAAGGCGCTCTGTTCGGGCGCCGCCCGGGTACGGTTAGCCGCAGCCGTTATTGTAGCATCGGTCGCCGCGCGCGGCGCAAGCTGCGGACGGGAGACGCCAATCTACTTTTGGCGACACTCTCGGTTGCTCGTCCAGTCCCGGAGCGACACGGCCAAATTCTTTGATCGTTGCAGTCAAAAATTACGTATCACTCACCGCCTGACATCCTTGGGCGCGCAATAGATTGACCTCGCTGATCAGTATGATCTGGAACGGTGTCGAAGAGAGAACAGGGACCGATGGAGACTTTCCTTTGGGATAAGCACTTCACGACCGGACTGGAAACGGTGGACGATCAGCATCACAAGCTGGTCGACCTGATCAATCGGCTGGGCGATTCGTTCATCGCCAGCAACGTGAGCGACGACGGGTTGACAGCCATCTTCACGGAGTTGGCAGATTACGCCCAATACCATTTTGCCGACGAAGAGCGCCTGATGCTGGAGAGCGGCATCGATACCCGCCATCGAGAGACGCACCACCGGCACCACGTCGAGTTCGTTGATCAGATAGGCGCCTTGTGGAATGCGCGAAATTCGATTCACAACGCGGCAGAGACATTGCATGGCTTTCTCTGCGCGTGGCTGGCGTCTCACATCCTTGGCGAGGACCAGTCCATGGCCCGCCAGATCGAGCGTGTCCGAGCCGGCGAACATCCCGCGACCGCATACGACCGCGAAGCAACGACAAGAGACAACCCCACTGAAGCTCTGCTGAGCGCATTGCATACACTCCACCATGTCCTGGCGGAGCAGAATCGCGAGCTGGTCACGGCCAACAGCCTACTCGAGAAAAGAGTCTCGGAACGTACCGAGAAGCTGTCACGCGCAAACCAGGAACTGACCGATCTCAATCGCCGGCTCGACGCGTTGTCCAACCGGGACGGCCTGCTGGGGATCGCAAATCGGCGGCATTTCGACAGTGCCTTGGACATCGAGTGGCGCCGATCGTCGCGGGACAAAAGTCCCCTGTCCTTGCTGATGATCGATGTCGATCACTTCAAGCAATACAACGACCGGTATGGGCATCAGGCCGGCGACAGCTGCCTCCAGAAGATTGCGCGTGCCGCGTTGGCGGAGCTCAAGCGCGAAGGCGACCTCCTGGCGCGCTACGGCGGCGAGGAAATCGCTGCCCTTCTGCCCAACACCCCCGCCGAAGGGGCGCTTCTCATCGCCGAGAGGCTACGCAAGGCAATCGCCGATCTGCTCATTCCCCATGCGGGCTCGCCGGTAGCCGGTCACGTCACAGTCAGCATCGGTGTGGCGACGCGGATACCGACGTCCTCGACGTCACCGAACCTGTTGATCGGCGCCGCCGACCGCGGGCTCTACCACGCAAAGCAGACTGGGCGGGATCGCGTGCAGTTGGAGGAATCCGAAGCACCGGAAGATGCACCTGCCCCGCCTGGCTGAAGCGCCCACGCTTCTCATTGAAGGACGAAAGTGTCGACTCCGATCTGTCACAGCTAAGCCGCTACCTTGTCCTTGCCCTCGCCCACCCGTGCGGCCAGTGACGCCGCCATGAACTCGTCGAGGTCGCCGTCGAGCACTTTCTGCGGGTCGGAGCGCTCCACGTTGGTGCGCAGGTCCTTCACCATCTGATAGGGCTGCAGCACATAGGAGCGGATCTGGTGCCCCCAGCCGATATCGGTCTTGTTGGCCTCGATCGCCAGCCGCTCGGCCTCGCGCTTCTGCAGTTCGACCTCGTAGAGACGCGCCTTCAGCATCTGCAGCGCCTTGGCCCGGTTCTGATGCTGCGAGCGCTCCTGCTGCACGGCGACGGCGATGCCTGACGGGATATGCGTGATGCGCACCGCCGAATCGGTCTTGTTGACGTGCTGGCCGCCCGACCCCGAGGCACGGTAGGTATCGACGCGCAAATCCTTGTCGACCAGCTCGATCTCGATGTCGTCGTCGACCTCGGGATAGACCCAGACCGAGGCGAAGCTGGTCTGGCGCCGCGCATTGCCGTCGAACGGCGAGATGCGCACGAGCCGGTGGACCCCGCTCTCCGTCTTCAGCCAGCCATAGGCGTTCGCTCCCTCGACCTTGAAGGCGCAGGACTTGATGCCGGCCTCTTCACCGGCGCTTTCCTCGAGCCAGCTCACCTTGAAACCCCGGCGCTCGGCCCAGCGCGTGTACATGCGCGCCAGCATCTCGGCCCAGTCCTGGGCCTCGGTACCGCCGGCGCCAGCGTTGATCTCGACATAGGCGTTGTTGGGATCGGCCTCGCCCGACAGCAGCGTCTCCAGCCGCGCCTTGGCGGCCTCGGCGCGCGCTTCGCCGAGCCCCCGCTCGGCGTCGGCGATCATCGCCTCGTCCTTCTCGGACTCGGCCATCTCGATCAGCCCGACATTGTCGTCGATGGCGGCACGCAGACGCTTGATAGTGGCGATGGCGCCCTCGAGCCGCGTGCGTTCGCGCATCACGGCCTGGGCCTGCTTCGGATCGTTCCACAGCGCCGGATCTTCGGCGCGCGCGTTCAGCTCGTCGAGACGGACGACCGCCTGGTCGTAGTCAAAGACGCCTCCTGAGGAGTACCAGCGACTCCTCGATCTCGTTCACCATCGCCTGGGCTTCTGCGCGCATTCCCCAATCCGTTTCTCAGCGTCCGTCCGTCAATATGTCTCGCCGGTCCCCGACAGGCCGGGGCGCCGGGTGCCGCCCGCCTGCTGCGGGCCGCCGGACGGGTCTATACCGGAAAACGGGGCGGAGCCGTCAAGTGGCGTCACCATGTAGCCGTCGGAGCCAGGCTCGGTACCAGGCTTGAAGACCTCATCGATCGTACCGCCCTCGTAGGTGAAGCGGACCAAGCGCAGGCCAGGCGGGATGCGGAATGGCGTCGGCGCCTTGCCCTTGAATATCTCCTTGGCGATCTGCTCGAAAATGGGCGCCGCGTTGCCGCCGCCGGTCTCCTGCGCCCCCAGATTCCGCGGCTCGTCGAAGCCGATATAGACACCGATGGTGATGTCGGGGGTCGAGCCCAGGAACCAGTTGTCGCGCGCGTCGTTGGTCGTGCCGGTCTTGCCGGCGATCGGCCGCCCAAGCGCGGCCAGACGGCCGGCGGTGCCGCGGACGGTCACGCCCTGCATCATGCTCACGACCTGGTAGACCGATGCCGGGTCGTGGAAGGGCTTGCGCGAATCGATCAGCTCGGGTGCCGTGGGCGTGCCGCCGCCGGCCGCCTCGCCGCAGCCCTTGCAGACGCGCGGCTCGTGACGATAGATGGTCTTGCCGTTACGGTCCTGCACGCGATCGACCAGGCTCGGCGTGATCTCGAGCGCGCCGTTGGCCAGCATGGCGTAGGCCATGGTCATGCGCAGCAGCGTCGTCTCGCCGGCGCCGATCGCCATCGGCAGATAGGCGCCCATGTTGTCGGTGACGCCGAACTCCTTGGCGACCTCGACAACGTGCTTCATGCCGACCTGCTGCGCCATGCGCACGGTCATCAGATTGCGCGACAATTCGAGGCCGCGGCGCACGGTCGCCGGTCCGAGGAAATCGCCGCCGTAGTTCTTCGGCGTCCATATCGGCTGGCCATAGCCGGGGTCGTAGCTGAAAGGTCCGTCGAGCACGATGCTGGCCGGGGTGAATCCCGCGTCCATCGCCGCCAGAAAGACGAACGGCTTGAAGGCCGAGCCCGGCTGTCGTGCCGCCTGGACGGCACGGTTGAACTGGCTGCGGCCATAGGCCCAGCCACCCGACATGGCGAGCACGCGGCCGGTCTGGGTGTCCATGATCACCACGCCGCCCTCGACATTGGGAACCTGGCGCAGAGCGTAGCTGTTCGGCGGATAGGGTTTGTTGTTGGCCCCCTTCTCGACCTTCTCGACGACGATGATGTCGCCCACGCCCACCACGTCGCGCGGGTTCCGCGGCGGGTTGCCCACGCGCTGCTCGGCCAGCGTCGGCCGCGCCCAGGTCATCTCGGCGAAGGGTATCGAGCCTTCGCCGTCCGGCAAGCCGGCAACCTGCACCGACTGGGCCTCGACCTTGGTGACGACGGCGAGATGCCAGGTGGCAGGTCCGAACAAGGGACGGCGCTGGGCGATGCGGGCAAACTCTTCTTCCCAAAGGCTCATGTCGGGGATCTTGGCGTAGGGCCCACGCCAGCCGTGACGGCGGTCATAGGCGATCAGCCCGTCACGTAGTGCCTTGTCGGCGGCCGCCTGGTAGGCAGGATCGAGAGTTGTGCTGACGGTCAGGCCGCTCTCGTAGAGGCCCTTCTCGCCGTACGCCGCCAGCAGGTTGCGCCGTACCTCCTCGGCGAAGAATTCGGCCTGCGTCGTCTCGGTGGCGCTGCGGCGGCGCAGTTGCAGCTTCTCCGCGCGGGCCGCCTGGGCCTCGGCGGCGGTGATGTAGCCGTCCTCCTGCATCCGATTGAGCACGTAGTCGCGCCGGGCGTAGGCTTCTTTCTCGTTGCGCACGACATGGTAGCGATTGGGCGCCTTGGGCAGCGCCGCCAGGTAGGCAATCTCCGACAGGGTGAGTTCGTCCAGCGAGCGGTCGAAATAGTTGATCGCCGCCTGAGCCACGCCGTAGTTGCCCGCGCCGAGGTAAATCTCGTTCAGATAGAGTTCGAGGATACGCTCCTTGGAGTAGGTCTCCTCGATACGGAAGGCGAGGATCGCTTCGCGGATCTTGCGGGCGAGCGTCGCCTGGTTGGTGAGCAGGAAGTTCTTGGCGACCTGCTGCGTCAGGCCCGACGCCCCCTCCGGCCGCTTGCCGGGATTGGTCACGTTAACAACGATGGCCCGCACGATGCCAATGAAGTCGATGCCCGGGTGGGTGAAGAAGCGCTGGTCCTCGGCGGCAACGAAAGCCTCGACGACGCGCTTGGGCATCGCCGCGACCGGCACGAACACCCGCTTCTCGCGGGCATACTCCGCGAGCAGCCGGCCATCGGCGGCATAGAGGCGCGACACCGTCGCCGGCTGGTAGTTGGCCAATTGGCTGTGGTCCGGCAGGCCGTGGCTGAAATGCCAGAACAGGCCCGCCACGGTCCCCGTCCCCACGATGAGGGCGGCCGTGGCGAAGGCCAGCATGATCTTTACGAAGTTAAGCACGGTCATCTTCTACGCGGCGCCTTTCGAGGCAGCAACGGCGAGAATGGCCCCGAGTTAAGCCTTTCTTGTGGCAGAATCTGCCGCAAAATAGGCATCAACAGCCGCTCGCAGCACGCGTGCCAGGTGGATCTGGTGTTGACGCACGGTCAACATCTTCTCGTCGTGCGAATTGGACAGGTAGCCCAATTCCACGAGGGCGGCAGGAATTTCGGCCGACGTCAGAACCGCGAAGCCTGCCCTGCGATGGGTCCGCCGCAACCGGCGGACGCCGTTGCGGCCGAAGGCCTCCACCATGGCCTCGGCGAGACGCCGCGAGTCGTTCACCGTGCCCCGCTGCGCCATGGCCACCAGGGTCCTGACGACGCTGTCCGATTGCCGGTCAAGCCGAAGGCTGCCCAAAGCATCGGCGCGGTTTTCGCGCGCCGCGAGAGCCGCGGCCTCGCGATCGCTCGCTTCCTCGGACAACGTGTAGACTGAAGCACCGCGGACATCCGAGTCCGGATGGGAATCGGCGTGCAACGACAGGAACAGGTCGGCCTTCGCCGACTCGGCGCGGGCGACCCGCGTGCGCAAAGGGATGAAGACGTCGCTTGTCCGCGTCAGCATGACCCGATACCGGCCACCGGCCTGAAGCTGCCTCTGCAGTTCCCGGGCAACGAGGAGCACAACCGTCTTTTCCCGGGTGCCACGCGCACCCAGCGCGCCCGGATCCTTGCCACCATGACCAGGGTCAAGAACGATCAATTTCGGACGCGGGCGTGGCGCCGGCTTCTTCACCGATTTCCGCGCCGGCGTTTTCGCCCAGGCGTCTACCGTGCCGGCGCCAAAGGCGGCGAGACCGGACAAGGCGGCGAGCAGATCGCGGCGGTAGAGGGGAGTCATGGCAAACGCCACTTTAATGTCAGAGGGAGTTTATTATTTTTGCGATAACTTTACCTAAATACACAGATTCACCAATAATTTCAAGCCTTATCAATTAGTTAATAGACGTTATTCATCTTTCTCAATCTTTTGATTGTCGCCCCTTGGGGAACCCCGTATGTTGCGTCCCGCGAGCAGTCGCCGTCGTTCGAAGCGCCCCCTGTGGGACAGCGCTCCGACGGCAGTCCCCAGCCGGGCCAGCGCTGGCGCCCCTTTTTGCAACGCAAGAACGGGCGCGGCGGGTTCGCCAAAGGATTGTTAGACAGGCGGTGGCTATCAGGAACACCGAGGTTGGCAGGACCCAGTTGCGGTCCGGCGGCGCGATGCTTCCCCGTCTTGGCCTAGGTTTGGCCGTTCGACGGGTCGATGGCGCTCCGTCCCCCTCGCGCCAGAGAGGCGGCTTGGCCGCTGGTCGCTCGCGCCGGCTGGGACCGAACGCCTCGGGAGCGAGCCCATGGCAAGGCGCATGCTCATTGATGCGAGCCATCCCGAAGAAACTCGGGTGGTCGTTGTCGATGGAACACGACTTGAAGAATTCGATTTCGAGACCTCGACCCGCAAGCCCCTCAAGGGCAACATCTACCTCGCGAAGGTCATTCGCATCGAACCGTCGCTGCAGGCGGCGTTCGTGGAGTATGGCGGCAACCGCCACGGCTTCCTGGCCTTCTCCGAAATCCATCCCGACTACTATCAGATCCCGGTCGCCGACCGCGAACGGCTGATCGCCGAACAGCAGCGGCTTCATGCCGAGTCCGACGACGATCACGAGCCGCGCCGCCGCCGTCGCGTCGACCGGTCCGACATCGAGGACGCCCGCGCTTCGCGTCGCGAGGAACCGGTCGCCGAGAACGGCGTCGATGAATCGACCACGCCGGAAGAGAATGGCCACACCGCCGAGGCAGCGAGCGAAGCCCATACGGAAGCCCAAGTACCTGAGGGCGACGTGCCTGAAGGCGACATGCCCGTAGCAGCACAGGTCGAAGACGTCGCAGAGACCCCTGCCCGCGAGCCGCAAGCCCAGCCTGCCGCTATCGCGAGCGAACGCCTCGACGGGCCGGAACTCGCGGCCCCTGAACTTTTGGGCGACGTCCCGGAACCGACGGAGATCCCCGAAGCAGCGGCCGACTCCGGCGTCGAGACCAGCGAGCCGTCGCTCGACGCGATGGGGCAGCCTGTCGATCCCACCGAGGCCCCGCAGCCCGACGTCACGGTCGAGACGCTGGGTGGCGACGATGCCGTCGAGGAGCGCGAGACGCGCGAGCGCCGCCGCCGCAACCCGATCCGGCACTACAAGATCCAGGAAGTGATCAAGCGCCGCCAGATCCTGCTGGTCCAGGTCGTCAAGGAGGAGCGCGGCAACAAGGGCGCGGCCCTCACCACCTACCTGTCGCTGGCCGGCCGCTATTGCGTGCTGATGCCCAACGCCGGTCGTGGCGGCGGCATTTCGCGCAAGATCTCCAATCCCGCCGACCGCAAGCGGATGAAGGAGATGCTGGGCGAGCTCGACGTGCCGCAGGGCATGGGCGTCATCCTGCGCACTGCCGGCCTCGAACGCAGCAACATCGACATCAAGCGCGACTACGAATACCTGTCGCGGCTGTGGGATTCGATCCGCGAGCTCACCATGCGCTCGACCGCGCCGGCGCTGATCTACGAGGAAGGCGATCTCATCAAGCGTTCGCTGCGCGACGTCTACGACACCGACATCGCGCAGGTGCTGGTCGAGGGTGAAGCGGGCTTCGAGGCCGCCAGCGGCTTCATGCGCCAACTCGTGCCGCACCAGGCCAGCAAGGTCGAGCTCTACAAGGAGCAGATCCCGCTGTTCCACCGCTACCAGGTGGAGGCGCAGTTCGACGCCATGCACTCGCCGACCGTGCAACTGCGCAGCGGCGGTTACATCGTCATCAATCCGACCGAGGCGCTGGTCGCCATCGACGTCAACTCGGGCCGCTCGACCAAGGAGCGCAACATCGAGGAGACGGCGCTCAGGACCAACATCGAAGCCGCAGAGGAGATCGCCAGACAGGTCCGCCTGCGCGATCTCGCCGGGCTTATCGTCATCGATTTCATCGACATGGAGGAGACCCGGCACCAGCGTCAGGTCGAGCACAAGGTCAAGGACGCGATGCGCACCGATCGTGCCCGCATCCAGATCGGCCGGATCTCGGCCTTCGGCCTGCTCGAGATGTCGCGGCAGCGCCTGCGGCCCAGCCTGCTCGAGCACTCGACCGAGCTCTGCCCGCACTGCATCGGCATCGGCCGCATCCGCTCCATCGAATCCGCCTCGCTGCACGCCCTGCGCGCCATCGAGGAGGAAGGCGTGCGCCGGCGGGCGACCGAGATCCTGGTCAGCGTACCGCCGAAGGTGGCGCTCTACCTGCTCAACCAGAAGCGCCATACTCTCTCCGAAATCGAGAAGCGCTACGGCTTCATGGTCTCGGTCGAGGCCGACGGCGAAATGAACGCCGCCGACTGCGAGATCGAGCGCGTGCGGACGCGCCGCGACGACCGCGATCGACCGGCCCAGGAACTGGCGCGGGCCAACTACGACGAGGTCGCGCGCGAGATCCCGCTCGGCGAAGAGCCCGACGAGGCGGAGGACCGCGACGCCGGCGAACCCGGCGAACGCAGCGAACGACGTCCGGAGGACGAAGACGGCGAAAACCGTGAAGGCGGCCGTGGCCGCCGCCGGCGCCGGCGCCGTCGTCGGGGCGACCGCCCCGAAGGCGAAGGTGCCGACCGGCCTCTCCGGGCGGCCGGTGAAGAGTATTCGGCTGACGACCACGGTACGAACGGCGCGGCCGAGAATGGCCATGACCAGTCGCCCCGCGATGAGCAGGACGGCGGCGATGCGACCGAAGGTGAAGGCGCGCGCGCCGATGACGAGCGTCGCCCCGTCAATGACCGTGGCGAGGGTGATGGCGATCGACGCCGTCGCCGGGGCCGCCGCGGCGGCCGTCGC
>Ga0155465_1021_pt4 | contig 11683 bp, 12 predicted proteins | sample RifCSPhighO2_12_FD_107123 | JGI IMG/M metagenome (GOLD analysis project Ga0155465, IMG submission 107123) | Alphaproteobacteria bacterium RIFCSPHIGHO2_12_FULL_66_14 | reverse complement strand
ACGCGTGAACTCGGTGCCGTCGGGCCGCTTGACGATCAGGGTTACCGGCATGTTGCCGAGCGCCGTCGCGCTATCGTCGCGCAGCAGGGCCATGAGCTGGACCGTCTCGCCGGGACGGTAGATCCCGCGCTCGGTGTAGAGAAATGCGTCGACCGGCCCGGGCTGGGCGCGGCCCTCGATGCCGCGATCCGAGAGATCGAACGCGGCCTTGCTGAGCTCGAGGCGGGAGAACTCCTGCTTGGCCGTATCCGAGGCCATGACGGCGGCTGGCTCCGCCGCGCCCCGGCCCTTCATGAGGCCGGCGGCAAAGCTCGCCCGACCGTCGGCGGCAGTGATCGCCTTGGCAATGGGCTCGTTGCCGCGCGACAGCAGAACGACCTCGAGGCCGGCCAGGGGCTGGGCGCTCTGCAGCGAGCGGGCGAAAATGTTGAGTCCGTCGTCACCGCTGAAGGTGGTGAGCGCGATGTCGGTGTCGATCACCCAGAGGCCGGAGGCGCCGGCGCCGGCCTGATCCTCCTCGTCATCATCGTTCTGCGACGGCGGACGCGCCGAATTCCAGGCCACCACGAAATAGGCGCCGGGCTTCCAGTCCTTGATCGTCTCGCGAATCGGGAAAGCGGTGATGATCGGCTGGTTGGCAACGTTGCGCACTTCCATCGTGCCGCGCCACAGCTGGACACCGTTGGATCCGTTCAGCCACGACCGCAACGACCACGAGTCGGTGATCGGCTCCGATCCGGGAAAGGTGGCGTCGTAGCGGTCGCTGGCGAAGCGCTCGATGGCGCGCTCGTTGACGCGATAGACGGCGACCCCGACCTTCGAGACGTTGATGGTGGTGATCGGCAGGCCGGCTGCCGAGCCGCGTGGCAGGATGAAACCCTTGCCGGGCAGCGTGACGACCGCCGGGCGCGCGCCCATCGCCACGTCGACAGTCCGCTCGGCGTCGAGCTTGGCGCCATCGCGGCCGGGAAAGCCAGCGAGCAGCTTGACCTTGTAGTCCTGGCCATAGGTGAGGCCGCCGACGCACAGGCGGTCGTCGACCACGCGCAACGCCGACTTCACCTCGGGCTCGATGCGGACATAGTCGGCGTATTTCACGTCGCCCGTGGCCAGCGGCTTGTTGAAGGCGAGGCAGGCCTCGCCGTCGGTGCGCGAGCTGTCGATACCGAGGCGACGATAGGCGAAGGGTTCGGTGGGCGCGCCGGCAGGCTGGGCAATCGGTGTCGGCGCCGTGGCTCCTGAAGCAGGGGCTGCCGGCACCGCCGGTGTTGTCGGCGTGGGCGCAGCCGTCGAGGCGGTTCGCGGCGGTGGGGAACGGTCGAGAGAATCACCCGGCGTTCCGATGAGATAGCCCGCAATGCCGGATCCCAGCATCAGAGCCACGACCAAGGCAGCCAACGTCGACTTATTCATGAGCGCCCCCGCAACAAGCGAGCGGAGTGTAGTCCGTCGATTGTGTAGACACTGTGGAGACTGACGGGGCAGTTGTGAATGTTCCGCCGCTGTGGCGCTTCCGACACGCTGTGGATAGGCCCGGCTTGAGCGCCCCCGGATTGCGTTCTAATCGCAAGCGATGGTGTTGCATCTCATCAAGCTCGCAGTCGGCGTCGACGATCTCGCCCATATGAAAGAAGTCCAGTCGGCACGCCGCAGGCAGCGCCGGCAGAGTCCGCGGTCTCCCCATTGGGTCTACACCCGCAACACGCCGCGGCGTGCGGAAGAGCTGCTGGCCGGCGGTTCGCTCTACTGGGTGGTGCGGGGTGTCATCCGCTGCCGCCAGGTGCTGGTCGGCTTCGACGAGGATTTCGACCGGGAGGAAGCCCGGAAATACTGCCGGATCAAGGTCAGGCGCACCCTGGTACCGACCGCGCCGCAGGCCTGCCGGGCCTTCCAGGGCTGGCGCTACCTGGAGCCCGACCGCGTGCCGCCCGATCTCTCGCACGGCGACACCAGCGACATGCCGGCGGAAATGGCAGCCGAACTGAAGCGACTTGGGCTTCTCTAGCGCCGCCGAACTCTAGCGATTGGTGAGCTTGAGTTCGATGCGCCGGTTGCGGGCCCTGTCGATGGCCGACAGCGGCTGGTACTGGCCGTAACCGGCGGCGACCAGGCGATCGTTCGGGATGCCCTCCTTGTGCAGGAATTTCACCACCGCGATGGCTCGGGCCGCCGAGAGTTCCCAGTTGGAGGGATAGAGCGCGTTGTTGATCGGCGTGCTGTCGGTATGCCCGTCGACCTGGAGGACCCAGTTGATATTGCCGGGAATGCGGGAGGAAATGTCGACCAGCCGCTGGGCGACGCTGGCGAGCTGCTTCTCGCCGCCGGGCTGGAGCACCGCCGACCCCGAGGGGAACAGCACTTCCGACTGGAAGACGAAGCGGTCGCCCACGATCTGCACGTCGCGCTGGCCGGCCAGGGCCTCGCGCAGCTTGCCGAAGAACTCGGAGCGATAACGCGCCAGCTCCTCGACCTTGCTGGCCAGCGCCCGGTTGAGCTTCTGGCCGAGGTCGACGATCTGGACCTGCTGCTCCTTGGCCTTGGCGTCGGCGGCATCGAGCGCGACGTTGAGGCGGGCGAGCTCGTCCTTGAGCCCGGCCAGCTCGGCGGTGAGACGCACGACGGCCGCCTTCTGTTCGGCGGCGAGCTTCTGCTCCTCGGTGAGGTCGGCGAAGACCTTGCCCTTCTCCTCGTTGGCGGCGGCGAGTGAGGCCGCGAGGCGGGTGAGTTCCAATCTCTGGCGCTCGATTTCCTTCTGCAGGTCGGCGCTCTTGGCCTCGGCGGAAGTAGTGGCTTGTTTCAGGGCTCCGGCCAAACGATCGCGTTCCGCCAGCATCGACGTCAGCCGTTCGGTGAGCTGATCGCGTTCGATCTTGGCGGCGTCCGCCAACCGGCGCTCGGCGGCGAGATCGGCGCTCAAGCGGTCCTGCTCGCCGCGCGCCTGGCGAAGCTGCAGGGTGAGCTGCTCGAGGTCTTTCTGCAGCCCCTGGGTGGCCTTCTTCTCGATCGACAGCAGGCTGGCGAGGTCGCCGACCTGCTTGTTCAGCGAGTCGATGGCGCTGTCGCGGTTGTTGAGGGCGTCCGACAGCGTGAATTGCGCGACGCTGAACAGCGACAGCAGAAACATCAGCACCATCAACAGCGTCGTGAGCGCATCGACGTAGCCCGGCCACGTATAGTCGGCGGCTCCGGCGCGGCGGCGGGACGAGGCGGCCGCCATATCCGGCTACCCTTCGCTCGGTGGCTGGCCTTGGCCGCGCGTCGAGGCGATGGTGCGGGCGAGCAGCCGGAACTCGCCGCGCAGTTCGTCGGCCAGGGTGGGGCGGCTGCGGACACTTTCCTCGACGAGGCGGGCGAGATTGGCCTCGATGCTCCGTTGGTGTGCCTGCAGCGCCTCGCGGTCGCCTTCCGGAGATCGCTCGGACAGTCGGTTGACGGTGCCGCGCAATTCGATCGAATGCTCCGCCAGGCGGGCGAGCAGGGTCTGCTGGGTGCGCATCGTTTCGGCCAGGGCGGCGAGACGCTCTACAAGCATGACACTGGCGTTTGCGGTCGCTTCGCGGCTTTCCTCGCTGCGCCGGAGCGTGCGCGTGAGCTCGTCCAGTCCATCGGCGGTGCGTTCGAGCAGGGCTTCGACATAGGCCGAGACACCCTGCTCGCCCTCCAGACTTCCGCTGGAAAGGTGGGTGGCACCGGCCAGCCATTCCTCGAGTTCGATGTGAAAGCGACCCTGCGCCTGGCTCGCCTGCAGTTCCAGGAAGCCCAGCACCAGAGAGCCGGAGAGGCCGAACAGGGAGGCACCGAAGGCAGTGGCCATGCCCTTGAGCGGGCCATCGATGCTGGCCTTGAGCTTGGCGAACATCTGCAGCGCGTCGCCGCCTGTGACCTGGAGCCCGTTGATGGCATCGGCGACGGCAGTGATGGTTTCGAGGAGGCCCCAGAAGGTACCGAGCAGGCCGAGGAAGATCAGCAACCCGGTCAGGTAGCGCGCGAGGTCGCGGCGCTCGTCGAGGCGGGTTGCGATGCCGTCGAGCAGGGCGCGCGTGGCCGTCGGGGAAAGTCGGAAATTGTCCTGCTTCTCGCCCAACATGGCCGCCATCGGCGCCAGCAGGTTGATCGAATGGGTCTCCAGCGGGGGGGCGCCCTGGTCGCGGTGCTGGAACCGCCGCAGCCACCGCACTTCCGGCCACAAGGAGATGACCTGGCGCATGACGAAGAAGATGCCGATCGCCAACACGCCCACGATCACGCCGTTCAGGATCGGCGTGTTCAGGAACACCCGGAGCAGGTCTTCGTGGAGCAGGTAGGCGAGGCCCGCGACGGCTGCCAGGAACAGCAGCATGCGGACCAGATAGGGCAGGGGATTGCTCATGCGTTCAGGTGCAGTCGCCGCACGGCTGGAGGGCGGTCACGAGTTCGGCACCAGGATATCGACGCGTTCGCTGCCGCCGCCCCTGCTGTCGCCGCCATAGGACCCAACCTCGATGCGGACCTTCACGCCACGGTCGATCAGATAGCTGCGAACAACTAGTGCGCGAGCGAGGGAGACCTTGCGGCTCTCGGGGTCGCCGCCGCCGGCATAGGCGCGAATCTCGATCTTGCGTAGGCTGCGATCCCCGAGGTTCTTGGCCAGGCGGTCAAGATCGGTCTTCGCGGAGTCGCTGAGTTCTGCCGACTGGCCGGCAAAGGCGACGGTGGCCGCGACGGCGCCCTTGGCGGGCGGGATCACCGGTTCGGGCGGCAAAGGGGACGCCGCCGCTGCTGCGGGGCGCGTCGGAGGGGTTGGGGCAGGCGTCGGTGTTGCGGCCGGGCGGGCCGGCGCCGCCGCGACCGGGGCTGGAGCGGCCGGCATCGGCGCGGGCGCAGGCTCGGGCCGAGCCGCCACGGGCGGGGCGATCGGCGGCGTATAGGCCGGGGCCAGCGTGTAGCTTCTGCTCCGCGATGGAGCGTTGCCCAATTCGGGAATGGCCACGATCCGGCTTTCGATTGGGCCGGGCGGTGGCGCCGGCAGGTAGGCGCCGGGGTTGTAGGAATAGACGGGCGCCGGGGCGCCAGCGGAGACGGCGCCGGCCGAGACGGGAATGGGGTACGCAGCGCTGACGCCGCCACCAGGCAGCCAGGGGTTGAAGGCAGGTCCACCGGCGCCGGCCGGGCCGACCGTGTCGACGATGGGGTAAGCCGCCTGCGGCCCATACTGCGGCGCCGGTCCACCCGGCAAGCCTACTCCGGAGTAGGGGTTGAATGCCGTCACATTCGATCCTTGGGCGAAGGTGGCCGACGCGGCGCCCAAGCCCAAAACGGCAAGGGCGAGGCTGCGCACGGCGACCGAAGACGTTGGCATAACCGATTGCCTTTCCAAGGATTTAGCGAGTCGAGACTGTCTGCAGCAGGGACGGGCGCTGGCGGCCGGAGAATAGCCAATGGGCTTCCCTCGCTCAACCGGCTGACGGTGCGCAAAATGCTGAAAGCCGGCTGGAACGACGCTCTACAGTGACTCGGCGGGGCGGCTGCCGGTGAGGATCTCGACCATCGAATCACGCAGGCCGGCATTGCTGGCCAGGATCGAGGGGCCGCCCAGGACGTAGGGCTGGCCCGAAATGTCGCCCACGAAGCCGCCCGCTTCGCGCACCAGCAGAAGGCCGGCAGCGACGTCCCAGGGTGCGAGGCCGAATTCAAAGTGGGCATCGAAGCGGCCGGCGGCCACAAAGGCGAGATCGAGAGCCGCGGCACCCCAGCGGCGCACACCGGCGGTGCGCTCCATCATGGCGGCGAGCTTGGGAACATAGTCGGCGTGGCCACTCTTGCCGATGTGGAGCAGGCCGGTGCCAACCAGGGCGCGCGCCGGATCCTTGCGACCCGAGACGCGGAGCCGCCGCGACCGGGCGGCTGGCGTATCGATGAAGGCGCCGTTGCCCTTCTCGGCCCAGAACAGCTCGTCGGAGATCGGCTGGTAGACGACGCCGGCGATGATCTCGCCGTCGCGCTCGAGACCGATCGAGATGGCGAAGTGCGGCACTCCATGAAGGAAGTTGGTCGTGCCGTCGAGCGGATCGACGATCCAGCGGTTGCGGCCGTCGCCCTTGAGCTCGGTGCTCTCCTCGCCGAGGAAGCCGTATTCCGGCCGGGTCTTCAGAAGCTCCGCGCGAAGCACGCGCTCGGCCTTGATGTCGGCATGGCTGACGAAATCGCCCGGACCCTTTTCCGAGATCTGCAGATTCTCGACCTCGCCGAAATCGCGCTTGAGGTTCTTGGCCGCCGCGAAGGCGGCGCGGATCATCACGGTGATGGTTGCCGAGCGCGGCGCCAGCGAACGGCGTTCGGGCGGGCCCGAGCGCTCGCGGCCCGGCGCCATCGGGGCGCGGCCGACGCGCGCAACGGGGCGATCGCCGAACGAACGGTCTCTGGGAGGGCGATCGGTGGGAAGGGCCACGATTCTATTTATCCTTGGGTGCGATCAGTCCTTGGAGCGTTCCATGTAGCTGCCGTCCTCGGTATTGATCACCAGCCGGGTGCCGACGCCGATATGCGGCGGCACCATCACGCGGATGCCGCCCTCGACGATGGCCGGCTTGTAGGACGAGGAGGCTGTCTGGCCCTTGACCACGGCATCGGCCTCGGTGACGGCGAGGACCACCGTCTTGGGCAGTTCGATGCCGACCGGCGTGCCTTCGTAGAGCGAGACGGCGACTTCCATGCCGTCCTGGAGGAAGCGGGCGAGGTCCGCGTCGAGCACGTCGGCGCCGACCACAAGCTGCTCGAAGTTCTCCTTGTCCATGAAGGTGAAGCCGTTCTCGTCCTTGAACAGGAAGGTGCATTCGCGATCGTCGATATGGACGCGCTCGATCGTCTCGCCGGAACGGAAGCGTTCCTGCAGCTTGTTGCCCTCGCGCAGCGCCTTGGCCTCGATGGCGACGAACGCGCCGCCCTTGCCGGGGCTGATGTGCTCGACCTTGGAGGCCACCCAGAGCTTGCCGTTGTATTCGATGACGTTGCCGGCGCGAATGGAATTGACGGGAACTTTCATGGGCTTACCGGGGTCTCGTCGTGGGTTCGGATGAATGGAATTCGGCCTCGTCCGCGGGGCGCGGGCCGAGGCCGACGGGCGGCCTTCTATCAAAGGCTGCCGGGGGCCGCAACCGGGCCTAGAGCCCCAGCTCGGCCTGCTTCATCTTCGGCAGGGCAGCGGCGATCACGGTATGTGCCCGTATGAGATAGGCCTTGGTCTCGGCCGGCGTCAGGATCTTGGGGTCGTCGAGCGCCACCCACTTGGCGCGCGCCAAGTACGGCGCCGGGCGAAAGCCTTCGGAGCGGCTGAGCGCCTCGTAGTGCTCGGGCGGACACTTGAAGCAGATCCGGCCGACCGAATGGTCGGGCGGGGCGATCAGGCAGAACATCTTGCCGCCGACCTTGAAGACGATCACGCCCTCCCACTGCACGGTGCGTGTCGTGGCGGGCAGCTTGCTGCAGAAGGCGTCGATCTGTTTGGGCGTCATGGCGGTCGCACCCTACACGGCGTCCGCGGAGCATGCGATGGTCCGGCATGACCGAGTGGCGACCCGACAAGCTCAGCCGACGCCTGCCGCATCTGGCGGCCCGTGCCCGCCTGCAGTCGGCGATGCGGCAGTGGTTCGCAGGTGAGGGCTTCGTCGAGGCCGAGACCCCGATCCTGCAGGTGGCGCCTGGCGCCGAGGTTCACCTGACAGGTTTCGCCACGGAATGGGAGCTGCCCAACGGCGAGGAGTGCGAGCGCTGGCTGCACAGCTCGCCCGAGTTCGCGATGAAGAAGCTGCTGGCCGGCGGCATCCCGAAGCTCTTCCAGTTCGCGCGTGTGTTCCGTAACGCCGAGGGCTCGGCGTTGCATCATCCCGAATTCACGATGCTGGAGTGGTATCGCGCGAGCGCAGGCTATGAAGCCGTGATGGCCGATTGCGCGGCGCTTCTCGCGCTCACTGGCGTCGAGGAACTGCGCTGGCAGGATCATCGCTGCGATCCCCGCGCCGAGCCCGAGCGCCTGACCGTGGCCGAGGTTTTTGAGCGCCATGCCGGCGTCGATCTGCTCACCACCGTCGGCAGCGCCGAGAAGCTCTCCCACGCCTCCGGGATGGAGATGCATGCCGGCGATTCATGGGACGATGTCTTCTTCCGCGTCATGTTCGAGAAGATCGAGAAGCATCTCGGTATGGGGCGGCCGACCATCCTCTGCGAATACCCGATATCGATGGCAGCCCTTGCCCGCGCCAAGCCGGGCGATCCGCGGGTGGCCGAGCGCTTCGAACTCTATGCCTGCGGCGTCGAACTCGCCAATGCCTTCGGCGAACTCACCGATCCGGAAATCCAGAGGACGCGCTTGCAGGCGGATATGGACGAGAAGGAACGGCTCTACGGCCTGCGCTGGCCGGTCGACGGCGATTTCCTGGCAGCCCTCGAGCACGGCCTGCCGGACTGCGCCGGCGTGGCCCTGGGCTTCGACCGGCTGGTGATGCTGGCGACGGGGGCGTCACACATCGAGGACGTGCTGTGGTTACCGGTCCGCTGAAAAGATCTCGTTAAAGGCCCGGACGGCCGCTTCCGGTCCGTCCTTGTGGTTCCACGCCCCGCCGGCGACGGCCAGGAAATCGGCGCCGGCCGCGATCACCGGCCGGCAATTCTCAACCGTGATGCCGCCGATCGCCACGCAGGGGATCTCGAACAACTCGCTCCACCATTCGATGATTTCCAGCGACGCCGGCGTGGTGACGGCCTTGGTGGTCGAGGGAAAGAAGGCGCCAAAGGCCACGTAGTCGGCGCCGGCCTCACCCGCCGTCATGGCGAGGTCGCGCGAGGCCTTGCAGGTGACACCGATCTGGCGCTCGGGCCCGACGATGCGCCGCGCCTCGGCATAGGGCATGTCGTCTTGGCCGATATGCACGCCGTCGCAGTCGAGCTTCACCGCGAGGTCGGGCCGGTCGTTCATGATGAAAGCCACGTCGCGCTGCTGGCAGATCGGCCGCAGGGTATCGGCGGCGCGGGCGATCGCGTCGTCGGTCGCTTCTTTCAGGCGAAGCTGGAAGGCGGCGACGTCGCCGCCATCCAAGGCGGCACGCAGATCGGCAGCGAATATGGACGGATGCTCGATGCGCTCGGGAGAGATGAGGTAGAGGCGGGTCATCAGATTTGGCCATGGTTTATGCGGTCTCCGTCGCGCCGTCGAGTCGACTTGCCGTCCGCCAAAAACTTGTCGTTGTCCCACCCTGCGGGATGGTCTAATGGCGCCCAACTGTCGAGCGGGTGATTGTGAGCAAAGCCAAGCCAATGAAGACGGTCTTGCTGGTGTTGGCATCAACAATCGCAAGCCTGCTCCTGGGAGTCGAAGTCGCGGCCTATCTGACCGTCCCGGGCATCGCCATGTCGTCGGAGGGCGACGCCCTGGTGATCTTCGACCCCGAGGTCGGTGCGATCCCCAACCCCAGCTCCCACAACAGGCGCATCTATCCCGCGATCAAGGATCGGAAGGCATTCGCCTTCGACGTCTACACCAACGATCGTGGTGCCCGCGTCGATGGGCCCGGCGAGCGAAGCCCGGCCCGCGTCGATATCATCACGCTGGGTGATTCCTTCACCTGGGGCTATGCCCTCCAGAATCCGGAGATCTACGCGAGCAGGCTCCGGCGCGAGCTCGGGGCGAGCCTCTCCAATCTCGCCATGGCGAGCTACGGCACCACGCAATCGCTGCAGATCCTGCGGCGCAATCGCGATCTCGCGCCCAGGCTGATCGTCTACGGCATGATCGCCCATCATTTCGAGCGCAACGTCATGCCGTGTGCGCCATCCTATTATCCCTTTTGCCTCGATGTTTCCCATGTCGCGCCGGACGAGCAGGGCAGGCTCCGGATCGCGCCGCCGTGGAGCAACGGGGTGAAGCGCTTGCAGCAGCAGCTCGCAGGCGACTACTACGATCCGGCGAGTTGGCTGACGCATGGCATCGACGTGATCCAGGGCCGGATCGAATACGCGCGGGCCACGTTCGAGGAGGCCGACGAGGCCACGAAGGACCACGCCATGGGGTTCCTCCTGCGCGAGATGGAACGCACCGCGGCCGAGATGGGCACCCGGCTTCTCGTCGTCTACCTGCCCACGAACTATTGGGGTCCGCCCAAGGGCCTGGCACGAGTCATCGGCAACATCCGGCTGCTCGATCTAACCGAGGCCTTCCAGCGCAACAAGGAAGCGGGTGGGCCCAATCCCTATATCGTCGGCGACGGTCACCCGAGCGTGGCCGGCAACGCGCTGATCGCCAACGAGATCGCGAAATACGTCCGCCGCGAGGGACTGCTCAAGTAGCTGCGGGCGAGCGCCCGCAGCTCCGAGACTTCCGTCGTTACATCTTGCCCTGATAGATGCCGATGATCTTGTCGAGCATGTCGATCGCCTCGGCGCGCGGGCGCTGGAAGGTGTTGCGGCCGATGATCGAACCGTTGGCACCGCCGTCGCGCAGGCCGCGGATCTCGGTGAACAGGCCTTCGAGGTCCTTGGCCTCGCCGCCGGAGAACACCACGACGCGGCGTCCGTTGAACGTTGCCTGCATCACGTGCTTGATGCGCGCGGCCAGAGTTGACGTGTCGACGTTGGCCTTCTCGTAGGCGGCCTTGGCCTCGGGCTGCCACAAGACGTTGGTCGGCGGCTTCACCTTGATGATGTGGGCGCCCAGCAGGGCCGCCATGTGGGCGGCGTAGGCGCAGACGTCGAGCGCCGTCTCGCCCGCCTTGTCGAGCTTGCCGCCGCGCGGATAGGACCACATGACGACGGCGAGGCCGACCGACTTGGCCTCCTCCGCCATCTCGCGGATCTCTTCCATCAATTCGTACTGCGACTCGGAGCCGGGATAGATGGTGAAGCCGATCGCCGAACAGCCGAGCTTGAGCGCATCCATCACCGAGGCGGTGACCGCCTGGTCCTTGTTGGTCGACAGCGAATTGGCGCTGTTGACCTTGAGGATGGTCGGGATCGCGCCGGCGAAGGTGTCGGCGCCGGCCTCGAGCGGACCCAGCGGGGCGGCATAGGCATTCAGCCCGGCGTCGATCGCGAGCTGGTAGTGGTAATGCGGATCATAGGCATCGGGGTTGGGTGCGAAGGAGCGGGCCGGGCCGTGCTCGAAACCCTGGTCGACGGGCAGGATCACCACCTTGCCCGAGCCGCCCAGGCGGCCGTGCATCAGGATGCGCGCGAGATTGCCCTTGGTGCCGGGATTGTCGCTCTCGTAGTTGTCGAGGATCTTCTTGACGGTGCGGGTGATCTTCACGGGCCTGCTCCCCTAAATCCGTTCGGGTCGGTTTCATTGCGGCTGAAAGCGGCGCCGGTGATAGCGGGCGGGGCCTATTCGTTCAAGCCCTTGCCGGGATACGGGTGTGTGGCAATCCAGTGTTTGGCGATGTCCAAACGCCGCGTGACCCACACCCCGTGGCGCTTCTGGACATGGTCCAGAAAGCGCCAAAGTCCCGCTATGCGGCCCGGGTGGCCGATCAGCCGCATGTGCAGGCCGACCGACATCATCTTCGGCGCTGTGGCACCCTCCTGGTAAAGCACGTCGAAGGCGTCGCGGAGAAGGCCGAACCACTGGTCGGCATGGACCATGCCGGCAGCGTACTTGCCGTCGTTGTTGGTGAGCGTGTAGGGCACGACCAGGTGCGGCTTGCCCTCGACGGTCTGC
>Ga0155465_1003_pt1 | contig 11690 bp, 12 predicted proteins | sample RifCSPhighO2_12_FD_107123 | JGI IMG/M metagenome (GOLD analysis project Ga0155465, IMG submission 107123) | Alphaproteobacteria bacterium RIFCSPHIGHO2_12_FULL_66_14 | reverse complement strand
GCATATTCGCCTCGTTCTTGGCCTGCCGGCGGCTGGTCCGCCTGGTTCCATCGGCCGATCATGCGCTCACCGCCGCGCTCCTGCCGCCGGTCCTGCTGTTCCTGTTCTCGGTGCTGCCCAACGAACACTTCGGGCAGCGCGAACACATCATGTTCGTGGCCTCTGCGCCCTACCTGATCGCCTCGATGGCCCGCGCCGAAGGGGTGATCCTGACCCGTGGCGCCGCCATCGCGATCGGACTCGTGGCCGGCGTGGCGCTTGCAATGAAACCCCACTATCTCGCCATTCCCGCCGCGATCGAGCTCTATCTGCTGATCCGCAGGGGGTGGCGCACGACGCTCACGGACCTCATCCCCTGGTCGATCGGCCTGATGGCGGTCGCGCATCTGGTTTCGATGTACACGATTTTCTCCGACTTCGGCCTGATCATCATGCCGCTGGCCGTCGAAACCTACGCGCCGATCGGCGATGCAAGCTGGCGCGACGTGCTCACCAGCAACGTCCTCGGACCGACCCTGCTCGCGCTGCTGATCTTCGGCATCATCGCCATCATCTTCACGAAGACCATTTCGGCCCGTGTCCTTGTCATGTTCGGCATCGGCGCGGCGTTCTCGGCCATCGCCCAGGCGAAGGGCTGGCCCTATCATGTGCTGCCCGCGCTCTCCGTCGCGATCTTGCTGGCCGCCCTCACCGTCTCCCAGACCGTCGACCGCTACCTGCCGATCAGCCGGAGCGGACATCACCTGCCGGTGGCGGTGATCTCGGCGACCCTGATGGTGCTGCTCTATTTCCAGGCCGCGCTCTACACGCCGCCGTTCTACAAGCAGCGCCAGTTCGACGATTCGATCGGCGGACGGCTGCAGCACGTGCTCGAGCAGAACGCCCCCAACCGCACCTTCCTGGTGCTGTCGCCCGGCATCTATCCGATCTGGCCGATGGTCAACTATCTCGGGGGTCGCATGACCATGCGGTTCCTGAGCCTGTGGGTGCTGCAGGGCGTCTACGCGACCTGCGACGATTTCCCGGCACTCTACAATCCGCCCGACACGATGGGCGACGCCGAGAAATACGTCTTCGACGCCGTCAGCGACGACTTCGCCCGCGAGCACCCCGACCTGCTGCTGGTCGACCGCATCGCCGGCGTCCCGCGCTGCCAGGGCAAGGAATTCGACTACCTGGAATATTTCCTGCAGAACCGCGTCTTCGCTGATGCCTTCGAGGGCTACGAGCACCTCATGGACTTCGACCGCTACCAGATCTATCGGCGAAAGAAGAAATAGCCGCGGTTCAAGCGCCCCACTTGCCCATCACCTTGGCGCGCAGCGCCTCGGGGATCCTTTCGATGTCGGGCACCTTGAACACCCCCGAGGCCAACAGGACGATCTCGCCGCCGCAGACGAGGTCGCAGCTCACGAAACAGAAATTGACGGTGCGGCGGGCAATGCGCGCCGTCCCCTCCAGCCACTGCCCGAGCCTGGCGCCGCGCACGAACTCGGTGCTGAGCGAAACCGTGGGATGCGGCCAGCGGATGCCGGTGGCGTGGCCGGAACCGGTACCCATCACCATGTCGGCGACGGTCACCAGCAGACCACCATGGGCCCAGCCCATCGGATTGCCGTGGCGCTCCTCGAGCGGCAGGCCGATTCGGAGCCTTTCCTCCTCGACCTTGAACCAGAGCGGCCCGATCAGGCCGACGAAATCGTCGGTGACATCGAGGACGCGAAAACCTTCGGGAATGAGCGCATCGGTCATGTCGGCAATCCGTCGTGGGAGGCGGCGAGGCGATCGAGCAGGATGCGCACGGCCGAGTCGAACGGCGTGCTGCGATGGGTCTCCTCGTTCAGGGACACCATGATGACCCGCTGGACGGCGGTGCAGTTGCCGTCGCCATCGAACAGGCCCTGGCCAATGACACACTTGCGCTCGTGCACCTCGATCAGCCGCGCGCAGGCCGTGGCGGTGCCGGGATAGAACATCTGGCGCTTGAAATCGGCCTCGATGCGGCCAATGACCAGGCGAAACCGCGGCAGTCCGGACCGCACGATCCGGCGCAGGTAGGAAACGCGCGCATTCTCCAGGAGCTCGAGGAACGCGCCATTGTTGACATGGCCGTTGGCATCGACGTCGGCGAACCGGACATTCTCGGAGGTTGAAAAACCGTAGATGCCGCGATCGGCGAGATCGAACGCCATGAAGACTAACGCTCCGCAAATTCCAGGGTGAGGTGGGCGGCCTCGGTGGGCGGCACGACCAGGCGGCCGGCGTCGGGCTTCAGGACCTTCACGTCGCTCTTTGCGAGCAGCGCCTCGCAGGCCGCGAGGCTGTCGACGCGCACCGAGAGCAGCGCCGGATGGTCGCTCGGCCGCACTGGCGTGACGCCAGGATAGCGCGCCGCGTAGTCCCGGCGGGTGAGGTAGTGGATCGGCTGCGTGCCGGTGTTCACCGTTAACCCCTCGCCATCGCGCCGGACCGAGCCCGCGCCGAAGTACTTCTCGAGTTCGGCAATCCATTTCGCCGGCTGCTCGGCGATCACGGTGACGCCCAGGATGCCGCGCGCGCCGTTGGGGTGTCGCGCCCACTCCCCGCGATAGACGAATTCGGGTGTCAGGTGCTCGCAGACGAAGAAGCCGACCACCGGCATGTGCGTCTTGGGGATACGCACGGTGCGGAACTTGGCATGCTCGGTCCTGCCCGCGATCTCGACGGCCCGATCGAAGAACAGCGGCGCATCGGGTTGCAGCCCTGCCTGCTTGAACGCCTCGAAGGCCAGATCGGCGCCGTCGGTGGCGAGCGCTACATTGGCGAGCCCTCCGCCGTCCTTCAGCCATTCCCGCCGCTCGGCATTGAACTCGGTGTCCTCGACGATGCCCAGGATCTCGAAATAGTCCTTGTCGAAGATCATGAGGTGATTGGCGGTCCCGAGCTTCTTGTGGAAGCCGCGCGGCTGGACCTGGAATCCGAGGCGCCGATAGGCCGCCTCGGCCGCGTCGATGCCGTCGACCATGACCACTACATGGTCGAGACCCTTCACCGCCCGCTTCATGCCGGCCTCCGCCGCACCATGTTGATCCCCTTGACCGTCACCACCAGTTCGCCCTTCTGGTTGGTGGCACCCCAATGCTCGTGGATGATGCCGAGTTCCGACCTGCTCTTGGACGGCACCTTGGACGCGCACTCGACCCACGCGGTGAGCGTGTCGCCCGGCCGTACCGGCTTCAGCCAGCGAATCTCGTCGAGGCCGGGCGAGCCCAGCGCCGTGCGCCTGTCGATGTAGTTGTCGACGAACAGCCGCATCAGTTTGGACGTGACCTGCCAGCCCGAGGCGATCAGACCACCGAACATCGAGGCGCGGGCCGCCTCGGTATCGACGTGGAAGCTCTGCGGATCGTAAAGCCGGGCAAACTCGACGATCTCCTGCTCGGTGAAGCTCGTCGACCCCAGCGGGTACTTCTTCCCCAGTTCGTAGTCTTCCCAGTAGCGCGGCGAATCGGACTGCATGCGATCGGTCTTCGCAGAGGGAGGCCGGGCCCGTCAATCCACGACGGCCTGGCCGAACCGTTTGGCGATTTCCTCCAGCATGACCTCCGATGCGCCGCCGCCAATCGCCTGGACCCTGGCGTCGCGCGACATGCGCTCTACCGCGGTCTCGCGCACGAAACCGGCGCCGCCGTGGAACTGCACACAGTCGTAGAGGACCTCGTTCACGAGGTCGCCGGCCAGTGCCTTGACCATCGATACCTGGGCCACGCAGTCCGCGCCCTGGGCATCGAGCCAGGCCGTGTGATGGACAAGCTGGCGGGCCGCCTCGACCTCAGCCAGTCGCTTCGACAGGCGCTGCCGGATCGTCTGCTTGTCCCATAGCGGCGCACCGAACGCAGTCCGCTGATTCACATAGTCGAAGGTAAGCCGGAGCGCCTCGCGCGCCTCGGCCATGGCCATGGCGCCGATCACCAGCCGCTCGGTCTGGAAGTTGGCCATGATCGAATAGAAGCCGCGGTTCTCCTCGCCGAGGACATTCCCCGCCGGCACGCGGCAATCCTCGAAGACGAGTTCGGCGGTATCCGACGAGCGCCAGCCGGTCTTGTCGAGGGCGCGGCCGACACGGAAGCCGGGCGTTCCCTTCTCGACGATGAACATGGTGATGGCGCGGCTGCCCTTGGCCTCGGGATCGGTGCGGGCGGCGACGAAATAGAGATCGCCGTGCACGCCGTTGGTGATGAACATCTTGGCGCCGTTCAGGACGTACGAATTGCCGTCGCGCACGGCGCGGGTCCGGATGCCGGCGACATCGGAGCCGGCGCCGGGCTCGGTGACGCCGACCGCCGTGATGGTCCTGCCGGCCATGACACCGGGAAGGTATTTCTCGAGCTGGCGCTTGTTGCCGAAGCGCACCAGGTGCGGGCTCGCCATGTCGGTGTGCACCAGCACGGTGATGGCGAAGCCCCCGTGGGTCGAGCGGCCCACCTCCTCGGCCAGGACGACCGAGGCGCGGGCATCGAGGCCGGCGCCGCCCAGCGCCTCGGGCACGCGCAGCGAGAAGAAGCCGAGTTCGCCCATCTCGCGCAGGATCTCGCGCGGCACGAAGCCGGCCTCCTCCCATTTCGGGCCGTGTGGGCGCGCCCGCTCGTCAACGAAGCGGCGGAGCTGGGCGCGGATGAGGTCGTGGTCTTCGCTGAAGATGGGATGTGCCATGGCGCCGGAATGCTACACTCGCGCCCCATGTCGCGCGACAAACGCCTGCAGGACCGTTCGATCTATCCGCACTGGTGCACCGACACGGTGCGCTTTTCCGACCAGGATGCGGCCGGCCACGTCAACAACGTGGCGCTCTGCGCCTATCTCGAGACTGCCCGCCTCACCTTCATCCGCGATCTGGGAATGATGGCCCGCGGCGAGGACGGCGTGCGCGGCATCTCGGCCGGCATGAACGTGAGTTTCCTGGCCGAATCCCATTGGCCGGGTCAGGTCGAGCTCGGGACCGGGGTGATCAGCATCGGTTCCAGTTCGATCACCGTCGGCTCGGCGGCCTTCAAGGACGGCGCCTGCATCGCGGCCGCAGAAATGGCCGTGGTCCGCCTCAAGGGCAAGACACCCCACCCGATCGACCCGGAACTGAGGGTGGCCCTGGAGAAATACCGCCTGAAGGGCTTTTAGGCCGCTTGACCCGGGCAGGGTCGATCCCTATCTTGCGCCTGCGAGTAATTCGCAACTGCACGGAAGCGGTCAAACATCCATGTATCTCTGCATCTGTCGGGCCATTCGAGAACGTGATGTCGACGCCGCCGTCCGGGCCGGCGCCCGCAAGCCGTCCGACGTATTCCGGGCCTGCGGCAAGAGCCCGCAATGCGGCGGCTGCGCCTGCGACCTGCGCGAACGCATTGCTCACACCGTCCGTGAAGAGGCCAGCCGGCCCGCGTTGATGGCGGCCGACTAGCTTGAGGCTTCGCCCTCACCGATCTGGCTCTGCAGGTAGTTCTGCAAGCCGACCTTCTCCAGCAGACCGATCTCCGTTTCGAGAAAATCGATGTGCTCCTCGGCATCCTCGAGGATGTCGACCGCGATCTCGCGGCTGACGTAATCCTTCGCCGTCTCGCAATGCGTCACCGCGGCCACCAGAGCGGTGCGCGCGGCGGTCTCCAGCTTGAGATCAGCGGCGAGACATTCCGGCACCGTCTCGCCGATCGTCAGCTTGCCGAGGTCCTGTAGGTTGGGCAGACCATCCAGAATGAGGATGCGCTTGATCAGCTTATCGGCGTGCTTCATCTCGCCGATCGATTCCTCGTAGATCTTCTTGCCCAGCCGCTCGAAGCCCCAGTGAGTCATCATCCGGGCATGCAGGAAGTACTGATTGATGGCCGTGAGCTCGTTCTTCAGGAGCTTGTTCAGCTCGGCGATGATCTGCGGATTGCCCTTCACGTCGCACCTCCCGAGTAAACCAGTGTAATTTAGAAATACGCGACGAGCCGCTAGGCGCAACTACAGAGTGCGCGACTAAGAACCGTTCGCTCAAAAAAAAATAGGCCCGGAATGTGCGAGACCGCGCGTATCGGCCTGTGAAGATGCGACGCAACAAAAGCCCCACGCACGCGTTGCATACTACCGGTGAACGTCAACACCTGGAGTATGGAGTACCGATCATGCCGTTGGACAAAGCGAAGGCCCCCTTTACTCTCCCCAAGCTGCCTTATGCCGAGGATGCGCTGGCGCCGGTGATCTCGGCCAAGACCATTTCCTTCCACTATGGCAAGCACCACGCCACCTACATCAAGACACTGAACGAATTGATTGCGGGCACGGCCTACGAAGACCTGTCGCTGGACGAGATCGTCGTGCGCGCCGTCACGGATAAGGACGCGGCGGCCAAGAAGATCTTCAACAACGCCGCCCAGTCGTGGAACCATGACTTCTACTGGCACAGCATGACGCCGAAGGGCGGGGCCCCAACGGGCAAGATCAAGGACGCCCTGGAGAAGAGCTTCGGCGATCTCGATGCCTTCAAGAAGGCGTTCAGCCAGGCCGCGGTCGGCCAGTTCGGCAGCGGTTGGGCCTGGCTGGTCAAGGGTAGGGACGGCGCACTCAAGATCGAGACGACGTCCAATGCCGACACGCCGATCGCCCATGACGGCACGCCGCTCCTGGTCGCCGATGTGTGGGAGCATGCCTACTATCTCGATTACCAGAACCGCCGGCCCGACCACATCGCGGCGTGGCTGGACAAGCTCGTCAACTGGTCGTTCGCCGAAGAGAATCTCGGTTAGTAGCGGAACGTCAGGTTCACCGAGCCGAACTGGGTGAATCGATCCTGCTGGTAGAACTCGGGCGTGCGCAGCACCTGCGTGTAGGTGAAGCGCACGCCGCCATAGAGCAGAGCAAAGCCGACCTGGGCCTCTCCGACGAAGGGACGATGTCCCACGCTCAGGCTGTCGCCGTCGGTGTTGCCGTCGAGGAAGATGTTGCGCGCAACCGCCTGGGCGTCGATGCCGGCGAAAAGATACCAGCCGAAGCTGCCATCGCCGATGAACGCCTCCGAGCCGGGCAAAGCCGGCCGGGCGCGCGTCGGACCGAAGTCGTCGCGCAGATTCTTGCCGATGCGCGCCGTGCCGCCCGCACTGGCGTAGGTGGCGACGTTGCCCAGCGCGGCGCCGATGCGCGGGATGAAGTCGACCTCGAGCTTCGGGTCCTCGATCAGCACGGACCGGCCGGTGCGCCATCGTCGTTCGAAGGCGAGCCCGATGGTCGGTTCGTTGTGTAGCTGGTTCGCCCAGCCGTAAGTCGGCGCGACGCCGATCAGGGTGTGCCAGTTGTTCTGCACGAAATCGCCACCGGCCGCCGGGCCGATCACGCCAACGTCGAGCTGGAGGGTGTCGAGCCTCATCGGCTCGTCCTTGCCGGTCTTCTCGTCGGCGCGCTTGTAGGTGTACTGCAGCGCAAAGCTTCCGTAGAGCCATGCCGCATAGGGCCGATCGTTGTAGATCGGCTGGGCCACCCAGGTATCCGCCGGCGTATATATGTTCTGGCCGAACGACACGGCGACGCGGCGGATGACCGAATCCGCGGGCCTTTCGCCGAAGAAGGTGGGCACGGTGGTCGCCGCCACGACGCCGTCCGGCAACTCCGTCAACGCCGGTGACAGCCACCCCACGCGAATGCCGCTGGTATAATCGCGATCAGAGCGCGCGATGCGGTTAAAGACGTCGTTCTCGACTTGAAAGGTATAGATGCTGCGCTGCTCGTCCTCGGTCGCGGAGGCACGCGGCGGCGCCGTCTGCGCGCAAAGCAAGGACGTGGTCGAGAGAATTGCAGCCGTTGCCAAGGCGACGGTCTTGGCGACTTTGGCTTCCATGCAACAGCAACGTCTAAAAGGCGCTGCGGTTGCGCGTTATCTCACATTGGCAGGCGCCACCGAATGCCAGAGCTGCGCCCGCCAGCGCACGGCAACCAGCAACGTGAATCCGCTTCCCAGCAGGCTGTAGAGCGAACCGGTCACAGCGAAGCCGGCATGCTCGACCAGCGGACCCGACAGCAGCAGGCCGACTGGCAAACCGTAGACGGCCAGCATGCGCACGCCCATCACGCGACCGCGGAAGGCGGGCTCGGTGACGCGCAGGAGGATGACGGCCATCGGCACCATGCAGAAGCTTTGCACGAAGCCCGCCGCGAACAGGATCGCTTCGCCCAGCAAAGCCTGCTCCACCCAGGAAAAGGCGAGATTGAAGGCAAACCATGCGAACGTGCAGGCGATCATGGTGCGGGCCGGCCGGATCCTCGCGCCATGCGTGGACACCACGATCGAGCCCAGCAAGGCGCCGCCCGCGAAGCTTGCGATCAGCCATCCCAGCCCGGTCTGGCCGAGGCCATAGATGTCTCGCGCGACATAGGCGAGGAGCGAGCCCACCAGCGGGTAGGCCGCGAAGTTCACGAGGAAAGCCAGCAGCATCACCGCGCGCACGACGGGTGTCGACCAGACATAGGCGAACCCTTCCTTGAGCGACTGCAGCGGCGAGCCGTGCCTCGTGGCCTCGCCGAGCACCCTCAAACGCTTGATGCCGACACCGAACGTGAGCGCGAGGCTCGTGGCGTACACGGCGCAAACCGCGACGTAGGCGAGACCCGATCCCAGGGCGGCCACCAGCGCCGCGCCCGAGAGGGCGCCGACGACGCGTGCCGAATCGGCCGTGGTGCGCGACACGCCCATCGCCCGCATCAGATAGTCGGCCGGCATGGTCTCGCCGACCAGTAGGTTGCGCAGCGTGATGTCGGAAGGACGCACCAGCCCGATCACCGTGGCAAGCACGAAGACCGACGCCGGTGCGGCGAGGCCGGTCAGGAACAGCGCCATCAGTGCCAGTGCGACCGTGACGTAGGTGGCTCGCATCAGGCAGAGCAGGTTGCGGTTGCCGAAGCGGTCGCCCGCCATGCCGAAAAGCGGTGAAATCAGCGTGCCCAGGAACTGCAGCGATCCGAACACCGCCAGGGCCAGAACCGACTCGGTCGCGACCAGCACGAACCAGCCCAGGATCACGCCTTCCATCTCGAAGGCCCAGGACGCAAGCAGGTCGGCCGGCCACTGGAACCGGAAGCTCCTGATGCGAAACGGCGCCAGTGCGGGCACGCGCGCGATGAAACTCACGTCTTGGTCGTTCCCCTCCCCGTCCGGCGTCTTGTGATGCGCCTGCGGGGACGAGCAACCTGCCTGCTCGGGACAGGAGCGGCAATGAACTCCTGTTCATAGCGCTCCCCAACTAAAGGCGGGGCTCGGTCGTGGAAGCCCCTACAATTGATGGCCTTTTTGACATTCCTGTCTTGTGAATATACCTCTCCCGCACTTGCGTTGCCGGGCGGCTCAGAGCAGTGTGGATCAGGAATGCCTTCTGGCGGTGGAAAGAGAAAATTGGGACCGCACGCGGGTTTATTGTGTTGGAGAAATCCGTGATGGCCAGTGCGGCAAAGCGAACGACATTCCACTTGGTGCTGATCAAGCCGACGCATTATGACGACGACGGCTATCCCATCACTTGGCTGCGGTCTCACATTCCGTCCAATACCTTGGCCGCCCTCTATGGCTTGGGCGCCGATTGCCGGCAGCGCGAGGTGCTCGGCCAGGATGTGGACATCCTCATCAAGCCGTTCGACGAGACCAATACGCGGGTCCGCCCCGACCGCATCATCGCCGATATTCGCCGCACCGGCGGCAAGGCCCTGATCTGCCTGGTCGGCGTCCAGTCGAACCAGTTTCCGCACGCCGTCGATCTGGCCCGTCACTTCCTCAAGGCCGGCCTGCCGGTCGCTATGGGCGGCTTCCATGCCGCAGGCTGCCTGTCGATGCTGCCGGTCGTGCCGCCTGAGATCCAGGCGGCCATGGACATGGGCATCTCGATCTACGCCGGCGAGGCCGAGGAAGGCCGGCTCGACGAGGTGCTGCTCGACGCCTGGCACCAGAGGCTGAAGCCGCTCTACAACTACATGGACGATCTGCCGGGCATCGAGGGTGCGCCGACGCCGCATCTGCCGCCGGCGGCGCTCGCCCGCAACGAGGGCCGCAAGTCGAGCTTCGACCTTGGTCGCGGCTGTCCATTCCAGTGCTCGTTCTGCACCATCATCAACGTGCAGGGCCGCAAGAGCCGCTTCCGCAGTACTGACGATCTCGAAGCGATCATCCGCGAGAATCACAAACAGGGCATCACGTCGTTCTTCATCACCGACGACAACATGGCCCGCAACAAGCACTGGGAAGAATTCTTCGACCGATTGATCGAACTCAAGGAGAACGAAGGCATAGAGGTGTCGCTGATCATCCAGGTCGACACCCAGTGCCACCGCATCCCGAACTTCATCCAGAAGGCGCGTTGGGCCGGTGTTTATCGCGTGTTCATCGGACTCGAAAACGTCAACCCGGACAATCTCCTGGCGGCCAAGAAGCGCCAGAACAAGATCACCGAATACCGCAAGATGCTGCAGGCGTGGCACATCAGCGGCGCCTCGACCTGGGCCGGCTACATCCTGGGCTTCCCCGGCGACACGCGTGAGTCGATCCTGCGCGACCTCGAGATCATCAAGAAGGAACTCCCGCTCGACATCCTCGAGTTCTTCATGCTGACGCCCCTGCCGGGCTCGGAAGACCACCAGACGCTCTGGAAGCAGGGCGTGTGGATGGACCCTGATCTCAACAAGTACGATCTCAATCATCGCGTCGTCCATCATCCCAAGATGAGCGACGCCGAGTACGAACAGACATATCGCGACGCCTGGCGCATCTATTACACGCCCGAGCACATCGAGACGGTGGCGCGCCGCCACGGCTCCATTCCTGGGCGCAACCCGGCCGAGCCGGCCCAGTTCATGACCATGTTCAAGATCATGTTCGAGGCCGAGAACATCCATCCGCTGGAAGGCGGCATCGTGCGCCTGAAATACCGCCGCGACCGGCGCTACGGAATGCCGATCGAGCCGATCGGCGTGTTCCACTGGAAGCTGGCGGTCGAGACCGTCCGCAAGCTCAAGATCTACGGGCGTCTCGCCTGGCAGGGCTGGCGGATTGGCCAGAAAGTCAGGTTCGATCCCAAGCGCCATGAGTACACCGACCTGGCGCTGGAGCCCGTGCGCGACGACGATATGGAGAAGCTGTCGTTGTTCGTCGACACCGCCGGCGGCGGTGCGGCCGTCACCAAGAAGCGCGGCGAGGACGTCGCCCGCGCCAAGGTCGCGGCGGCCCACAACCTGCAGCGTCTCGAAGCGGCGGAATAGCCCGCCGCTCCTGCGTCTGTCAGTGCAGGACGGGCGGCTTCACCTCGTTAAGACCGTCGGCCACGGTGGCGGAAATCGTCGTCCGCACCATCGAGCGCTCCTTCGCATAGTCCCACGGCCGGCCGCGATGGAGCATGGCGCGGTTGTCCCACATCACGGCGTCGCCCGGGCGCCACTTGTGGGTATAGACGAACTTGCGCCGCGTCGCCTCGTCGAGCAGTTGCGCCAGCATCTGGCGCGCGTCGCGATCGTCCATGCCGTCGATCGCGTAGGCATGGCTCGCGACATAGAGCGCGCGGCGGTCGTTGGCCGGATTGCGCCAGTTGAGCCGCCAGCGCACCGGCGGCAGCGCCTTGCGCTCCTCGGCATTGGCCAGGTCGGGATGGATCTGGTCGCGGCTGTTGGCGTAGGAATGGGTCGCCACCGCATCCTTCAGACGGGCCTGC
>Ga0155465_1231_pt2 | contig 11710 bp, 15 predicted proteins | sample RifCSPhighO2_12_FD_107123 | JGI IMG/M metagenome (GOLD analysis project Ga0155465, IMG submission 107123) | Alphaproteobacteria bacterium RIFCSPHIGHO2_12_FULL_66_14 | reverse complement strand
TCCTCACCAACTGGCAGCAACTCATCGACTACTGCCATGCGGCGCTGGCGCACGAGAAGACCGAGCAGTTCCGCATCCTGTTCCTCGACCGCAAGAACGTGCTGATCGCAGACGAGGTGCAGCAGCGCGGCACCATCGACCACACGCCGGTCTATCCGCGCGAAGTGGTGAAGCGGGCGCTGGCGCTCAACGCCGCGGCGCTGATCCTGGTGCACAACCATCCCAGTGGCGATCCGAAACCCTCGCGCGACGACATCGAGATGACGCGCGAGATCCGGACGGCGGCCGAGGCGCTCGGCATCTCGATCCACGACCACCTGGTGATCGGCCGCAAGGGCCACGCGAGCTTCAGGAGCCTGGGGCTGCTGACCTAGCGCTGTTGCAAAGGCGGGAATGCGCGACCACATTCCACTTGGGTGGACCCTACGGAATAGTCGCGCCGCACGCATATGCCCAAGTTCCTTCGCATCGGAATCCATCAGTCGAACGTTTCCGGATACACGTCGAAGGCGTGGTGGATTCGCCGGGTCGGTTCGACAGTTTTCCTGAAGTGGGGAGCTGTCGAGGTCCATGGCGTGGGAGACGGGCGCCAGATCCACTGGACGATCCCACCGCGCGAGAAAACAGTCCGTTGCGGCGCGGTGCAGCGCGCCAAGGACTACGTGAGAAACGCAGTCGCACGGCGACGCAGCCATCGCTACGAGCCGCTGACGGGAAGCATCGCCATCAAGCGCCGTCCCGCCAAACTTGGCGCCGAACTCGAACAGGTGCTTGCCACGATCCTGTTCGTCGACATCGTCCGGTCCACGGAAAAGGCCGCACGGCTCGGCGATGCGCGTTGGACAAAGGTGATGAACCACTACTATGCCGCCGTCCGCAGAGAGCTGAAGACTTCGCGCGGGAAGGAAGTCGTGACGACGGGAGACGGACTGCTAGCGACGTTCGAGGCGCCGGCGGCCGCGATCCAGTGCGCATCCGCAATGCGCGAGGCCGTTCGTACGCTGGGGCTGGAGATCAGGGTGGGACTGCACGCGGGCGAATACAAGGTGAGCGGACCCGATGTGTCCGGTCTCGCGTTCCACATCGGCGCGCGCGTCGCCGCGAAAGCGCGCGCAGGCGAAGTCCTGGTCTCGAGCGCGGTCAAGGATCTGATGTCGGAGTCTGAAATCCTGTTCAAGGATCGCGGCGTTCACCAGCTCAAAGGCGTACCGAAGCGATGGCGCCTCTACCGGGTCGGTCGGTAAGCCACTCCCGCACTCGCGGTCGCGGCTGCTCGCTTCTCCCGCTGCAACGTCGACAAGCCGACACCGCTGATGGTCGCGTTTCCGAACGCCCAGTGCTAGACGTGACGGGTCCCTCCGGATGCTTGCCGCCGTGCTTCAAGACGAAAGGACGCCAGAAATGCCGCTCTTCAATGTCGGATTCGTCATTTTCCCCAACCTGACGCAGCTCGATTTCACCGGGCCGCTGCAGGTGCTCTCGCGCCTTCCCCAGTCGGCCACTCACATCGTCGCAAAAACGACGGCGCCCGTGCCGAGCGATTGCGGGGTCGGTCTCGTGCCGACGCACACCTTCACGAACTGTCCGGCCCTCGACCTGATCTGCGTCCCCGGCGGAAACCTGGGCGTGGTCGACGCGTTCTGCGACCGCGAAACCATCGAGTTCGTTCGCCGCCAGGCCGGCACCGCGAAGTATGTCACCTCGGTCTGCACCGGTGCGATCATCCTGGGCGTCGCCGGACTGCTCAAGGGACGGCGGGCAACGACGCATTGGGCCTTCACCGATCTGCTGCCTTTCGTCGGGGCCACGCACGAGAAGGCCAGGGTCGTCCAGGACGGCAACGTGATCACCGCGGCCGGCGTCAGCGCAGGCATCGATTTTGCGTTCACCGTCGCCGCCGAAATCGCGGGCGAGACGGCCGCCCGGAAAATACAGCTCGGCATCGAATACGACCCGTCACCGCCCTTCGATTCCGGCAATCCCGACAGGGCGCCGGCTGCCATAAAGTCGGCGGTGCTCGCCGGGGGCTACGACAAGTCCCTGGCTGCGTACCGCGCAGGCATCGACCGGGCCACCCGCTGACGCGTGCAAGACCGTCATATGAGGTCGATCAGACCTTCACGTGCCTTCCCACGAACTCGACCATCTGCCCGAACATGCCGCCGCACTTCGACAGGTCCGGCGAGGAACCCGCCTTGCGCTCCATGTCGACGTACTCCAGCGCGATCGAGCCGCCGGCCTTGGCGTACGCGGCGCAGAAGCGCTGCGGCTCGTTGCCGTCGAAATCCGATTCGACGTCCTTGTAGTCGTGCATGATGTCGCCGTGGGCCTGGTACCAGACCGCCGGCGGCGTCCGCGCCTTCTCGGCCCTCTCGAGCACGACCGTGGGGCTGCCCTCCGCCATGTTGGCCTCCGAGCGCCAGTAGGAGTCGTGGCGCGCAATGATCGACCTAGGCCATTCCGGCTGAGGCGTTTGCATTTGGGCGCGCTTGGCGTGGCGATAGCGGCTGAGCGGGTTGATCACCGGCTACGACATGATCACGCATCGCGCAGTGGAGTCATGCACCGGCGATCCTGCCGGGAGTGCGATCGCCGCATAGCGCGGATCGTGCGGGCGCATGGCGACCAGCATCGCGAGATGGCCGCCGCTCGATTGACCCGACAGGCCGACGAGGTCGGGCCGGGTTTTGAGTTCGCGCGCGTTGAGCTTGGCCCAGCGCACCGCATAGTTGATGTCCTGCACCGAGGCGGGATAGGGATCCTCATTACCGGAGCGGAAATCGAGCGCGATCGACACGATGCCGCGCGATGCCATGTATTCGTGGCGCAGCTTCTCGGTGGTGCGGTCGCTCATGCACCAGGCGCCGCCGTGGCACTCGACCAAGGCCGGGAACGGCCCGGCGCCGCGCGGCTTGAACACACGCGCCAGCAACGGCTTGTCGCCATGGCGCAGGTACTCGACATCGGCGACGTCGAACCCGGCGGTCTCGGCGTTCCTGGCCTCGAGGATTGCAGTCGTCATGGCGCGTTCCCCTGTCCGTCTTGTGTCGCGTGGCCGGGAGCCTAGCGCGAATTCGGCGGGCGTGAAATCGGGGCGGCCTCTGGTTGCGCCTGGTTTGCGATCGTCGAATACTGGAAGACCGACGCCCAAGGAGGAGGAAGACCGATGTCATTCTACCGAGGCATGACAGCTGAGAACGTGACCATCAAAGGCGACAAGGGAACGCCGATCACCGCCTACGTCGCGAAACCGGAAGGCAAGGGTCCCTTCCCCGGCGTCGTCCTGATCCATCATCTCCCGGGGTGGAGCGAGTTCTACATCGAGACGACGCGGCGCTTCGCTCACCATGGTTACCTGGCGATCTGCGCCAACCTCTATGAGCGCGAGGGCGGCCAGGCCAACCCCGACGACGTCGCGGCCAAGGTGCGCGCCGACGGCGGCATCGCCGACGCCCAGATGGTCGGCGACACCGAGGCCGCGGTGAAGTGGATGCGCGCCCAGCCCGATCACAACGGCAAGGTCGGCCTTTTCGGCTCCTGTTCCGGCGGCCGGCACGCGTTCATCTATGCCTGCCAGAAGAAGGACATCGATGCCTGCGTCGAACTGTGGGGCGGCCGCGTCGTGATGGCCAAGGAAGAGCTCAATGCCAAGACGCCGGTGGCGCCGATCGACATGACGAAGGATCTCTCCTGCCCGCTGCTCGGCCTGTTCGGCAATGACGACCGCGCGCCGCCGCCCGAGCAGGTGAACCAGCACGAGGCCGAGCTCAAGAAGCACGGCAAGGCGCACGAGTTCCACCGCTACGACGGCGCCGGCCACGGCATCTTCTACTGGCACCGGCCGCTCTACCGGCCCGAGCAGGCCATGGACGGCTGGAGCAAGGTGTTCGCCTTCTTCGGCAAGCATCTCGCCAAGAAATAGGAGGCCGGGACATGTGCACGTCCATCATCGAGATCGCCCGCGCCGAGGGCATGGCCAAGCGCGGCGACGACTGGTTCCCGCTCGCGCAGGCAGTGGTGGCCTACGACCACGCGCGTCACGCGCCGCTGGGCGACGTCATCACGCTCGACTTCCTCAATACCGGCCTCGACCCCGGCGCGCGGGCCGCGGTCGAGCTCTCGCTGGAGAGCGCCAGGGAGCTGCGCGCCGCGCTCGACCGGGCGATTGCCGCGGCCGACTTCGAGGAGACGGAAGTGCGGGGCAAGGGCGCGGTGCCCAGCCTCGTTCGGGCGGCCTGACACGCGAGCTTCAGGAGTCCGGGGCACTGGACTGAGAGGAAGTTGGCTGCCATCGCAGTGCCCGATTCGCGCCACAGGGTGCGGGCGTGAACAGATCGAGGACACCATGTCCACCGACCCGGTCCTGCATGCCGCGGCATTCCACGGCGAAATCGTAGCCGAGACGCCATTCTACATTCCCGCAACGGGAACGGCGACCCGGCCTCGCCGCACGCTCAAGCACGGCGACATGTTCGCGGTGCTGGACAGCCACGGCGACATCGGTGCGTCGCCCGGTGAGGCCGACGGGCTGTTCCACCGCGATACACGCTTTCTGTCGCATCTCGAGCTGCTGGTGAATGCGCGGCAACCGCTTCTGCTCGGATCCAACCTGCGCGACGACAACAGCCTTCTCTCGGTCGACCTGACCAATCCGGACTTCCTCGTCGACGGCCACATCGTGCTGCAGAAGGACCTGCTGCACATCGCGCGGACGCTCTTTCTCTGGCACGGCACGGCGTACCAGCGGCTGGCGGTGCACAATCATAGTGACCGCCGCATCGATCTCTCGCTTTCGATCCTCTACCGGAGCGACTTCGCCGACCTGTTCGAGGTCCGGGGATTGCAGCGGGCGCGTCGCGGCGGCGCCGTGCATCGCGTGATCGGCGCTGACCGGGTGCTGCTTGGCTATCAGGGCCTCGACGGCGAGGCACGTCGCACCACTCTTACGTTCGACCCGCCGCCGACCGACCTCGGCACCGGCAGTGCGTCCTACAAGCTCAATCTGGCGCCGGGGGAAATGTGCCCGATCTTCCTGGCCGTCGGTTGCAACGAATCGCCCGCCGATCGTCCGGCGCCGTTTCTGCGCGGATTGCTGGCGGCGCGGCGCGAACTCAGGACGGCGACACGCGGCGTCACCACGATCGAGACCTCAAACGAGCTCTTCAACGAGATCCTGTGCCGATCGGCGGCCGATCTCCAGATGCTCACGACCGACACGCCCGAGGGCCGCTACCCCTATGCCGGCATACCCTGGTATTCGACGACGTTCGGACGGGACGGCCTCATCACCGCCCTGCAGATGCTGTGGTGCGATCCGAGTGTCGCGCGCGGCGTCTTGCGGCGGCTCGCCGCGCATCAAGCGACCGGCATCGATCCGCCCTCCGATGCGCAGCCCGGAAAGATCCTGCACGAAATGCGCAGCGGCGAGATGGCCGCCATGCGCGAAGTGCCGTTCGGCCTCTACTACGGTAGCGTCGATGCCACGCCCCTCTTCGTGCTGCTCGCGGGCCTCTACGCCGAGCGCACGGATGACATGGAAACCATCGAAGCGCTGTGGCCCGCCATTCAGGCGGCGCTTCGCTGGATCGACGATCACGGCGATCGCGACCAGGACGGCTTCGTGGAGTATCACCGCGCCACGCCCCAGGGCCTCGCCAACCAGGGCTGGAAGGACTCCCACGACGCGATCTTCCATGCCGACGGCCGGTTGGCCGATGGTCCGATCGCGCTCGCCGAAGTCCAGGGCTATGTCTTTGCCGCCAGGAAGGCCGCGGCGCGGGCCGCGCGCCGGCTGCGGCGCGACGAGGAGGCGCGCCGGCTCGATGCCGAGGCCCGGCGGCTCGCTCGGCGTTTCGAGGCCGCCTTCTGGTGCCCCGAACTCGGGACCTACGCACTGGCGCTCGATGGTGCCAAGCAGCCGTGCCGCGTTCGCACATCGAACGCCGGCCAACTGCTCTTCACCGGCATCGCGCGGCCGGACCGTGCGGCCAAGGTCGCGGCAGGACTGTTGGGGCCCCGGTTCTTCTCGGGCTGGGGCGTGCGCACGGTGGCGCGCGGCGAAGCGCGCTACAATCCGATGTCGTACCACAACGGCTCGATCTGGCCACACGACAATGCACTGATCGCGCTCGGTCTGGCGCGCTACGGTCTGAAGCCGTCGGTCGAGCAATTGTTCAAGGGCCTGTTCGACGCCGCCACCTACATGGACCTGCGCCGGCTGCCTGAGCTCTTCTGCGGCTTCCAGCGCCAGCGCAGCCGCGGCCCGACGCTCTATCCCGTCGCCTGTACGCCGCAAGCCTGGGCGAGCGCCACGCCGTTCTCGCTGCTAGAGGCCTCGCTGGGGCTGGCGTTCGAGCCGCGGCACCACGAGATCCGCCTGTGCAACCCGCGGCTGCCGCCGTTCCTCAACGAGGTGACGCTGCGCAACCTGCAGCTCGGCCCATCGAGCATCGACGTCAATATCCGGCGCCACCAGGACGACGTTTCACTCGAGGTCCTGAAGACGCGCGGCAGGAAAATACAAGTCTCGATCGTGTCTTCGCGCTGAGCGATGGGAACTCTGCCGGTTGCCGCGAGTTGATCCACCGGCGCCTCAGGATGTCTCGGGAGGGTTCGATGAACAGCAGGATCGGGCGGGTCATCCTGGCGATGGCGTTGATCGGACTCGGCGTGGCGACCCGGCCGGTCACCGCACAGAACGTTCCCGAAAGCACCGCCCCCCCGCCCGCTTCCCCTCCGTCGGTCACCGTCCTGGGCAGCCAGGAAGTGCAGGGCATTCTCGGCCGAGAGATCCGCAGCACGGCAGACGAAAACATGGGGCGCATCGTCGACGTCCTGGTCGACGGCGAGGGACGGACCCGAGCAGCGATCATCGACTTCGGTGGCTTCCTCGGCGTCGGCAGCCGGAAAGTCGCCGTCGATTGGAAGGCACTCCATTTCGTTCCCACGGCAGCCAAAAAGTACGGCATCGTCCTCGAACTGACGCGGGACCAGGTCAAACCCGCCCCGGAATACAAGGAGGGCAAGCCCACCATCGTGCTGGGCGCGTCGGGCAATCTGGAGTCCATTCCCTAGATCGCCGGCAGTGTCATCGTGGCCGAACCCGCCTGCACCTCGCCTCATCCCTCGCGACGCAGCTTGCGCGGCCTCGACTGGTTCGTCTTCCTGGTCGCCGACCTGCAGACCGGCTTCGGGCCCTTCGTCGCCGTCTATCTGACGAGCGAGAAATGGACGCAGGTCGAGATCGGCCTCGTGCTCTCGGTCGCCGGCCTCGTCGCCCTGGTCGGCCAGATGCCGGGCGGCGCCCTGGTCGATGCCGCGCGGTCCGAACGGACGGTCGCGGCCGTGGCGGTCACGCTGATCGCCGCATCGGCGCTCACCTACGCGACGTTGCCGGTCTTCCCGGCCGTGCTCGCCGCCGCGACGGTGCATGCCGCCGCAAGTTGCGTGCTGGGGCCTGCGATCGCGGCGATCAGCCTGGGTCTCGTCGGACATGGCGCGATCGGCGAACGGTTCGGACGCAACGCGCGCTTCGCCTCGCTGGGGGCGGGCCTTTCGGCCGCCGTCATGGGCGGTGTCGGATACTTCTTCTCGACCAGCGCGGTGTTCTTCGTCACGGCCGCGCTCCTTTTTCCGGCCCTCTTCGTGTTGCGCCGCATGGCCTGGCAGGAGATCGATCCGGAACGCGCCCACGGCAACATGCCGGAGCACCACAGCCATGAGCCGCCGATCGACGTTCGAAACCTTCTCTCGCGGCGGCCGCTGCTGATCTTCGGTGGCTGCATCCTGCTGTTCCACCTCGCCAACGCCGCCATGCTGCCGCTGATGGGCAGCGTGCTCACCACGCGTTCGAGCGAATGGGCGACGGTGCTGATCGCCGCCTGCATGGTCGGGCCGCAGCTCGTCGTCGCGGCCTTCTCTCCATGGGTCGGCAGGCAGGCGCAGAAATGGGGGCGCCGGCCGTTGCTGATCGCGGGTTTCGCCGCCCTCCCCGTCCGCGGACTCCTCTTCGCCACGGTGACCGACCCCTACCTGCTGGTCGCCGCGCAGCTTCTGGACGGGCTGACGGCCGCCGTGTTCGCCGTGATGGTGCCGCTCACGATCGCCGACCTCACGCGCGACACCGGACGGTTCAACCTGACCCAGGGCATCGTCGGCACGATGATGGGCGTGGGCGCCGCCCTCAGCCCGACGCTCGCCGGATATGTGACCGACTTCTACGGCAGTCCGGCTGCCTTCCTCAGCCTGGCCGCGATCGCGGTCATGGGACTTGCCGCCGTCACGCTACTGATGCCGGAGACGCGGCCGGCGGCGGACTGATGTAGAGTGAGGCGAGACAAATCCACGGAAGTGGCCACGGGAGCGACAATGGCAGGCAAGATCTTCGTCGGCATCGGCGGCTGGACGTTCGAGCCGTGGCGCGGGGTGTTCTATCCCGACGATCTCACCCAGAAGCGCGAGCTGGAATATGCCAGCCGCAAGCTCACCTCGATCGAGATCAACGGCACCTACTATTCGAGCTTCAAGCCGGCGAGCTGGGCCAAATGGCGCGACGACACGCCCGAGGGCTTCGTCTTTGCGGTGAAGGCCTCGCGCTTCTGCACCAACCGCCGCGTACTGGCGGAGGCGGGCGAATCGGTGCAGCGCTTCGTGACGCAAGGGCTGGTCGAACTCAAGGACCGGCTGGGGCCCATCAACTGGCAGTTCATGGGCACCAAGAAGTTCGATCCCGAGGATTTCGAGGCGTTCCTGAAGCTCCTGCCGCGCGAGGTCGGCAAGCTGCCGCTGCGCCATGCGCTGGAAGTGCGCCACGACAGTTTCAAGGACAAGCGCTTCTACGATCTCGCGCGCAAGTACAACGCCGCGATCGTTTATGCCCACGACAAGGACTTCCCCGAGATCGACGAGCCGACGGCCGACTTCACCTACGCCCGCCTGATGCAGGCCGAGGAGAAAGTGAAGACGGGCTACAAGCCGGCCGAGATCGACAAATGGGCCAAGCGCGCCAAGGCCTGGGCCAAGAAGGGCGACGCCTTCGTCTACTTCATCTCCGGCGCCAAGGTGCGCAATCCGGCCGCCGCGCAGGAGCTGATCAAGAAGCTGTAGGCAAATTCCAGCGACAACAACCGTGTCATCCCGAGCAGAGCGAGGGATCCTTGCAACGAGAGCAACGATACTTCGTCTACATTCTCACGAACGTCGCCCGCAACGTCATGTATGTCGGCGTCACAAACAATCTCGAGAATCGGGTCGCACAGCACCGCGAGGGCAAGACCGACAGCTTCACGTCGAAATACCACGTGAATACACTCGTCTATGCTGAAGACTACCAGTACATCGAAGATGCCATCGCGCGGGAAAAGCAGATCAAGGGATGGCGTAGATCGAAGAAGGATGCGCTGGTCGAGACGGCCAACCCAACATGGGCGGATTTGCTGGAAACCAGCGTCATTAAGGATCCCTCGCTTCGCTCGGGATGACACAAATGGTGATACTGACAAAGGAGCGGCGTAGGAGCTGATCAAGAAGCTGGGCTGACCTGCCGCAGGAAGGTCCGCTCCTCGGACAGGATGAACTTTTCGCGCTTGGCGAATTCGAAGTTGGCGACGCCCTCCGGGTCGGCCCGCAGCCTCGCGCGGTAGGCCTCGTAGGCCGCCAGGCTGTCGAACGAGATCAGCGCCCAGCCGATATTGTTGGTGCCTTCGTGGGGCATGAAATAGCCCAGCAGCCCGCCGCCGCAGCGCGGGATGATTGTTAGCCATTTCTGCCCGTAGCGCTCGAAGGCTTCCAGCTTGAACGGATCGAGGACGTAGCGGATGAAGACGGTGACGGTCATGGCGGCCTCCGATGGACTGGCCGGACCCTAGCGGCGGCGGGGCGTTCCATGTTTCGGCGGCGGCCGTAGTGGGCTTGACGAAGGGCCTGCTCCTGCTCCATAGTTAACTTTATGGTTAACTTTCAAAGCCCCATCCTCGACCGCACCTTCGCGGCCCTCGCCGATCCGACGCGCCGCGCGCTGCTCGCCCGGCTCGACGAGCAGGGCGGCGTCTCGGTCAGCGATCTCGCCCGGCCGTTCCCGGTGTCGCTGCCGGCCATCATGAAGCACCTCGACGTGCTCTCCGACGCCGGCCTGATCGCCCGCAAGAAGACCGGCCGCACCGTCACCTGTCAGCTCAAGGCCGAACCGATGGAGCAGGCAATGAACTGGCTGGCCAAGTACGAGCGCTACTGGACGGAGCAGCTCGACCGCCTCGCCGCCTTCGTGGAGGACGACTCATGGCAAGCAAGCCCAGCCTCGCCCTCAAGCGCCGCCTCAAAGCGCCGCCCGAAAAAGTCTACGAAGCCTGGACCGTCCCGGAAAAGATGATCCGCTGGTGGGGCGCCTCCGACGCGGCGTCCCGCACCGCCAAGGCCGACGTCAGGGTCGGCGGTCACTTCCATGTCGGCTTCCGCGGCGACGAGGGCGGCCAGCACGACGTGAGCGGGATCTACAAGGAGGTCGTACCGGGCAGGAAGCTGGTGTTCAGCTGGGCCTGGCGCACGACGCCGGAGCGTGCGTCGCAGGTCACGATCGACCTCAAGCCCGACGGCGACGGCACCATCCTGACGCTGATGCACGAGCAGTTCTTCGACGAAAAGGCGCGCGACGACCATCGCCGGGGCTGGAGTCTCGCGCTCGACAATCTGGAAAGTGTCTTCGCGTGAAGCTCGCACCGTTCCGCACGCCCGTCGGCATGAGTGATGCCGGCATCTGGGCACTGCAGTTCGATGCTTTGCCGCGCAATGCCGGCGGGCTGGCCAAGGTCCTGCAGGGCCTGCTCATCCACGAGCACATGCCGGACTTCTACGGCGTCACGCTGTCGGACCGCCAGCGCGGCGAGCCGCATGTGCGCGGCGCCGAGCAGATCCTGGAACGGATCGCCGTCCACGATCCGCGGCCGCTTTCGGAGGCCCGCCCGCCCGGCGAGCGCTTCGCCGGCTGCTGCCGGCACTACACGCTGATGCATGTCGCCATGCTGCGGAACCGCGGAATCGCCGCGCGGGCGCGCTGCGGCTTCGGCGCCTACTTCGTGAAGGACATGTTCATCGACCACTGGGTGACCGAATACTGGAGCGACACAAAGCGCCGCTGGGTGCTGGCCGATGCCCAGATCGACGCCCAACAGTGCGAGAAGTTCGGCATCGACTTCGACACGCTCGACGTGCCGCGCGACAAATTCCTGGTGGCGGGCGATGCCTGGAAGCTCTGCCGCGACGGCAAGGCCAGGCCGCAGGCCTTCGGAGTCCTGGACATGTTCGGCCTGTGGTTCATCGCCGGCAACGTCATCCGCGACGTGGCGGCGCTGAACAACCACGAGATGCTGCCGTGGGACGTGTGGGGCGGCATGAGCCAGACCGACGCCGGCATCGATTTCGACTTCATCGACCGGCTGGCCGCGCTGACCCATGAACCCGACAAGCACCTCGACAAGCTGCGCGCCGCGTACGACGACGCCCGCATCGCCGTGCCGCCCACCGTCTTCAATGCCGTCCTCAACCGCCCCGAGACCGTCTCGATCTAGAAGGGAGTCCCCCCATGCAAACGCACAAGACCGCGTCCCGCGAGGAATGGCTCGCCGCCCGCCGCGCCCTGCTCGAGAAGGAGAAGGCGCACCTTCGTGCGCACGATGAATTGGCGCGCCAGCGCCGCGAGCTGCCCTGGGTGAAGGTC
>Ga0155465_1223_pt3 | contig 11732 bp, 9 predicted proteins | sample RifCSPhighO2_12_FD_107123 | JGI IMG/M metagenome (GOLD analysis project Ga0155465, IMG submission 107123) | Alphaproteobacteria bacterium RIFCSPHIGHO2_12_FULL_66_14 | reverse complement strand
GAGAGCTGGCCGGGGTATTTCAGGGCCTGCTCGGGAATGCGCACGCGCTTGAGGAGGCTCATGGCGATCTCCTCGGCTTCCCTCTTGGGCATCTTCTTCACCCAGATCGGCGCCAGCGTCAGGTTGTCGAGGATGGTGAGGTGTGGGAAGAGGTTGAACGACTGGAAGACCATGCCTACTTCACGCCGTATCGCGTCGATGTTCTTGACGTCGTTGGACAGCGTGACGCCATGGACGACGATGTCGCCGGCCTGATGCTCCTCCAGCCGGTTGATGCAGCGGATCAGGGTAGACTTGCCCGAGCCCGACGGGCCGCAGATCACGATCTTTTCGCCCTCCTTCACGTCGAGATTGATGTCGGACAACACATGGAACTGGCCGAACCATTTGTTCACGGCCTTGAGTTGTATCACCGAGCCGACGTTGGAAAGATCGTGGACGGCAGTTGCGGCCATGAATTTTCTCCCTGACGGCGCCTAGCGGCGCGTCCCCCGGTTGAGTTCGATCTCGAGGCGCTTGCTGTAGCGCGACATCGAATAGCAGAAGATGAAATAGATGAAGGCGGCGAACAGGTAGATTTCGCCGGGGAAGCCGGCCCAGTTGGGGTCGACCAGCGCCTGGTTGGCAGTGTTGAGGAAGTCGAAGATGCCGATGATCAGCACCAGGGACGTGTCCTTGAAGAAGCCGATGAAGGTGTTGATCAACGGCGGGATCACGACGCGCAGCGCCTGCGGCAGGACGATCAGCGCCGTCTTCTGCACATAGTTGAGGCCCATCGCGTCGGCCGCCTCGAACTGACCCTTGGGCAGGGACTGCAGGCCACCGCGGATGATCTCGGCGATGTAGGCACCGGCGAACAGGATGACGGCGACTTGAGCGCGCAGGAACTTGTCGAAGGTGACGCCGCTCGGCAGGAAGAGCGGCAACATCACCGAGGCCATGATCAGCAGGCTGATCAGCGGCACGCCGCGGATCAGTTCGATGAAGCCCACGCACAGGCCCTTGATTAGCGGCAGTTCGGACCGCCGACCGAGCGCCAGCAGGATGCCGTAGGGGAAGGCGAAAACCAGGCCATAGGTGGCCAGGATCAAGGTCACCGGCAGGCCGCCCCACAGGTTGGTCTCGACGTAGCTCAATGGCGCGATGGCGAGGCTCCACGCCGGCAGGATGCCGGCGATGCGCAGCACCAGGCCCGCGAGGCCGATGGCTGCCAGCGCGCGATAGGCGTTCATCTCTCCGGCAGCGCCGATGTTCCTGCGCAGGATCAAGCCGACGGCGCCGACCGCGAGGGCGACGAAAAGAAAGAGGCTGAGCGGCAGGTGGATCTCGCCGAACATCAGCAGGAAGGTGATGAACGAACCCACTCCCCAGATCACGATCAGGCGCCAGTTCCACATGCGCCGGTCGGAGCTCAGGATCAGCATCGCCAGCATGGCGATGACGGCGAACAGGGGCCGCCAATGCTGCTCGTAGGGGAAGGAACCGAAGAAGATGTAGCGCCATTTCTCGCCGACGATCGCCCAGCAGGCGCCCTGGGCCCGGCATTCGGAGCCGCTGGCCGCGGTGAAGTTGGCAGTGAAGACCGCCCACTCGAGGAACCAGGACAGGATCCAGCCGACGGCGACGATCAGCACGACCGTGGTGATGCCGTTGGCCCAGCTCGAGAACAGGTTCCTGCGGATCCAGCCAAGCGCGCCGCTGTCGTCGACGGGCGGGGCGAGCTGTCGGCGTTCGCCGACGGGCGCAACGTCGGTCATGCTCAGCGCTCCCTCAGGGAGATGCGTTTATTGTACCAGTTCATGAATGCCGAGATCGACAGGCTGACCGTCAGGTAGGCGGCCATGATCAGCAGGACGTTCTCGATCGCCTGGCCGGTCTGGTTGATCGTGACGTTGATCGACGCCACCAGGTCGGGATAGCCGATGGCAATCGCGAGCGAGCTGTTCTTGGTGATGTTGAGGAATTGACTGGTCATCGGCGGCACGATCACGCGCAATGCCTGGGGCAGCAGCACGAGCCGCATCGCCTGGCCGCGCGACAGGCCGAGCGCCGCCGCCGCCTCGCTCTGTCCCTTGTGCAGGGCGAGGATGCCCGAGCGCACGATCTCGGCCACAAATGCCGATGTGTAGAGCACCAGGCCGACCAGCAGTGCGGTGAATTCCGGCTGGATCACCGTGCCGCCCTCGAAGTTGAAGCCCTTGAGGGCCGGCCAGCTCATGGAACTCGGCGCGCCGGCCGCCAGCCAGACGGCGATCGGCATGCCGAGCGCGACGCCGATGCCCGCCGAGATCGACGGGAAGGGCTGGCCGGTTGCTTCCTGGCGCTTCTTGGCCCAGCGATGCTGCATGATCGCGCCAAGGATCCCGACCAGCAGCGCGACAGCCATCCACTTGTGGATCGGGTCGGCCATCGGTACCGGGAAGTAGAGTCCGCGGTTGCTCAGGAATACCGAACCCCACAGCGTGCTGATCGCCTGCCGCGGGCCGGGAAAGGCCTCGCTGATCAACTTGTAGAAGAGGAACAGCCACAGCAGCAGCGGCACGTTGCGGAAGCCCTCGACGTACCATTCGCAGATCTTGGACAGCAGCCAGTTGGGCGACAGCCGGCCGATGCCGAGAAACGTTCCGAGGATGGTGCTGAGGATGATGCCGAGGACGGCAACCCGCAGCGTGTTGAGGATGCCGACCCAGATGGCGCGGGCATAGGTGCTGGCCGGCGAGTACTCGATCATGGTGTCGCCGATCTCGAAGCCGGCCTCGCGTCCGAGATAGTCGAAGCCGCTCGCGATCTTCTGGCGCGCGAGGTTGTCCATGGTATTGCTGACGAGATACCAGGCAAGCGCTCCAACGAGACCGACAACCACGATCTGGAAGACCCAGCCACGGACGACCGGGTCGTTCCAAGGTACTACCCTCACGCGCGGCGTGGAGCCGAGTGCCTCGACTGCCATACGCTAGTCCCCCTGTCTGCCGCGGTTGCTCCGCGTGCCTCGCTCGATCGATGTTGCGGTCAGTGTAAGTGGGAATTCCGCACTTGCAACCTGTCAAACCGGCGCCACCGTGGTCCGGTTTTTGCTCACCTTAACAGCCGATTTGCAAGGCGGCTCAGCGGATTGGCGGTGCGTACTGCAGTCCGCCTTGCGTCCACAGCATGTTGAGGCCACGGGGAATCTTGAGCGGGGAGTTGGGCCCGACATTGCGGTCGAACGCCTCGCCATAGTTGCCGACCTGTTTGATGATGTTGTAAGCCCATTTCTCGTCGACTCCGAGCGCCTTGCCCATGCCAGGCGTGACGCCAAGCATTCGCTTGAGCAGTGGATGGTCCATTGCCGCCGCCTGGTCGACGTTCTTCGAGGTGATGCCATACTCCTCGGCTTCGATCATGGCGAACAGCGACCAGCGCACGATGTCGGCGAACTGATTGTCACCGTGGCGCACCACCAGAGCCAGGGGTTCCTTGGAGATCGCCTGCGCCAGGACGAGGAAATCGTTCGGATTTGGTGCGTAGGCGACGCGGGTCGCATAGAGGTTCGACAGGTCGGCGGTCAGCGTGTCGCACTTGCCGTCGAAGAACGCCTTGCGCATGTCCTCGACCTTGTCGAAGGGCAACACCTTGAAGGCCATCTTGTTCTTCTGGAAATAGTCGACGACGTTGGCTTCCGTCGTGGTGCCGGGCTGCAAGCAGATCGAGACGCCGTTCAGGTCCTTCGTCGTCCGTTTGCCGAGCTTTCGGGCGACCAGGAAGCCCTGGCCGTCATAGTAGTAGATGCCGGCAAAATCGACTCCCAGCGCAGTGTCGCGTGTCAGGGTGAAGGTCGAATTGGACGCCAGCACGTCGACCTCTCCGCTCTGCAGGGCGGGAAAGCGCTTGGCGGCATCGAGCGGGACGAATTCCACCTTCTGGGCGTCGCCGAAGATCGCGGCGGCGCCAGCGCGGCAGAGATCGACGCCGAGTCCGCTCCACTTTCCCTTGTCGTCGACGCTGGAGAAGCCCTGGGCAGTAGCCGCGACGCCACAGACGAGCTGCCCGCGCGCCTTGACGGCATCAAGCGTTGGTCCGGCCTCCGCGCGATGGGTCGGTAGAATCGCTGCAAGGCCTATCGCCGCTGCCAAGACCGTGTTGCGCATGGTGCTCCCCGACTTTTCCCCAACAGAAAGTCTCGGCGCTGGCGACGAAGCTGGCAACCGGCAAAAGATAAAGGCCGCCGCCCTTTCGGGCGGCGGCCTGCCGTGGTCTTGCCAGTCGCTGGCGGATTGCCGATCAGCGGATTGGTGGGGCGTACTGCAGGCCGCCCTTCGTCCACAGCTTGTTCACGCCGCGATCGATCTTGAGGATGCTGTCCTTGCCGATGTTGCGGTCGAAGCTCTCGCCGTAGTTACCGACCTGCTTGATGATGTTGTAGACCCACTTCTCGTCGAGGCCGAGCGCCTTGCCCATGCCCGGCGTGACGCCGAGGATGCGCTTGATCGTCGGGTTGTCGCTCTTCAGCATCTGGTCGACGTTCTTGGAGTCGATGCCGTACTCCTCGGCCTCGAGCATGGCGAACAGCGACCACGTCACGATGTCGCCGAATTGGTTGTCGCCGTGGCGCACCACCGGACCGAGCGGCTCCTTGGAGATGATCTCCGGTAGCACGATGTAGTCCTCGGCCTTCTGCGGGGCCGGCACGTTGGCCACGCGCACCGCGGCGAGTGCCGAGGCGTCGGTGGTGTAGACGTCGCAGCGGCCGGCGAAGAAGGCGGCGCGGATCTCGTCAGCCTTCTCGATCACCACCGGCTTGAACTGCATCTTGTTGGCGCGGAAATAGTCGGCGAGGTTGAGCTCGGTGGTCGTGCCCGGCGCGACGCAGACCGTGGCGCCGTTCAGTTCCTTGGCGCTCTTCACGCCGAGCTTCTTGTTCACCATGAAGCCCTGGCCGTCGTAGTAGGTGACGCCGGTGAAGTCGAAGCCGAGCGCGGTGTCGCGCGTCAGGGTCCAGGTCGTGTTGTTGCTGAGCAGGTCGACTTCGCCCGACTGCAGGGCGGTGAAGCGCTGCTGCGCGGTCAGCGGCACGTACTTGACCTTCTCGGCGTCGCCGAAGATGGCGGCCGCCACGGCGCGGCACACATCGACGTTCAAGCCCCGCCACTTGCCCTGGCTGTCGGCCAGATTGAAGCCGGCGGTGCCGGTGCCGACGCCGCAGATCAGCGCGCCGCGGGCCTTGATGGCGTCGAGTTCCTTGCCGGCGTGCGCCGCCCCTGCGGCACCGATCAGCGTGGCCGCGGCGATACCGGCGGCGGTAAGTTTGTTGAACATTATGGTCCTTCCCTCGTGGTTGCCTCTGACACCCAACCGGCCTCTTTGGTCTGGCCGTTCATGGGCGATGGTGCAATTCGTAGGCGATCAAACGCGCCAGCGCAACGTCGCCGCTTCGGCCGATCGGCAGTTCGCCCTCTGGTAGCCGATCAGAGACGATCCGAGCCCTGGGTGGAAAACGGGTTGCGCGACCACGGGTCGGCGCCCTGCAGACCGGGGAACTTCTGGTCTTCCGACCGCGAGCCCCTGCTGCTGCCTGCACGCCGGACTTCCTGCTGCCACTGGCGATAGGCGACGAGCGCCTCGCCGTTCAACGTGCCGTTGCCGCCCTTCTGGGAAACGTAGGGCGCAGGATCGACGAACTTGCCGTTCACGATCACGGAAAAATGCAGGTGTGAGCCGGTCGACCGGCCGGTCGAGCCGACATAGCCGATCAGGTCGCCCTTCCGGACGCGGCTACCTGGACCCATGCCGTTGGCAAAGCGCGACATGTGGGCGTAGAGCGACTCGAAATTGTCGGCGTGGCTGATCTTCACCGTCCGGCCGTAGTTGAAGTACCAGCCCTGATGGCTGATCACGCCATCGGCGGCGGCATGGATCGGTTCGCCGGTCTTGCCCTCGAAGTCGATGCCGTTGTGGAAGCCGCCGCCGCTCTTGCGGCCATAGTAGCGGCGGATACCGAACGGCGACGAAATGCGGGCCCCCGGCCGCGGATCGGTGAGGGCGGTTCCGCCCAGCCGGCGGCCTTGCTCGTCGAACCAGCCTTCGGGCTGGTCGGGCGGCGCGAACCACCAGAAGGATTGCTTGTTCTGCCCGTCGCCGAGGCTGGCAAGAAGAATGCGTGGCGCACCATCGACGGTACGGCCTTGGAGGACTTCGACCTTCGCGGCGGCAGGTGCGAAGCCAGACAGCGCCCGGGTCAGTTCCGAGAGTGTCGCCGAGCTGGCGCCGGCCGGCGCCAGGCTGGAGGCCAGCGTCGCGCTGCTGACTTTCACGAGAGTTACCGAGCCGGCTACGAGCGACCGGGCGCCGGGGCCGATGGCCGATGTCGTGCTGGGGACGGTGGAGACTCGCTGATCATCGTTCTCGGTGGCGCCGGGGGCGAGCTTGAAACCGAACGTCCCGTCCGCCGTCCGCTCGAGTTCGACGGCCAGAGAGCTGGCGGAAAAGAGCTGCAACGCCACCAGACGTTTGGGCTTGTTGGCACCCAGGGATGCCAGGGTGGCACGCCCGGAACTGGCGACTTTCACGTCGGGTTGACCCAATGCCTTGCGGACAGCATCAGCCGCGGCTTGGGCATCCGCAGGGTCGACCTTGAGGCTGGCGAGCTGTTCGACGACGGAGCCGTCGCTGCCGATGGAAAAGGGCTGAATGTCGGCGGTGGGGGGGGCTTTGGCGGGCGCGCGGAGCTGCTTCTTGGTGGGCGCCTTGACCTGGGCGATCGACCCGGCGGCGCAGAAAAGCTGAAATGTGGAAACGGCAAGGGTGGCGGCTATGAGGGTGCGGACGGTTCGCCAGCGCTGGGCGCGCTCGTCACGCGTTGTCATTGACGCCATCCGCCTCTCCCGATCCATTGAACTCAACAAACTATCTTGGAGGCCAATCAACGAAATCACCGACCTCCCCCGGTCGGCGCCCCCCGCGATGCCTCGCTTCGGGCGATACTGGCTACCGACTATCCACAAGTCCAACAAAAAGTTGCAAAAATGCAACACCCGTGCAATGTCACTAACTGGCTGTTGTCGAACGACTTTTTGCCTTTAGTGCCGACGCCGGTCGCGAATGGTCGCAGGAGACGGATCAGCGATACGGAGGGTCTCCCGCAGTGCGGGATAGCTTGCCAGGAGGCCGGCAGCCTCTGCCATCTCCTCGACATCGTTGAACATCGGGACGCCGGCACGCTCCATGGTGGCGAACCATTCGGCCTTGGCGGGCAAGGTCCCCATCATGCTGTGAAGCAAGGGCAGCCGGGCGGTGGCGGCGAGGTCGGCCAGCCGGGCGATCACTGGGGCGGCGTCGACCATGAACGGCACGACATGGATCATCATGACCATGTCATAGGTTTGGGCGGCGTGGTTCATGGCCGCTTCGAAGGCGAGGCCGAAACGGTCTTCCCGGGCGTCGGCGAGCAGATCTATCGGGTTGGCGACGGAGGCTTCCGGCGGCAACTGCTGACGCAATACCTCGGCCATGGCGGTCGGCAGAGGGCCGAGGTCCAACCCCTCCAGCGAGGCCCGGTCGGCGCAGAGCACGCCGGGGCCGCCCGAATTGGACAGGATCAGCGCCCGCTTGCCCAAGCCTCGCGGGAAGCGGCCGAATGCCTTGCCGGCCAGCAGTAGCCGGCGCAGGCTCTCCACCCGGACGATGCCGCAGGAGGTGCAGAAAGCATCGATGGCGGCATCGTCGTTGGCGACGGCACCGGTATGCGCCGAGGCCGCCCGGCCGCCGATCTCGGTCCGGCCGCCAAACAGGGCGATTACCGGCTTGATGGCAGCCACGGCGCGGGCGACGCGGCGGAAGCGCTCGTGATCCTCGATCGATTCGACATAGAGCAGGGCCGCGCCGATTTCCGGGCGATCGCCCAGCCAGGCGAGGTAGTCCTCGACGCCGAGATGGACGGCATTGCCGACCGAAACCACCGACATCAGCGGCAGGTTGCGGGCATTGGCCTTGTCGATGAACTCCTCGGCGAGCGCCCCGGATTGGGAGATGAAGGCGAGGCCGTTGTCGGCGCCGGCCGCGCCGCCGGGCGGCAGGTCACGCAGGAAGGTGGCGGCGAAGCGCCACGCCGGATCGAGATGGATCACGCCGGCACAGTTCGGCCCGGCGATGGTGAGGCCGCGGTCGGCTGCGAGCTTCAGCAGCGCCTCGTTGCGCGCGACGCCGACCGGGCCAGCTTCAGCGAAACCGCCGGGCAGGATGAGCAGATTGCGAATGCCGCGGTCGGCCGCCTCGCGCACAGCCTCGAGAATGGCGTCGGGACGAATGACGATGACGGCGAGGTCGACCGGCGGGTCGATGGCGCCGATCGAGGTCACCGAGTCGTAACCGAAGATCGTGCCGCCCTTGGGATTGACCGGCACCACGCGACCGCCATATCCGGCTTGGCGCAACATCTGCATGATCGCTCCGCCGGACGACGTCGACCGCTCGCCGGCGCCCACGACAGCGACGCTGCGAGGTGCGAAGAACGGTGAAAGGTCGCGGATGGCCATGGCGAATTGTTTGCAGCACAAACATTGAAGGAGAGCAAGATGGCCGATCCGATCGAGCTGCTGATTCAGGGCCGGGCGCACGATCTGGGCGGCGGCTTTGCCGTGCGGCGTGTGTTGCCGAGTGTGAAGCGCCGCATGGTCGGGCCGTTCATCTTCCTCGACCATTTCGGCCCGATGGACGTGCCGCCGGGCGGCGGCATGGAGGTGCGGCCACATCCGCACATCGGCCTCGCCACCGTCACCTATCTGTTCGATGGCGGCATCTTTCATCGCGACAGCCTGGGCTTTGCGCAGCCGATCAAGCCGGGCGACGTCAACTGGATGACGGCGGGCAGCGGCATCGTCCATAGCGAGCGTACCGAGCCGGAGATGCGCGCCACTGGCTTCCGCATGCATGGCGTCCAGACCTGGGTGGCCCTGCCCAAGACGCACGAGGAGACGGCGCCGGCGTTCGAGCATGTCGAGGCCGCCAGACTGCCGGCCTGGCACGATCGGGACGCGGCGCTTCGTCTGATTGTCGGCACCTATGCCGGGCGCACGGCGCCGACGACGCACTTTTCGCCGATCTTCTATGTCGGTGCGGAACTACCGGCGGGCGCGAGGCTCGCCGTTTCGCCCGAGCATGCCGAGCGTGCGATCTACGTGGCCGACGGATCCGCCATCATCGGCGATCGTGCGCTGGCTGTGGGCGACCTCGTCGTGTTGGCTGCCGGTCCGACGGTCGATCTCGTCGCGGGCGCGGGTGGCGCCAAGTTGATGCTGCTGGGCGGTGCCGTGATGGACGGCCCGCGGCACATCTGGTGGAACTTCGTGTCGTCGACCAAGGAACGCATCGAAGCCGCCAAGGTCGACTGGCGCGACGGCCGCTTCGCAATGGTGCCGGGCGATTCCGAATTTATCCCGCTGCCGGACAAGTGACCGCCGTCACGCGACAGGCGGCGTCCAAGTCGTCTCGTCATCGAGCGGATAGACCGGCCGTGGCAGCTTGGTCCAAGTGAAGTTCGTCAGCACCGGCGACGTCAGGCCTGGGCAGTCGACTTCGTAGATCTGGTCGGGCTTGAAGAACTCGTCGAAGCCGCCGCGGAAATGGCCGCGACTCTTGACGATCACGACTCGCGCCTGAGCGATGTCCAGGCCGAACATCTCGAACTGCCGTGGGTCCATGCACTGGCAGCGATGGCTGATGACCACGATCTGGATGCCGCCGAGATCGAGCAGCACCGAGGGTCCCATGTCTGACGAGACGTTCTTCAGCACGCCGCGGCGGCCGACATAGCGTCCGTCCGACAGCTTCACGACCTTGGCCTGACAGTCGAACGGCAGGGAGAATTCCTGGTGCTCCTCGGTGTTGAACGAGGCGGTGAAGATCGCGCCCTCGCCGAGCTGGTGGGCTTTGGCGGCGAGCGCCGCATCATTGAACACGCCGAAGAAGACATGCTGCGCCCCGGCACTCTTCATGGCACGCAGCAGATAAGTCGTGTTGCCGCGCCCGCCACCACCGGGATTGTCGGCGACATCGGCCAGGATGATCGGCTTGCGGCGGCGGTCGCGACCGACCGAGACGGCGAGCTGGACAGCATCGCCGAGCGACATCATTGCGCGCTTGAAGCGTTCCTTGGTGCCCCAGGCGCGTTTGGCGATGTCGAGCGAGAGGTCGGCGGCGGCCCGGCGATTGCCGTTGCGTGCCGTGACGACCGCGGTGAGGCCGTTCTTCGGGCTGTCGCTGTAGGCGAAGCCCGCCATCACCGAAACATTGAGGATGTCGCCGCCGACCTTCGTCTGGCCGTACTTTATGAGGTCGGCATAGGGGCCCTTGGCGGTGAGCAACGAGATCTGCGGCGCCACGATCGGCACCTTGACCATTTCGATCGCCGTCTTCGCGCCGCCAAGACACTCGCGCATATGCTTGGCCGCCTCGACACCGCGCTCGTAGATGTCGGTGTGCGGATTCTCGAGGTAGCCGACGAAAACCGAGAGATTGTCGATCATCTTGCGCGAGACGTTGGCGTGCAGATCGAACACGGCGACCACAGGGATATCCGGTCCGACGACGCGGCGCACGATCTCGAACAGATCGCCGTCGGGATCGTCGGTTCCCTGGGCCAGCGCCGCGCCATGACTCGAGACGAATACCGCGTCGAGCGGCAGAGCGGCCTTGAGGCCTGCCTCGATCTCGCGCAGGAAATCGCGGAAGAAGCTTTCCTCGACCGGCCCACCCGGCTGGGCGAGCGCCACGCGGAGCGGCACCGGCGTCCAGTCGCCGGTGCGATCCATCTCGGTGAAGAAGCCGGGCAGATCCGGCATGGTGATCGACGCGCCGGAACGTGCTTCGCTCACGATACGGTTGCCACGGATATCGACGTCCTGCTCGAAATCGGCGGCGGTGGTGACGGGCGAGAACCTGTTGCATTCGATGGCGAAGCCGAGAATGGCTATTCGCGGGTTGTCCTGGGACAACGTTTCCTCCTACTGCTGGCGCGCGAGAAACGCCTCGACCAGCCCGTTGAACGTAGCGGCCTGCTCGAAATATGGCGAGTGGCCGGCGTCGGGCATCAGGGCAGATTCGCCGCAGGGCAGGGTTGCCGCGATGGCGCTTGCCAGGAAGGGCGGAAAGACCACGTCCTCGCCGCCGGCGATCAGAAGAGTCGGCACAGTGAAGCCTCGCATGTCGACCGTGGTCCGGGTCGCCGTGCGGCGAAGGCCGGCCCTCAGCCTGTCCTTGTCGAGAATGCCTGCCATCTCGTCGATGCTGCGATAGAGAAGGTGCAGCGCCGGCGAACGTTGCGCCGCGCGGGCGCCCATTGCCGGATGAATGCCGTTGGCGGCACCCTTTTCGAGCTTGTCTTCGGCGCCCTTCAGCCATGCATCGTACTGCTTGCCACCCGACGGATCGCAGCCGCGGCGGTCAAGGGTGCCGGAGGTCGAGCTCAGCACCAGTGCCTTCACCTGGAGCGGATGGGCGATCGCATACTCCAGCATCGTCCAGCCGCCCATCGACTGGCCGATCAGGCGCACGTCGGGAAATTCCAGATGGTCGATCAGGGCGGCGAGGTCGCCGGTATAGTCGGCGGGATCGGGGCCGCCGGCGACGGCGTCGGACGGCGCGAAGCCGCGATGAGCGAAGGCGACACAAGTATAGCGTGGCGCGAAGTGCGCGACCTGCTGCCACCAACTCAAGTGATTGCCGCCCAAGCCGTGCGCGAACAGCAATGCCGGCCCGCT
>Ga0155465_1202_pt1 | contig 11830 bp, 13 predicted proteins | sample RifCSPhighO2_12_FD_107123 | JGI IMG/M metagenome (GOLD analysis project Ga0155465, IMG submission 107123) | Alphaproteobacteria bacterium RIFCSPHIGHO2_12_FULL_66_14 | reverse complement strand
GGGGCGCCGGCATGCTCGCGGCAAAAAGGGGAAACAGCGAGAAGAAGCCCATGATGAAGAATAGTACCCAGCCGCCGGCCCGCCGCAGCGCCTCCAACACCAAGGCCCACATGGCGATCGCGCTCCACACGGCCCAGTCGCCGGCGACGCTGGGGGCGCTATACTCCCAACCTTCCGCAGCGGAGACGCGCGCAGTCCAGACGAAGACGACTGCAAGTGCCGATGTGAGCAAGAAGAGCAATATGTCGTATAGTGGCACATGGTCCTGATGCAGGCCGGGCTTGAGCGGGTAGATGATGAAAGCCAGCGGCAGCAGGACGAGGATCAGACCCCAGTAGTACTCAGTGTCGAGCAGCGTCAGTCCGACAAAGAAGCGCAGCGTGAATTGCTGGTTGAAGCACAGCAGAATCGAGACGACCGTCCAGCTGAGCAATATGCAGCGCCAGAACGTGGAAAGATGCCTGGTCCGGGATCCTTCCGAACCAGGCGTATCATCGACGGATTGTTCGGACATATGAGTTTACGCGTTCCTCACTAGAACACCGGGTCCATGCCGGCATTTTTCAGCGCAGTCTTGCGCGCCGCCAGCCACGCCTTGGCGTAGGCGTCCTTGTCGGCGGGCGGATTGGCCTTGTTGAAGTCGGCCCACGCCTTGCCCAGCGTGTCCTGACGCTTGACCAACATGTCGTTGTGCTTCTGCGCTTCGGCTGTCCATGCACCGGCTTCCTTGAGGGCCTTCACGGCACCTTCATGGTAGGGCAGCACCCAGTTCAGAATCTGGCGCTTCACCTCCAGCCCGTCCGCTCCCGGGGCAGCACCCTTGTAGAGGGGATAGTCGACGATCATCGCCTTGGTGATGTTGTAGACTAGGTCGGTCTTCTCGCTCGAGTAGGCCATGAAGATCGGATACGGATACGCCGGCAGCTCGAGCGAATTGGTCGCGCTCAGCCCACCCGCGCCGCACGTGGCCTTGTGTGGGTAGAAGTAGGGGCCGAGCTTGTGCAGGCGCGCCCAGCCGGCCTTGTCGGAGGCAGGGGTCTGCGGCATCACCACGCCCCGGGGAGAGGCTTCGAGCTCTCTGACCTGGCCGGTGATGGTCGAGGCGACCGCTGCGTCGATTTCGTTGTTCAACATGCCCTTCCACATGGCGCCGAAGCTCGAGAACTCGACACGCTTGACGTCGTTTGTGGTGAGGCCGCCGAATGCGAGGATGGCATAGGCATTTTGGTTGAGGGCAGGCGAGCCGACGACGATTCCGATGCGCTTGCCCTTGAGGTCCTTGAACTCCTTGACGCCGGTGTCCTTGGCGACGATGAGCGTAATGCCGTTGCACGAGGCCGCCGACAGCATCAGCCGCAACGGCTGCGGCCCCCAGTCCTTGGTGGCAAACTCGAAAACGCCTTCGGCAGCGAAGTAGCCGCCGATGCCCATGGCCGACACTTGCGCCCGGCCTGCCTTGAGGGGAGCAAGACGTGCGATGTCGTTGCCTGCGGGAAGAACGCGCAGATCGCTCTGATGCTTCTCCTTCATTACCTTGCCGATGGCGACGGTGATGTTGAAGCCTGATGTGCCGGTATCGTAGGCGGTGATGGTCAGCGACGGTGGCAGTTTGACTTCCTGTGCGGTCGCAGCACCGGCGAAGAGCGATGCCGTAACAGCACCCGCCGCCAGAATGATGTTCCTTCGAATCATGAATTCCTCCTTCCCTCTAAGACTTCATTCGTCGTGCGTACCAGGACATCGGCACACGCCATTCGCCGGCCAAGCGCCCTCCCAATTTCGTGCTCCCGCTTGGCAGGCACACGATCCCCATGGGTGGAGACTTCATGTCCGGCCCCATCATTCGTTTGCGAGAATCGGTGACGGCCGCGCGTTGACCGCGCGTCCCCAGCCTCGCCTCCCATGCCTCCTGCGACGGTTTAGCCCGCCGACTGTGAATTACCGTTCATGTTGCACAGGCAAGCTCGCCGCGTCCAGCGCGGAAATATGTCGATGCACAACGTCCCATCGGGCGTCTGCTTCGTCGCCCGGATTCAATCGAAGAACGTGTTCGGCTTCAAAAAGAACGCGAGCATCAGGCAGCCTTCGTCGGTCCAGGCATCGTGGCGACTGCCGGGCCGCCGCCAGACGTAGTTGCCGGCGCTGCAGACACCATCGTGGTCGGCGAAAGAGCCTTCGAGCACGAATGTCTGCTCGACCGCCACGTGCTCATGCTGCGGAAGGCGGGTTCCCGGCGCCCACCGCATCAGGACGGTCGACATGCCGGTGTCCTTGTTCTCCATGAGGATCTTCCAGTCGATCCCCGGGAAGCGCGTCGGTTGCCAGGGAACGCCGGCGACGTCGACATAGGTCGAATCGCGCAAGGCCAGGGCCATGGTCTCGGCGTTCATGCTGCAGCCCTCTGCTTGGCCGCCTTGAGCGTGCCGCCGCGCATGACATGGCCGGGCAGGGGCCGGCCCACGACGTCCTCCGCGAGTCTGGCCACCTCGATCAGTCGGTCGATGTCGAGGCCGGTTTCGACCCCCATCTCCTCGCAGAGAAAGGCGAAGTCCTCGGTGCAGATGTTGCCCGCCGCACCGTCGGTCGCGGCGAATGGGCAGCCGCCCAGGCCGGCGATCGAGGCGTCGAACTTCGTGACTCCCAACCGCAGTCCGGCATAGGCGCTGGCCATGCCGGTACCGCGGGTGTCATGCAGATGCAGGGCGATCTCGAGCTCGGGCCACTTGTTGCGGATGGCGCCGATCAACCGTTCGACGGAGCGTGGCGTGGCCCAGCCCATGGCGTCGGTGAGCTTGATGGCCTTGAGCTTGAAACCCGCCAGCTCGGCCTCGTCGAGGACCGACTGGACGCGCGCCAGGATCAGGTCGGTGGAAAGTTCGCCCTCGAAGTTGCAGCCGAAAGCGCCCAGAACGATGCCCCATTCCACGGGCATGCCGCGATCCTTGAATGTCCTGAGCGACATCCTCTGCTCGACCAGCGCGTCCTGCACCGACTTGCCGACATTCTTGCGGGAGAAGGTGTCCGACGCCGTGATGCGCACGCTGCCATGGACGTCGAGCGGGCCGCGGAGCGCCCGTTCGAGTCCCTGCTGATTGAGCCACAACGCGCTGTATTGAATGCCGGGCTTGCGCCTGATCCTGGCGGCCACCTCCTCGGCGTCCGCCATTGTCGGCACACGCTTGGGATTGACGTAGGAGACGCAAGCGATGCGCTCCAGTCCGGTGTCCGCCAGCGCCTCAATGAGGCGTACCTTGTCGACCACCGGGATTGCCTTCTTCTCCGACTGGAAGCCCTCGCGAGGGCCTTCCTCGTCGATCGACACACGCTTGGGCAGGTCGGACATAGCGGGCCTCCTTGGGGCGTCAGCCTTCCTCCTGGAAGGCCTCCTTGCGCGCTTTCTTGATACTCGGCAGGGCCATCAACACCAGCAGCAGCGCCGTGGTGATGAGCAGGCCGAGACTGATCGGCCGCTCGAGGAACACCATCGCATCGCCGCGCGACAGCAGCATGGCGCGTCGGAAATATTCCTCCATCTGCGGGCCGAGCACCAGGCCCAACAGGAAGGGCGCGCCCTCGCAGCCGAGGCGGGAGAAGATGTAGCCCAGCACCCCGAAGCAGGCGACCTGTATGACGTGGAAGGTACTGTTCTGCAGGCTGTAGGCGCCGATGCAGCAGAACAAGAGGATCGCCGGGGCGAGGAAGCGGTAGGGTACCGTCAGCAGCTTCACCCACATGCCGATCATCGGCAGGTTGATGACGACCAGCATGGCATTGCCGATCCACATCGAGGCAATCATGCCCCAGAAGAGGTCCGGCTTCTTGGTCATGACCTCGGGGCCGGGCTGGATGCCCTGAATGATCATGGCGCCGACCATCAGCGCCATCACGGCGTTGGACGGGATGCCGAGTGTCAGCATCGGGATGAACGACGTCTGCGCTGCGGCATTGTTGGCCGCCTCCGGCGCCGCCACGCCCTCGACCGCGCCCTTGCCGAACTCACCGGGGTTCTTGGAGAGCTTCTTCTCCAGTGTGTAGGCCGAGAAGGCGCCGAGTGTCGGACCGCCGCCCGGCAACACACCGAGCGCGGCGCCGAGCATGGTACCGCGCAGGATGGCGGGAACAGACCGCCTGGTCTCCTCGCGCGTCGGCCACAGCGAGCCCACCTTGATAGACCCTGTCCGCGTCAAATGTCGTTCCAAGTTGACGACGATCTCGGCGATACCGAACAGGCCCATCGCGATGGGCGCGAAATCAATGCCGTCGCTGAGTTCCGGCAGGTCGAACGTGAAGCGCTGGGCGCCGGTATTGACGTCCGTGCCCACCAGGCCGAACAGCAGGCCGAGGAACACCATGGCGATCGCCTTCACGACCGAGCCGCTGGCCAGGACAACCGCGGCGACGAGGCCCAGCGCCATCAGGGCGCAATAGTCCGCTGGCCCGAATTTCTGCGCCATGCGCGTCAGCGGCTCGGCGAACATCACGATGATGAGGGTGCCGACGGTTCCCGCGAAGAAAGAGCCGACGGCCGAGATCGACAGTGCCGCGCCGGCGCGGCCCTTGCGCGCCATCTGATAGCCGTCGAGGCAAGTCACGACCGACGCCGCTTCGCCCGGCAGGTTGACCAGGATCGAGGTCGTCGAACCGCCATAGGACGCGCCGTAGTAGATGCCCGCCAGCATGATCAGCGAGGCGACGGGCGGCAGATGGAAGGTGATGGGCAGCAGCATGGCGATGGTCGCCACGGGACCGATGCCGGGAAGAACGCCGATCAGCGTGCCGAGCATGCAGCCCAGAAGGGCGTACATGAGATTCTGAAAACTGAACGCGACGCTGAAGCCCAGGGCCAGGTTGTCGAAAAGTTCCATCTCACCACACTCCGCGCAAGATGGTGATATTCATACCGAGCCCGACCTTGAAGACGAGAGTGCATACAATCGCCAGCACGACCATGTTGGCGATCACTTCCTTCAACTTGAACTCCGAACCGGCGAACGAAGCGATCGCGATCAGCACGATCAAGGCTGGCAACAGGCCGGCACGCTCGAACAGAAGAGCGAAGCAGATGACGCCGATAGTGACCAGGGTGATCGGCTTCCATTTAGGTTTTTCGACCGGTTCCGAGCCGGCCACCAAGGCGACCACGCAGATCAGTAGACCCAAGCCCATCATGATCAGCGCCAGCATTCGTGGGACGTAGCCGGGGCCCATGCGAACCGTCGTGCCGAGCGCAAGCTTCTGGCCGAAATAGAGGGCCACCAAGCCGAAGCCAATGAACATCAGCCCGGACAAAAAGTCCTTGCTCAGGAATCGATTCAACGACGCCTCCCCGGTACGCGCAGTCTTCCATGTATCGTTGGGCCCGAACGCCCGGGCCAGCACAAGGGCGACATAAACACGAATTCACGGCTTTTCCCAAGTCCCAAGTTCAGGGCCGCAGCATCAGCCGGACTGCGATGGCAGCGAGGCAGAGGGCGAACAAACGGCGCAGCAGCGGACCGGGCGCGCGGGTCGACCAACGCGTCGCGACGGGCGCGACAAAGAGCGCGGGCAGCGACAACGCCGCCACGCAAAACAGCGCGACATCGCCTATCGCGTCGGCCGGCCGGCCAGGCGTGCCGAGATCGGCACCAAGGAAAAATACGGTGGCGGGAAGCGAAATCACCATATTGAAGAGCGCCCCGGCGCCGATCGCCTGCTTGAGGGGGTAGGAGAAGAGGGACAGCACCGGTGTGCTCAAGGTTCCACCACCGATGCCTACAGATGAGGCGAGTGCACCCACGGCGATCGGGGCGACTGTGCCGGGCAGTCCCGGAAGCTGACGCCGCGCCACGACCATTCGGTCGCCGACCGCCATCTTGAGCGCGAGGCCTGCAGCCGTCGCGGCAAACAGCATAGTCAGCAGTCTGGTGGGTGCGAACGGACTGAGCGCCAGACCCAGAATGGTTCCGGCCATGAGGGCCGGCAGCCAGGCGCGAACAAGGGCGCGGTCGATAGTTCCCGCCTGCCAGTGGGCCGCAGCCGCCGTCGAGGAAGCAACAAGGATGCTGGCCTGTGCCGTGCCGACAGCGAGTACGACAGCGGCCGGCTCGGCCATGCCGAGGCTCTCGAAAACCTCAAGAAGGACGGGGACTGCGACGACCCCGCCACCTATCCCGAGAAGGCCGGCCAGCAGACCAATCAGGACTCCGGTTGCCAGCAGCACGCCCCAAACGGACAAGGGGTAGGTCGCGAACAGCTCAGCCACGTGAACTCCCCCTTGGTCGATATTGCATGCGCTCTGGCAGACGAGCAAACTCCCGGCCAAATGAACGACCGTTCAGGGGCAATTATTGGCACGTAAGGGCGCAGACTACATCGGCACCATGGAGGTGCAAGAGAAGCACCGTTTCGATGAGCAGTCGCTTGGCCGTTTCATGGCCACGCACGTCGACGGCTTCGTGCCGCCGGTGCGGGCGGAACAGTTCCGGGGTGGTCAGTCGAATCCGACCTATCGCCTGACGGACGGCGCCGGGCGGCACTACGTGCTGCGCCGCAAACCGCCGGGCAAGCTTTTGCCGTCGGCTCACGCCGTCGATCGCGAATTCAGGGTGATCTCGGCCCTCAATACGACCGACGTACCGACGCCTCGGGCCCATGCGCTGTGCGAGGACGAGGGCGTGGTCGGAACCGCATTCTACATAATGGAGTATTGCGACGGCCGCGTGCTGTGGGACCCGCTCCTGCCGGAAGTACCGAAGGTAGGTCGCCTGGCGATCTATCGCGCCAAGTTCGAGACCCTGGCGCGTCTCCACGCCGTCGACCCCGCAGCGGTGGGGCTGGCCGATTTTGGCCGGCCCGGCAGCTACGTCGCACGCCAGATTTCGCGTTGGGGCAAGCAGTACAAGGCCTCCGAGACCGAATCGATCGAGGCGATGGACAAACTGCTGGAGTGGCTGCCGGCACATCTGCCGTCCAACGACGAGACCGTACTGGTTCACGGTGACTATCGTCTCGACAACATGGTCTTCCACACCACTGAGCCGCGCGTCCTCGGCATCATCGACTGGGAAATCTCGACACTGGGAGATCCTCTGGCCGAGCTCTCCTATCTCTGCATGTTATGGCGGACGCCCAGGGATTGGGGTGGTCTCGCCGGCCACGATCTCGAGGCGCTCGGCTTGCCGACGGAGCGCGAGATGGTGGTCTATTACTGTGGCCTGTCGAAACGGGCCGTGCCGGACCCGCCGCTGTGGGATTTCTATATGGCGTACAATCTGTTTCGCGTCTCGTGCATACGCCAAGGCGTCTATGCCCGCGCGCTCGACGGCACGGCGTCGAACATTCGCGCCGCGGAGTCGGGCAAACTGGTGCGGCCGGCGGCCGAGCTCGGCTGGAAGATCGTCGAAAGCATCGGCGGAGGAATGAAATGACCAAGCGCAAGCTGGTACGGACGACGGCAACGGCGCCCGTCATCGTCGAGCGCGAACAGCGGCCGCCGATCGAGGCGATCCGTGCCGCTGCCTTCCAACAGTTCGCCGAGCGCGGCTACCCAGTGGTGACGGTACGCGACATCATGAAGGCCTGTGGACTGACGCAGGGCGCGCTCTACAACCACTTCAAGTCGAAGGACGAGTTGCTGCACGATATCATCGCCTCGACGCAGGGCGAGCTCGAGCGGGTGTGCCAGCAGGCGGTGGCGGGTGCGGGAGACGATCCGCGTGCCAAGCTCGCGGCGTTCGTCCGGGCCTACGTCATGCGGCATTGCCGGCTCAGGGTGGAGGCGCTGGTCGCCAACCGCGAGATCGGCTGGCTCGACGCAGGCCGCGTCGCCGATATCCGCCGGAGCCGCCGCGCCATCCGCGACGTCGTGGTCGCGATCCTGGTGCAGGGCGTCGAGAACGGCGTGTTCGACCCGCCGCTCACCGGCGGCCGCCGGGATCTCAAGGCCATCGCCATGGCGCTGCTTGACCAATGGACCCATGTTTCCATGTGGTACGGCCCCGATGGAGAGATCACCGAGGAGGAGATGGCCGGGCTCTACGCCAACATGACGTTGCGCGCGGTCGGCGCCCGGCCTTAGGCAATCATTGGAGTACCCCCGGCATGTTTGTGCGTCTGGCAGCCGTTGCCTTGGCTTTTCTGGCCGTCGCAGCCTGCGCGCCGGGGGCGACGGGCACGCCGCCGCCTACCGGCCGCGCCACGACAATCGCGGCGGTACCCGCCAACGGTGCCGTGCCGGCCGGGCGCTGGCGGGCCGTGCTGATCGCCGGCGACAACAACAGCCCGGCCTTCGACAACGGCGTTCAGTCGTTGCGGGAGAAGCTCCTGGCCCACGGCGTGAGGGACATCGCGGTCTATTCCTCGAATGCCGCGCGGAGGGCGCCGGCGCAGCTCGCAAGCGCGACCAACGTGGCAACCGCGCTACGCACCGGAGGTGGCGACGCCTGCCTCGTCTTCATCACCAGCCACGGCGAGGAGAGGGGCTTCTTCCTGCGTCCGGATCGCAGACTGTTCGATCCGGGCTCGCTCGATCGGGTGCTCAGCGCCGGTTGCGGCTCGGTGCCCACCATCGTCGTCGTGTCGGCCTGCCATAGCGGGACTTTTCTGACATCCGGCATGCGCAGGCCCAACCGCGTGATTTTGACCGCCGCCGCGACCGATCGCGCGAGCTTCGGCTGCGGCACTGGCGATCAGTACACCTACTATGACCAATGCCTGCTGCAGGAGTTCGACGGCGCTACGACATGGCGAGGCCTGGCCGTCGCCACGCGCTCCTGCGTCGAGAGCCTCGAGCGCCGTATGGGCATGCGGCCACCCTCGCTGCCGCAGATGTTCGTGGGCACCCAGGTCGAGGACCTGCGGCTGCCCTCGCGTTAGAGGCCGACGTCAGCCGATCACGGCGGTGAAGTCGCAGGTCACGAGGTGCGCGCTGTCGGCCGACAGCGACAGGGTGTGACGCGCCGGCCGCGAGGCCTCGTCGGGAAACATCTTCACCCACTCGTCGTTCAGTGCCGCGCGGCCGGTCGAGGGTTGCTTCATCCAGAAATTGATCTTGATGATGTCATCGACCGTGCCGCCCGCCGCCTCGACGCACAGGCGAATGTGCTTGAAGATGTTGGTGACCTGGCCCGCCAGGTCGGGTGGCGCCGTGCGCGTGCCCGGTTCGGTGCCGTTCATGATGCTCGACATCACGATGTTGCCGATCCGGCTGGCGTTGGGGATCGGGTTCTGGTGGCTGTAGCCGGGGTAGTTCACGCTCTTGCGCTTGGCCATCGTTCTCTCCCTGGAAGGGCAGGGAGCATTGCATTTCCGCCGCCGTTGGCAAATGGTCTCGGTCGGAGGAAACAAACGATGACAGCCGACAAGTCGGACTCCCTCGTCGAGTACGCGCGGGAAGGCGAGATCGTCACGCTGACGCTCAATCGCCCTGAGAAACTGAACGCTTTCAGCGACGAACTGGTGGGTGCGCTTTCAGACGCACTACATCGCTTCGACATGGACGAAAAGGCACAGATCGCCATCCTCAACGGCCGCGGTCGTGCCTTTTCGAGCGGCGCCGACGTCCAGCAGCGCCAGCTCCGCAGTCGTGAGGAGTTCCTCAGGCTGGGCGGGCCGCAGGGGCGGGGTACCCATTCCGCCGATCTTCTGACCAAGGCAGTGAACTGGAAGCCGGTGATCGCAGCTGCGCACGGCTATGTGCTGGGTCTGTCCGTCGGCATCGTCCTCGAGTGCGATCTTGTCGTGGCGGAGGAGGGAACCAAATTCCAGATCACCGAGACGTCGCGCGGCCTCGGCGCTGGAAAGTACTGGGCGCTGATGCACTACCGCGGCGGCGGCGCCTTCACCATGGAGGCCGCACTTACCGGCCGTTTCTTCACCGCCGAGGAGGCATTCAAGGCCAATCTGATCAATCGCGTTGCCGCCAAGGGCAAGTATCTCGACGTTGCGCGCGATCTGGCGCGCGAGGTGACCAAGAACCCGCCGCTCAGCGTACGCTCCACCGTGCGCATGCGGCGCTGGTACATGGATCGCCTCAGTCGCGAGGTCATGTTCCAGACGGCGCCGGAGCGGCTCTACCTTACCGAGGATTTCCAGGAGGCCGCCCGGGCCTTCACCGAGAAACGCAAGTCGAAGCCGTTCAAGGGGCGCTGACCATGAAACGCAGCAGCGATCGCATCCTGACCAGCCACGCCGGTTCACTGCCGCGGCCCGACGAGCTGATCGCGGCCAACGCCAGGCGTGAAGCCGGCACGGTCGACGAGGACGGCTTCCAGAAGGAACTGGCGCAATCCGTGGTCGACGTCGTCCGCCGCCAGGTGGCGGCCGGCATCGCCGTGCCGGGCGACGGCGAATACGGCAAGTCGATGGGCAGCAAGGTCAACTACCGAGCCTGGTGGAGCTACTCGTTCCAGCGTCTGGGCAACCTGCAAGTGCGCGGGCTAAGCCTCTATCAGTTTCCCGTGCGGCGCTCGAGCCCGGGCAACACTGTGCTGTCGAGCTTCGGCGACCGTCGCGACCGGCTGAAATTCGCCGCCGCCTACGCCGATCCCGAGTCGGGCATCACCACTGGTCCGCGCGCCACCGACTGGCCGGTTTGCGTCGGGCCGCTCAAATACACCGGCTATGCCGCGATCGCCGCCGACATCGCCAACTTCAAGGCTGCGCTCGCGGCGTCGGGTGCAAACGAGGGTTTCATGACGTCGATCGGCCCGGCGAGCTGCGCGCGCATCGGCAACGAGCATTACAAGAGCGACGATGAGTTCGTGTTCGCGTGCGCCGAGGCGATGCGCGAGGAATATAAGGCGATCGTCGATGCCGGCCTCATCCTGCAGATCGACGACCCGGCGATCGCCGAGAATTTCGACCAGATCAATCCCGAGCCGACCGCCGAGGAATATCGCAAGTTCACCATGCCCAAGGTCGAGGCGCTGAACCATGCGCTGAAGGGCCTGCCGAAGAACCGCATCCGCTTCCATCTCTGCTGGGGCAGCTGGCACGGCCCGCACACAACCGACATTTCCATGCGCGACATCGTCGAGGTGATGCTGGCGATCGATGCGGGTGCCTATTCCTTCGAAGCCGGCAACGTGCGGCATGAGCACGAGTGGTCCGTATGGCAGGACATCAAGCTGCCCGACGACAAGTTGATCCTGCCGGGCGTGGTAAGCCACGCAACCAACGTCGTCGAGCATCCCGAGTTGGTGGCCGAGCGGATCGGCCGTTTCACCAGGCTCGTTGGCCGCGACCGCGTCATTGCCTCCACAGATTGTGGGCTGGGCGGACGGGTGCATCGCGACATCGCCTGGGCCAAGCTCGAGACGTTGGCGCAGGGCGCGGCGATTGCCAGCAAGCAACTCTGGTCCTAGTCGTCAGGATCACGAGCCCCCGAAGGCACCACTTCGCATGAATTCCTCCGCCATCTCGCGCAGCTTGGCACGTTGGACCTTCGGCCCGTTGGGCGAGGGCGTGACGGGAAACTCCGGCATGGCGAAGACGCGCATCGGCACCTTGTAGTTGGCCAGGCCCCGCCGGCAGTGGGCGATGACGCTGGCTTCGTCGAGCGCGGCGCCAGCGTCGAGGATGACGAAGGAGACAGGACGCACACCCTCGGATCGGGACACGGCGATCGTCTGACAAGCCGAGATGCCCGGCACCGACTGGATGTGGGTCTCTATTTCGAGCGGATTGACGAGGAAACCGGAGAGCCGCAGCACATCGCCCATGCGGCTGAGGAAAGTGAACCCGCCCTCGCCATCGAGTTCGGCCAGGTCGCCGGTACGGACGTAGCCGTCAGCCGTGATGGTCTCTGCGGTCGCCGCATCGTTGCCGTAGTAGCCGACCATAAGGGAGG
>Ga0155465_1039_pt11 | contig 11897 bp, 10 predicted proteins | sample RifCSPhighO2_12_FD_107123 | JGI IMG/M metagenome (GOLD analysis project Ga0155465, IMG submission 107123) | Alphaproteobacteria bacterium RIFCSPHIGHO2_12_FULL_66_14 | reverse complement strand
CCCTGCTTCAGGCGCAACGCCAGCAGATCGGCGGCCGGAAGCTTGAGATGCTTCTCCTTGGGATGGTTCACGGTGCCGAGCGGGCTCATCTCGCTCATGCCCCAGGCATGCAACACTTCCACGCCATAGTCCCTGGCAAAGGTCTCGATCATCGCCGGTGGCGCGGCCGAACCGCCGATCACGGCGTACTTCACCGTCGAGAGTTTCAGCTTGCTGGCCTGCATGTGCTGTAGCAGCGCCAGCCATACCGTCGGCACGCCGGCGGTGAAGGTGACGCCCTCGGTCTCGAACAGCTCGTGCAGGCTGGCGCCGTCGAGCGCGATGCCGGGGAACACCAGCTTGGCGCCGACCATCGCCGCCGAGTAGGGGAGGCCCCAGGCATTGACGTGGAACATCGGCACCACCGGCAACACGACTGACCGCGCCGACAGGCCGAGCGTGTCGGGCAGCGCCGCGCCATAGGCGTGCAGGATGGTCGAGCGGTGATGATAGAGCACGCCCTTGGGATTGCCCGTGGTGCCCGAGGTGTAGCAGAGCGAGGAAGCCGTGCGCTCGTCGAACTCCGGCCACTCGAAAGTGCCGGGCTTGCCCGCGATCAGCTCCTCGTAGACCAGCAGGTTGGGGATCCTGCAATCCTTTGGGAGGTGCGCGCGGTCGGTCATGGCCACGACGTGGCGGACGCCCTTGAGCTCCGGCAGCAGCTTCTCGACCACCGGCAGGAGGTTGAGGTCGACGAACAGGAGCTGGTCGTCGGCGTGATTGACGATGTAGACGATCTGCTCGGGGAACAGGCGCGGATTTATGGTGTGGCAGACCGAGCCCATGCCGGAGATGCCATAGTAGAGTTCGAAATGGCGGTAGCCGTTCCACGCCAGCGTGCCGATGCGGTCGCCCGGCTTGATGCCCAGTGCCGTCAGCGCCTCCGCGGCCTTCTTCGCCCGCACCCGCGCGTCGCGGTAGGTATAGCGGTGGATGCCGCCTTCGAGCGTCCGCGAGACGATCTCGGTGTCGCCATGGTTGAGGGCGGCGTGGTCGATGAGTTGCTGGATCAGCAGCGGGCGGTCCTGCATGAGGCCGAACATCGGCGGATTTCTCCCGGTCGTCTTATGGTGGGTTGTCTGGCGAGGTTGAGATATTTGGCCTAGGTTTGATACTGCCATCCTTTGGGGGAGAATCGGCGATGCGGTCAAGATGGAGCATGGTGGCGGGCGGTGTGGCTACTGCCTGGGCATGCCCGGCTGCGGCGCAGGTAGCCTCCGGCGGCGGTGCGACCGACTCTTTTCTGCATTTGATCTCGGGACGGCTGGAACTCGCGATCTCCCACCTGCCGACGATGGTGGAGCATCTGGCGCGCCTGCCGCAGATGGTGGGCGGGCGGGCAACCCTGCTGCTGGCCGGAATCGTCGTCGCCGGCCTGGCGGCTGAATATGTCATGCGGCTGCTGCTTCGGAGGGTACGGCTGAGCGGCTTCGGCCCGCTGGGTGGCGATTCGGCGCTGCACGGCTTCTGGCGCGCCGTCGTGCTCGATCTGGTGGCGCTGGCGGCACTATGGGTCGCGGCCCGGCTGGTCGTCGCCCCGGTTGGCGACGACAACAGCGTCGCCGACCAGCTGGGACATCTGGTCCTGCTGGCCTTGATCTACTGGCGGGCGTTCAACCTGGTGTTTCGCGCTTGGCTGCGGCCGGACGCACCGGCCGGCCGCATCGCGCCGGTCGATGATACGACGGCTCGGCGGTTGCTGATCGGGCTCAACCTGATGGTTCTGCTGCCTCTGATCGCCGACAACGCCCAGCGTGCCCTGCTGATCACCGGCGCCGGCCGGGAAGCGATGACGGTGGCTGCCATCCTCTATGTGCCGGCGATCTCGGCGGGCCTGCTCGCGGTCATCTGGTACTGGCGCCGCGACATGGCGGCCTGGTTGTCGGCAATGGTTCCGGAAGGTGGTCTCGCCCGCAAGCTGAAGCTGGATGCCGCGCGCAACTGGTGGATGGCCGGCCTCGCCTTCTACGGCCTGACTGCCGTGGCGGAAGTCTATGCGGCCTTGACCAACAACGACGGCGCGGCAAGGGGCATGGATCTGATCGAGTCGGTGTTGATCGCACTGCTCCTGTTCGAGACCCTGATGTACCGGATCACGCGGCATATCGTGTCCGAGTTGCCGATGGCGGGCGACGTGGTGGCCGACTGCCTGCGGCTGGCAGTCCGTCTCTATGCCGCGATCCTGATCGTCGGCGCCTTCATGGTGCAGGTGCTGGCGGCGGCGACGCCGGCCGAGTGGGTGCCGCACGACCGGGGAGCCAAGCTCGCCGCCATCAGCGCCGTTGCCATATACGCCCTGTGGCGGTTCATGAAGTACCGCATGGATTCCTACATCGCCGCCAATCCGCTGCCGTCGGCCGACGCCGCCGGCGACAGCGAGGACGAGGTGCGGATCGCGGCTTCGCGGTTGCGCACCCTGATGCCGCTCCTGCGTGTCGTGGCCGGCGGCGTCATTGCCGTGGTCGGCGGCTTGCTGGTGTTGTCGGAACTCGGCATCAACATCACGCCGTTGATTGCCGGTGCCTCGGTGTTCGGCCTGGCCGTCTCGTTCGGCAGCCAGTCGCTGGTGCGCGACATCGTGTCGGGCGTCTTCTTCCTGGCCGAGGATTCGTTCCGCATCGGCGAGTACGTCGACTGCAGCAAGGTCAAGGGCACCGTCGAGGGCTTCAGCGTCCGTTCGCTCAGGTTGCGCCACCAGAACGGCCAGTTGCACATCGTGCCGTTCGGCCAAGTCGGCCACATCACCAATTTCAGCCGTGACTGGACGGTGGTGAAGTTCAATCTCACCTTCGCCCAGGGCACCGACGTCGAACTGCTGCGCAAGACCGTCAAGAAGATTGGCCTCGACATGATGGAGGAGCCGGCCTTCAAGCCGATCCTGCTGCAGCCGCTCAAGATGCAAGGCGTCGTCGACATCAAGGACAATCAGGTGATCGTGCGCTTCAAGTTCATGTCGCGACCCAAGAATCCGACGACGATCCAGCGCATGGCGGTCCGCCGCATGTACGACGCATTTCCAGCACTTGGCATCAAGTTCGCGCAGCCGCTCTACCAGGTTCCGGTGCAGGCGGCCCCAGTGCCCGTGCCCGCGCCGTCCGCACCTCCAGCCGCCAAGGCGGCCGAGTAACAGACCACGTATCGCGATCGAGGAGAGACGAAATGGAAAAGCGCAAACTCGGCAAATCGGACATCGAATTCGCCCCCATCGCCTTCGGCGGCAACGTCTTCGGCTGGACGGCCGACGAGGCGACCTCGCACAAGCTGCTCGACGCCTTCGTCGATGCTGGGTTTTCGTTCGTCGACACTGCCGACGTCTATTCGCGCTGGGTGCCGGGCCACAAGGGCGGCGAGTCCGAGGCGATCATCGGCAGCTGGCTGAAGAAGGACCCGGCCAAGCGCCGCAAGGTCCAGATCGCCACCAAGTGCGGCATGGAAATGCCGTCCAAAGGGCAGGGCCTGTCGCGAGCCCACATCGTGAAATCGGTCGACGCTTCCCTGAAGCGACTCAATACCGACCGTATCGACCTCTTCCAGTCGCACAAGGACGACGCGACGACGCCGCAGGAGGAGACGCTCTCGACCTACGGCGAACTCGTGAAGGCCGGCAAGATCGGCGCCATCGGTGCCTCGAACTTCGACGCCAAGCGCCTCGCCGAGGCAGCTTCGATCTCCAAGGCCAAGGGTCTGCCGCGCTACGAGAGCCTGCAGCCGCACTACAATCTGATGGAGCGCGGCCTGTTCGAGGGCGAACTCGAGAACGAATGCCTGAAGGAGGGCATCGGCGTCATCCCGTACTATTCCCTGGCCAGCGGGTTCCTCTCCGGCAAGTACCGCACCGAGGCCGATGTCGGCGACGCCAAGCGCGGCGGTGGCGTCAGGAAATACATCAACCCCAAGGGCATGGCGGTGCTGGAGGCGCTGGACGAGGCGGCAAGGAAGCACAACTCCAACCCGACGCAGGTGGCGCTCGCCTGGCTGCTGCAGCGAAAGTCGATCACCGCGCCGATCGTGAGCGCCACCAGCCTGGCGCAGCTCAAGGACCTGATCGCCTCGCCCGGCATCAAGCTCGATCCCGATTCGGTCGCCGCCCTCGACAAGGCGAGCGCGTCGGCCTGACAGGAGAGCCGTCCATGCTCGTCTTCCGCCAGCTGTTCGATCCGACTTCGTCGACCTACACGTATCTGCTGGGGTGCAGCGCCTCTGGCGAGGCGGTGCTGATCGATTCGGTCTTCGAGCAGGTGCGGCGCGACGCGGCGCTGGTTGCCGAGCTTGGCCTCACGCTCACATGGACACTCGACACCCACGTCCATGCCGACCATGTCACCGGTGCCTGGCTGCTGAAGCAGCGGCTGGGCAGCCGCATCGCGCTTGCCGCCGCCTCGGGTGCATCGGGTGCCGACCGCCTGCTCGAGGATGGCGACCGAGTCGAGTTCGGCAAGCGTGCGTTCGAAGTGCGCGCCACGCCCGGCCACACCAACGGCTGCCTTACCTACGTGCTCGACGATGAAAGCATGGCCTTCACCGGCGACTGCCTGCTGATCCGTGGCTCGGGCCGCACCGACTTCCAGCAGGGCGATCCGCGCGCGCTTTATCGGTCTGTGCGGTCACGCATCTTCGCCCTGCCCGAAAGCTGCCTGCTCTATCCGGCGCACGACTATCGCGGCCTCACGGTCAGCAGCGTGATCGAGGAGAAGAAGTTCAACCCGCGGCTGGGCGGCGAGGTCGGCGAGAACGACTATGTCGGCTACATGAAGAACCTCGACCTGCCGCACCCCAAGAAGATCGACGAGGCGGTGCCGGCCAATCTGCGCTGCGGCCAGCCCGGCAACGAGGCGAAGGACTCCGGGGAGCCGACCTGGGCGCCGCTGCGCTTCACCTTCGGCGGCGTCTGGGAGGTCGAGCCGCCCTGGCTCGAAGAGAACCTGGCCAAGGTCCGCGTGCTCGACGTGCGCGAGCCATCCGAGTTCGCGGGTCCCCTCGGACACATCAGAGGGGCGACCCTGATCCCGCTGGGCGAGCTTGCCGCCCGCGCGCCCGAACTGCCGAAGGACAGGCCCGTCGTCGCGGTCTGCCGCGCCGGCAGCCGCTCGGCGCATGCCACCGCCATTCTTCAGAAGGCGGGTTTCGCCGACGTCGCGAACCTGCCGGGCGGCATGCTGCGCTGGCGCGCCGAAGGCCGCGCCGTCGAGGGCGGATCGATCTAGAGCCTACTGCGCGGCTTCGGTCTTGGGCTTCAGTACCTGTTGCGCCGCGATCGTGGCCGCGGCCGAGCCGCTGTTGTCGGAGCCGCCGGCAAGCTGCACCGTCGGGAAGGCGAAGTGGATACCGTTCTCGTCGAACGCCTTCTTGATCATGGCATTGGCCTTGCGCCGGATGACGAACTGCTCGCCCGGCTTGGTCATCATCTTCATGCGGATGTTGATCGAGTATTCGCCGAACTGCTCGATGCCCTGCAGCTTCAGCGGCTGGAGAATGTTGGGGCCGAGGTCGGGATCCTTGGCGAGCTCGAGGCCGATCTGCTTGATGATCTTCTTGGCCTTGTCGACGTCGGAATCGTAGGTGATGCCGATCTGGTCCTTCACGATCACCCAGTCGCGGCTCATGTTCTGCACCGCGCCCAGCACGCCGAACGGGATGGTGAACAGCGGCCCGCGCTGATGCCGAAGCTTGACCGAGCGCAGGCTGAACGACTCGACCGTGCCCTTGTAGCTGCCGCTCTGGATGTACTCGCCGACCCGGAAGGCGTCGTCGAGCATGTAGAACATGCCGCTGATCATGTCGCGCACCACGGTCTGGGCGCCGAAGCCGACGGCGACGCCGACCACGCCGGCGCTGGCGATCAGCGGGGCGATCTCGACGCCGAGGGCGGCCAGCGCCATCAGGCCGGCCATCACCACCAGCACGATGAAGGCAATGTTGCGCCCGATCGGCAGCAGGGTGCGAACGCGTGCGCGCCGTCGCGTCTCCTCGGCGTCGGTCCCGGCCAGCACTTGCGCGTTGGTCAGCGCATTGTCGGCCAGCGCCTTGATCAGGCTCCAGGCCAGATCGGCGACCAGCAGGATGATCAGCGCATGCATCGAGCCGCGCAGCAGGCGGGTGAACGCGGTCTCGCGCTCGGCGAGCGAGCCCACATCGAGGCCCCAGCCCCATAGCAGGACCCAGATGCCGCCCACGATCAGCGCCGCGCGCAATCCCTGTTCGACGAAGATTGCCGCCACGGAGGTGACGACCGGGCTGCCGTCATCGCCCTCGATCGGGCGCATCACATGGCGGGCCGCGCGTCGTGCCGCCCGGATGGCGATGGGCAGGCCGATCGCGACCGTCAGGAACCAGAAAAGCGTCATCGCGGTGGCCGCCCAGAGCAGCCAGAAGGCGACCGCCGCGACCGAGGCCAGCCACCGGCCGGCATTGCGTCCCGACGCACCGTCAGCCGGCATCTCCGCCGTCGCCGGCGCGGCGGCCGGCTGGCGCCAGATGATTGCGATGGCGATCGCCACCAGGCCGATGCCGAGGATATAGGCCAGCAGCTCCAGCCCCGCGCGCGGCATGCCGTGCACGCGCAGCGCCGCGATCACCGCCCAGCCGACGGCGAACCAGCCGACGAAGCTCCCGAGGTGGCGATACCAGAAGCGCGCCGTCGTCGTGTCGAGGTCGAAGGCCGCGAGGTCACGGTCGGGACCGTCAGCCGGCCGCAGCAGCAGGCCCAGCACCAGCAGCACGAGCCGCAGCCCGAGGAGCGCCACGAGGAACGACACGCCGGCTTCGTGGATCGGTCCCGGCCATTCCTGGCCCAGCAGCACGACCATGGCGCCGATGGCGAAGACGCCGAGCGCCAGCGTCTCGAAGACCGCGTCGATGCCGATGCGCGTCAGGCGCTCGGCGACCCGGCGCAGCGGCTGCGATCGCCGCCGTGCCCGCATGCCGGCGGTGACGCGGCGGAATATCCACTCGAGCACGCCGCCCGCGACCAGGCAGGCGAGCGCGCCCAGCGCGATCCGGCCGGCGCCGGCGTCGCCCGCGGCGGCGCGGAAGGCCGCAGCCGCCCGCTGCAGGTTCTCCGGCATCGCCGGCACCGCCTGCGCGAGGTGCTGCGCATGCTCGCGCATCTCGGCGAGCCGCGTGGCGAAGAAGCGGGACGACTGCTCGGCCTCGGCGCCCGTTCCCGCCGCCGTGGCCGGCGTCGTCTGCGCCGAGGCGGGTCCGGCGAGCGCGAGAAATGAGAGAAGGACGACGATGAGGAGGCGGAGCGGCTGGCGGAGCAGAGGCATGATTTCCATCGTTTGGTCGACGGCTGCCACCATGCGCCCGGCGGCACGGCGTCGGCAAGGCTAGGCGAGGGGACCGGCGGGGTCGCTGTCCTTGAACGTCGAGATGCTGGCGAAGGAGATCGCCGCCGCCGCCATCATCATGAAGGCCGGGCTGAGGTCCATCGTCGTGCGGTCGATCAGCCAGGCCGCTGCGAGCGGCGTCAGCCCGCCCATGACGCCGAAGGCGATGTTGTAGCCCAGCGAGATCGCGGTGCAGCGCACGCCCCTCGGTGTCGCCTCGACCATGATCGCCGGCATGATGCCGAGCACGGTGCCCAGGATCAGCACGAAGCCCGCCTCGCCCAGCAGGATCATCGCGGGTTGGGGATGGTGCATCAGCCAGAACAGCGGCAGCGCGCCCGCGAAGCCCAGCGCTGCAGCCGCCAGCAGCAGCTTCTTGCGGCCGATGCGGTCGGAGAGCCAGCCCATGCCGAACATCACCGGCAGCAGCAGCAGCATGCTGACGGTGTTGAAGCCCAGTGCCCGCGCCGGTGCCAGTCCGTCGACGCTCTGCAGCCAGCTCACGACATAGAGGAACACCAGGTAGAAGCCGATGGCGTTGAAGGCCGCGAGCCCTGCAAGCCGCGCCACCAGCCGGCCGTGATGACGCAGGGTCTCGACCAGCGGCGGCGCGGTGTGTGCGGCAGACGCATCGCGCGGCGTGTCGACGATGTGGCGGCGCAGGAAATAGCCCGCCACGCCGACCAGCAATCCCAGCAGGAACGGCAGGCGCCAGCCCCAGGCGTCGAGCGCCGCTACAGGCATCGCCGCCGCCAGCAGCGCGCCCACCGCCGACCCCGACAGGATGCCCAGGGTGGCGCCACAGGAGGCGAGCGCCCCGATCGCGCCGCGGCGGCCAGGCCCGGCGCGCTCGACCAGGAAGACGAAGGCGGTCGTGGCCTCGCCGCCGACCGACAACCCCTGGATGATGCGCAGCATGGTGAGCAGGATCGGTGCGGCAACGCCCAGCACCTCGTAGCCGGGCAGGGCGCCGACCAGGAAGGTCGGCACCGCCATCGCCATCACCGAGAAGGTGAGCGCGGCGCGGCGGCCGAAGCGGTCGGCAATGTGGCCGACCACGATGCCGCCCAGCGGTCGCATCAGGTAGCCGACGGCGAAGATGCCGAAGGCCGCCAGCACCTGCGCCACCGGATCCTCGGCGGGAAAGAAGGTGCGCCCGATGGTGGCGGCGAAGTAGCCGTAGATGGCGAAGTCGTACCATTCGAGCACATTGCCGACGGTGCCGGCAGCGATGACGCGGCCCGAATGTTCGCCGGCGCTCAACCGCCCGCCACCGTGAAGGGGATCTCGCCCTCGAACTGGGGCATGCCGCCGACCCGCCAGTGCAGCGTGTAGGAGCCTGGCGGCAGGGTCGGGGCACGGGCGAACAGCACGTTCGGTGCCGATTCGAGGCGGGGATGGAGGACCTCGACCAGCTTGCCGTCGCGCAGGATGGCGAGCCGCGAATCGCCGTGATCCACCGGCCGGTCGAAGCGCACGAAGAAGGCGCTGCTGCGGCTGTCGATCGTGGCATGCGCCTTGGGTGCCGAATCGAGCACGCGCACACCCTGGGCCCATGCCGGTCCACCTGTCAGTACTGCGCCGCCCCCGGCGATCACGCTCCGCCGTCTCATCATGTCCGCCGCTCCCCCGCCGATGCCGTGCCCGACCATAAGCCCCGGCTCAGAACCCGTACAGCCGGCCCGGCGTGTCGACCAGAATCGTCCGCCGCGCCGCTTCGTCCGGCACCCACGTTTCGAACCACTTCAGGGTCTTGGGGTAGGTCGTCACCCGGTCGAGGCCGGTGTCGGCGTGCGGCCAGTCGCTGCCCCACATCAGCCGCTCCGGCCCGAAGGCTTTCAGCAGCATCGGCGTCGCCGCGGCCGCGCGCTCGGGCCCGACGCGGTAGGCGCCGCTCATCACCACCCAGACGCGGCCCGTCTCCGCCGCCTCGAGCAGCACCTTGAATCCCGGATCGCGCAGCGGCCCCAGCGTGCGGTCGAAGGTGCCGTAGTGCGGGATCACCACCCGGTGGCCACCGTCCAGCAGCATCGACAGAATCTCGGGCAGCCGCCGGCACTCGACATAGAGATGGATCGGCCAGTCGCGTTTCAGCGCCTCGGCCAGCATGTCGCGATAGGCCGACCACTGCGGCGTCGGCAGGCCGTAGATCGGGAAGCGCAGTCCGCGCACGCCGAGTCGCGCCATCTCCTCCCACTCGGCCGGGCTGGTCTCGATCGAGGGCGAAATCCACGGCACGCCGCACAGACGGTCCGGTTCGGCCTTCAGCGCCTCGAACAGGTAGCTGTTGTCGAAGCCCAGGAACGATGGCTGCAGGACCACCGCGCGGCCGACGCCATTCGTCTCCGCGAGTGCCAGCAGCGTCTGCCACGACGCATCGTAGTTGGGCGCGTAGCGCGCGTCGGTGGTGAGTTTGAGCCCGCGCACGAAGACATGGGTGTGGGTGTCGATCCACGGCGGCAGCGCAGCCTCCACGGCGGTGGCCCTCGCGGTGGCGGCAAGTGACGAGGCGAGAAGGGCACGACGGGACAGCATCGATCCCTCCGTCTGGCAGGCTTGCGCTGGATCAAGGCGCTGCTCCACCGTGGTGGCGCAATTGACGCCGTCCTGGCAACGCCGAAAGGAGCCTTCGGGTGGGCTTCCGCCATGTGTGAACTGTTCTGCCTTTCCAGCCGGCAGCCGACGCGAGCGACCTTCTCTCTGCAGGCCTTTGCAGCTCGCGGCGGACGCGGCGGTCACATGGTCGACGGCTGGGGGGTGGCCTTGCAGGACGGGCGCGACGTGCGCCTCTACAAGGAACCGGAACCCGCCAATGATAGCGCATGGCTGGCCTTCCTCCAGCAACGCGCGCGGCCGAGCCGCCTGCTCATCTCGCACATCCGCCACGCAACCCGAGGCGGCCTCACCCTGTCCAACACCCAACCTTTCGTGCGCGAGCTCGGGGGTCGCGTGCATGTCTTCGCTCACAACGGCCGGCTTGGGGGCATCGACGAGCGATTCGAGGGATTGCGGGGCCGCTTCCGCCCAGTCGGCGACACTGATTCCGAAGTCGCCTTCTGCCTGCTGCTCGAACGAATGGCGCCACTCTGGCAAGGCGGCGCCGAACCGCCGGTCGGCGACAGACTTCTCGCCGTCGCGGACTTCGCCGCCGAGATGCGCGCGCTCGGACCGGCCAACTTCCTGTACGGCGACGGTGACGTCGTCTTCGGCCACGGCCATCGGCGCATTCAGGCCGACGGCAGCATCACGCCGCCCGGCCTTTGGTGCCTGGGCCGGGATTGTGCTGTCGACGCCGATGCGCTGGCGCCTTCCGGTGTCACGATTGAATCCGGCGGCGAGGCGCAGAGAATAACCATGCTGGCGAGCGTGCCCCTGAGCGGGGAAGCGTGGCGGCCGCTGGCCGAAGGCGAGATCGTGGTCGTTGCTGACGGCGAGGTCGTACCCATGCCGCCGCGCTAGCCGCGCTCCAGCGCCCGCTCGAGCCGCCGGCTCAGCGCCCAGCCGAGGCCGAGGAACACCACCAGCATGACGAGGCCCAGGCCCGACGCCGCGTCGTTCAGGGTCTTCTCGGCGACGAAGCCGAAGGCATAGCCCGCCGACACCGTCGCCAGCGACCACAGGCCCGCCGCCACGAAGTTCAGTACCAGGAACAGCGGCCACGACAGCGACGACATCCCATAGGCGAGACCCGCGACGCCGCGGATGCCGTAGGGATAGCGGTGGATCAGGATCATCCAGACGTGATGCCGGTCGGCCAGCCGCGCCGCCGCCTCGACCGCGCGCTGCAGGCGCGGCATGCCGCCGAGCCAGCGCGTGCCGAAGCGCCGCCCGATCCAGAAGCGCACCACGTCGCCGATGAAGCTGCCGGCCCAGCACACTGCCACCAGCGGCACGAAGCTGAGCGCGCCGGCCTGCGCCGCGTAGCCGGCAAAGATCGCCAGCAGCAGCGTGTGCGCCGAGGCGTAGGCGAACATCAGGGTATAGGCCGCGTCGCCGTGGTGGCGGATGATGTCGAGGAAGGAGGTGAGGCTGGTCGGGAACATGCCCCTCTTCCCTACTGGATGCCTCCCCCAGTCTCAACCGTTGCACTGGCGGGGAAGTACCACCGTGTCCGGCCTTTGCGGTATAGGATGACGGCAATGAAACCCCATTCCGGCGATTCCCATTTCGGCGGGCCCTAGTGCAGGAGAAGGAGCTCCGCCTCGCTCTGGTGTGCTTCGGCGGCGTTTCGCTCGCCGTCTACATGCACGGCGTCACCAAGGAAATCCTGAAGCTCGTCCGCGCCTCCTCGGCGCTGCATGCCATCCGCGGCCCGGGACGCAGCACCGCCTCGTTCTTCGACGCCTACGATCGCGCCGACCCGGAGTACGATACCGAGGCGGTCTATTTCGATCTCCTGCGCGAGGTCGGGCGCACGCTCGACCTGCGCGTTGTCGTCGACGTCATCGCCGGCGCTTCGGCCGGTGGCATCAACGCCACCATGCTGGCGCGCGCCCTCAGCCATGACCTGACCATGGGCGCGCTGCGCGA
>Ga0155465_1167_pt5 | contig 11938 bp, 13 predicted proteins | sample RifCSPhighO2_12_FD_107123 | JGI IMG/M metagenome (GOLD analysis project Ga0155465, IMG submission 107123) | Alphaproteobacteria bacterium RIFCSPHIGHO2_12_FULL_66_14 | reverse complement strand
CGGCCGCCGATCGGACCGCGCAGGCGCCGCCGGAGACCCTTCGGTTCGACGAGGAACTGCGCCTCGAGCATGCGGACTTCGGCTACGACGCCATGGCGGACGGCGTGCTGCGCGGTATCGACCTCGCCTTGCCGGCCGGCTCGCTCACCGTCCTGTCGGGCGTGTCGGGCACCGGCAAGAGCACGCTCCTAGATCTTGTCGGCGGATTGATCGTGCCGACGGCGGGCCGAATTCTCGTCGACGGTGTCGAGCTGACGGCCGAACGTGCGCCGGCCTGGCGCCGGTCGGTCGGCTACATGGCCCAGGAGGCTTTTCTCTTTCACGATTCGATCCGGGCCAATCTCGCCTGGGCGGATCCGACGGCCTCGGACGAACGGATGCTGGACGTCCTCCGCCTCGCGGGCCTAGCCGAACTCCTGCGCGGGCTACCGCGGGGGCTGGACACCGTGGTCGGCGATCGTGGCGCCAACCTGTCGGGAGGCGAGCGTCAAAGGCTGGCGCTGGCGCGAACCCTGCTCCGCTCGCCCCGATTGATCCTTCTCGACGAGCCGGCGAGCGCCCTCGACGCGCGGAACGAAGACCTCATCCTCGATACCATCGCCGGCCTGCGTGGGAAGACCACGATCCTGCTGGTCACGCACCGGCCGTCGGCGATCGCCGGCGCCGATCGCTACCTCACGCTGGTCGACGGCAGGCTGGCGGCCGGCGATCCGTCGCCGGCGGGCTAGCGCATCGCCGCCACCGCCTTGGCGGCAAGACGGAACGGCCGCGTGGCGTAGTAGACGGGCCACAGGGCGGGCGGCAGCTTCATGGCCTCGTAGTCGCCCGTGGTCCGGGTGACGGCCAGCCTCGTCACCGCCTTCAGCTTGTCGAACCTGCTCTCGCAAAGATGGAAGTCCGAGAAATTCTGCTCCTTGGCCGACTCCAGCAGCCCTTGCCGCAACTGCCGCGTCAGGAGCGCGGCGAGAGCGCCGACGCGGGCGCTTTCGTCGATCGGTCCGCGAAGGGCGCTCGGCACGGGCATTTCGAGCAGCTCGTGCGCCATCGCGCCGGCGAGCAGGACGGCGTCGCCGCATCCCCGCGCCCTGGCGCGTCGGTGGATCTCGCACCAGTCGAGTTCGGGATGCCGGTCGAGCAGCATGGCGAAATCGCAGATCCAGCCCAGACATCTCCAGGCCTCCTTCGTGCCGTGCCCAGCCAGCAGCAGGGCGAGGTTCACACCCGACACCGTGGGAATCTCGCGGTCGCCGATCGACACGTGCGCAAGGTCGCGCCAGACCTCGGCGGGCGTCAGGGGAAACGGCATGTAGGCGCCGGTGAAATCCCAGTGCAGATCGATCGCGGCGTCGATGCCGGGATGGACGAAGGCGCACTGCCGCAAGTAGCCAAGGAACGCGCGCCGAAAGGCGCGATCGCCGGCGTCGCCGCGATAGCCGAGCGAGCCGAGCAGCCGCTCGGCGACGTCGACCTGATCCTCGGGCACGAGGATGTCGAGATCGGTGTAGTCCCGGCAGGACACATCGCCATAGAGCGCGGCGGCCAGGGCCGGCCCCTTGAACGCCGCGAACCGGATCCCTTTTTCCGCGAACGCCGCCGCCACGCGGCAAAGTTCTTCGGCAAGCGACAGCGCCCGCGCGCAATGGAACCGATGGTAGAATTCGAGCGACTCTCTCGTTGCCGCGGGCACCGCCTCGTGCGGCAGCCTGTGGAGGCTTGCCATGAGCTGCGGGCGAACACCGTGTCCGGCGGCAAGCCGGATCAGCTCCGAAAAGTCGATGCCGGCGCGCAACATTTGCTGCGCCCGCGCCAAATCGGGCCTCGGTCGCGCAATCAGACAAAGCAGGTCGAATTCAACACCGCCCGCTGGCCTGCCTGCTGGAAATTTGGCCGAAACCGACATCCCGATTCAAATATTGGGAAGATCGAGGAATACCGCCTCTTCCGACCAGAAACCCGCATCGTGCCGCGCCGGGCACGTCGTCACGGGAAGAAGACCGAATTCAGGCGCGCGTTTTTCTCTTGCCGGATTTCTTGCCGCCGTCGTTGCCACCGCGATTCCCAACTGCCAACGTCAGGTCGCGAAGCGTTCCCCACTGAACAAGTTTGGGTGCCGCGTAGGCCTTTTTTTCCGGCGACGGCTCGACTGCGAGATTTGCGTCATTGGTGGGGTGAGCATCCATTGCCTGGGCGCCTCTTTGCATTGGGATGGAAACCTTACCACAGACCGCCGGGAACAACAGTCCCGCGCCACCTGCGGCAGCGTCACAGGCCTAGGTCACAATATTGCACTAAAGATGCAATTTAGACTTGCCAGCGCCGACCGTCAACTCGACCTGCTACACCACCGCCTCGATGAGGCCGGCCTCCTGCAGGCTCGCCAGGAACTTGATCACGTCGGTCCGGCATTCGGCCGGCGCCACGTCGAAATCCCTCACGATATCGTTACAGATATCGGCCACCGACCGGGGCTCCTCGAGGCCGCTCCAGATCTGCGCCCCGACACCCTGCAGGCCGAAGTAAAGCGCACTGTCGAGATGAAGCAGCGCCACCTCGTCGTTGAGGTTGCAGGCAACCTGCTGCGAGGATCTCTTCACGACCGTCGAAAGCTCGAGCATCTGCGACGTTTCCCAGTTTTGGCCGCCGGAAGACGGCGACTATTTTTCTACAACCGTGGTCCACCGGGGGCAACCGACGCCGACAGGACGGGATCGTCCGCCTACGGCGTCCGCTCTGCCAGCCAATGATCGAGCGCGTGGACGGCCATGACGCGCTCGAGGTCGCCTTCGGCCGAAATGCCGGCCGGCAGGGCCCGGACATCGACATAGGCATCCAGTCGACTGCTTCCCGACAAGGCCGGCAGGCCATGGGTTCGAATCGGCTGGACCAGAGGCGATGCCGGCAAGGGCGATTTCCGGCGGGCCAGAACCCGATCCGGAAGCCGGCCCCGCATGGCCTGCCGCAGCAGCAATTTCTCGCGCGCCCACGGCACCGGCGGCACCGACAGCATGAACTCGAGCACACGCAGATCGAGAAATGGATGGCGCCAGACGAGCGGCGCCAGCATTTCCTCGTGGTCGAGGTCGGCGAACACCGCGGACCAGATCGGGTCGTTGAACGAGGCGACCGCCTGGGGGTGCCAAGGATGGCGGGGTTCCCTGGCAGCGCCAACGCCGCGGAGACGTTCTTCGAGATCGACGCGCCCGACGAGCGCCGGGTCGAGCCACGGCGGCACCGCGAGCGAACCGTCGACGGCACGGCGCCGGCCGGCGTAGCGGCGGAAGGTGGCCATCCAGCCGCTCATCCCCTTGGTTCGGACATAGAGCACGACCGCCTCTGCAAGGCGCCGCCAGTCCCGCCGTCCGATCAGCCACGAAAGATAGGCATCGCGCTCGAAGACGAGCGCGTTGTCGGGCCCTTCGCCCTGGAACCAAACCGTGGCCACACCCGCCTGCTCGCGGCCGACAACCTGGTCTGGATGAGCCGAGACGATGGAGGCCTGCGGCTCGGCCGTCCGAATCGACCGCGACCGCCACTGCGGATCGTAGGTAAGGTCGTCGATCGCCCGCAGCCGAAGTTCGATCCCCAGATGCCGCGCGGCGAGCGTACTGAAATGCGGCTCCTCGTCGGGCATCAGACGCTCGAAGTAGGTGCATTCGGCGGCGACGCGCGACGGGTCTCCGGTCGCCTGCACGGCGCAGGCCGCCAGTGCCGTCGAATCGAGACCGCCGCTCATCGAGATGCCGACCCGACCGGCCGGCAACCGGTCGGCTATCGCCCGCGACAGCAGATCGAGGAAGCGCTCGGCGTAGAGTCGCCGGTCGCGGTAGTGGAGCGGTTCGGCGATATCCAGTCGCCAGTACCGGCGCACGATCGCGCCGGCGTCGGAGACCGTGAGGACATGCGCCGGCGCCAGTCGCCGGATGTGCCGGTAGACCGTTCGCTCGAACTCGAGACCGTGACCGACGCCGAGGAAATCGGCGATCCAGGTGTCGTCGAGATCGCGGGCGACAGGGGCTTGCGCAGCGATCCAGTCGAGCGAATCGCTGGCGAACCAGGTCCGGCCCGCCTCGGCGTGGAAAAGCGCGCGCACGCCGAGCTGGTCGCGGACACAGACCAGGCGATTGCGCTCGCCGTCCCACAAGGCGAAGCAGAAGTCGCCCGCGAGCCGATCGACGAAGCCATCGCCCCAAACGGCGTAGGCGTGCAGGCAGAGCTGTGCATCGGAAGCCGCGGCGGTGCGGTCGCCCACGCGATCGCTGAGGAGCGACCGCAGTTCACCGCGCGCGTCGAGCCGGAGCCGGCCGACGATCCAGTATCGCCCGCCCAGGCTCTGGATGCCGGTCGCGCCTGCCTCGGCCGACGCGGGACCGGGCTTCGAGCAAATGAAAGCGACGCGGCGCGCGCTGCCCACGACCTCGACATGGTGGTCGGCAATGCCGGCCAGCCGGGGAGCGACGGGGCCGCCGTCGGTGGTGAGGACGACGGCGAACAATTTTCAGGCGGGATCTGACTTGGCAGCGACCGTGGTGCCGGGCAGTCCGACGGCCTTCCAGGCCACCAACCGCGTGAAACGGTCGTGCTCGAGTTCACCCACGAGAATCCTCCCTTCGCAGGTGAGCCAGGCGTGAGCGGAAAACTTCTCGTCCTCCCTCGCTACCCCGATGTGAAGCTCGGAGACATGACCATGCCGCGACAGCAGCCGCTGCAGCGCGAGCGCCGACTTCAGGCAAGTTGTGCCGGGCAACTGCCGCGACACCACGCCGACGGCCCAGACGATCTTGTCGACAGGTCGCGTGCCGGGGGTCACGCGTCCAGCCCAAGCGCGCACCCGCTCGACGGCGACGAACCGGAGGGCGACCCGCACCGCCGCCAGCGCCGAGAGCGCTTCAAGCAGCAGCCGCCTGTCGCCTGGCGGCAGCGCGACGAAGGCGGCGAGGCGTCTCACGAGGAGACTCTCCGGCGAATTTCGGCGGCGACCCGTTCCAGCAGCGGATAGCTTCTCTCGTAGCGCAACGCATAGACCGGCAGCACGTTGCCCAGGTGCTCGGCGAAGCGCAGCTGCCGCGTGAGCCGGTCGGGCGCATAGTAGCGTATTTCCATCGCCGACACGGTGATTGCACGCGCCAAGTCGATGCCGGTCAGCCGCGTCGACGATACCTCGACCGGCGGCGATGCCGGCTCGGGCTCGTCGAGCCAGAACAGGGCGGACAGCGGCCACGGCGCCTGCGGGCCAGTCACCGGCGCATGCGGCCGAACCATGATCTTGCCGCTCATGGTGTTCCAGTTGCCGTCGCTGATAGCGCCGGGAAGAAACCGCCTGGCCGTCTCGTCGAACAGCTTCAGCCGGCGTGGACCGGAATGCGCGAAGGCCCGGCCGTCGGCGAACGTCAGCCGGAGCATGTCGTCGGTGATCAGCGTCGCGCCCTGCCCGATCAGGAACGCCGCCAGGGTCGACTTTCCCGCGCCGCTGGGTCCAAGCAGCCCGACCGCATGGCCGCCGAGATCGACGACCGTGGCATGCAGCGGTTCCTCGCCGCCCAGCGTGAGCGACGTGCTGAGCACGAAATTCAACAGGTTCGCCTCGAACGAGCTGTCGTCGACGCCGGCCAGTCGGGCGCAGACGACGTGGCGTCCGTCCGACGACACGACCGTCTCGAAGATCTCGTCGACCCTCATATAGACGTCGCCATCGGGCAGGACGGCATGATGAAACCACTCATCGGGGTCGCGTGTCAGACCCGCCGTCTTCGCCTGGAAATACGCCGGCGGTCCAAACACGAGCCTGATCGCGGCATCGCCGTCGCGATCGGCCGCTTCGTCGATCGACGCCAGCCGGAACTCGCTTTCGACGACGACGCCATAGACGACATGGCGGTAGTGGCCCGCCACCGGCTGGTTCACGTCCTCAGGAGGCTCGGCAATAACGTCCAATTCCGCTTCTCATCGTCACGTTGCACCTCGCCCGAGGGTTCCAATGGGCAGGTGACCTCTCACCATCGGAATGACATCATCGGGATCGCGCAAGAACACACGATGTCGTCATGATGCGAATCGACTGCCGAAACATCTCCGGCGATCCCGGCAAGTCGGAGCAGGTCCGGCTCGCCCATGATTGCCTTGTCAAGAACGGCTACGCAATCCTCGACCATGTGTTCCCGGAAGACAAAATTCGGGCGCTGAACTGCGAATTCCACGAGCAATACGCCAAATACCGGCAGGATCGCGAACTCGACGATACGCTGTGGGTCGGTGAGCGGCGCTTCCTGGTGCCGATCGACCTGTCCGGCGGTTTCGGCGATCCCTCCCTGTACGCAAACCCGCTGGTCGTGGCGCTGGTCCGCGAGGCCCTCGAGCCGGACGCGATTGTCGAAGCCTACGGCGCGATCGTCTCTCTCTCCGGATCGACGGAGCAGGACATCCATCGCGACAGCCCCGTGCTCTTCAGCAACGACATTGCGCCGCTTCTGCCGGCCCATGCGCTGACTTTCGGCATCCCGTTGCTGGAGATGAACGAGCTGCACGGAACCACGGCGATTTTCCCGAAGAGTCACCGCTGGAAGGTCTTCGACCAACAGGCATCGCCCCAGTGTCCGGTCGTTCCCATCGGATCCTGCGTCATATGGGACTTCAGGCTCTTCCACCGCGGCACGCCCAACCGTTCGGACATGCCCCGCCCCCTGCTCTACGCCACCTATGCCCGGCGCTGGTATCAGGACCCCGTCAATTTCGTGAAGGCGACCCAGCGGCGCCTGACCTTCGGCCCGGCGTTCTTCGAGGGCCTGACGGACGATCGCCGCAAGCTGTTCTCCCACATCGATCCGTCACCCGCCGCCGAGTCCTGAGTCGTCCATGACCGACCGGACAGACGGCTATGTGACCGACGTCGGCTACACCCATGGCTATTATCCGGAACTCAATCCCCTGCGGATGAGGCTTGCCCTCCTGCATGCGGGGTTCAGGGTTCCCAATATCGCGACGGCCTGCGAGCTGGGCTTCGGCCAGGGCCTCAGCATCAACATCCACGCGGCAGCGTCGCCCGTGCACTGGTATGGCACGGATTTCAACGCGGCCCATGCCGGCTTCGCCCGGCAACTGGCGGCAGCTTCCGGCGCCGACATCGCGCTGTTCGACGATTCCTTCGAGGATTTCGCGCGCCGTCCCGACCTGCCCGCGTTCGACTTCATCGCTTTGCACGGTGTCTGGAGTTGGATATCGGACCGCAACCGCACGCTGATCGTCGACTTCGTCCGCCGCCGGCTGAAGGCCGGCGGCGTCCTCTACCTCGGCTACAACGCACTGCCTGGCTGGGCGGCCTTTTCGTCCGTCCGCCACCTCATGGTCGAGCATGCCAACCGGGCCGGCACCGAAGGTCGCGGGACGGCCGCGCGGATCGACGAGGCCATCCGGTTTGCCGAGAAGCTGCTGGCCACCGATCCGGAATACGCCAGGCGCAATCCGCAGGTTCTCGAGCGCTTCGAGGTGTTGCTGGAAGAAGACCGCCGCTACCTCGCGCACGAGTACTTCAATCGGGACTGGGCCCCCATGCATTTCGAGACCGTCGCGCGATGGCTGGAACCGGCGGCCGTGCGCTACGCCTGTTCGGCAACGTTCAACGATCACGTCGACTTCCTGAGCCTGACCGACCGGCAGCGGGGGCTGCTCGGCGAAGTCCACGACCCCGGACTCCGGGAATCGGTGCGCGACTTCATCATCAATCGGACCTTTCGCCACGACTATTGGGTGAAAGGAGCACGGATGCTGTCGGAGCCGGCGCGGGCGGAGGCCCTGCGCCGGGAACGCGTGATTTCGGTGGTGCCGCGGCTGGACCTTCCGTTCAAGGTGCGGGCCGCCCTGGCCTTGAACAAGACCGGCCCCGGCGAGGCGGTTTATGCCCCAATTCTCGAACGGTTGGCCGACCGCAGGGCAGTCTCCCTCGGCGAGCTCGAGCAGGCCGTGAAGCACAAGGGCATTTCCCTGACGCAGGTCCTGGACACGGTGATGCTGATCGCCAGCTGCGACCACATCGTGGCGGCACAGGACGACGCCGTGATGGCGGCCGCCCGGCCGCGTACCGACAAGCTCAACGCACACCTGATCGAAAGGGCACGCTTCGGCGGCGACATCACCGACATCGCAAGCCCCATCACCGGCGGCGGCATCCACATCGAGCGCCTCGAGCAGCTCTTTCTAGCGGCGTTCCAGCAAGGCGGCACGCGGCCGGATGACTGGGTACGAGAGGCGTCAAAGGTCATTGCCGCCGAGGGAACCCTTGAAGGACCCGCTGTCGATCTGGCCAAGCGAGCCCAGACCTTCGCCGAACAGACGTTGCCAACCCTGCGGACGCTGCGGATTGCCTGATACGGCGTCGGCTAGTAGCGCGTCCGCTTGCGGTACTTTTGTTTGCCGCCGTCCCTGCCGCCACGGTTGCCGACCGCTTCGGTGAGTTCGCGCAGGGTTCCCCAACGCACCAGTATCGGCGCCTGATAGGGCTTTTTGGCCTCGGGTGATGGATGTGGAGTGGGCGTTTGTTCGATGGGTTTCCGATCCATCCGGCGTAGCCTCCCTGCCTTATTGTTGGTTGAACTAAGTCACCGATAGGTCTCTTTCGGCAACTCACTTGCGATTACGGTGCATCAAAATTGCACACCTTGTGAAATTCGGAAGACTCGATGGCTATTTTGAGGCGATTTCGATGGTCCAGGCGTCGGAAACGCCGAGAAGCGACCCTGGGCGTCGCCGTGACAGAGCCGACCCCGCGGAATCGACGACGCCGATGACATGGTCCGCTTTTGGCAAGGAGACCCTCAACGCGGATCGCGCCCTGGCGGCCGCGGAATCGTCATTGCCGTCGTGTAGACGGCACGTCAGAAGTCGTCGCCGCGGCGATCCAGCCGCGAGGGGGAAGCGCCATGAATTCCATGCCTGCACCGGGTTCCCGGCCGAACCGGCCGCGGTCTCGCCCGGCGTTCGAGCGGATCGCGCTGCTCCTGCAGGGTGGCGGCGCGCTGGGGTCCTACCAGGGCGGCGTCTACCAGGCGCTGGCCGAAGCCGATCTTCATCCCGACTGGGTGGCCGGCATCTCGATCGGTGCCATCAACGCGGCGCTGATCGCCGGCAATCCGCCGGAGCGGCGGGTCGAGCGGTTGCGCGCCTTCTGGGAGACCGTGACGCAGCCGCCTCTCGGGGTGCCGCATCTCGCCGGAGTCGAATTCCCGAACGACATGACGCGCATGCTGGTCAACCAATGGCGCGCCATGGGCACCCTGCTGTGGGGGGCCCCAAGCTTCTTCAAGCCGCGTGTGCCACCGCCGCTCTTCGGCCAGGCGGCGAGCCCCGCGACGCTCGGCTACTACGACATCATGCCGCTCAAGGATCTGTTGGAGGGCCTGGTCGATTTCGACCGGATCAATGCGGGTGAAATGCGCTTCAGCGTCGGCGCCACCAACGTCAAGACGGGCAACTTCGCCTATTTCGACAGCACGACCCACAGGATCGGCGCGGCCCACGTCATGGCCAGCGGCTCGCTGCCGCCGGGCTTCCCCGCCACCGAGGTCGACGGCGAGTTCTACTGGGACGGCGGCGTCGTCTCCAACACGCCGCTGCAGTGGGTGCTCGACGCCCGGCCACGCCAGGACACGCTCGCCTTCCAGATCGACCTGTGGAGCGCGCGCGGCGAGCTGCCGCGCGACATGATCGAGGCCGACGTGCGCCTGAAGGACATCCGCTACTCGAGCCGCACCCGCGCCGGTACCGACCAGTTCCGCAAGGCACAGGCACTGCGCCGGGCGGTCGGCAAGCTGCTCGCCCGGATACCCGAGGAGCTTCGCCAGACGCCCGAGGCGGCAATGCTCGGGAGCGAGGCGTGCGACAAGGTCTTCAACATCATCCAGATGATCTATCACGCGCGAAAGTACGAAGGGTCCTCGAAGGACTACGAGTTCTCCCGCCGGACGATGGAAGAGCACTGGAAGTCCGGCTACGACGACATGATCCGCACGCTGCACCATCCCGAGGTGCTGCAGCGTCCCGAAAGCGCCGATGGCGTGTTCACCTTCGATCTCGCCCGCCAGGGCCGTGAGGAAATCAAACGATGAAAATAGCCGACGTCCGCAAGAACGCCTTCGCCATGCCGCTGAACAATCCGGCCTATCCGCGCGGACCCTACAAATTCTACAATCGCGAATTCGTCATCATCACGTACCGCACCGATCCGGAACTGCTGCGCGCCGTCGTGCCGGAGCCGCTCGAGCCGGTGGGCGACACGGTGAACTACGAGTTCATCCGCATGCCCGATTCGACCGGCTTCGGTGACTATACCGAGACCGGCCAGGTGATCCCGGTCCGCTTCAAGGGCAAGGACGGCACCGTGCAGGAGGGCGGCTACGTCCACGCCATGTACCTCGACGACAATTCGCCGATCGCCGGCGGCCGCGAGATCTGGGGTTTCCCCAAGAAGCTCGCCACGCCCAGGATCAGCCACGAGAGCGAGACGCTGGTCTGCACGCTGCACTACGGCTCGGTGCTCTGCGTCAACGCCACCATGGGCTACAAGCACCGCGAGATCGACCAGGCGCCGCTGCTCAAGAGCCTGGCCAGGCCCGCCTTCATGATCAAGATCATCCCGCATGTCGACTGCACGCCGCGCATCTGCGAACTGGTGCGCTACTACTGCGAGGACGTGACGCTGAAGGGCGCCTGGTCCGGCCCGGCCGCGCTACAACTCTTCGACCATGCCCAGTGCGACGTCGCCCGCCTGCCGGTGCGCGAAGTCGTGTCGGCCAGCCACTTCGTCACCGACCTGACGCTGGGGCTTGGTGAAGTGGTGTTCGACTATCTCGCAAAGTAGCTGTCGTAGAAAAGGAATCCGTCATGTCCCGCTTCCAAGGAAGAGTTGCCATCGTCACCGGCGCCGCGAGCGGCATCGGCAAGGAAATCGCGCTCCGCCTCGCCGCCGAAGGCGGCATCCCGGTGATCGCCGACCTCAACCTCGACGCCGCCGGCAAGACCGCGGCCGAGATCAAGGCCAAGGGGGGCGATGCCTTCGCCGTCGCCATGAACGTGACCGACGAGGCCGAGGTCGAGAAGGGCGTCGCCGACACCATCGCCAAGTACGGCAAGATCGACATCCTGGTCAGCAACGCCGGCATCCAGATCGTGAAGCCGCTGGTCGACTTCCCCTTCGCCGACTGGAAGAAGCTGCTGGCGATCCACCTCGACGGCGCCTTCCTCACCACCAAGGCCTGCCTGAAACACATGTACAAGGCCAAGTACGGCCGCGTCGTCTACATGGGCTCGGTCCATTCCAAGGAAGCCTCCAAGCTCAAGGCGCCCTACGTCACCGCCAAGCACGGCCTGATCGGCCTCTCCAAGGTGCTGGCCAAGGAAGGCGCCGAGTTCAACGTCTCGTCCAACGTGGTCTGCCCGGGCTTCGTGCGCACGCCGCTCGTGGACAAGCAGATCCCCGAGCAGGCCGCGGAGCTCAAAATCTCCGAGGCCGACGTGATCAAGAACGTCATGCTGAAGGACACGGTCGACGGCCAGTTCACCACGACCGACGACGTGGCCGATGCGGTCCTCTTCTACGCCGCCGCCCGGAACACGGTGCACAGCGGCCAGTCGGCCGTCGTCAGCCACGGCTGGTTCATGCAGTAGGGCGTTGGAGACGCGGGCAAACTCCCTGCCCGCGTCCCACACCTCTTTTCACGGTCCCGAGGGCCGTTTGTTGCCGTGTTTACACGGCTTTCGCGCATTATTTGTGGACGCCTGAATGTAACGCGTTCTGTCCAGAAACCTGTCCAGAATCCCGTCGCAAACCGGTCGCCCGGGGCCGACGTTCGCCGTCGGCGCTGTTTGCTGTTTGGGTCTCGGTCGTTTGTCGAAGCATGGTCAGGACCATGCCAGGCGCAGCGCTCTCTGAAGAGCTTTTGGGGCACGCCGG
>Ga0155465_1241_pt1 | contig 12122 bp, 12 predicted proteins | sample RifCSPhighO2_12_FD_107123 | JGI IMG/M metagenome (GOLD analysis project Ga0155465, IMG submission 107123) | Alphaproteobacteria bacterium RIFCSPHIGHO2_12_FULL_66_14 | reverse complement strand
GTCGTCGCCCGATCCTGCCGACCCCCAGGCGCCCGCTGCCGCCGTATCCTATAAGCCGGTACTGGCCGGCACCGCGGCGCACGTGCCCGTGGAGCTGAAATCGTGGCGCGAACTCAATGATAGCGTGGCACCTGGCGCCGGCCGGTCCCCGTGAGCGCGCCGTCGAAGATTGCAGTCGCAGCCCTGCTCAGCCTGCTCGCCGCCGGATGCGCAAAGTTCACCGGGGATGGTGGCATGGCGCCGGTTACGGAGGGCATCCGCCGGGAGATCGGCAAGGATGCCGCGAAGCTCTCCTCTGCCGAAGACATGCGCCGTGCCCGTGAACGGGTACAGGGATTGTTGTCGGAGCCGCTGACCGAGGATACGGCAGTTCAGATCGCCTTGCTCAACAATCGCGGATTGCAGGCCGCGTACAACGACCTCGGGATCTCCGAAGCGGAATACGTTCAAACGAGCTTGCCGCCAAATCCTGCGATCATCGTGGGACGTACCTTCGGCACGGCCGGGTTCGCCGAAATCGGATTCCAGCTCATCGGCAACCTTCTGGCGGTCGCCACCCTTCCGAGACAGACCGAAATCGCCAAGCGCGAGTTCGAGGAAGCACGCTATCGGGCGGTCGCGACGACGCTGAGCCTGACGGTGGATGTGCGTCGTGCCTATATCCGTGCGCTGGCCGCGCAGCAGCGCCTTGCGCTGCTGGAGCAGGCCCGACAGGCTGCCGACGCGTCGGCTCGGTTGATGAAACAGCTCGGCGAAACCGGCGCCGCGAACAAGCTCGACCAGGCACGTGTCTCGGCCTTCTACGCCGATTTGAGTGCCCAGGTCGCCCAGGCCCGGCTGAGCGTCGCCGGGACGCGGGAAGCGCTGAACCGGATATTGGGTCTATGGGGCTCCGACCTGAGTTACAAGCTGCCACCGCGGCTTCCGGCGTTGCCTGCCGCAGCGGATACGCTGGCTGACGTCGAGGTCGAGGCCATGCGCCGGCGCGTCGATCTCATCATCCTGCGCTACGAGATCGTCACCCTGGCCAAGTCGGTGGGGTTCGTCGATGCGACCCGCTACATGTCCTTCCTCGAGCTGGGCCTGGGCTACAGGAACGAGGTCGAGACCAACGACGCCGGTGAGCAGACCTCGAAGAATCGCTACGGCCTCGAGCTGGGCATAGAGATACCGATCTTCGATACAGGCGAGGCGAGGGTTGCCACCGCCCGCGAGACGTACATGCGGGCGGTCAATCGGCTGACCGAGCGGTCGGTAAACGCGCGCTCCGAAGCACGCGTGGCCTACACGACCTATCGGGCGACCTACGATATCGCACGATTCTATCAGACTCGTATCTTGCCGCTGCGCCGACAGATCTCGGCGGAAGTGCTGCTGCGCTACAACGGCATGCTGGTCGACGTCTTTGAACTCCTGATCGAGGAGCGCGAGCGCATCTCGGCCAATGTCGCGTCCTCGGATGCGCTGCGCGACTACCATCTGGCGGTCGCCGATCTCCAGGCGGCCCTCATCGTCGGTGGCACTGTCCCGCCATCAGGGGTCATCAACACGACACCCCCACCCGAAACCATCCCTCTTGGCTTCTAGGAAAGGAGAACGACGTGTCTCTCTCCAGACGTGATCTCGTCGGGGCCTCGGGCCTCGCTCTTCTCGGCGCCACCGCCGTCAGCGGTCGCGTCCAGGCACAATCGATCCCCGAGGCGCCGACCACCACGACCAACACCCTGCAGCCGCCGCTCTACCCGACGAGCGGACCGGACTATCAGCCGGTGGTGACGCTCAATGGCTGGACTCTGCCGTGGCGGCAGAACGGCGACTGGAAGGAGTTCCATCTCGTGGCCGAGCCGGTCGAGCGTGAAATGGCGCCCGGCATGATCGCCCGCCTGTGGGGCTACAATGGCCAGAGCCCCGGCCCAACCATCGAGGCGGTCGAGGGCGACAAGGTGCGGATCTTCGTCACCAATCGGCTGCCCGAGCACACCACCATTCATTGGCACGGGCAGCTCCTGCCCTGCGGCATGGATGGCGTGGGCGGCCTGACGCAACCACACATCAAGCCCGGCCAGACCTTCGTCTACGAGTTCCAGCTCATGAAGAGCGGCACCTTCATGTACCACCCGCATGCCGACGAAATGGTGCAGATGGCGATGGGCATGATGGGCTTCTTCGTCGTCCATCCGCGCGACCCGAAACTGCACCGAGTCGACCGCGATTTCGTCTTCCTGCTCAATGCTTACGACATCGACCCGGGCAACTACGTTCCCAAGGTCGCCGAGATGCTCAACTTCAACATGTGGTCCTGGAACAGCCGCGTGTTTCCCGGGATCGATCACCTGGTGGTCGCCAAGGGTGATCGCGTGCGCGTTCGGGTCGGCAATCTCACCATGACCAACCACCCGATCCACATGCACGGCTACGATTTCGAGGTGACCTGCACCGATGGCGGCTGGGTGCGGCCGGAGGCGCGCTGGCCCGAGGTCACGGTCGACATTCCGGTCGGCGGCATGCGCGCCTATGAGTTCGATGCGATCTACCCCGGAGACTGGGCGATCCATTGCCACAAGTCACACCACACCATGAACGCGATGGGCCACGACATCCGTACCTTCATCGGCGTCAACAAAAAGCAGTTCTCCAGGCAGATGAAGCGGCTGGTGCCCGACTACATGGCGATGGGCAGCGCCGGCATGGCCGACATGGGCGAGATGGAGATGCCGCTACCCGACAACACCCTGCCGATGATGACTGGCTTCGCCCAGTTCGGCGCCGTCGAGATGGGCGGCATGTTCTCGGTCGTGAAGGTACGCGAGGGCCTGGCGTCCGGCGACTACAAGGATCCCGGCTGGTACCAGCACCCGCCCGGCACCGTCGCCTGGGAATGGAAGGGCCCCAAGCCGGCGACCACGCGCGCCGCCGCGCCGACGCCGGCCGCCAAGCCCGGCCAGACACTGCAGGTCGTCAAGCCAAGTTCGCATAGTGGCCACAAGTGACATTCAACAGGAGACTTCAATGATGCTGCAACGCGTACTCGTATCCGTCCTCGCCGCCTGCCTGCTCTCGGCTGGTGCCTTTGCTGCTCCCGGTCATGCACCGGGCCAAGGGCATGGCCATCCGGAAGAAAAAGCCTACGGCAAACCCGGGGATCCCAAGAAGCCCGCTCGTATCATCCAGATCGTGATGCGCGAGTCCGACGGCAAAATGCTTTTCCTTCCGGACAAGATCAAGATTCGCAAGGGCGAGCAGATCCGCTTCCAGTTGCGCAACAATGGCCAACAGGATCACGAGATCGTCCTGGCCACGCTCGCGGAGAACATGGCGCACATGAAGGAAATGGCGAAGAACCCCGACATGGAGCATGACGATCCCAATGCCAAGCGGCTCAAGCCCAAGGCAACCGGCGAGATCGTCTGGCAGTTCACCAAGGCCGGCACGTTCGACTTTTCCTGTCTCATTCCCGGCCATCGCGAGTCCGGAATGTTCGGAACGATCGTCGTCGAGTAATCCTCAATCACAGGTCACAAAGGAGATTTGCATGTTCAGGACTCTGATTTCCGTTGCACTTGCGGCGATCTTCGCCGCCGGCACCGCGTTGGCCGCCGGCGACCAGGTCAAGGGTGAGGTCATCAAGATCGACAAGGCCGCCGGCAAGGTCACGCTCAAGCATGGACCGATCAAGAACCTCGACATGGATTCCATGACCATGGTCTTCCGGGTCAAGGACCCGACGATGCTCGACAAGGTAAAGGCCGGCGACAAGGTCACGTTCGAAGCGGATCGCGTCAATGGTGCCATCACCGTAACGAAGATCGGCAAGGGTCACTGACGACCTGTCGTTCACGACGAAGGTGTCCACGGTGAAACGCGCCCTGACATCGATCACATCCATCGGCCTGGCATATATCGGTTGGGCGATTGGGGGAATGGCGCATGCCAAGGATCGGGAGCTTCTCGCGGTTCTCGATCGCCTGGCATGTTTTGCGGAGCGTATCGCGGCGACCAACCTCTCCGACGTTGGTCACCTACAAGGTGACCTGCAAGAGATCGGGACGGGTGCCGCGCATCACCTGCCTGGAGTTGGATTGCCGGCAGCAGGCGCCTTCCCGTGAGGAAGATGAACGGTAGAACTCGAAGAAGATGGTTGGCTCCTGCCTTGCTTGCAGGCTTTGCCACCCTCTTGGCGGCAGCGGCATTTCTTGCCTTCAGGCCGGCGAGGGTCGATCCGTTGAATGAGGCCCGGGTCGACCTTGGCAAGCGACTCTACGCGGAGGCCTGCGCGAGCTGCCACGGCGCATCTCTGGAAGGACAGCCCAACTGGCAGAGGCGGCTGCCGAACGGCCGGATGCCGGCCCCGCCCCATGATGCCTCGGGGCATACGTGGCACCATTCCGACGAAGTTCTCTTCCGCATCACCAAGGATGGTCCGGCGGCATATCCTGCAGGATACCAGACCGACATGCTGGCCTTTGGAGGTCGTTTGACCGAGGAAGAGATTGCGGCGACCCTGGCCTTCATCAAGAGTACATGGCCACCCGAAATCAAGGCGAAGCAGGAGCGCATCGACCTCGGCTCGCAGCGCCGCAAACCCTAGGCGCGTGTCACATGATCCCCATCGGGCCCATCAGCAACTCGTCGGCGACCTTCTTCTGGTCGTCGCTGAGCGACGCGTAGAGCGGATCGACGGCACCCTTCAGGGCGCGAACCGTTTCGAGCCTGGAGACCAGCGTCTTCTCGTAGTGGCCGAGGCGGTCGGGCGCGCTCGAAGCCTGCGTGCCGCCGTGCTTCATCGGCGGCATCGCGGCCTGTGCGTTCTTGGCCGTGCCGCGGACGACGTCCGCGAACTTGCTCCACTGCGGCTCCTGGGCCGGCGTGATCTTCAGTTCCGTCTTCAGGAAGGCGAGCCGGCCCTCGACATGCTTCAGCGGCATGTGGCTCATCATGCCGCCGCCCTTCATATCCATGCCATCCCCCTTCATTGCGGGTGCGGCCTGCGCCTTGTCCGGGTGATGGGGGCCACCGCCGGGGCGCGACTGGGCATGGGAAGCAAGCGGTACGGTCGCAAGGACGGCAACGGCCGCCAGAGTCGACATGATGCGCATTGGAATCCTCCCTCGAAGCGGCGTGAAGAACTAGTGGGCCATGAACACCGGCACGGTCATGCTGCCGAGCAGCGTGCGGCTGGCGCCGCCCAGCACCATCTCGCGCATCCGCGAGTGGCCGTAGAGGCCCATCACGATCAGGTCGACGGCGTGATCGGCGGCACGCGACAGGATCGTGGCGCCGACGTCGGTGTCGGCCGCGACATCGCGCTGGACCGTGACCTTGACGCCGTGGCGGGCAAGCCAGGTTGCGGCGTCGGCGCCCGGCTCGGCGCCGTGACCGGCAGGAGACGATTTGGCGTCGATCGCCAGCACGATCACCTTCGCCGCCGCCTTCAGGAGGGGAAGGGCATCGGTGGCGGCGCGTGCGCTTTCCCGGCTGGCGTTCCAGCACAGCAGCACGGTCTTGCCGGGGGCGGCCGTCACGCCGATATGCGGCACCACGAGGACGGGTCGGCCGCTCGCAATCGCCACGGCTTCGGGCAGGTCCGTGGGCGTGGGCAGGGTGCTTTCCGGATCGGTCTGCCCTAGCACCAGCAGATCGGCGTAGCGGGCTTGAACGGGCAGGTCATTTTCGACGAAGCCGTCGACGACCCGCCATTCCGTCGACAGGTGCCGACCCTTGGTGGCCTTCTCGAAGGCGGCCAAGGCGACGGACAGATCGGCCTTCACGCTGGCCTCGTAGGATTTGAAGAAATCGTCCATCGGAAAGCCGCCATCGAAGAAGACAGGCGTCTGGAAGGGTGGGCGGGCGTGGAAGCCCACGAGATGCGCGCCCTGCTGTTGCGCCAGCTCGGCGGCCACGCCCAGCCGATGCGCCACATTCTTGCTCGCATCGCAATGAACCAGAATGGTCTTGTACGCCATTGCATCCTCCTGATGGTCGTTATCGAAAACCTGTCACGCCGGCAGCCGGGTGAACTTGATGCAGGTCAAGAAGACCCCGACATTCGCTCCAGCCGCGCGTCGTCGAGCACGCGTACCGCGCTGGCGCCGATCAGCTCGATCACCTTACCCGACTTCAGCCGGCCCAGAACCCGGCTCACGGTTTCGATCGTGAGCCCTGTGTAGTCGGCAATCTCGCTGCGCGTCATGGGCAGTGCCAGCGGCTGGGTGCGCAGATGCCGCGCGCCCGAGCGGTCGCGCAGGTCGAGCAGAAAGCTGGCGATGCGCTCGGTCGCCGTCTTGCGCCCGAGCAGGACCTCGTGACGCGCCGCCTGCGCGAGATCGCTGGAGGCGATCTTGAGCAGACGCAGCGCCACCTCGGGGTTGTCCTTCAGGAAGCCGTCGAAGGCCGCCCGCTCGAACCGGCAGACCTTCGCCTCGGTCAGGGTCTCGGCATCGCAGCGATGGGCCTCGCCCACCTCGAGGCCGAGGAAATCGCCGGGCAGGAGAAAGCCCAGGATCTGGCGGCGGCCGTCGGCCAGGCTGCGCGAGAGCGCGACCGTGCCTTCCGTCAGGTTGTAGACATGGCTCGCTGGCTCGCCTGCCGCGAACAGGCGGTCGCGCTTGCCGAGCTGCAGCCGGGTCGCCAGCGCGAACAGCTTGTCCTGCTGCGCCGGATCGAGCGCCTGGCAGATGTTGAATTCCCGCGCGCCGCAAAGCCGGCATGGCGCCGTGAGGTCGCCGCGTCGGGCGCAGAAATCGTGCAGGGAGGCCGTCATCGTCATGCCGCTCCGCCACCCCGCCTTTGGCGGGAACTGTCGAACGTGCTCAGGCCGCGCCGGCAACCGCGGCGCGGACATCGATCACCTTGAAGGGCCGCGTCACGCCGTCGTGCTCGGTCACCGAGACATACTCGCCCTGGCGGAAGATGTGCTTGTCGAAGCGGAAGATCGGCTCGTCGTCGTCCTCGCCCGCGGCATAGGAGAACGCCCACTTGCCGTCGCGGCGATGGATCAGCCGGCCGTGCTCGTCGTCGGCGCCGGCCCAGAAGCGGCGGACCATGCAGGCATCCTTCACCTTCGGCCAGTTGGTCGCGACCAGGTGGCCGCCGGTGTCCAGCGGCGCCACGAATTCATAGCCGTGCCGGGCGCTGCCCTCCGGATGGTCCGGGGTACGCGCGAGTTCCAGTCGGATTCTCTTGAGAGACATCGATGACCTCCAGACTGGCGACGGTGACGGGCGCCGATCCGCGGTGCCTTGAGCAGGATCAAACGTCCAGGGTCGCAGGAGGCTGCCTCCTGCATGGTAATTGCGAATCATTCTCAGTCAGTTCGCCGGCGAGACCCTGGATCTGGTCGTGTCGATCCAGTTGTTCCTCAGGCGGCGAGGGCTGCGCCGGTGGCTCGATGCGCGCCACTCGGCAGCAGGCGCCACCCCTTCACCAGCCCATAGATCGCCGGAATCACCAGCAAAGTGAGCAGGGTCGAACTCACCATGCCGCCGATCATGGGCACGGCGATTCGCTGCATCACCTCCGAGCCCGTGCCGGTGCTCCACAGGATCGGCAGCAGACCGGCCATGATGGCCGTCACCGTCATCATCTTGGGCCGCACGCGCTCGACGGCGCCCTCGATGATCGCCGCCCGGAGATCGGCCCGCTCCATCGGCCGGCCCTCGGCCGCGCAGCGCGCCTGCCGTTCCTTCAGGGCCTGGTCGAGATAGATCAGCATCACCACGCCGGTCTCGGCGGCGACACCGGCCAGCGCGATGAAGCCGACCGCGACGGCAACGCTCATGTTGAAGCCCATCCACCAGACGAACCACAGACCGCCGACCAGTGAAAAGGGTAGCGACAGCATCACGATCAGCGTCTCCGTCATCCGCCGGAAATTGAGGTAGAGCAGGACGAAGATCAGGAGCAGCGTGGCCGGCACGACGATCCGCATCCGTGCCTCGGCGCGCTGCAGGAACTCGAACTGGCCGCTCCACACGGCATAGGAGCCGGGCGGAAAAGTCACCTTCTCCTGGACGGCGCGCCGCGCGTCGGCGACATAGCCGCCGAGGTCGCGGTCGCGGAAGTCGACGAAGACATAGACCGCAAGCTGGGCGTTCTCGGTGCGGACGGTGGTCGGCCCCCGATTGACTTTCACCTCGGCGAGCTGGCCGAGCGGAATCATGCCGCCCCGCACAGTCGAGACCAGCACGTCCGAGGCGATGGCCCGCGGATCCGAGCGGAAATCGCGCGGGTAGCGCACGTTGACGGTGTAGCGCTCGCGGCCTTCGACGGTGGTGGAGACCGCCTCGCCGCCGAGCGCGCTGGACACCGCAAGCTGGACGTCCTCCATCATCACGCCGTACTGGGCGAGGCGCCCGCGGTCGGGCACGATGTCGAGAAAGGAGCCGCCGGTGACCCGCTCGGCGAAGACGCTGGTGGTGCCGGGCACGTCGCGCACCGCCGCTTCGACCTGGCGGGCGAGGCCTTCCAGCTCGCCGAGATCGCGCCCCAGCAGCTTGACGCCGACCGGCGTGCGGATGCCGGTGGCCAGCATGTCGGTCCGGGCCTTGATCGGCATGGTCCAGGCGTTGCTGACGCCGGGAAACTGCAGCGCCCGATCGAATTCGGCGATCAGCCTGTCGGTGGTCATGCCCGGCCGCCATTCCGATCTGGGCTTGAGGTTGATCACCGTCTCGAACATCTCGAGCGGCGCCGGGTCGGTCGCCGTGCCGGCCCGGCCGCCCTTGCCGTAGACCGACGCCACCTCGGGGAACGTCTTGATGATCTTGTCCTGGGTTTGCAGCAGCTCGGCCGTCTTGGTGACCGACAGGCCGGGCAACGTCGTCGGCATGTAGAGCAGCGTGCCCTCGTCGAGGGCCGGCATGAACTCGCTGCCGAGCCGCGTCGCCGGCCATACACTGGCGCCCAGGATCGCGATCGCGGTCACGATGGTGAACACACGCGCCCGCAGAACGAGCCCGATCACCGGGCGATAAAGCCACATCAACAGCCGGTTCACCGGATTGCGGCGCTCCGGCAGGATGCGCCCGCGCACGAACAGGAGCATCAACGCCGGCACCAGGGTCACCGACAGCAATGCCGCCGCCGCCATGGCGAGGCTCTTGGTCCATGCCAGCGGCTTGAACATCCGCCCTTCCTGCGCCTCCAGCGCGAAGATCGGCAGGAACGACACGGTGATGACCAGCAGGCTGAAGAACAATGCCGGGCCGACCTCGACGGCGGCGTCGATGATCGCATCGCGGCGCGACTGCCCTGGCTTCAGTCGCTCCAGATGCTTGTGGGCGTTCTCGATCATGACGATCGCCGCGTCGATCATGGCGCCGATGGCGATGGCGATGCCGCCGAGGCTCATGATGTTCGAACCTATGCCCAACACGTGCATGGCGAAGAAGGCCATCAGAATGCCGACGGGAAGGGTCACGATCGCCACCAGGGCCGAGCGCACATGCAGCAGGAAGACGAAGCACACGATGGCCACCACGATGCTCTCTTCGACCAGCGTGTAGACCAGGGTCTCGATGGCGCGATGGATCAGGTCGGAGCGGTCATAGACCGTCTCGATGCGCACGCCCTCGGGCAGGCCGCCGGCGAGTTCCTCGATCTTGAGCTTGACGCTGGCGATCACCTCGAGCGCGTTCCGTCCGAAGCGCTGCAGCACGATGCCGCTCACCACTTCGCCCTCGCCGTCGAGCTCGGTGACGCCGCGCCGTTCGTCCGGGCCCAGTTCGATGCGCGCCATGTCGCGCAGCAGGACGGGCACCTGGCCATCGGCACGCACCACGATCTGCTCGAGGTCCGCCACGCTCTTCACGTAGCCGCGGCCACGCACCATGAATTCCGTCTCGGCCATCTCGACGACGCGGCCGCCGACCTCGCGGTTGCTGGCGCGGATCGCCGCGATCACGCGGGCGAGCGGCACGCCGTAGCTGCGCAGTTTCGCCGGGTCGACGACGACGTTGTATTGCCGCACGAAGCCGCCGACGCTCGCGACCTCGGCGACGCCGTCGGCCTTGGCCAACCCGAACCGGACGTACCAATCCTGCAGCGAGCGCAACTCGGCCAGGGTGCGGTTCGCGCCCACCACGACGTACTGGTAGACCCAGCCGACGCCGGTGGCGTCCGGGCCGAGCGTCGGCTTGACGTCGGCCGGCAGCTTTTGGGCGCCCGAGTTCAGGTATTCCAGCACGCGGCTGCGCGCCCAGTAGATGTCGGTTCCGTCCTCGAAGATCACGTAGACGAACGACACACCGAAGAACGAGAAGCCGCGCACGGCGCTGCTGCGCGGCACGGCGAGCATCGCGGTCGTCAGCGGATAGGTGACCTGGTCCTCGACGACCTGCGGGGCCTGACCCGGCATCTCGGTATAGACGATCACCTGGGTGTCGGAGAGGTCGGGGATCGCGTCGAGCGAGACCCGGCCGACGGCATAAAGTCCGCCGCCCGTGAGCGCGAGCGTACCGACGAGGATCAGCAGCAGGTTGCGCGCCGACCATCGGATCAGGCCGGCAATCACCGCGATTCTCCCATGAACGCCGCAAGCGCCGCCTTGATGTTGCTCTCGGCATCGATCAGGAAAGTGGCCGAGGTGACGACGCGCTCGCCCGGCTTCAGGCCCTCGAGGATCTGTACATATCCCGGGACGCGAGCGCCGAGCTTGACCGGCCGCGGCTCGTAGCGGCCCTCGTCGCGTTCGACCAGCACGACCTGTCGCTTGCCGCTGTCGATGATCGCGGAGTCGGGCGCGGCGACCCAGCGGCCGGCGATGGGCGATTCGATCTCGACGGTCGCCGCCATGTCGGCCCGCAGGGCGCCATCGGGATTGGCCACCTCGATGCGCAGCCGGGCGGTGCGGCTTTCCTTGCCGAGGGCGGGATAGATGAAGGTCACGCGGCCGGGAAACGACCGCCCGGGCCAGGTGTTGACGACGACGCTGGCCATGTCGCCCACCTTCACGAAGGCGAGGTCCTGCTCGTAGACCTCGGCCAGAACCCACATGGTGGACGTATCGACGATCCGGAACAGGGTTTCGCCGGGCTGGAACCGCATGCCCTCGACGGCCGTCTTTTCGACCACCGTGCCGGCCGCCGGCGCGGGAATGGCGATGATGCGCGCGGCGCGTTCGCCGCGGCGCAGCTTCTCCAGTTCGCGCTCCGGATAGTCCATGTTGCGCAAGCGGGTGTCGCCGATGCCCTGCGGACCCTGCAGGCGGTTCGCCAGCAGGAATTCCTGCTGCAGCACGTTGAGTTCGGGGCTGTAGATGTCGAACAGCGGCTGGCCGGCCGTCACGGCATCGCCGGTGGCGTTGACGTGGAGCTTTTCGATCCAGCCGCCGAACTTGGGCGCGATCACGGTCTGGCGGCGCTCGTCGAACTGCACGGAAGCGAAGGCGCGCACGGTGCGCGACAGCGCCCGCTCCTCGACGGCCTCGCTGCGCACGCCGAGCCGCTGCACGCGGTCGAGGCTCACCTTGACGACGTTGCCGCCCGCTTCGTCGCCGTCCTCGCAGACCGGGATGTAATCCATGTCCATCGAGTCCTTCTTCGGCACCGGCGAGGTGTCGGGCAGGCCCATCGGGTTGCGGTAGTATTTGACCTTGCCGCCGCCGCAGGCGCCGGCCGGCGGTTCGGCCGCGGCCTCGGCGACGCCCATTGGCGCGAGCGACACGGCGCCCTTCCAGGCCCACAGCACGGCGGCCCCGCCGCCGGCGGCGCCCAGCGCGGCCGCCAGCACGGCGATCGCCAGACCGCGGCCCGGCCTTGAACCGGAATTGTTCGACATGCGACTTCCCTTCAATTGGCCGCGCACGACGACGCGCGCGCGGCGACACGCCACGCCTGATCGACCGTCAGGACGTCAGGATCGGGGAGGGAAGGGATCGGGTGGAGGCGACAGGCCGTCGAGGACCGCCGGCTGGACGGACCACACGGTCCCGCTCGCGGTCGTGGCCGGAATGACGGGCCCGGCCGCGCCGAGCGCCGGCGGGGCGTTGACGCAGACCGTCGTGCAATCCGCCGTCGCGATCGGGCACGGCACGCTGCCGCAGTCGGCGCAGGGATTGCCACGTTCGAACCCGACCGTTTGCACGGGCGCGCCACCGTCGGTGACCTGCGCCGGCAGGCCACCGC
>Ga0155465_1219_pt2 | contig 12204 bp, 14 predicted proteins | sample RifCSPhighO2_12_FD_107123 | JGI IMG/M metagenome (GOLD analysis project Ga0155465, IMG submission 107123) | Alphaproteobacteria bacterium RIFCSPHIGHO2_12_FULL_66_14 | reverse complement strand
GTAGGCGAGATTGTTCTCGGCCGACGAGAGCTGGCTGCGCGCCTGGTCGGCGCGGCCGAGCGCGGTCGCCGCGAGCGACTGGCGCTGCTCGAACGTCTGCTGCGTGAAGGCCGCACCGCCGCGGAGCGCCTGGTAGCGCTCATGATCGGCCTTGGCGCGCGCATAGTCGGCTTCGGCCGAAGCGAGGGCGGCGCGGGCGTTGTCAACGGCCAGGCGATAGTCGGACGGGTCGAGCTGTGCGATCAGGTCGCCCGGCTTCACGGTGGCGCCGACATCGACCGAGCGCTGCACGATCTTGCCAGAGACGCGGAAGCCCAGGGTGCTCTCGATGCGGGGAACGACCGTCCCGGCGAGCACGAGGGACTGCGCCCGGCGGCGGTAGGCGATTTCGAGGACGCGTGCCGGGCGCACGATCGGTTCGTTGGCGGAGACACGCGACGCATTCGCGGTGAGCGACAGGACCGCAAAGCCGGCGGCGCCGATGGCCGCGGCGCCGAGCGCGATGGCGATTACCTTGATCGGGAGACGCATGGCGGGCCTTCCTTCCGAGGTTTACAATGTTCAGCTGTAAAACTGATCATTGATAACTTATCGTTGATAACTTATCTCCGCTAAGGTAAGAGTCAAGAGCAAGGAGGTCGTTTTGGCAGCCCTACCAACAGCCGTGATGTCCGGCCGCAAGAAGCGCGGCGAGGGTCATACCCGGCGCGAGGAAATCCTTCAGGCCGCCAAGGAATTGTTCCTGGAGGAGGGCTACGACGCGACCACGATCCGCCGGATCGCCGAGCGGGTAGGCGTGTCGGCGCCGGCGCTCTACCTCTACTTCCACGACAAGGAAGCGATGATGCTGGCGCTCTGTGACCAGACCTTCGGCCACTTGATCGAGCGCATCAACGACATCGAGAAGACCGTCAGCGATCCCCTGGAGCGCGTGCGCCGCTTCGGCGACGCCTATGCGCGCTTCGGCCTCGAACATCCCGACGAATACCGGCTGGTCTTCATCGGCAACAACATTCCGGAGTCGGTGCGCAAAATCGGCCACAGAATGCCGATCGACGATCCGAGCCGCCCCGGCGTCCAGGGCGCGCTCGTGTTCAGCCGCCTCGTTGCCATGCTGTCTCAGCTCGAGGCGTCGGGCGTCAAACTGAACTACCCGCCCGACACCTGCGCCGAGTTGTGCTGGATGGGCATCCACGGCGTCGTGGCGGCCCTCACCATGAAGCCCGACTTTCCCTGGTCGAACCGCGAGACCCTCATCAGGGGAATGCAGGACATCGTCATCAAGGGAATCTTGCATAGCGCCTGATCGTGTCCCTGACCGAAGCCCGGCGACCTTCGGTCGAGTCCAGGCCGCGCAGGCCGCGTCAAGCTGCGGAGTAGGGAATGGCGGGCGAAAGCGCGACAGTCGTTCTTGGCATCCCGATACCGTCCAGCGATCCGGTCTTTCTGGCCATTGTCGGCATCCATGTTCTGTTCGGGCTCGCGGCCGTCACAATCGGCGCCATAGCTATGCTGAGCAAGAAAATGCGTGGCCGGCACTCGAGTTCGGGAACGGTCTACTTTCGGTGCCTGTTCGGTGTGTTCGTCACCATGAGCGCCCTCGCGTTCATGCGTTGGGCGGAGAATTATCACCTGTTCATCCTGGGAGTGCTTTCATTCGCGTTTGCCTATTTTGGGCGCGCCGCGGTCCGGCGGCGCTGGCGCCAATGGCCCAGGCTGCATCTCACTGGCATGGGCGCGTCCTATATCTTGATGCTTACCGCGTTCTACGTGGACAACGGCCCAAACCTGCCCTTGTGGAAGGAGCTTCCAGAAATTGCTTTTTGGCTTCTGCCTGGTGCGATCGGGATTCCGCTTATCGTCCGTGCGCTGCTCCGGCATCCCCTGGTTCGGAATCACTAGGTGCGCGGCCAGGCCCGTGGGAAGAGCTCGCACCTCATCGGGGCACCGGGGGTGAGATCGGGCTTGTGGGGAAACTGGAAGGTACCCGGACGCGGGTCGTAGCGGACGTCGTCACCGGTATAGCGCAAGGCAAGCCCGCGGCGGCGCGCTCCGGGCGTCAGGTTGCCAGGCGCGCCATGCACGATCATGGCGTGGAACACCAGGCAATCGCCGGGCTCCATCTTCCACCATTTGATGTCGTACTTGCCGCGGTCGGCGTCGATGTCGGGGATCGGCACGAGGTCGCTGTCGGTGAACTTGATCTCGTGGCCCTTGCGGAACGGCGTCGGCCGGTAGTTGACGCCCCAGCGGTGGGAGCCGGCGATGAACTCGACGGCGCCGTTGCTTTGATCGATCGGATCGAGTGCGATCCAGACCGAGGTGATCTGCCAGCCTGTCACCGGCCAGTAGGGCTGGTCCTGGTGCCATGGCGTCGGATGGGCCGTGCCCGGTTCCTTCACGAACAGCTGGTCATAGAAGAAATCCGCCGACTGAGATCCCATCAGCCGCGCGGCAATGGCGGCAGCGGGGGACTCGAGCGCAGCGGCACGGAACTCCGGATCGGTCCGCCACATGTACATGTCGCCGAAGAACTTTCCGGCGCTGCTGCCCTCGGCGAAATTCGTGGCGTTGGGGCCGGGCGAGGCGAGGTCGTGCTCGATCGCCGCGCGCAAGCGCTCGACCCAGCGGGCGTCGAATTGATTGCGCAGGCAGACGACGCCGTCGCGCTCGTATTCGGCGATGAGGGCAGCGGTGACGTCGCTTTCGGCGATCAAGCGTTTTGCAGCACGTGGACGGCGCGCTCGGCGACGAGATCCTTGTTCTTGGCGCCGTAGGCCTTCATGTGCTCCGAGGCACCGTGGGCCTTGAGGTGGTCCATGCTCTCCCACTTCTCGACCACCACGAAGGTATCGGGGCCGAATTTGGCGAACGGCCCGCCCTCGACATCGACGGCCGCGCCGTACTCGATGCAGCCTTTTTCGGCGTGAACGGCAGGGACATTGGCCTTGAAGTTCTTCAGGATTTCGTCGCGCTTGCCGGGTTTGGCGGTGATGATGGCGATGACGTGGATCATTGTTCTCTCCCTAAAAGGTCTTATGCGGCGCGGCCGCGGCGCAGCAGGCGGCCGGGCAGCTTGTCGTTGGCGCCGAAGGCGTCCTTGCCATTCTGGCGGACGATGCGGCCGTTGACGATCACGGCATCGATGCCGTTGGCCTCGGCGACCAGGCGGTCGGCGCCGGCCGGCAGGTCATGGACGCGCTTGAGCGGGCCGGGGCCCACGGTCCTGGGATCGAACACAACGACGTCAGCGGGCCGGCCCAGGGCCAGCAGGCCGCGGTCGGTGATGCCGAACATCTCGGCCGGACGCTGCGTGAGATTGTGCACGGCTTGTTCGACGGTGAAGGTCTTTTTGTCGCGTACCCAATGGCCGAGCAGGTAGGTGGCGTAGCAGGCATCGCAGAGCTGGCTCGCATGCGCACCGGCGTCCGACAGGGCGATGATGGTGTTGGGATCGGTAATCAGCTCGGCCACTTCTTTTTCGTCGAAGTTCATGACGGCCATGCGGAAGCGCGCCTGCAGGTCGCTGGCCAGCGCGATGTCGAGGGCGAGATCGACCGGATCCCTGCCGAGCTTTGCCGCGGCCTCGGTGAGCGGCTGCTCCTCGAGTTCCTTGTGCGAGGGCGCCCAGGCGATGACCACGCGGTCCCACCAGCGCTGGAAGAGGGGTGTCACTTCGCTCCTGAGCTTTTCGCGCCACGCCGGATCGGCATAGGCGCGGCGGCGCGCACCCGGCGATTTTGCATCCGCGATGGCGAGCTCGTTCATGAATTTCATGACGTCGAAGATGAACGGCTCGGCGAAAGTGAACTCGAAATTGAGCGGCCGGCAGCTTACCTGCGGGATCACCATCGCGCCCGACTTGCGCTGCTCCGCGGCGAGGTCGAGCTGCTTGCGGTGGCCGCCCGGTCCGTAGAGGTAGGAGAGCAGCGCGGTCCAGGTGACCGGCACGCCGTATTTGCGGCTGACCTCGGCCATGTGCCGGGTCGAGAATTCGCGGCCGATGGTGATCTGCATCAAGCCGCGCTTCATCTCGCCCATCACCGACACGAGTTGGTCCATTTCCTCCACGGCGGCCTGGCGGCTGGGCACCGGCTTGCCGGCATAGCCGTTGTGGCTGACCGAGACCGAGGTGCCGAAGCCGATGGCGCCGGCCTCCATCGCCTCTTGCATCAGCTTCTTCATGGCGCCGATCTCGTCGGCCGTCGCGGCGCGTTCGGTGGAGGCCTCGCCCATGATGTAGAGGCGCAGCGGCGTGTGGCCGAACAGGGCCGCGACATTGATCGCCGAGCCGCGCTTTTCGACCGCGTCGAGATACTGCGGGAAGGTCTCGAACGGCCAGTCGTCGCCCAAGCCCGCCTGAAGCGCGTCGAGGCTCATGCCTTCGACCTTTTCGAGAGTCTGCAGGATCAGCTTGCGGTGAATGGCTTTGGTTGGCGCAACACCGAAGCCGCAATTGCCGATCACCGTCGTCGTCACGCCATGCCACGGTGAGATGCTGAGCATGCGGTCCCACAGGATCTGTGCGTCGTAGTGGGTGTGGACGTCGACGAAGCCCGGCGCGACCACGCGACCTGCGGCGTCGATGATTTTGGTCGCCGGGCCCTCGGCCTTGCCCATGGCCACGACCTTGCCGTCCTTGATGCCGAGGTCGCCGACGATCCCGGCCTTGCCGGTGCCGTCGACAATCGTGCCACCCGTGATCTTGAGGTCGTAGGACATGGCGTTTCCCCGGGCTTGCTCCTGAATGCCTGTTCAGTATACGTCGTCAGACGCAAGGAGAGGAAACACATGGCCAAGCACAAGATCGCGCTCATTCCGGGGGACGGAATCGGCAAGGAAGTCCTGCCGGAGGGCGTGCGCGTGCTGGAAGCCGCCGGGCGTCGCTTCAATTTCGAACTGGAATTCACCGATTTCGACTGGTCGTGCGACCGTCTGGTGAAGACCGGCAAGATGATGCCGGACGACGGCATGGAACAGCTGAAAGCCTTCGAAAGCATCTTCCTGGGCGCCGTCGGCTGGCCGGGTGTGCCCGATCACGTGTCGCTATGGGGCCTGCTGATCCCGATCCGCCGCGACTTCGACGAGTATGTGAATTTGCGTCCGGTGCGCCTGTTCGAAGGCGTGCCGTCGCCGCTCGCCAATCGCAAGCCGGGCGAAATTGATTTCTGGGTCGTGCGCGAAAACACCGAGGGCGAGTATTCCGAGCTGGGCGGCCGCATGTTCCGCGGCACCGAGAACGAGATGGCCGTGCAGGAGTCGGTCTTCACGCGCAAGGGCGTCGATCGCGTGCTGAAGTTCGCCTTCGAGTTCGCCAGCAAGGGCAAGAAGAAGCACGTGACCTCGGCCACCAAGTCCAACGGCATCATCCATACGATGCCCTTCTGGGACGAGCGCTTCGCCGAGATGCAGAAGAACTATCCCGGCATCAAGGCCGACCAGTATCACATCGATATCCTGACCGCGCATTTCGTGCGCAACCCCGACTGGTTCGACGTCGTGGTCGGTTCGAACCTGTTCGGCGACATTCTCTCCGATCTGGGGCCGGCGCTGACCGGTTCGATCGGCGTGGCGCCGTCGGGCAACATCAACCCGGAGCGCAAGTTCCCCTCGATGTTCGAGCCCGTCCATGGCTCGGCGCCGGACATCGCCGGCAGGTTCATCGCCAACCCGATCGGAATGATCTGGTCGGGCGCCATGATGGTGCGCCACCTCGGCTACCCCGAGGCGGCCGAAGCCATCGAGCGGGCGATCGCCGCCTCGCTGGTCGAGGGCGGACCGCGGACCAAGGACCTGGGCGGCAACGGCGACACCAAGACCGTGGGCGCCGCCATCGCGGAGCTAGTGAAGACGGCCTAGCTCATCGGGGCGCGGACGTCGCTGGCCAGTCGCGCCCCCGGGAGGACCACGGCGCTCCTCGTGGCAGAGCGAGACATGTAGGCCTCCAGCGTCAGTTCGGCGTCGATCGCCTGGCGCATCGCGGCCATTGCCGAACGCCTCAGTCGTTGCTTGGCGCTGGCGTGCGAGGGCGCATGCAGCGCCTTCAGTGCGGCGAGCGTGGCTTCGATTGTCTGCTCGATCTTTTCTGCCGCGACCACCCGGTCGAGGAAGCCTGCGACGATCGCGTCGTCCGGCTCGAACATTTCTCCCAAGGTGACGGTCCGGCTGAGCCAGGCGGGGTGAAGACGGCTCCGCGCCAGCTCGATGGCAAATCCGGGCGGAGAAATGCCGATCGCAACCTCGTTCAGGCCCATCCGGAACGGTCCCCGTGCGCCGATGCGAACGTCGCATGCCAGCAGGAGAAACGTTCCCATCGGAAAGGCGTGCCCCTCCATGAGGCCGAGTGTCGGGAAAGGGTAGGTCATCAGACGAAAGGCAAGCTCGGCGCCGGCCTTCACCATTTCCAGGCTGCCCGCGGGGTCGTTCGCCGCGAAGATCTTGAGGTCGAAGCCGGCCGAAAAGATGCCCTTGCGCCGCGACCGGAACACGATGATCGCCTCGTCCCTTTCCGCCCGGTCGAATGCTGCGCCCAAGTCATGCAGCATCGCGGTGGACATTACATTCACCTTGCCATCGTCCATCGTGATGGTGGCGACGCCGTCGTCTAGACGATAGGTGACCCGGTCCGACATCATTCTCTCCCGCGTTGGTTTCGGCGGGACATTGACCGGCTGATGTAGACCACTCAATATAATTTTCTGTTGAAATTTTTCCTGGAAGGCACCAATGCCGGCCGTCCCCAAACATCGCGCGCCGATCGTGAATGCGGCAGTCACGCTGTTCCGACGGCAGGGCTATGCAAGCACGGGCCTCAACGACCTTGTGGACGCCAGCGGCGCTCCCAAGGGTTCGCTCTATCACTATTTCCCGGACGGAAAGGCCTCGATCGCCATCGCCGCCGTCGAGGAGGCGGGCCGGCGCGTGGCGGAGACAATGGCGAAGCTGGCGCGCGAAAACCGATCGACGGGGGACCTGCTGCGGGCCCATGCGCGGCTGCTGTCCGGATGGATGCGGAACTCGGGGTTTCGCGACGGCTGTCCGATCACGACGGTTCTGCTGGAGCTGGCGCCGAGGGATCGGGGCGTGTCGGAAGCGGGCCGGAAGGCCTATGCGGCGCGCCTCGGCGTTCTCCGCGACAAGCTCGTTGCCGACGGATTCTCGTGCTCACGCGCCGAGCGACTTGCCGTTCTCTGCGTCTCGACGCTGCAGGGCGCTCTCATCCAGTCGCGCGTCGAGCGAACCGGTGCAGCGATCGAGACGGCAGCGGCCGAACTGGCGGTCCTGCTCGAGGCGGCACCCCTCAGGTAAATCGCGACAGCTATTTCAAGGCCATGCCGATCAGGCGCCGTGTCGGCTCGGGCAGGCTGAGGCCGAGCGCGGCGGCATGGCCGACCGGATCCATTTTGCGCAGCGTCTTTCGCAGGATGTCGGCGAGTTTTTCCTCGTCGTAGTCTTTGTGGGCGGCAACGAACCCGTCCAGGTAGTGATCGACGAAGACGACGGCCGCGACGTTCTCGAGGGCCTGGCTCTCGGGATCGCGCTTCAGCGCCTCTTTCCTGACGATCTTGACGACCTGCGCGATCTCGCCCTCCGCGTAGCCGTGACGACGCATGATGGCGGAGGCGAGCGCGGCGTGATGGTCCCGGCAGGCGGATCGCCAAGCGTTGTAGCCTTCGCGACCGAGCGGATACTTGTCCCTGGGGATATGCCAGCGGCAGATATGCTGGGCGCGCGCGGCAAGGCGCAGTGCTTCGGAAGCCTCCGGATACAACCGCGACAGGCACTCCGACATTCGCTCCGAATAGACGAGTTCGCGCGGATGGGGCTTGCCGGCGACGATGTCCTGCCGCGGATCGTTCGCGTTGGCGGCGTCGATCTCTGAGATCACGGCCTGGAAGCGTGGCGAGGAAGAAGTCACTGCGGCTCCGGTGATGCACCGCCTTCTTAGAGTCGTCGCGTGGCGACGCAAAGGGGCAATCGCTCGCGAGACGGGCCGCCCGAAGGGGCGGCGGCCCATTTCGTTATCCGGCAAGCCCCAATGCATCGAAGGCGATGGTCACGGTGCGCTGCACGCCGCCGTCTTGGTCACGCAGGGCGAGCGTCAGCTTGCGCTCGCGCCAGTCGATGTCGACCGCGCCGAAATTCGCTCCTGCATAGAGCGCGCCCAGGCGATTGGGGCCGGGCTCCCTGGCGTTCCAATAGACCATGTTGAGGCCGCTCGACGTCATCTCGTACAGCGGATGGAGGCCGGTGGGCTGTTCGCGGTAGAGGGCGCCAATGTGGCGGTCGCCCGAGAAAAACACCACGCCCTTGGCGCCGCTGTCGCGGATCGTGTCGAACAGCTTCTGGCGCTCGAGAGGAAAATTTCCCCAGCGCTCCCAGCCATGGCCCTCCGCCAGCACCTGCGTGCTCGACACGATCAGGCGCAACTCGGCCGGCTTGCGCAGTTCCGCCGCAAGCCACGCCCATTGGACGGCGCCGAGCATGGTCTTCGACGGATCGGGATCGGGCAGATAGCGCTGCTTGCCCGCGGCGCCGCGCTGGTCGGTGATCCTGAGCGGCGAGCGGAACCAGCGGACGTCGAGCAGGATGATCTGGACGCGCATGCCTGGCGGCCCGATCACACGCGAATCATAGATGCCCGCGCGCGCGCGCCGGCTGTCCGTCTGTGGAGCTTTCCAGAAGTCGAGGAACAGCTGCTTCGAAACCGCCTTGTGCGCGAAGTTCGCGCCGCCGTCGTTGGCGCCGTAGTCGTGATCGTCCCAGATCGCGAGGTGGGGCACGGTGTTGCGCAGCCGCTCATAGCCCGCGATCTGCCCGGCGCCCTCGTAGGCCTGCCTGAGACCCGTCGCGTCGGCGGATTTGAAGTCGCCATAGACATTGTCGCCCATGAAGATGAAAAGTTCGGGGCGCCAGGCCAGGACGGCATCCCAGATCGGCTGGGGCATGGTCTGCTTGGCGCACGATCCCAGCGCGATCCGCGTCAGCGGCGGCACGGCCTGTGCGGCCGCCGAGGTGGGCGCGAGGGAGAGGGCGGCCATGAGTCCGGTGACCGTGCGACGCTTGAACATGATGGACGGCATAATGACACTTTGTGAGGTTTGGGTGGCAGACTCATGAAGCGCCACCTCAAGCGCATCCTCGAACTGATCTTCGTGCCCCTGGCAGCGGCGATCGTCTTCATCGAGGACGTGCTGCTCCACTACCTCGGTGTCGCCATGGCGGCGTTCGGGCGGTGGCCGCCGGTCGCACGGTTCGAGGGATGGCTGGCCGGCCTGCCGCCGTGGGCGGCGCTGGTGGCTTTCGTGGCACCCTCGACCCTCGTGCTGCCGGTCAAACTTGCCGCTGTCTGGTTTGCGCTGCAGGGTAAGTTCATCCTGGCGGCCGCGGCGATAGGCATTGGCAAGATCGTGGCCACGGCGCTGGTGGCACGGCTCTACAAGGTGCTGCGGCCGACCCTGCTCAGGCTCTCGTGGTATCTCCGCGCCGAGACTCGGCTGTTCGCCTGGCGCGACGGGCTCTATGCCTTCGTGCGCGCGCTGCCGGCCTGGCAGAGGGCGACGGCCCTGTTACGCCAGGCTCGGATCTGGCTGGCGGAATTGGTTTCCGGCACGGCGCCGCGTTAGGCTGCATCCATGATTGAAGTCGTTCCCCTGGGCGGGCCGCTCGGCGCACGCGTCGAAGGCCTGGATCGCCGCATGGCCAACGAATCGGCCATTGCCAAGATACTGACCCGGGCACTGGCCGAGCACCTGCTGGTCGTGATCCCGGGCGCGCCTATGACGCCGGCCGAGACGCGCGACTTCGCTGCCGCCTTCGGCAAGCCGCAGACCCAGCTGCTGCGCTACAAGCGCAGCGGCGCCGTGCCCGAAGTGTCGGTGATGGTGAGCACCCTGATGGCCGACGGCACGACCGACAAGACGGCGATCCGCGCCGAGGACTGGCACACCGACGATTCCTACTTCGCGATGCCCGCCAAGGCCACCTTGCTGCACAGCATCGAGATTCCGAGCCACGGCGGCTCGACCTGGTTCTGCAACATGCATTCGGTCTACGAGGCCCTGCCGGAAGCGACCAGGAAGCGGATCGAGGGCAGGCGCGCCATCCACGGCTACGACACGCCGCGGGCGCGCAACCGGCCATCGCCGCGCACCTCAGAGGAAATCGCCGAGACGCCCGACGTCGAGCATCCGCTGGTGCGCACGCATCCGGAGACCGGCCGCAAGGCGCTCTATCTCAACCCCAATCGGCTCGACCGCATCGTCGGGCTGGAGCGCGCCGAGAGCGACGCCCTGCTCGACGAGCTGGCCGACGAGGCGCGCAAGCCCCGGCACCATTTCGGCCATGTCTGGAACAAGGGCGACATCGTGGTGTGGGACAACCGCGCCACCATGCATCGTGTCATGATCGACTATCCCTTGGGCGAGAAGCGCATCATGCAACGCGTGCTGATCGAGGGCGACCGGCCGGTCTGACGCGCCGGGAGACAGCGCTTTGCGGCCATGAATATTGCCTGGGAATTGGCTGACGTCGCGAATTGCCCATGATGCGCGCGGGATCAAAAGCAATCGAAAAGCGTTGTCCATGAACAAGTCATAAAAAGGAGGAGCGGGAGCGATGGCGATTACGCGGAAAGAGGCAGCGCGGGCACTGAATGCCGAGGAGCACGAATTGGTGGAGAAATCCCGTCATCCGGCCGTGCAGGAGCTGGCGGACGCGGCGCTTTCGGACTTGGTGAAGCTGGTGCGTCAGCGTCGCGACAAGGCCAGAACGCAGGCTGAACAGCGCCGACGGGAGATGCGCGGCAAGGGCGACGCTCGCGGTGCTGCACCGTCGAAGGCCGACGAAGGGTCGACGCTCAAGCTGGCCGTTCTCGCCATGGCGATGCGGCGGCTCAACAACGAGGTCGAGCGTCGTCGGCGGATGAGCGCAAGAGTGGCGCTGGTGGCGAGTGCGACCAAGGCGTTGGCGCTGAAACAGGCGGCGGCCGATGCTGCACCGGGCTTCAACACTCGTCACGCCCACCAGGGCATGCGTCGGAAGGAAAACCCCCGCGCCAAGGATCTTGTTCGTCCTATGGAGCGTGGTCGCTTGCGCAAGGCCGCAGCCGTCGCCCAGGCCAAACGCGACGCACGCTGACGACTGCGGCATCGGGCCGACCGTCGTCCGGAGACCGAGTGACCTGAGCTCATATTTTATCGAGGCGAGAGTAGGATCAGTTCGTCATTGGGTTTGGCAGACTTGGTGTTGCGGCCGTTCTATGCATGCACTGCAAGCATTCGCTCATGGAATTGTGATCGGATGAGATTTGCAGGTTCAGCAAGAATATGCCTATTATTTTGATAGGCTGGCGCTTGGACCGCGCCGGCCTTTTCCATTTCCGGCACGACCTGCCCGCGGCCGCTCGCGGGTTCGCCTCATGGCCTGGTGCAGCCGCCGCGGGTCCTGACCCGTGGACAGTCCCAACAACGACCCCGTCTCAACCGATGCGCCAAATAACGTCGCCGGAACAGACACTTAACGACGCCCTGGGCACAGGGTACACGGGGCCTGTGCGACCGAAGAAGAAGAGAGACGCCCAAAAGCCCGTCGAATAAGGCTTGGCCCGGAGTCGGGCCCAACATTCGGCCCATTCAGGTGGGCCCGGTGAGCGGGCGAAAAGCCCACCGTTATTGGCTTTCCGGCGTGCGGGGAGCTGAAAAAGACACCGTCAACATGGCCAGCGGCATGGCCGTCTTGTGACGGTTCACTCTGCCGCCCGGGCGGCCAGCAGAGCGTCGATCTCGGGGGCGGCGTAGCCCGCCTCCGAGAGCACCTCGCGGGTGTGCTCGCCAGTCCGCGGCGCATGGGTCTCGTCCTCGCGGGCGCCGCCGGAGAAGCTGTTGGCCAGCTTGGTGCGCCGGAGGCGGCCTTCGCTCGGGTGCTCCTCGGTCCGGAAGAAGCCGACGTCGGCGAGATGCGGGTCGGTCAGGAGATCGTCGATCGAGTTGTAGCGGGCGGCCGGCACGTCGAGCCTGTCGAACAACTCCACCCATTCGTCCGTCGTCTTGCCGGTGAGGCCTTCGCGCTGGACCTCGAAGTAGGCCGCGGCGTTCTTCGTCCGCGCCGCGGCGCTGTCGAAACGCGGGTCGGTCTTGAGCTCGGGCCGGCCGATGGCGTCGAGGAAGGCGTGCGTCTGGGCGTTGGTGTTGGGACGGACGGTGA
>Ga0155465_1044_pt1 | contig 12254 bp, 8 predicted proteins | sample RifCSPhighO2_12_FD_107123 | JGI IMG/M metagenome (GOLD analysis project Ga0155465, IMG submission 107123) | Alphaproteobacteria bacterium RIFCSPHIGHO2_12_FULL_66_14 | reverse complement strand
GACCAGCGAGACGCCCGAGAGATCCTCGTCGTAAAAGGCGCGGCCGGCCCAGGAGATCCGCGCCTCGTCGATCAGCTGGGCGATCTCGCCCACGACCGTGTCGGCGATCAATGTCACCTGGGCCCCGGCCGACAGCAGCAACTCGACCTTGCGCGCCGCCGCATCGGTGCCGCCCACGACCAGCACGCGCCGCTCCTGCAGGGACATGAAGAGAGGAAAGGTCTGCATCACGCGGCCCTTTCGAGACGAGCAGCACGCAGCAGTGCGCGCAATTCCGGACGGCAGGAGCCGCAGTTGGTACCGGCGCGGGTGACGGCGCCCAGGGCCGCGAGCGACGTGGCACCCTTGGCAATCGCCGCCGTCACTGCAGCCGTCGACACGCCGAAGCAGGCGCAGATCTCGCCGCCGCGTTCCGATTCGCCGTCTCCGGCGTCACCGCCAAGCAGCAGCACGCTGCGATCCTCGACCGAGAGACGGTCCATCGCCATGAAGGGAGCAAGGCGGTCGCGCGCCCGCTCGTCATGCCCGGGGCTCAGCACCAGAACGGCCTCGAGCCGGCCGTCGGCGATCACCGCACCCACACCGGACTCACCCTTGAGCCAGGGGCCCGGGTTGGTCGCGCGCACCGCGGCCGACAGGGCCCGTTGTGCGACGCCAAGCGGCTGCTCGCCCGCAATCATGTAGGCGTGATAGCCGGCGCCCCTCGCCCGCGCCCAGTAGGTGATCTCAGGCAGCATTACCGGCCTGCGAGCGAGAATCGTGCCATGCCAGTGCATATCTAGACGTCGAATTTCGACCGGCGTGTGCTTCAGTTCGGGCTGGCCGGAGATCGGGTCGACCGCGGGATTGACCGCGGCGTTGATGGCGCCAGCGCGCGAGACCTGCGCCGTCCAGTGCATGGGCGCGAAGGCCTCGCCGACGCGCAAGGCCTCCGTCACGTGGACCTTGAGCACGGCGCGGCCCCAAGTGCTGGACACCTCGGCAATGTCGCCATTGCCGAGTCCGCGTGCGCGCGCGTCGTTGGAATGCAGTTCGACCAAGGGCTCGGGACGATGACCGGCGAGACGCGCCGACTTGCCGGTCCGAGTCATGGTGTGCCACTGGTCGCGGACGCGGCCGGTGTTGAGACGCAGCGGCCTGTCTTCGCCCGGCGCATGCATGGGCGCGCGCGGCGCCGTCGCGATGAAGCGCGCCCGACGATCACCGTGGAAGAAGCCGCCGTCGGCGAAGAAGCGGCCGCCTTGCGCCACGCCTGCGCGGGCCGGCCAGACGAAAGGCGAGAGCTTGTCGTAGGCCGCCTCATCGGTCGTGGCATAAGCGCCGATGTCGAAATCGCGGCGGCCGTCGTTCTCGAAGGCCGAGAGGGCGGCGTGCTCGCGGAAGATGTCGGCGACGCCGGTCCAGGCGAAGGCCTCGCCGAATCCCAGCCGACGCGCGACCTCGGCCACGATCCACCAATCCTGCCGCGCCTCGCCGGGAGCGGGCAGGAACGGACGCTGGCGCGAGATGCCGCGTTCGGAGTTGGTGACCGTGCCGTCCTTCTCCGCCCAGGCGAGCGCCGGCAGGCGGATGCGGCAGGCATCGACGGTGTCGGTGGCGCGCACTGCCTCGGAGACGATGGAGAGTTCACAGGCCTTCAGCGCCGCGCGCACGGCATCGGCGTCGGGCAGGCTGGCAACCGGATTGGTCGCCATGATCCACACCGCCTTGATCCGGCCGGCCTTCACCGCGTCGAACAGTTCGACCGCCTTCAGCCCCGGCCGCTTCGCCATCCGCACCGCCTGCCAGAAGCGACCGACGCGGTCGACGTCCTCCAGGGTGAAATCCATGTGCGCGGCCAGCGTGTTGCTGAGCGCACCGACCTCGCGGCCACCCATGGCGTTGGGCTGTCCGGTGATCGAGAACGGCCCCATGCCCGGCTGGCCGATGCGCCCGGTCAGAAGGTGGCAGTTGATGATGGCATTCACCTTGTCGACGCCGGCGCTCGACTGGTTCACGCCCTGCGAATAGAGCGTCACCGTCTTCTCGGCGCGGGCGAACCATTCGACGAAGGTTGCCACGTCGGCCGCGGGCAGGTCGCATTGCGCGAGATCGCTGGCGCGCGCGGCCATCAGCGCCTCTTCCAGGCCCGTCGTGTATTGGTCGACGTAGCTCTTGGCCGTGACGCCGCGGCGGTGCAACTCGGCCAGGAGGCCGTTGAACAGCGCCACGTCGCTGCCCGGCCGGAGCGCCAGATGGAGGTCGGCAATCTCGCAGGTGTCGGTGCGGCGGGGATCGATCACCACGACGTTCATCCCGGGCCGCGCGCGCTTGGCCGCCTCGAGGCGCTGGAACAGCACGGGATGACACCACGCCAGATTGCTGCCGACCAGGACCACGAGGTCGGCCAGTTCGAAATCCTCGTAGAGGCCGGGCACGGTGTCGCTGCCGAAGGCGCGCTTGTGGCCGGCCACCGACGAAGCCATGCAGAGCCGCGAGTTGGTGTCGATGTTGGCGGTGCCGAGGAAGCCTTTGATGAGCTTGTTGGCAGCGTAATAGTCCTCGGTCAGCAGCTGACCCGAGACATAGAACGCCACGGCATCGGGCCCGTGCTCGGCAATGACATCGCGAAAGCCATTGGCCACCGCATCGAGGGCCACGTCCCACGAGACGCGCCGGCCGTCGACTTCGGGATGAAGCAGGCGGTCCTCCAGCGACAGTGTCTCACCCAGCGCCGCGCCCTTGGAACAAAGCCGTCCGCTATTGGCCGGATGAGCCTTGTCGCCAGCGATCTCGGCGCCGCCGCGACCGTCGGGCGTCGCCACGATGCCGCAACCGACGCCGCAATAGGGGCAGGTGGTACGGATGGTCACTGGGTCTGCGGCTACAACACACCCTTCACGTTCCTCTCCCCCCTTGGGGGAGAGGCTAGGTGAGGGGGTTGCGAGCATTGCCCGTGCATCGGACACCACCTCACCTCCCCGTTGCTACGCAACGGGCCCCTTCCTCTCCCCCACTTCGTGGCGGAGAGGACCGAAGAGGCCTCGTGCTGGATCGCAGGAACATCAGTACACATCGCGCTGGTAGCGGCCGGCCTTGGCGAGCGCATCGAGCCAGGTCTTGGCCTCGGCGGCGCTCTTGCCGCCGTGTTCGACCGCGATCTGCAGCAGCGTGTCCTCGACGTCCTTGGCCATGCGCTTGGCGTCGCCGCAGACATAGAAGTGGGCGCCCTCCTCCAGCCATGCCCACAGTTCCGCGGCGTTCTCGCGCATGCGGGTCTGGACGTAGATCTTCTCCGCCTGGTCGCGCGAGAAGGCGAGATCGAGCCGGTCGAGCAGGCCGCGGCGCTGCCAATCGACGATCTGGTCTTCATAGAGGAAGTCGGTGACGCGCTTCTGGTCGCCGAAGAACAGCCAGTTCCGGCCCCCCTTCTTGCCCGAGGCCGCGCCGCGCGCCTCGCGCTCTTCCAGAAAGGCACGAAACGGCGCGATGCCGGTGCCGGGTCCGACCATGATCGCCGGCGCGCTGTCGTCGGCGGGCGGGGCGAAGCCGTGGCTCTTCTGAACGAACACCGGGATGACATCGCCCGGCTTGGCAAAGTCGGCGAGATAGCAGGAGCCGATACCGGTGCGCGTGCGGTCGTTGTTGTCCCAGCGCACCGCCGAGACGGTGAGATGGACCTCGCGCGGATGGGCCTTCGACGACGACGCGATCGAGTAGAGCCGGGGCTGCAGGCGATCGAGCGACTTCAACAGGCCGGGCAGCGACGGCGAGACCGACGGAAACGCCTGCAGGAGGTCGAGCAGGTCGGCATCGACCAGTTCCGGCGGTCCCCTGCCCTCGGCCAAGGCCTGCAGCTTCAGTGCCTCCTCGCCGTTGAAGGCGCGGGTCGCGAGAAACAGCATGCACTCGTCGCTGGGTCGGGCGATGTCGACCTTGCTCAGCAGAACCTGGCGGAGCGGCAGGGCGTCGCCGTCGAAAGCCACCATCTCCTCGCCCGTGGCGCCGATGCGATCGAGCACGGCCTGGACCAGCTGCGGGTTCTTGCGGGCGAAGACGCCAAGGCTGTCACCGGCTTCGTAGGTGACGTCGGTGGTCGAGAGATCGAGCACGACGTGGCGCACGTCCTTCTCCGAACCGGGACGGTTGAGCGGATGGGCATCGACCAGCGTGGCGAGCGCGGGCCGGTCGCGCGAGAAGCCATGAACGCCAGCCGGCTTGGCGGCCGGCGCGGCGGAGGGCGCGCCACGTTCTCCCTCCAGTGCCGCGAGCAATTCCTTCAGCTTGCGCTGGGTTTCCTTGCCGCCCGGCACGCAACGGCCCATGTCGGCCTCGGCGCCCGACCACACGGCCTCGGCGTAGGTCTGGCAGAGATAGCCGCACTGGCCACAATCGAGCTGGGCCATCGCCGCCATCAGCTTGCGCTCCGGTTTGGAATCCTTGGCGAGTTCCAGCCGTTCCGGCATCGCAAGCGACGCGTCATGCCAGGGAAAGTCCTCGGGCTCGGCCGGTTCGGCGGCTTCCCCGGCGGCCGTCTCGCCGGCGACGCCGAGATAGGCGGAGAAGAAGCCGTTCAGCCAGGCGCGCTGCTCGGTCGAGAACGGCGCATTCTCCGGAATGAGCGACGGCAGAGGCATGATCGCGTTCATGCCGCCAGTGCCCGGCCCGGCGTCTGGTCGGCGAGCTTGCGCAGCTGGGCGATCTCATGCCGGCCGCAAAACTCGAAGAACGACTCGGTCGCGGTCTGGCGGTGCGCGAGGTAGGCCGCGAGCAGACGCTCCAGCAGCGCCGGCAGGTCGTCGAACGCCACCGATTGGGCATAGTCGCGCGCCATCGCCTGCTCGTTGGTCGAGGCGGCGCCGCCGCCGATATGGACGTGATAGCCCTCGACGCTGTCCTCGCCGCGGTCGACCTTGGCGGCCAGCAAGCCGATGTCGCCGACGTAATGCTGGGCGCAGGAATGGTGGCAGCCGGTCAGGTGGATGTTCACCGGCGTGTCGACGGCCACGCGCGCCTCGAGATAGTCGGCCAGCTTCAGGGCGTGGCCCTTGGTATTGGAGGCCGCGAACTTGCAGCCGGCATTGCCGGTGCAGGCGACGAGGCCGCGGCGGACGGCGCTGGCCTCGATGCCGAGGCCGAGGGCGTTGATGGCGGCGATGCAGACGCCCACGTCGCGGTCGGCGACGTCGGAGATCAGCAGGTTCTGCCACACGGTGAGCCGCAGCGTGCCGCTGCCGAAGCGCTCGGAGATCTGGGCGATGCCGCGCATCTGCTCGGAGGTGAGCCGACCCACCGGCAGCACCAGGCCGAGATAGTTGAGCCCCGGCTGCTTCTGGCCGTGCACGCCGATGTGACCGTGCTTGTCGGCGGGGACGCGCGATGTCACTTCGGCGCCGGCGGCGCGACGCAGGGCCTTGCCGTATTCCTTTTCGACCTCCTTGAGAAACGCCTCGCGTCCCATCCGGTCGATCACGTACTTGAGGCGCGCCTTCAGACGATTGGTACGATCGCCGTGGACGGCAAAGGCCCGCACGACGGCGCCCGCCACCGTCACGCATTCCTCGGGCTTCAGGAGGATGCCGGTCTCGAAGGCAAAGTCGAGATGGCCAGTAATGCCGCCCAGCTGCAGGCGGAAATAGACGCCCGGCTCGAAGCCCGCGCCACCCGTCACCCGGGTTGCCACGAAACCGATGTCGTTGGTGTCCTCGAGAACCGGCACACGTCCGCCGCCGTCGAAGGCGATGTTGAACTTGCGCGGCAGCCCGTACATCTCACGGTGATTGAGGATGTAGTGATGCATGGCGCGGCACAATGGCCGCGTATCGTGGAGTTCCTGCGGATCGATGCCCGCGGTCGGGCTGCCGGTGACGTTGCGGATGTTGTCGGCGCCCGAGCCGCGCGAGGTCAGGCCGAGTTCCTGGACGGCCAGCAGCAGGTCGACGGCATGGCGCGCCGGGATCTCGCGAATCTGCAGGTTGGCGCGCGTCGTCACGTCGGCATAGCCGCCGCCGAAGGACTCCGCCGCATCGGCGAGGCCGCGCATCTGCCCAGATGTCAGGATGCCGTTGGGAATCCGCAGCCGGCACATGAAGGAATCCTGCGCCGGCGCCACGTAGAACAGGCCCTGGTACTTGGTGAGAAAGACGTCGACGCCCTTGGGGAACTGGCCGGCCTCGGCGCGGCCCACCACTTCGTCCCAGCGGTCGAGCGGATGGCGCGCGCGCTTGGCGGTTTCCTCGGCGACCAGCTTGCCGCCTGCCGCAATCGTGCGGTCCTGGGCGGCGTGCTGCAGGGCGTCAGGTCCGCCTTCATGTCCTGGCACCCCGGCCGCCGGTGCGCCCGACGAGCGGCCCGCCAGTTTGTCGGCGGCCTTGCGCGCCTCGATGCCGCTGACGAAGCCCTGCAGCCACTGTTTCTGCTGGACGTCGAATTCGCTCATGCAGCCGCCTTCGCGGTGGTGGGCGCCGCCACAGGCTTGGGTTTGGCGCCGTGCTCGAACTCCTCGAGGAAGGTCAGCACCTCGCCGCGATAGCGATAGTAGTCGGGGTGCTCGATCAGGGACTTGCGGGTCCGAGGCCGCGGCAACGGGACGTCAAGCACCTTGCCGATGGTGGCGTTGGGTCCATTGGTCATCATGACGATGCGGTCGGCCAGCAGGATGGCTTCATCGACATCGTGCGTGACGCAGATCGCCGTCACCTGCGTGCGCTTCCACACGTCCATCAGCACTTCCTGCAGCTCCCAGCGCGTCAGGCTGTCGAGCATGCCGAACGGTTCGTCGAGCAGCAGCAGCTTGGGCGAAAGGGCGAAGGCGCGGGCGATGCCGACGCGCTGCTTCATGCCGTTCGACAGCTCGCTGGCCTTCCTGTGCATGGAATCGGCCAGCCCGACACGCGCCAGGTAATATTCGACGATCTCGCGCCGCTCCGCCGGCGTGGCATGGGGATAGACCTTGTCGACGCCCAGCGCGACGTTCTCGCGCGCCGTCAGCCAGGGCATCAACGAGGGAGCCTGGAACACCACGGCGCGATCGGGCCCGGCGGAATCTATTTCGCGGCCGTTGAGGACGACACCGCCGTCCGAGATCTCGGTGAGACCGGCCACCATGGACAGCACGGTGGACTTGCCGCATCCGGAATGGCCGATCAGCGACACGAACTCGCCCTTCTTCATCAGAAGCTGGAATTTCTCCACGACCGTCAGCGGACCTTTGGGCGTCGGATAGACCTTCTTGACGTCGAAGAATTCGACGTAACGGTCGAGGATCGGCGAGCGGCCCGCCTTGCGCACCAGTTCCGGCGGCGACTCCAGTTGGGTCACGGGCTGGACGTCGGGCAGTCGCCGCTCCTCGCCTTCGACCTTGCGTTCGATCCCCACGTCCATGAGGTACTTGGTGATCTCGGCCCGCAGGCGCTTGAAGGCCGGGTCGCCGTTGAGCGCCATGCGGTTTCGTGGCCGCGGGATGGTCACCTTGAAGGACGGCCCGAGAGTCGCGTTGGGACCGGGCTTCAGCGGGATGATCCGATCGGCCAGCAGGATGGCTTCGTCGACGTCGTTCGTGATCAACACGATCGTCTTGCCTTCCTGGGCCCGGATTTCGTCGAACTCGTCCTGAAGTTTGGCGCGTGTCAGGGCGTCGAGGGCCGACAGCGGCTCGTCGAGCAGCAGGATGTCGGGGTCGGTGGCCAGTGCGCGGGCCACGGCGACGCGCTGGCGCATGCCGCCCGAGAGTTCGGCCGGCCGGCGGTCGGCGGCGTGACCGAGGCCGACCATCTCGATGTAGCGCCGGACGCGCGCCGCACGCTCCGCCCTGGTCGCGTCCTTGAAGACGGCGTCGACGGCCAACGCCACGTTCGCCGCGACCGTAAGCCAGGGCATCAGCGAATAGGACTGGAAGACGAGCCCCCGGTCGGGGCCGGCGCCCTCGACCGGCACGCCCTTCAGCAGGATCTCGCCGGCATCCGGCTTGAGCAGCCCCGCCATCAGGGAGATCAGCGTCGTCTTGCCGGAGCCGGAGAAGCCGACGATCGCCACGAACTCACCCTCTTCGACGGCAAGGTCGATGTCGCTCAACACTTCCGTACGCCGGCCGGCGTCGCCGTAGCCCTTCCGCACGCCCTTCAGTTCGAGGAGAGCCATGATCGTCGTCTCCCCGGGCTAGCGGTTCATGCCGTAGGTAAAGGCCGCCTGCAGGGCGAACATCAGGCGATCGAGCACGAACCCGATGATGCCGATGGTCAACACGGCGACCATGATCTTGGCCAACGACGACGACGATCCGTTCTGGAACTCGTCCCACACGAATTTTCCAAGACCCGGGTTCTGCGCCAGCATCTCGGCGGCGATCAGAACCATCCAGCCCACCCCGAGCGAGAGCCGCAGTCCGGTGAAGATCAGCGGCAGCGCCGACGGCAGCACCAACTTGCGAACGGTGGTTGCGGTCGAGAGCTGGAGCACCTTGCCGACGTTCACGAGATCCTTGTCGATCGACGCGACGCCGAGCGTCGTGTTGATCAATGTCGGCCACAGCGAACACAGCGTCACGGTAATGGCCGAGATCACCAGCGATTTCGGCAGCCACTCGAGCGGATCGATGTAGAGGGCGGAAACCACCATGGTGACGATCGGCAGCCAGGCCAGCGGCGAGACCGGCTTGAAGATCTGGATCAGGGGATTGAGCCCGCCTTCCACCGACCGCGACAGACCACACATGATTCCCACCGGGACGGCGATCAGCGTCGCAACGAGAAATCCGAGCGCCACGGTCTTGAGGCTGGTCGCGATCTGATCGAGATAGGTCGGCTTGCCGGTGTAGGTGCGCGTCTTGGCCTGATCCGCCTTGCCGGCCGCCTCGAGTTTCAGGTTGCGCTCCTTCTGCCGCGCATAGAAGGCTGCTTCCTTCGTGCGCTCGGCCGAGTGATCGTCGTAGAGATTGACCGCCTGCGCCCATACCTGAGCGGGTCCCGGCACGGCGCCCAGTGACGTCTTGACCTGCGGCGCGAGCGCCGCCCACAGGAGCAGAAAGGCCACGATGCCGGTCAGCGGGACGACCAGAACCTGGCGCAACTCGGCGAGCTGATGCCGCGGGCTGTCGCCGGCCGCCATCCGCAGGAGCGGCACGACCCAGCCGAAGCCGGCGACGTCGAGATACCCCGACGCCTTGTTGATGCGGGCAAACAACCTTTCGCGGCGCCGTTCGTTGCGGAACCGCTCTTCTGTTCCGTCTTCGCTGACAATGGTCATCTCTGGCCCCGACATCCTGTTTGCGAAACTCTTCGGCTGCCGCGCGCCGGCTAACCGCCGACCACGTCGGCACCTTCGACGGTCTGCTTGCCTTTCAGACCGATCGACAGGCTGTCGATGTAGGCATTGGGCTTGCGCCCATCGTAGGGAACGCCGTCGATGTTCTCGGCTGTGGGCGCGCGATAGCCATCGGTCGTCCATGGGAAGTCGGCTTTCTTCGCCTTGCCTTCGTCGACCAGCATCTTCGCCGCTTTGAGATAGATGTCGGGTCGATAGACGCTCCGCGCCGTCTCCTCGTACCAGGCGTCGGACTTGTGCTCGGGAATCTGACCCCAACGACGCATCTGCGTCAGATACCAGACCGCATCCGAGTAGTAGGGATAGGTGGCGTAGTAGCGGAAGAAGACGTTGAAATCGGGCACCGGCCGCTTGTCGCCTTTCTCGTACTCGAACGTACCGGTCATCGAATTGGCAATGACCTCGGCGTCGGCGCCGACATACTCCGGCTTCGAAATGATCTTGACCGCCTCCATTCGATTGGCGTTGTTGTCCGCATCGAGCCACATGCCGGCCCGGATCAAGGCCTTGGTGAGCGCCACCAGCGTGCCTGGATTCTTCTGCGCGAATTCGGCGGTTACGCCGAAGACCTTCTCCGGATTGTTCTTCCAGATCTCGTAGTCGGTGATCACCGGCACGCCGATGCCCTTGAACACCGCCTGCTGGTTCCACGGTTCGCCGACGCAGTAGCCGTGAATGGTGCCGGCCTGCAGTGTCGACGGCATCTGCGGCGGCGGCGTCACCGACAGAAGGGCCTCCGCCTTGATCTGGCCGGTGACATCGGTCTTGGAATAGAAGCCCGGATGAATGCCGCCCGACGCCAGCCAATAGCGAAGCTCGTAGTTGTGGGTGGAGACCGGGAAGACCATGCCCATCTTGAAGGCCTTGCCCTCGTTCTTCATTTTCTCGATCACCGGCTTCAGGGCGCTGGCCTTGATCGGATGCACCGGCTTGCCGTCGGCCCCGACCGGAATGTGCTTCTTCATCTCGGCCCACACCGCGTTCGAAACAGTGGTGCCGTTGCCGTTCAGATCCATCGAGAAAGGCGTGACGATATGCGCCTTCGTGCCGAAGCCGATGGTGGCGGCGATCGGCTGGCCGGCCAGCATGTGAGCGCCGTCCAGTTCGCCGGTGATGACGCGGTCGAGCAGCACCTTCCAGTTGGCTTGAGGTTCGAGGGTGACGAACAGGCCCTCGTCCTCGAAGAAGCCCTTCTCCTTGGCAATGGCGAGCGGGACCATGTCCGTGAGCTTGATGAAGCCGAACTTGAGTTCGTCCTTCTCGACCTTCAGCGCCTGCGCACGCGTCGGTGAAGCGAGCAGGCTGTGCGCTGCAACGGCGCCGACACCGGCCAGAATGTCCCGTCGTCCGATGGTCATGCGTCGTATCCTTTTCGCCATGAGTGATCTCCTCGATTGGATCAGTTCAGCCTCTAGAGCGCGTCCTGCTGGTCGCCTGCGTTGCGTGCCTTTGGCGCGATGCTTTGTGTCTCGGCGTTGGATGGATCGAAGATCGAGCCGTCCAGGAAATCGTCCGGCGCCATCGCCAGCGGCGCGCCGTTGGTCGGCAGGATCCACGGATCGGCGTGGGCGCCCTCGGTCTTGCGGTCGGCAATGGGGCACGCGAGCGACAATTCGCTGGCCGCCGCGCGGTAGATATCGCTGCGGAACACCCGGTCGGCGACGGCGCGCAGGCCGGGCGCAGGCTCGGCCTGGCCCCAGCGCACCATCTGGGCGATGAACCAGTCGGCATGGCTGCGCCAGGGGAAGTTCGCCGCCTGACGATGGAAGATGTGGAAGTCGGGCACGGCGAGCGACCGCGCGATCACCTCGACCGGTGCGTTGACATAGCGGGGGCCCGCCAGCACGCGGGCAGCCTCCGCACGATTGGCGGGCTCGTCGAGCCAGGCACAGGCTTCGGTCAGGGCCTTGATCAGCGCGATCAGCGTCTTCGGATGCCGCTGCGCCCAGGATTCCGTCGTGCCCAGAACCTTTTCGGGCATCGCCTTCCAGATGTGATGACCGGTAGCGGCGATGCGGCCGATGCCGAGGGACACGGCCTGCTGGTTCCAGGGTTCGCCGACACAGTAGCCGTCGATGACGCCACCGGAGAGGTGAGCGACGGTGTGAGGTGGCGGGACGACGCTTAGACGCACCTCCTGATCGGGATCGATGCCGCCGGCGGCGAGCCACAGCCGCAGAAGGTAGTTGTGCGACGAGAACGGAAAGACCGAGGCAAGTGCCACCCGCGGCAGGCCGGCCGCGGCCCGGCGCCGGACCACGGCGGCGAGGGCGCGCGCGTCGAGGGGAGCCCCTGCGGCCAGGTTCTCGCCGGTGAATTCCGGGGCGGCCTCCTCGATCTCCTGCCACAGGGTCTGCGACAGCGTGATGGCATTGCCGTTGAGATCGAGTGTCATGGCGGCGATCATCGGCACGCTGACGCTGTCGATCCCGAGGGAGGCTGCAAGCGGCATCGGCGCCAGCATCTGGGCCGCGTCGAGCAATCCGACAGCCACCTTGTCGCGGATGTTCGCCCACGAGACTTCGCGGCGGATCTCGACGTCGAGACCGTGGCGTTCGAACAGGCCCAGGATGTCCGCAAACACAATGGGCGCGCAGTCGATCAGCGGGATGAAGCCCACCGTCACTTTCGATCGCTCGAGCTGGCTCACGACGCTCAACCTCAAAAAAAAACGCCCCGTTCAGCCGGCGTGAGCCGACCGCACAGGACGTCGTTGTCCGAAGGCGAGCCGCCATTGGCCCGCCGGTCACATCAGGAAGGACCCGTCATTGGGTCCGTGCCTGCAGAGCAGCACGAAGCATGCCAACCGTTGGTCGAGATCTGAGACCGTTCTTAACCATCTGAAATTGAACGAGAAATTCTGATATCGGCGGGCCGTGAGTGATGGCCGAACGGGCGTGCCGAAAGGGTCGTGCTCGCAGATGCAGCATATTTGCCCGCCCGGTGGGCAGTCG
>Ga0155465_1215_pt3 | contig 12306 bp, 11 predicted proteins | sample RifCSPhighO2_12_FD_107123 | JGI IMG/M metagenome (GOLD analysis project Ga0155465, IMG submission 107123) | Alphaproteobacteria bacterium RIFCSPHIGHO2_12_FULL_66_14 | reverse complement strand
GCCGCGCCGGACGCCGCCTGGTGATTGCCGGCAACCATGCGGAGGCAGGGCACGAAGGGACCTACTGGCGGCGGGAAATCGAACCGTGGATCGGGCGGGACGGCATCGAATACGTCGGGCCGGTCGACGACGTGCAAAAGAACGCCCTGCTCGGGCAGGCCGAGGCCATGGTGGTGCCGATCCAGTGGGACGAGCCGTTCGGCATCGTCTTCGCCGAAGCGCTGGCCTGCGGCACGCCGGTGATCTCCTGCCCGCGCGGGGCGCTGCCCGAAATCGTCCGGCCGGGCGTCGACGGCTTCCTGATCCGGAGCATCGAGGAAGGCTGCGAGGCGGTGGCCAGGCTCGGCACGATCGATCGCGCCGTCTGTCGCCGCAGGGCGGAGGAGCACTTCTCGCCTCGGGCGGTCGTTGCCCGCTATCTCGACCTTTACGCGCGCATGCGCGCCGGACTGGCGCGGCGATGACCCGGCGCATTGCCCTGGTGAGCGGACATTTCGCCCCCAGCAATCTTGTGGGAGCCCACCGGGCGCGGCTGTGGTCGCGCCACCTGCCGGAGTTCGGCTGGGAGCCGATCGTCGTGACTGGCGACGCGCAGCGTTACGAAGAACGCCCCGATCCCGATCTCGAGCGGCTAGTGGCGCCGGGACTGCGGGTGATCCATGCATCGACCTTGTCGACGCGGCCCGTCCGCCTCGTCGGCGACATCGGCGTGCGCGCCTTCTGGGGCTGCTATCGCGCGCTGGCGAGCCTGGCGGCGAAGCGCGAAATCGACTTCGTCCTGGTGACCATCCCTTCCAATTTCCTGGCGCCGGTCGGACGCCTCATCCATCGGCGCTACGGTGTGCCGTACGGCATCGACTACCAGGATCCCTGGGTCAATCGCTGGCCCGGCATCGACAGGCCGTTCAGCCGCGCCTGGGGCTCGTATCGCCTCGCCAACTGGCTCGAGCCGTGGGCGGTGCGCGATGCGGCGCTGATCACCGCGATGGCGCCCGGCTATGTCGCGGGCATGCTCGAACGCAACCCCATCGTGGCGGACAGGGCCGTCCTTGCCTACATGCCGATGGGCAGCGCCCCCGAGGATTTCGTCCTTGTGCGCGACCTGCATCGCGCGCCCTTCCTGTTCGACCCCGGCGACGGCCGGTTCCACATGATCTATGCTGGCGCCCTGCTGCCGGCCGGTTTCGTTGTTCTCGAAGCCTTTCTGTCCGGCCTGCGGACGCTGCGCGAGACCGCGCCGCAAGTCGCGGCCCGGCTCCGGGTCCATTTCGTCGGCACCGGCACGTCGCCGGATGACCCTCGGGGCCACCAGGTGTTGCCGCGGGCGCGCCGCGCCGGCGTCGAGGAGATGGTGAGCGAGCACCCGCATCGCATCGGCTATGTCGACACACTCAATCACCTGATACGGAGCAACGCCGTGCTCGTGCTGGGCTCGACGGAAGCGCATTACACGCCGTCCAAAGTATTCCAGGCAATGCTGTCGCGCCGCCCGGTGTTCGCCATGCTGCACGAGAAGAGTACGGCGGTGGCCATGATCCGCCGGGCGCATGCCGGGTGGGTGACGACGCTGACGGAAGAGTCGCGGCCAGAGCCGGCGGACGTGGCGACGGCGCTGCGATCCTTCATCGAGAACGCCGGCTTCGATGCCGACGTCATCGACCGGACGGCCTTCGAGGCTTATTCGGCACGCGAATCGACCCGGGTGCTCGCCGAGGCGCTCGACCTCGCCTGCGAGCGGTATCGTGCCCGTTCGAACGCGGCAGTGGGCTGACATGGCACTGCGCATCGGCTTCCTGGTCAGCCATCCGATCCAGTATCTCGCGCCGATCTTTCGCGAACTCGCGAAGCAGTGCGACCTGACGGTCTTCTATGCCCATCGCCAGACAGCCGAACAGCAGGCCAGTGCCGGGTTCGGCGTGGCCTTCGACTGGGACGTCGATCTCCTGTCCGGCTACCACAGCCGGTTCCTGCACAATGTGGCGCACGCACCCTCGACCGACCGGTTCTTCGGCTGCGACACGCCCGAGATCGCCGCGGAAGTCGCCGGCGGCGCCTTCGACGGCTTCGTCGTGCCGGGCTGGGCGCTTCGCACCTACTGGCAGGCCGTGCAGGCCTGCCGGCGTGCCGGAGTGCCGGTATTCGCGCGTGGCGATTCCCAGCTCGTGGGACCGCGCAGCGGTGCGGTCCGGCTTGCCAAGGCCCTGGCCTTCCGCGCCGTCCTGCGGCGGTTTGATGGTTTCCTCTACGTCGGGCAGAGGAACCGGGACTATCTCCTGCACTACGGCGCCCCGTCCGACCGGCTGTTCTTCTCGCCGCACTGCGTCGACAACACCGCCTTCAGGATCGCCAACGAGGCGGCGCGGCGACAGATCGAGGCCGCTGGTCGCGATCCTTCGCAGCCCCGGCGGATCCTGTTTGCGGGCAAGCTGATCGAGCGCAAACGTCCGTTCGACGTCCTGCACGCGGCGTCGCGAGTGGCGGCGCGCGGCGCTTCCCTTGAGGTGGCATTTGCCGGATCGGGCGATCTGCAGCAGGCCTTGACCGCCGCCGCCGCCGCCGCCGGCCTCCGCGCGGTCTTTCACGGCTTCGTCAACCAGAGCGAATTGCCCGCGGTCTATGCGGCCGCCGACGTCCTCGTCCTGCCGTCCGACGGGCGCGAGACCTGGGGACTGGTCGTCAACGAAGCCATGGCCTGCGGCGTGCCGGCGGTCGTGTCCGATGCCGTGGGTTGTGGCCCGGACCTGATCGAACCGGGCGTCACCGGTGCGGTTTTCCCGCTCGGCGACGTCGGCGCTCTGGCCGGCGGGATCGAGACGGTCCTGTCCCTCGACCCGGACCGGACCCGGAAGGCGTTGGCGGAACGGATGGAAACCTACTCGCCAGCGCGAGCGGCCCAAGGTATTGCAGGCGCGGCAAGAGCCTTAAGGTCCCGAAGCAGGGCAGAATGAAGCGCCATCCAGAGCGAGGCCTCCCGTGGTGACCGTAAACCCTCCTCTGCGGGGACGGGCGGTATCGCCGCGCATGGTGCTGGATGCCGGCTTCATGCGCCGGACGTTCCTCCTCATCGGTCTCTTCCTGCTGCTGACCGCGCCGTTTTCGTCCGACCCCTTGGCGTTCGCGGCAGGTTGCTTCGTGCCGTGGATCGTCCTCAGCCTCGTCGGCAAGCCGACGATGCCGGCTGCGGTGATCTTCTACTTCCTCTGGCAATGGGCCCAGGTCTTTTCCCGCGTTCTGCAGTCGATGGTCGACGGCGAGCCCCTGGGTGCCGGCCTCTACGGTCAGTATGTTGTCAATGCCTACTGGTACATGCTCGCAAGCATCGTGGTTCTGGCGCTGGCTTTTCGCATGGTGCTCGGCGGGCTGCCATCTCCGTCACCGGAAGAGGAGAGCGCCCATCGCGATTGGCGGCCACTGGACCTTTTCCTTCTTTATTGCGGGACACTGGTCCTGGCGGTCGCCTGCGGCTATGCGACCCGCCTGATCCCCGCCTTGAGCCAGCAGTTCGAGGCTGTGTCGCGGCTGAAGATCGTGGCCGAGTTCCTGCTGTTCACCACCGTCCTGTCCACCGGCCGTGGCGGCAAGTTCATGCTGGCCGCGGTGTTGGTCGAAATCCTGATCGGCTTCAGCGGCCTGTTGTCCGACTTTCGCGGTGTGTTCATCTATCTGGCGGTCGCGGCCATTGCGGCGCGTCTGGCGTTGAGCGTCACGTCGATCCTGGGCGGTGTCGTGTGGCTCTCCGTCCTGATGGCGCTGGCGTTGTTCTGGACGGCGGTGAAGGTCGACTATCGCGAATTCGCCACTGGCGGCGAGGAGACGCAACATTTGAGCATACCGCTGTCCGAACGTCTCGCCTACCTCGGGTCGCTCGCGGCCTCGCCGGGCACAATCGACTGGGGGCTTGCCTCCTACGCGCTGCTCAGCCGCTTCGCCTACGTCGATATTTTTGGATCGGTGATCGACTACCAGCACAGCGCTCGCGATCCCAACCCGGGCAGGCAGTGGCAGGAAGCTTTCGACCACGTTTTCAAACCGCGCTTCCTCTTCCCCGATAAGGCGGCGCTCTCGGATACCGAGACCTATGCCCGCCTGACCGGCGCCGACCCGACGGAGGTGGTGCGCGGCTCCACGTCGATCAGCGTCGGGTATATGGGAGAAAATTATGTCGACCTGGGCTTCCCGGGAATGCTGCTGGGCATCCTGGCCATTGGCCTGGGGATCGCGGGCGTCCTCCGCTACTTCATGCGATCGCGGCTGCCATGGATGGTGCGCCAGGGCATCGTGCTGGCGTTCATCTATAACGTGGCGGGCACCGGCGTCGAACTATCGCTGCCCAAGCTGTTTGGCGCGACCATCATGTTCTTCCTCGTCTACGCGCTGCTCGTGAAGTTTGCCCTGCCGATCGGCCTGAAGTGGCTGCATACCCGCGCCGGCAAGGACCAGCCGCAACCGTCTTGATAGCCTTCGGCCATTTCCAGCCCTTCCCGGCGATGTCGCGACAAAGACCACTGAACATTTTCTACGAAGAACGAGAGTCGGATCGTTGGTTGCCGTTCGACCGCTATCCGCGAAGGGTGATCAGGAACCTGATCCGCGGCCCGCGCCCCGCCCGGGGACCGACGCGGGTCTTCCTCAACCTGATCGCGGGACTCGATCGCATCGGCGTTCCCTATCGGGTCAACGACTTCGGATACCTCAGCGCCAATCCCGGGGAACTGGCATGTGTCATCGGCTGGCCGCATGTGCTCGACAGGATTCCCGAGAGCACGCCGGTCCTGTTCGGCCCGTCGATCTTCGCCCACCCCATCGACGATCCAGGCTTGCCGTCGCGCCGGCCTATCCGTCAGGTCCTGGTTCCCGGCGACTGGGTGGCGAAGATGTTCTCCGAAGTCTGGCCCGGTCTCGTCACGGCTTGGCCGGTCGGCATCGATACCGAGGCGTGGACGCCCGATCCGGCGACGGCGAAGGACATCGACATCCTCGTCTACGACAAGATCTTCCGGCAGCGCGAACTACACGAGCACACGGTGATCGATCCGCTGTGGGCCGAGCTTCGCCGTCGGGGCCTTCGCGTCGAGGCGCTTCGCTACGGCAGATACCGCGAGGAGGAACTCTTCGCCCTGAGGCGCCGGACGCGCGCCATGGTCTATCTCAGCCTGCACGAGACGCAGGGCATCGCCGCCCAGCAGATGCTGGCCTCCGGTGTCCCGCTGCTGGTCTGGGACAGGGGCGGCATGTGGGAGGACCCCAGCTATGCGGGCCGCGTGAAGTACGGTCCGGTCACGACGGTCCCGTACTGGGACGCCAGATGCGGTGTCACCTTCAAGGACGGGGCCGATTTGCCGACGGCACTCGACGTGTTCTGGTGGGGCGTTGAGAACGGCGTCTATTGCCCGCGCGACTTCATGGTTCCGAGATTCACGCTGGAGACGTGTGCCCGGGCCTATGTCGAATTGGCCGGCAAGTACGCCTGAGGGACCAAATCCGCGATCAGGTGCCGCCCGTCATCTCCTCGTCCCAGTCGGTGATCCTGCCTTCGCGGCCGATCGTGCCGGGTTGCACATGGAACAGGCGATTCACGATGCGGGCTGGCAATACCCGCCGCGCAGCCAGCGCGACGCGAAGATAGGAATGCTCGAAGTCGAAGGGCGTGCGCCGCCGCCGCTCCCCGTCCCACAGCACCAGACGATCAGGATATGCGCGCGTCGCCACCAACGCTGGCGCATTCTGACTCTCGAACACACCGAGCATGCGCCGTTTGCACTCGAGGTCGCGGCCATCGAGCCTGAACTTCACGATCGGCCGTCCATCGACACCGTCCGGCGGACCATAATAGGCCACAAGGCCGAACAGCCATCGGGCGGCAAGCGCGATCACTCTGTGCGGCGTGTTGGCGAGCGACACGTAAGGACCGTATTCCGGCGCTTCGAAGACATCGAACCGGTCGCCGGGCACGACGACGCTGGTGACCAGGGCGGCGGCCATGTCGTGGTGTATATGGCCGCCTTCGAACATGGGCGCGACGATGACCGAAGGCCGGAACTCGTCGATGATCGCCCGCAGCGTCGTTGCCGCGGCCTGCAATCTGGACGGGTCGCGCTGGCGCAGCGGCGGCAGCAGGTCGATATGCATGAGGTCGCGCGGTTCCAGGCCGGCGATGCTCCACGCATCGCGCGCCTCGGCGGCGCGCCGCTCGGCCATGCCAGGCGAGTCGTCGGGCGCTAGATAGACGATGCGAGTGACGCCGCCAAGGCGTCGGTTGCGTGCCCCGATGCCACCGGCGGAGATCACGCAATCATCCTCGTGGGGGGCGAGGATCAGGAGTCGGCGCGGCTCGTCCCAGTCGGCCCAGTGCTCGAGAACGGAGATGCGCCATAGCGCCCACACTGTCATGACGGACAACGCGGTGTAGAGCAGTGCGAGAGCAGCCAGCAGTCCAGCGGCGACGCTGGGACCCAGTGCCACGACGGCCATCCACAGCAGCGCGCTGACCACGCCCAGCAGGCCGACGACGAGCGCCGGCCGAAAGTAGATTCGCTGCTTCATGCAGGCAGAGCCATTTGACCGCTACCTATGCTATTGCTTGCAGCGGCACCGCAAGCCCATGCGAACGCCGACCGGCCGTTGAACTTGTGGACGAGCACTTGCGCCTTCTTCACGTCGTACCAACGTATCTGCCCGCGCTTCGATACGGCGGTCCGATCCGCACGGTTCATGCGCTCTGTCGCGCACTGGCAGCGCTCGGTCATGACGTCCATGTCTTCACGACGAATGTCGACGGTGAGCGGGACAGTGCCGTGCCGTTGCTGCGCCCGGTCGACCTCGAGGGCGTCAAGGTGACGTACTTCCCCAGTCGACTGCTGCGCCGCCTGTATTGGTCGCCGCCCATGGCAGGCGCGTTGTCGCGGGCCGTCGCGGACTTCGACGCCATTCATCTGCACGCTGTCTATCTGTGGCCGATCTGGGCCGCGGCAAGGGCTGCGCGGGCGCACCGGGTACCCTATGTGATATCGCCGCGCGGCATGCTCGTACCCGAGCTGATGCGCCGCAAGAGCCGGTGGGCGAAGGCGGCTTGGATCGCCCTGATCGAGCGAGCCAACCTCGAACGCGCCGCCGCCATCCATGCCACGTCGGCGGTGGAGGCGGGGCACATCGCAGGATTTGGCTGGAGACTGCCGCCCATTGTCACGATTCCCCACGGTGTCGATGACCCGCCCGCACCATCCGGCGTGGCGCTGTCGCCCGACGTGGCGGCGGCCATCGGCGGCAGCGCGCCGGTTCTGGCCCTGGGCCGCATCAGCTGGGAGAAGGGACTCGACCGGTTGATCGCGGCCCTGCCGCTCGCTCCTGAGGCGCGCCTCGTCGTTGCCGGCGACGATGCCGATGGACACGCCGCCTTCCTGGCGAACGAAGCTCAACGCTTCGGCGTTGCCGGACGGGTGAGCATTCTCGCCCGTCACGTCGCCGGCGCCGACAAGGAAGCGCTGTTCGCCGCCGCGCGGGTGTTTGCAATGACGTCGCTGTCGGAGAATTTCGGCCTCGCGGCCTTCGAGGCGATGCGTCGCGGCGTGCCGGTCCTGACGACGGCCGATGTCGGCATGTCGGAAATCGTGCGCACGGCGCGTGCCGGACTGGTCGTTGACACCGCGCCGGCGGCAATCGCGGAAGGCCTCAACACATTGCTGGCGGATGTCGATCGAAGCCGCGCCATGGGCGAGAGCGGCAGGGCCCTTGTCATCGAGCAATATGGCTGGTCGACGATTGCGTGCCGCATGGAAGAACTCTACCGCTCGGTCGGTCGCATGCGGCACGCCGAGGATGCCGGCGCATGAGCGACCTGCTGGAGCACAGTCCGTTCGATCTCGCATCGGAGCGCCGGGTGGTCATCATTGCCGACTGGCTGCCGCCCGATTTCGGTGCAGTCGGCCAATACATGCAGATGCGCGCTCGCGCCTTGGCGGAGCAGGGCCATGACGTGACCTTGCTCGGCCTTTCCTCGGGCGAGGAGGCGGTCCGGCAGGAGACGCGAGGGAAGGGGACATTGACCGAGGTTCGGCTGGCGACCCGTCCGGTGCCGCGCCGTTCATTCCTGGCGCGTCTTGTGTGGACTGCGGCGACAAACCTGCGCCTGGTCGTCGCCGGCTATCGAGCCCTGAGGGCGGCGGATGGGATTCTATTCACCGGATCGCCGCCGCTGCTCATTCATCTGCTTGCACCGCTGAAACCCCTGTGGCGCGGCCGCCTCGTCTACCGCATCACCGATTTCCATCCCGAGTGCCTGATCGCGGCACGCGATCGTCCGTCACGGGTGCTCGATCTGCTGCTCGGCCTGACGAATTTCTGGCGCCGCCGGATCGACGGTTTCGAGGTGCTCGGACTCGACCAGCTCAAGCGTCTGCGTGAGACCGGTGTCCGCGAGGAGCGGATCGGCCTCGTGCGCGACGGTTCACCTGTGTCGTTCGCCGACGATGTCGTGGCGGAACCGCTGCCAGCTGTCCTCGAGGGTTCGTGTGTGTTGCTGTACGCCGGAAACTTCGGCGTCGCGCATGACGTCGAGACGGTTGCCGAGGGCTACAGGCTTCATCATCGCGCGGGAACGGGCAGGGTTCGGCTGTGGCTGAGCGCGACCGGCGCCGGCGCGGACGACATCGTCCAACGCTTCGCCGCGCAGGGACTTCCGTTTTGCAAATCGGAGCCTGTGCCCCTGGGGCGACTGGCCGGCCTGTTGCGTTCCCCAGACGCCCATCTCGTGACGCTGAAGGATGCATTCGTCGGCTTTGTCATGCCTTCCAAGATTTATGCGTGCATCGAGTCGGGCAAACCGGTGATTTTCGTGGGGAGCGAGACGTCCGATGTCGACTTGCTCGCACGGGCGGGCGGTTCCGATGGCTATCGGCGCGTAGAGTGCGGAAATGCCGCAGACTTCGCCACGGCCCTCGAGGAACTCGCAGACCGAGTGGGAAAATCGCCTTCATAGCGGTTCCTTCGGGGTCCGGCATTTTGTTAAGAATTTAGGCGAGGAGTTGTCTTTATCCAATTGAAATTTAATGTTATTGATATTTCACGTGACCGGTGATATTTACTGTCTGCGGCGACACTGCAGTTTTTTTTGCCCGTGAAATATCCAGAGTCGACCAAACCCGACTCTCCTTGGCGATACCAAGGGCGTATATTAGCCGTATTTATTGAGCTTATTGGAGTTCCCCGAGATGTCTTCGACTGGAGTCTCCATCGGATGCAGCGTGCGGGCAGGGACTTGGCTTCGTGAGCACGATTCAGTAACTTGCCCATCAACTTGGGTGGGACCGTTCCGAGCTCTGCCGGCCGGGCCAAGTGGGTGTGAATACTTAAAAAATGACTGCGATGGTACTTACCGTGGCGGTCGGGTTGGGTTTTATGGCTAAAATTGCATTTAGAGCGCAGTGTCTTGCTGTGGCGTCGTCACTCGTCGTGATTGGTGCGGCCGGCGCGCAAACTCCGGCTGCACAAAACCAGGATCAGCAGCTCGCTCAGCAGCAGGAAGCGCAGCAGCAGCAAGGCCAGCAACAGGAGGGCAGTGGCCCACAGCAGGGCGGTGGTCCGCTGCAGGGCGCCGGCCCTCTTCAGGGTGCTGGTCCGTTGCAGGGGGCAGGTCCTCTTCAGGGTGCCGGTCCGCTCCAGGGCGCAGGTCCGTTACAGGGAGCCGGTCCGCTGCAGGGCGCCGGCCCGTTGCAAGGGGCCGGTCCGCTCCAAGGCGCGGGTCCGCTGCAGGGTGCCAGCCCGTTGCAGAGCGCGGCACCCGTCCAGAACGTCGGGCCCGCGCCGGGCCCGGATGGGCTCAATGCCCTGAACACCGCGCCGCCGCCGGCCGCGCCGCCGCCCGCGCTCGCCGGCGGTCCGGTGGCGCCGCCTCCAGCCGGTCCGCTTCCCACGACCGTAGGCTCGCTCAACCAGCTGCTGTCGCAAATCATGGCTGGGCCGAATCCACCGAGCCCGCAGATCCTCGCTGTGCTCGTCAATACGCTGACGCCGCCGACTCCGCCGACGTCGCCGACTCCGCCTGTGGCGCCGCCGGCGCCGCCCGCGCCGCCGGTCGTGTTTACGCCTCCGCCGACACCGACACCGACGCCGACACCGTCGCCAGTCGTACTTCCGCCGCCGACCTATGACCCGACGAAGCAAACACCAGTCAGCCCAAGCTAGTAGCCAAGGGCAGCGTCGGGACTTCTATCAGCCGACACTCGGACCTTTGCCGGGATGGACCGCTGCTCCCATGGCTATCAGTGCGAATCGCTCGCAGCTCATTTGGTCACCTGTCCTCGGCTGGGTGCTGTTGTCGTGTCTCGTCTCCGGCGCGCAGGCCCAGGAGGAAACCACGACGCCGGCGCTGCAGACGATCGAGCAGCAATCGCCCGACGACCCCATCATCGAGCTGTTGCCGTTGCCCGGCGGCGGCGGCTCGGCAACGCGCGAGGAGCTGGGGATCACGATGGGGGCTTTCACGCTCTTCCCGTCGATCGAGATCCTGGGCGGTTACGACGACAACGTCTTCGCCACCAGTGCGCCGGCGACCGGTTCTCTGTTCACGGTGATCAAGCCGCAGCTCGAACTGAAGTCGGAGTGGCTGAATCACTCCATTCGCCTTCTCGCCTCGGGCGGGTTTGGTCTCTATGCCAGCGCGCCGACGCAAAATTTCGAGAACTACACGCTGCTGGCCGAAGGCAAGCTGGAGATCAAGCAGGACTTCTACGTCACTGGCAAGATCGCGGCGATCCGGGCCACCGAAGCACTGGGCACGCCGGACGTGTCGTTCGCGCAGGCGCCGACCGTCGTCGATTCGATCCCGATCGAGGTCTCGCTCTACCAGAAGTTCAACCGGTTCTTCTATCAGTTGACCGGCGCCGCGGTGCGCTACTGGTACTATGACTACAGCACAATCACGGCGGCAGGCCTGCCGGGGACCAGCCGTGATCGCACCGACTACGAGGAGCGGATTCGCCTGGGCTACGAACTCTTCGACGGAACGTCGTTCTTCATCGCGCCCGGCCTTCAGCAGCGCGTCTATACCCAGTTCATCAACGCCGCCGGCCAGCAGCGCGACTCCACGAGCTGGTTCTTCAACGTCGGGGCGACCACGGACCTCGGTCCGAAAAGCAAACTCGAAGGCTTCATCGGCTACCAGTCCCTGTCGTACATCGCCGACGGCACTTCCACGGGCTCGACGACGTTCGGCCTCACGGGAAGCTGGAATGGCTACGAACCGCTGGTCCTGCGACCGCAGATCCTTCGCAGCATCAACGAAACCGCGCTCACGAACTACCAGAACTACGTTTCGACCACGATCGGTGTCGATTTCACCTATGACGTGCACGGACCGTGGCAGGCCGTCGGCGGAACGTCGTTCAATTCGGCGGACTATACGCCGGCCGTTGGCGTCGCGAACGTGAACCCGCGCACGGACTACTTTTTGAAGGGCTCGATCGGCGTGATGTATTCGCTCCGTCCACAGGTCCAAATCGGGCCGCTGTACGAATACACCACGGGCTGGTCGACCGATGTCGCGGCAGGCGGGCCTTCGTACACCCGCAACATGCTTTCCATCCGCCTGATCGCGAAGCGGTGACGTCGTGAACATCCGAACCGCCCTCTCATGTTGGCAGCAGGCAGCCTGCCGCCGATCACTGGCCCTCTGGGCCTGTGTTTTTGGCGCCGCTTTTGCTCTCGCGGCCTGCGAAACGCAGCCGCCAATGACCACGAAGACGCTGCAGCAGCCCTCCCAGGTGACGCAGACGATCCGGATGGGCGAATATCGTGTCGCGCCAGGCGACAAGGTACGCGTCGTGGTTCTGTCGGATACCGAGCTCTCCGGCGACTACGAGGTCGATTCGACGGGATTGATCTCGCCGCGCATGGCCGGCCGCGTGTCGGTGGTGGGCATGACGACGGTCGAGATCGAGGCGATGCTGAGGAATCGCTACCGTGCGGATGGCTACCTGCGGGATCCGAAGCTGAGCGTCGACCTCATCGCTCGCCGGCCGTTCTACATTGTGGGCGAGATCATGAAGCCGGGGGCGTTTCCGTACGTGAGCGGGATCAACGTCGTGCAGGCTATCGCCATCGCCGGCGGATACACGCGCCGAGCTTCCAAGACGCGGATCACCGTGAAGCGGTTCAATTCGACGGCGGGCGAAGAGGAAACGGTCACCGAGGATAGTCCGATCGGCCCGGGAGACGTGATCCACGTTCCCGAGCGATGGTTTTAGTAGCGTCGCGTAAGCGTATTGGGGAACTCGCGGTGTGGGACCGCGTGTTGAGTAGAGTGGTCCGCGT
>Ga0155465_1232_pt3 | contig 12317 bp, 12 predicted proteins | sample RifCSPhighO2_12_FD_107123 | JGI IMG/M metagenome (GOLD analysis project Ga0155465, IMG submission 107123) | Alphaproteobacteria bacterium RIFCSPHIGHO2_12_FULL_66_14 | reverse complement strand
GTCGAGTTCGAAGCCCGCGGCGCCGCCGCCGGAAAAGCCGTAGCCGCCGAACAACTCGTCCTTCACGCCCTCGAAGACCCAGGCGTGGGTGTTGTCGCGCGCCGCCGGCGATTGGCGATAGGAGTCGCCCACGAACGTGCCCTGGCTCGAGAAGCCGATGCCGCACAGGAGATTGGGCGGCCGGTCGCTGCGCCGCCACAACCCGCCGTAGGCACCGTCGAAGGCGTGGTAATATTCGCCAGGCTCGGCGGCCCAGGTCCGGATGCCGCCCTCGGTGCGCCGCACCTCGATGGCGCCCGGCACCTTCTTCGACAGTGCCACCCGCCAGTAGAAGCCATTGCCGCCGAGATACATCAGCCGCCCGCCGGTCTCGGTGTAGGCCTGCAGCGCGTCGAGCGTGCCGCTGGTGTGATACTCGGGATGCGAGCCGGTCAGGACCACCTTGTACGAGGCCAGGATCTCGACGCCTTTTTCATCGAGGTCGTGGTCGGTGACGACGTCGTAGGCCACGCCCATGCGGTCGAGCCAGCCGGTGAGATGGGTGTCGGCCGGCAGATGGCGCAGACCGGAGCCCGCGGCGTCGTTGAAGCTGAGGAAATTCGGCCGCCAGGTGAGCAGCGGCCGGAGGTGCGAGGAGTAGGCGACGCCCGAGCCGTCGCGGTGGTGGTTGTAGGTCGAGAGGCCGTAGTCCGCGTGGTCGTCGGGATTGTTCGGATAGGCCTTCCAGTCGGCTACCCGTGTGCGGAACGCCTCGTCGTACACGCCGCGCGAGAAGTTGGAATAGACCTGATAGGTGAAGGTCGAAGCGAGATAGCAGACCTTGGCCTGCGGCTTGCCGACCTGGGGCCGCACGAAGAAGGGAATGACGTCGCGATGCGTGCCGCAGCTCAGCTGCATGCCGTAGACGCCGCTGCGCATGTCCTTGGGAATGGTGAAGCTGAAATCGTCCGCCCAGCCGCAGTCGTGCAGGTCGTCGTCGTGGAAATGGATGGCGGCGTAGTGATGCGGCGCGCGGCGCCAGTCGCGCTCCGCGCCCGTCCACGCCGCGCCCTTCATGGCCCGGGTCGGCAGGTTGACCAGCTGGCCGTGCAGGCCGTTGGGGCCGGTGTCCTCGATCTCCATCGAGTCCATGCGGCGGGTGAAGTCCCAGGCGGCGACGCCCGCGATCGCCGGCGCCTCGATCTTGCCGTTGAAGCAGCGTCCAGCCGGGCGATCCTTGGCCGGCTCGGCGCCGATCAGGATCGGCAGGGCAGTGTCGAGCGACAGCGGTGCCGGCGCGGTCACGTGCGCCTCGCCTTCGTCGTCGACGGCATGGGCGCGTGTCAGCGGCTGCTGACCGACACGCAGCGTACCGGTCGTGGGGTCGGCACTCGCCCAGACGCGATACCAGACGCGCGCGCGCAGCGGCTTGCCGACCACGACCCGCGCACCGCCAACTTCGAGCGCCATGCCCTCGGGCGTGAGAACCAGCGCGAAGCCTGCGCCCGACTGGGCATCGCGGCGCGACAGGACCGTTTGCGGCCCGTCCGCAGGCAGCGTCGGCCAGATCAAAGCCTCGACGCCGAGCGCCGCGGGCAGTTTCACCTCCTTGGCGCCGTCGACCAGCGCATAGGAGCCGGGCCAGGCGCGCTGCTCGCGCGAGGCGAAACGGCCGTCGAAGAGATCGGACATGTCCTCCAGCTTGGCCGGCGGTCCGCCGGGGTTGGGATCGCCGCGGACGATCTTCACCAGCATGGCGTTGTAGGGGCCCGGCCCCGCGCTCGAGACCTTGAAGGCGATCTTTTCGCCGCTCCGAACCGAGATGCGGTCGGCATAGCCGACGAGCGGTGCTGTCACGTTTGTCTCCCCCTGAGCGGACGATATAGTCGCCCGAACTCAGGGGCCAACGCCATGACCAAGATGATCCGCCGCCGCACTGCGGCAGCTACGGGGCTCGCGACCGGCGTGCTCGCCGCGGCCAGGCGGGCGCCGCAATGACGGGTCCGACGCTGAAGGGAAAGATCCAGACGGTCCTCGGGCCGATTGCGCCCGAGGCGCTGGGGCGGACGCTGATGCACGAGCACGTGCTCTGCGACATCCGCCCGCCGGCGACGCGCGGCGATAACGATCTCGGGCCCGAAATCACGCTGGAGAACGTGTGGCAAATCAATTACGGCCACGGCATCAAGCGGGCCGGCCGCAAGTACATGCTCGACCTCGAGGACATCGCCACCCGCGAAGTCCGCATGATGAAACACGAGGGCGGCGACGCCATCGTCGAGCTCACCTGTGGCGGCCTCTCGCCCGATCCCAAGGGGCTGCAGCGCATCGCCGCCGGCACGGGCGTGCACCTGATCATGGGCTGCGGATACTACGTCAACGACTACCAGGATCCGAAGAACCACGGCCGCACGGTCGACGATTTCGCGGCCGAAATGATCGGTCAGATCCAGGACGGCGCCTGGGGCACCGACGTCCGCGCCGGCATGATCGGCGAGATCGGCTGCACCTCGCCGTGGACCGACACCGAGAAGCGCGTGATGCAGGCGGCCCTCGTTGCCGCCGCGGAAACGGGCGCTGCCATCAACGTCCATCCCGGCCGCGACCCCAACCAGCCGCAAGAGGTCGCCGACTTCATCAAGGCGGCGGGTCATCCGACCGATCGCATCGTCATCAGCCACATCGACCGCACCATCTTCGACGAGGAACGGCTGCTGCGGCTGGCCGATTCGGGCGTCACCATCGAGTTCGACCTGTTCGGCCAGGAGGCGAGCTACTACGGCCTCTCCGACATCGACATGCCGAACGACGCCACGCGGCTCAAGTTGATCCGCGCGCTCATCTCCCGCGGCCATCTCGAGCGCGTCGTGATCAGCCACGACATCTGCTACCGCACGCGGCTGGCGAGCTTCGGCGGCCACGGCTACGGCCACATCTTCCGCAACGTCGTGCCGATGATGAAGAAGCGCGGTTATGGCGAGGCCGAGATCGACGCCATCCTGGTCCACACGCCGCGGCGGCTGCTGACCTTCGTTTGAGTCTTAGCCGCAGGGGTTTTCGACCGGCGGCCGCGGCACTTTGAGAGTGTCCTGAAACTCACGTCGGTATTTCTCGAGTTCTGCGTTCAGTGGAACGAGATCATCTTCGCGCTGGCGTTGGCAAACACGATTCTGTGCCGGCGGCACGCCGGCTGCCTTGATGCCGGCCGCTGCCTTGGCGGTGCGATCCGCGATGTTCTTTTCCAACTGAGCCTTGGTGACAGGTCTCAGGCTGTTGGTGGCGATGAAGGTATTCGCGGCGTCGATGAACTGGCCGAGCATGGCGCTCAGCTGGGGGAACTCACCGGGGTAGCAAAGATCAGCCGATATCTTCGCGACGATCGCGATGTTCCAGATGCAGAGGACGGCATGACCCGAACTGTCGACGCCGGTCTCGCCGTCCTTGTCGATCGTCACCGTGACATCACCGCGCTTGATCTCGACGGCATCGCCCCGCCTGGTCACTTGCGTACCTGGCTGCCTGGCGATCGCGTCGAGATCGAGCGGCTGGGCAGCAACGGGCGCGACGACAGCCATGACAACAAGCGCCACCAGCACCTTGATCATCGGACCCTCCCGTAGCCGACATGATAGGAGGTGCTGTCCTTACGTTCTACAACCTAAAAGTTGTGGTCAGAACGTCAGGTGATACATCGTCTCTTCAGTATAGATCGGCCCGCCGCGGCCGCGCCGGCTTGAATAAAGAGAGAAGTGCTCGGCTACCCAGGGGGCTGACCTGAAGGTCGAATGGCTGGCCATGAACTGGGCGATGTGATGGCCGGTCTCGGCGCCGACGGGGAAGCGCGCCAGGGTGACGTGCGGGCGGAACTTGCGGCGCTCGATTCCGATGCCGCAGTTGCGCGCCACAGTCGCCACCTTCTGCTGCAGCCAGTCGAGCCGTTCGCTCTTCTGCACCAGCGCCACCAGGGCGCGCGGCTGCTTGCCGGTGCTGAACTGCTCGACTCCCGCCAGGGTCAGTGAAAATTGAGGACCGGAAATGTCGCCCAGCTCCTCCTCGAGGTCGCGCATGACCGCGCCCTGGACCTCGTCGCAGAAACAGAGAGTCACATGGAGATTCTCCGCCGTCTGCCAGCGCGCGTCGGGCACGCCGGACTGCAACGCCGCAAGCTCGTCGGCGATCTCCTCAGGGACGGGCAGGGCGACGAACAGACGTGGCATAATCGTCGAGGTTCTTGGTCACGAACGGCAGTATGCGCTCGACCACGATGTCGACGCCCTTGGGGTTGGGATGGATGCCGTCGGCCTGATTGAGCGCTGGATCCTGCGCCACGCCGTCGAGGAAGAAGGGATAGAGCGGCACGCCGTGCTTGTCGGCCAGCCGCTTGTAGAGGCCGTCGAACTGGGCGGCGTACTCGGGGCCGTAGTTGCGCGGCGCCAGCATGCCGGCCAGCCACACCGTGACGCCGGCATCTTTCAGTTTTGTGATGATGGCGTCGAGATTGCGCTCGGTGCCGGCCGGGTCGGAGCCGCGCAGCGCGTCGTTGCCGCCCAGTTCGACCAGCACGATGTCGGGCTTGTCGGCCAGCATCCAGTCGATGCGCTCGACGCCGCCTGCCGTGGTGTCGCCCGAGACGCCATGATTGAGGATGGTGACGTTGCGCGCCCGTTGCTGAAGGGCCGCCTGTAGTCGGGCCGGGAAAGCCTGGTCAGGCTTCACCCCATAGCCAGCAGCCAGGCTGTCGCCCAGGACGGCGATCTTGACCGGCCCGCTTTGTGCATGCCCGGTCGCGGCCACCAGACACAGGACAAGCGCCAGAAGCGCCGCGATCCGTGAATTGACCGCCGCCGCAAAACCACCATATCCAATGCCGAAGATCATCTTCCCTTACCCGGAGCTTTCTTGACAGCCATCGTCACAGCCATAGTCCGCCTCACCGACGTCCATCTCGACATGGCAAGCGATGCCGGCACGGTCAATATCCTGCGCGGCATTACCCTCGACATCGCCGCCGGCGAGATTGCCGCCGTGGTCGGTCCCTCGGGCGCCGGCAAGTCGAGCCTGATGATGGTCGCGGGCGGGCTGGAGCGCGCCACGTCGGGCCGCGTCGAGGTGGCGGGCCGCGACCTCGGGCCGCTCGACGACGATGCCCGCGCCCGACTGCGGCGCGACCACCTCGGCATCGTGTTCCAGGGCTTCCATCTCATTCCCACCATGACGGCGCACGAGAATGTGGCGCTGCCGCTCGAGTTCGCCGGCCGTGGCGATGCCTTCGAGCTCGCGGAGGTGGCGTTGCAGCGCGTCGGCCTCGGCCATCGCATCGGCCACTATCCGGCGCAGCTCTCGGGCGGCGAGCAGCAGAGGGTCGCGGTGGCGCGCGCCTTCGTCGGCCGGCCCAAGCTCCTGCTGGCCGACGAGCCGACCGGCAATCTCGACGGCACCACCGGCAAGCAGGTCATGGATCTGCTGTTCGAACTGGCGCGCGCCGACGCCGCGACCCTTATCCTGATCACCCACGACCTGGCGCTGGCCGGACGCTGCGATCGCATCCTGCACATTGCCGACGGGCTGGTCGTGGGCGACGAACGCACGAATGCTCCCCCGGGCGTCACCCTGGCGGCACAATGAGCGTCGTCCGATGATCCTGGCCCTGCGCCTCGCCCGGCGCGAGATGCGGAGCGGCCTGGGCGGCTTTCGCCTGTTCATCGCCTGCTTGGCGCTGGGCGTTGCCGCAATTGCCGCGATCCTCTCCTTCAGTCGCGCCATCGAGGAGGGCCTGCGCGCCGATGCGCGCGAGATCCTGGGCGGCGACGTGGCGATCTCGCTGCTCTACCGCGAGGCGACGGCTGAGCAGATGGCGTTCCTGCGCGAACGCGGCCAGCTCGTGCGCTGGATCGACAGCCGCGCCATGGCGCGTCCGGTGAAGGCCGACGGCCGGCCCACGCTGGTCCAGCTCAAGGCGGTGGAGTCCGCCTATCCACTCTATGGCGTGCTCGAATTGAGAGGCGGCGGATCCCTGGCCGATGCGCTGGCTCGGCGCGACGGCGTCTGGGGCGCCGTGGTCGAGGAGGCGGCGCTGCGCCGCATGAACCTAGCGCTGGGCGACCGGCTGCGGGTGGGCGAGGCGACCGTCGAGGTACGCGACGTGATCGCCCGCGAACCGGACCGCGGCCTGAACGCCTTCGCAAGCCTCGGGCCGCGGCTGATGATTCCCTTCGAGGCGGTGATCGACTCGGGCCTGGTGCAGCCTGGCAGCCTGTTGAACTGGGAGTACCGCCTGCGGCTCGCGCCGGGCGGGTCTGACGTTGCGACCATCACGGCGCTGAAGAGTCGTTATCCCGATGCCGGCTGGCGGCTGCGGGGCGTTGCCGATGCCGGCGGCGGCATCCGCTCCTGGCTCGACCGGCTGACGCAGTTCATCGGCCTGATCGGCTTGTCGTCGCTGCTGGTGGGCGGCGTCGGTGTCGGCAACGCGATTTCGAGTTTCCTGGCCGGCCGTCTGCACACCATTGCCACCCTGAAGTGCCTGGGTGCGCCGGAGAGGCTGGTCTTCGCGACCTATTTCCTCCAGCTCGCGGCGCTCGCGTTGCTGGGCGTCGCGATCGGCGTTGCTGCGGGGGCGGCTTTGCCCTTCGTGGCCCAGGCGATGATCGCCGACCTGCTGCCGGTGCGGGCCCGGATCGCGCTCTACGCCGCGCCGCTGGCAACCGCAGCAGCCTTCGGACTTCTCGTTTCCCTGCTGTTTACCCTCGTGCCGCTGATGCGGGCGCGCCGGGTCCCGGCCGCCACCCTGATGCGCGGCGCCGTGGTCGAGCAGCGCGGGCTTGCCTGGCGCGACGCACTGGTGATCGGCGCCGTCGCGATGGCGCTCGCGGCCTTCACCGTGTTCACGGCCGACAGCCGCCGCATTGCGGCGCGGTCGGCGCCTTCATTGCCTTTCCGCTGCTGGCGCGGCTGGTCATGGCAGTGGCGGCACGGGCCGGCAAGCCGAAGCTGGCCGGCCTTCGCCTGGCGCTGGCCAATCTCCATCGTCCCGGCGCGCCGACGCCCATCGTCATGCTGTCGCTGGGCCTCGGCCTCACCGTGCTGGTGGCGACGGCACTGATCGAGGGCAATCTGCGCGAACAGCTCACGCGGCGCATCCCGAGCGATGCCCCCGCCTTTTTCTTCGTCGATATCCAGTCGACGCAGATGCCGGCCTTCGAGAAGGCGATCGCCGCCGTGCCGGGGGCGGGCCCGCTCGACAAGGTGCCGTCACTGCGTGGCCGCATCGTGCGGATCGGCGGCAAGCCGGTGAACGAGGTGGCGGTGCCGTCGGAGGCGCGCTGGGCGGTCGAAGGCGACCGCGGCGTCACCTATTCGGCGACTCCGCCCGAGGGCTCGCGCATCGTGGCGGGCGAATGGTGGCCGCCGGACTATCGTGGCCCGCAGCTCATCTCGTTCGACGAGGGGCTGGCCAGGGCCTTCGGCCTCGGTCTCGGCGACACCATCACGGTGAACGTGCTGGGCCGCGACATCGAGGCCCGCATCGCCTCGCTGCGCCGCATCGAATGGACCACGCTGGCCATCAATTTCGTCTTCGTCTACTCGCCGGGCACGCTCGACCGCGCGCCGCACACCTTCCTGGCCACTGTGAAATCCACGCCCGAGGCCGAGGACTCGATCTTCAAGGCCGTCACCGACCAGTTTCCCAATGTCACGGTGGTGCGGATCCGCGATGCCATCGAGACGGCGGCGGGCGTGCTCGGCAACATCGGGCTGGCCAGCCGGGTCATCGGCTTCCTCAGCATCCTGGCCGGCGTCCTGGTGCTGGCCGGCGCCATGCTCGCCACCCAGCAGCGGCGGGTGCATGAGGCCGTGGTGATGAAGGTGCTCGGGGCGACGCGGGCGCGCATCGCCGGGATCTTCGCCTGGGAATTCGCCTTCCTCGGCCTTGCCACGGCGCTGGCGGCGCTAGGCGTCGGCACCCTCGGGGCCTGGCTGGTGATCAGCCGGCTGATGGGACTCGACTGGACGTTCCTGCCGGTGGTCGCCTTCGCCGTCGCGGTGGGCGCGATGGCGCTCACCCTGGCCTTCGGCCTGGCAGGCACCCTGGCGGCGCTTCGGCAGCGTCCGCTCGCCCTGCTTCGCAACGAATGAAGGGAAATTTCCCCGAAATTGAAAGTAAAACGCCACAATTCAAAGCCTTATCTCTATTGATTCATACCGCCTGAGTGCCCAGATTGGACAGCGAAGGGGCTCGACAACGAGGCCCCCTTGGAGGCTTGAACCAAAATGGCAAATCCGAACTTCGACACCTTCAATCGAGCCGGCACGATTGCCGACCAGGCGTCGTTCGATGTCGGTCTGCGCGCCCACATGGTGCGCGTCTACAACTACATGGCTTCGGGGCTCGCGCTGTCGGGCATCGTGGCCTTTGGCCTGTTCAGCTCGCCAGAAGTGGCGGGGCTGTTCTTCCAGGTCCAGGTGGGCCGCGTCGTCGGCCTCAACATGCTGGGCTGGATCGCGATCTTTGCGCCGCTCGGTCTGTTGCTGCTCACCTCTTTCCGCGCTGCCAAGATGAGCGTTGGAGCGGTGCAGGCGGTCTACTGGGCGGTCACGGCGCTGATGGGCGTCAGCCTGTCGTTGCTGCTGTTCCGCTATACCGGCGCTTCGGTCGCCCGCACGTTCTTCGTCACGGCCGCCGCGTTCGGCGCGCTCAGTCTCTACGGCTATACGACCAAGCGCGACCTGACGGCGATGGGCAAGTTCCTGTTCATGGGCGTGATCGGCCTGATCCTGGCCGGCCTCGTCAACATGATCTGGCCGTCGGGCACGATGAGCTTCATCATCTCCGCCGCCGGCGTCCTGATCTTCTCGGGGCTGATCGCCTACGACACCCAGAAGATCAAGGAGCAGTATTCCGACGCGTGGGGCACCGAGATGGTCGAGAAGATCGCGATCTTCGGCGCGCTCAGTCTTTATCTCGATTTCGTGAACCTTTTCCAGTTCCTGATGATGTTCCTCGGCCAGGAGCGCGAGTAGCAGGCGAATAGTCGGGTTCCGATCTTTCATCAAGACGCCCGGGTCGAAAGACCCGGGCGTTTTGCTGTCTCAGGTCGGCGCCGCCAGCGGAATGACCTCCGTGACGTCGGACTCGAGAACGAGATCGTCCGACGCTGCAAGAAGCCAAAGACGGTCTGCCTGGAACGTCAGCAGCGGGCGGTCCCACCAACGTTCGATGATGCCGTTCAAGGCAGCCGCTTCCGACGGATCGAGATCGTCCGTCAGGTTCCAGAGTCCCACGAGGTAGAGGTCCGTCTCGCGGCAACCCAGCGCCCGTTGAATCGCTTGCAGGACGTTTCCGCCCTGCCGTTTCTCCGGATAGAGGCGGAGATAGAGCCGACCGACATTGACGTTGCCGGAAAACGGGCCGCGCAACCCGACGGGAAAGCCGCCGAGGTCCGTCAGCGCCTGCCGTCGCTCGGTATCGAGAGAAGATGTGCTCTCGCCAACCGCCAGGGACCCGCAGATTGTGGCGTGAAGCTTCGTCCGGCGCCGGGGCAACAAGTCCCACGCGATCTTGCCGGCAAAGGGCGCGGCGCGGAGTTCGGAATCCAGTTCACGATAGGCAGCTGACTGCCGCAGTTCATTTTCCGGGACGGGAAGCACCAGCGAGTGGACGCGTGGATGCCGGCCCATTGCATAGAATGCTCCCTCGCGTGAAGGAATGACATCGGGATGTTGCGGCGCCACGAGCGGCAAATGTGCCAGCCGATAGGTCTCGTCGAGCGCCAGCCCTTCGCCGCCTGTGAATTTTGTCTGGCTGCGCCGGTAGCCGAGTTCCTCGTCGGAGCAGAGTTGGATGGTGCGTTCGGCCATTTTTCTCCGCTGAATTTCCTGAAGGCCGTGCCGACGTTAGGGCTGGGCCTCCGATCGGGCAAGATTGCGCCTGCTGGCGCGCGCCTTATACTTCGCGCCCATGCGGCGTACGTCCTACGAGCAGATGAACTGTTCGATCGCCTCGGCCCTCGATGTCGTGGGCGAGCCTTGGACGCTGCTCATCGTGCGTGACGCTTTCTACGGCGTGCGGCGCTTCGATGAATTCCAGGAGAACCTCGGCATCGCGCGCAATGTATTGACGGCGCGGCTGAAGAAACTCGTGGAGGCCGGCGTCTTTCGCAAGACTGCCTATCGGCAGCGCCCGTTGCGCCACGAGTATCGGCTGACCGACAAGGGCGCGGCGCTGTTCACCGTCATCGTCGGCCTCAAGCAGTGGGGCGATCGCCACGGCGCCGCGGCGCGCAGCGGCAAGCCGATGGATCTCGTCGATCGCAGCGACGGCCGCCCGCTGGAGCCCGTCCTGATCGACGCCGAGAGCGGCCGACGGCTCGAACTCACCAATGTGCGCGCTGTGGCGGGGCCCGGTGCCGACCAGGCCACTCGCGCCTTCTTCGAACGCCTGGCACTGAACCGGCCGCCGCGCTAGGTGCCCGAACGGCGCGCGCTGTCAAGATTTGTCGGGGTCGAGCTGCTTGCCGTCGAGCGACTGGCGGGTGCGTGTTTCTGCGTCCTGGTCGGTCGCCTTCTCCGCTTTGGTGCGGCCGAATCGCCGGCGGTTGGCGTCCGCTTCGCTCTCACGGTCGCGCCGCGCCTTGGCCTTGCGCGCGCGTGTCAGGTTGACGATCTCGGCCATGTTCCGGTCTGCATGAGAGGTCCTCGATTTCTCTATGCCGCGCTGTCGGGCGATGCGCTAGTGTTTCGTCGAGCCGAATGATGGGAGCGTTCCATGACCTCATCCACGCGCAAGAAGGTTCTGATCGGCGGTGCTGGCGCAGTCGGTCTTCTGGTGGTGGCGCTGGTGGCCGCGCCCTTCTTCATCGACGTCAATTCCTACAAGCCGCTGATCGTGTCGCAGGTGAAGACGGCGACCGGTCGCGACCTCGTGCTCGACGGTCCGATCTCCCTGTCGCTGCTGCCGACGCCGACGGTCTCGGTTGCCGGCGTCAAATTCTTCAATATGGCGGGGTCGAAGAACCCCAACATGGTCGAGGTGAAGTCGGTCACGGTGAAGCCATCGCTGCTTGGCTTGCTCGCCGGGAGTATCGAGATCGGCGAGGTGACGCTGGTCGAACCCAAGATCGTGCTGGAGATCAATGCCGAGGGTAAGCCGAACTGGGAGTTCGCGCCGTCCGTGGCGGAGGCCAAGCCCGCCGCACCCAAGCCCAGTTCGCCCAAGCCGCTGTCGCTGGGCCGGCTCACCATAGAGAACGGCACGCTGATCTTCAGCGATTCCAAGGCGGGGCTTTCCGTGATTGCGGAGAAGGCGAACTTCTCGGCTTCGGTCGGTTCGATGGACGGTCCGTACTCGCTCGCCGGCGGCGCCACCGTGAACGGTTCGCCGCTGAAGCTCGATCTCGCCGTCGGCGCCAAGGAAGCGACCGGGCACGATGCCGATGTCTCGCTCCAGGCGGGTGACGGCAAGCTCGCCTTCAAGGGCACGCTGAGTGAACTTGGGCCCAACGCCCGGCTGGCCGGCACGGCATCGGTCTCGGCCGAGCAATTGACGACGTTTCTCGGCACGCTGATCAAGCTGACCGGCCAGCCCGAACCCGTCCTGCCGCCGCTGCTCGCCGGCAAGTTCACCTTCGACGGTGGCATCGACGTCTCGCAGACGGCGGTGGCAGCCAAGGATTTCAAGATGGCGCTGGGCCAGGACGGCGGCTCGGGGTCGCTGTCGGTGACCCTGAAGCCCGCGCTGGCGGTCGATGGCAAGCTCGTGGTGCCGCGGCTCGATCTCGACAAGTGGCTGGCCACGCTGGCGCGGCCGGCGCCCACCGCGACGCCCTCCGTGACACCGGCTGCGCCGCCGGCCGGCGCAGCCGCCCGGGCGACGCCCGCGGCCCCCTCCGCCGCCGGCGGCTTTCCCGTCGGTCTGACGGCCAAGCTGGCGCTCGACGTCGGCGAGGTGATCTACAACAAGAGGCCGATCCGCAACGTGGCGGTCGAACTGGAGGCGCGGGGCGGCGCGGTGGCCGTCCCCAAGCTCACCGCGACCCTGCCGGGCGACATGACGCTCCAGGCACGGTCGACCATGACGGGTGACCCGTCGCGGCCGGCGGTGTCGGGCGATTTCAGCCTGCTCGGTCCCAAGCTGCGGGAGACCCTGGCCTGGCTCGAGGTCGACGTGTCGGCCATTCCGACGGCCAAGCTCACGCGCCTCAGCATGAAGGGCAAGATGTCCTCGACCGGCGGCAACGTGGCGGTGAGCGACGCCTCCTTCGAGCTCGACGACCTCAAGGGCAGCGGCGGCATTGCCGTCACCTTCGGCGTGCCGCTGTCGATCGTGACCAACCTGGCGA
>Ga0155465_1137_pt4 | contig 12378 bp, 9 predicted proteins | sample RifCSPhighO2_12_FD_107123 | JGI IMG/M metagenome (GOLD analysis project Ga0155465, IMG submission 107123) | Alphaproteobacteria bacterium RIFCSPHIGHO2_12_FULL_66_14 | reverse complement strand
GCCACAAGCTGGCGCGCGAGCGCATCGAGGCGATGAAGGAGATCTGGACCAGGTCCAAGGCCGAGTATCACGGGGAGTTCGTCAACTTCGATCCGATGATGAGCTGGCCCAAGCCGGTGCAGAAGCCCCATCCGCCGATCATCGTCGGCGGCGCCTTTCCCTATGGCGCGCGGCGCGCGCTGCGCTACGGCGACGGCTGGATGCCGCACCGGGTGCGCAAGACCTACGCCGACGTGAGCGCGCTGATCCCGAAGTTCCGCGAGATGGCCAAGGAAGCCGGCCGCGACCTCGCCTCGGTGCCGGTCACCATCTGGGGTGCCAAGGAGGACGAGGGCCTGCTGAAGCGCGACCGCGACGACGGCGTGGAACGCATCATCGTCAGCCTCGATTCGGCCAAGGCCGACAAGATCCTTCCCGAACTCGACCGCTGGGCCAAGCTCCTTCGCGCCGTCGCCTAGAGGAGTGGCAGCACCTCTTTCTTGAACTGCTGCATCTCGCCCAGCATCGCCTCGACGGTCGCACCGCCGAAGCCGAAGTCGAGGCTGCCGACGCCCATGTCGCGCAGCGCCCGCATGTCGGCGGCGATTTCCGCCGGCTTGCCCGAGAACAGGCGACGCTCGCCGTCGCCGGCCGTGGGCGGGACCTTTTCGCCCAGCGCGGTGCAGCGGAAGGCAAGCCCCATGGCCTTGGGGTCGCGCCCGGCCTCGACCGTCAGCTTGTGCAGGCGCTCGACCTGCGCCTTGAAGCGCGCCAGGCTGTCGAGCGGGTTGGCCGGGTTGGTGCCGATCGGATACCAGGCATCGCCGAGGCGTGCGGTGCGACGCAGCGCCGGCCCGCTTTCGCCGCCGACCCAGATCGGCGGATACGGCTTCTGCACCGGCTTGTGCGAGAAGTCGATGTTGTCGAAGGAGACATACTCGCCGGCAAAGCGCGGGCTCTCCTTGGTCCAGAGCTCGATGAAGGCCTTTATGTATTCGTCGGTGACCTTGCCGCGCTGAGCGAAATCGGGCGCGCCGATCGCCTCGAATTCCTCCTTCAGCCAGCCGGCGCCGATGCCTACGGTGAGCCGGCCGTTCGACAGCACGTCGATGGTCGACAGCATCTTGGCGGTCAGGACCGCAGGGCGATGCGGCACCACCATTACCGAGGTGACCAGCCTGAGGCGCGTCGTCTTGGCGGCAAGGAAAGCCACCTCGATCAGCTGCTCGTGGCGCTCGACGCGGGAGCCGGCGGGGAATTCACCAGTGTTGCTGTAGGGATATTTGGCCTGGATGTCCTTCGGGATCACCACATGGTCGCTGAAGGTGGCGTAATCGAAGCCCAGGGCCTCGCCGCCTGCCACCAGGCGAACAAGACCTTCGGGATCCGCCATTGGCCCCGCGGTCGGGGCGTTGAAGCCGATCAGCATCGTGTCATTCTCCCCATTGTGGCGGCCATACTACACGATGCAGCCGGGGGCGATTGACGCTATGTTTTGGTCATGATGAAGACGGGCGTTTCGTTGGCCGGATTGATGGCCGAGGCGGGTGAGCTGCGCGATCGCGGCCACGGCCGCTTGATCTCGTATTCGCGCAAGGTGTTCATTCCGCTCACTCACCTGTGTCGCGACGTCTGCCATTACTGCACCTTCGCCGAGCGGCCGCGCGTCGGTCAGCCGGCCTATCTCTCTCCCGACCAAGTCCTCGCCATCGCGCGCGCCGGCGCGGCCGCGGGCTGCACCGAGGCGTTGTTCACTTTGGGCGACAAGCCGGAGCTGCGCTACAGCGCGGCTCGCGAGGCGCTGGCGGCGCTGGGTCACGAGACCACGATCGGCTACCTGACGGAAATGTGTGGCCGCGTGCTGCGCGAGACCGGGTTGCTGCCGCATGCCAATCCCGGCGTCATGACCCGCGAGGAGATCGTGGGCTTGCGCGCCGTGACGGCGAGCCAGGGCATCATGCTCGAATCGACCAGCGAGCGGCTCTGCGAAAAAGGCGGCGTGCATTTCGGTTCGCCCGACAAGCATCCCGCGGTGCGGCTCGAGACGATCCGACTCGCCGGCGAACTGAAGGTGCCGTTTACCACCGGCATCCTGATCGGCATCGGCGAGACGCGCGAGGAGCGCATCGAGGCGCTTGAAGCCATCCGCGACCTGCATGCCGCGCACGGCCACATACAAGAAGTGATCATTCAGAATTTCCGCGCCAAGCCCGATACCAAACGCGCCGATGCTGACGAACCCGATCTGGAGGATCTGCTGTGGACCATCGCCACGGCGCGATTGATTCTCAGCCCCGACATGAACATCCAGGCGCCGCCCAACCTGTCGCCGGGCGTCTATCCGCGGCTGATCGCGGCGGGGCTGAACGACTGGGGCGGCATTTCGCCGGTAACGCCCGACCACGTGAACCCTGAGGCGCCGTGGCCGGCCATCGACGAGCTGGCGCGCCGCAGCGCCGAGCTGGGCAAGGTCCTGGTCAACCGCCTGCCGCTCTATCCCGCCTATGTGCGCGATCCCGACACCTGGCTGGCGCCTGAGGTGGCGACGCAGGTGCGCCGCATGAGCGACGCCGAGGGCCTGGCCCGCGACGACGACTGGTCGCCCGGCGAGACCACGCCGCCGCCCGCGCCGCGCGTTCTTGTGAGCGGGGTCGATCCCGCAATCGTCCATGCCGTCGATCGCGCGACATCGGGCCAGCGCCTCGATCCGCCGGAAATCCTGCGCCTGTTCGCGGCGCGCGATGTGGACTATCGCCACGTCACGGGCGCGGCCAATGCGCTCCGCCAGGCCGTCAGCGGCGACGTCGTGCGCTACGTCGTCAACCGCAACATCAACTACACCAACATCTGCTATTTCCGCTGCCGCTTCTGCGCCTTCTCCAAGGGCCGCACCCACGAGGACCTGCGCGGCGCACCCTACGACTTGGCGCTCGACGAGGTGAAGCGGCGGGCCGTCGAAGCCTGGGAGCGCGGCGCCACCGAAGTCTGCATGCAGGGCGGCATCCATCCCGACTACACGGGCGAGACCTATGTCGCGATCTGCAAGGCGATCAAGGAGGCTGTGCCCGGCATGCACATCCACGCCTTCTCGGCGCTGGAGGTGACCCAGGGTGCTTCGACGCTGAAACAGCCGATCCCTGCGTTCCTGGCCAGCCTGCAGCAGGCCGGCCTCGGCACCCTGCCGGGCACGGCGGCGGAGATTCTCGATGACGAGATCCGCACCATCATCTGCCCCGACAAGATCAACACCGCCGAATGGCTGGGCGTGCAGCGCGCCGCGCACAAGCTCGGCCTGCGCACGACCTCGACCATCATGTACGGCCATGTCGAGACGCCGCTTTCCTGGACGCGGCATCTGCTGGCGCTGCGCGACCTGCAGGTCGAGACCGGCGGCTTCACCGAGTTCGTGCCGCTGCCGTTCGTGCACATGGAAGCACCGATGTACCGCCAGGGCCGCGCCCGCCGTGGGCCGACCTTCCGCGAGGCGGTGATCATGCATGCGGTTGCCCGTCTGGTGCTGCACCCGGTGATTCCCAACATCCAGACATCATGGGTGAAGATGGGTCCGGCCGGTGCCGCGATCTGCCTCGAGTCGGGGGCCAACGATCTCGGCGGCACCCTGATGAACGAGAGCATTTCGCGCGCCGCCGGCACGCAGCACGGCCAGGAGTTCCCGCCCGACGCCATGGAGGCGCTGATCCGCTCGATCGGCCGCACTCCGCAGCAGCGCGACACGCTCTATCGGTCCGTCCCGGAGGAGCGCCGGGCGGCGTCGCTGATCGCCGCCGAGCTCGCGCCGATCATCCTGACGCCGCCCCGCAAGCGGGCCGCCGCGGCGTGACAGGCGGCGCGCCCGGCACGGAACGTGCGTCGAATATCGGACTTGGTTGACCGGGGGATTTAAGTGACGGCGCCGCACGATCCGATCGCATTGGAATTGTTCAAGAACGCCATCTTTTCGATCGCCGACGAGATGGCGCTCACCGTCTTCCGGACGACCTACTCGGGCGTGCTCAAGGACAATATGGACTATTCGACGGGCTTTGCCGATGCCAAAGGCAAGCTCGCCGCCCAGGGCCTGACCTTGCCGGGTCATCTCGGGTCCGTGCCGACGGCGATGGAATCGATCATGCGCCATTTCGAGGGCGACATGGCGCCGGGTGACGTGTTCATCATGAACGACCCGTTCGACGGCGGCATGCACCTGCCCGACATCTTCGTGATCAAGCCGCTGTTCCACGAAGGCGAGCGGCTGGCCTTCGCCTGCACCGTCTGCCACCACATCGACGTGGGCGGCCGGGTCGCGGGCTCGAACGCCTCGGACTCCACGGAGATCTACGCCGAGGGCCTGCGCATCGCGCCGATGAAGCTCTACGACAAGGGCGTCCTCAACAAGACCATCATGACGTTCATCGAGAAGAACGTCCGCCTGCCGGTCCAGCTGTTCGGCGACCTGCGTGCCCAGCTCGCGGCCTGCCATATCGGCGAGAAGCAGTTCGCCGAACTGGTGGCGCGCCATGGGCCGGAGGAGACCAAGTTCTACCTGAACGAAGTGATCGACTATGCCGAGCGGCTGACGCGTGCGGCGTTGGCCGAGCTGCCGGACGGAGAGTGGAGCTTCGAGGACTGGATCGACGACGACGGCGTCGACTACGGCAAACCGATCCGGCTGTTCGTCACCATCACCAAGAAGGCCGGCCACATGGTGGTCGACTGGACGGGCACCAACCCGCAGGTGAAGGGCGCCATCAACAACACGCTCTCCTTCACCAAGGCCGCCTCCTACACCGGCGTGCGCTCCGTCCTGCCGCCGGGCATCCCCAACAACGAAGGCGTGTTCCGCGCCATAGAAGTGATCTGTCCGCCGGGCACGGTGGGCAATGGCGTGCTGCCGGCGGCCTGCGCGGCGCGCGGCCTGACGGGCTTTCGCATGACCGACTGCATGTTCGGGGCACTCGCCATGATGCTGCCGGACCGCGTCAAGGCTGCAGGCGACGGCGGCAACACCGGCATCTCGATCGGCGGCTACGACGCCGCCCGCAAGCCGTTCGTCTATGTCGACTTCACCTGCGGCGCCTGGGGGGCGCGGCCCTTCGCCGACGGTCTCGACGGCAACTCGCACATGTTCGCCAACATGGCCTCGCACTCGATCGAGGTCACCGAGGCCGAGCAGCCGATCCAGCTGCTGGCCTACGAGTTCGTTCCCGACAAGGCGGGCGCCGGCAAGTACCGCGGCGGCGTGCCGTTCCTGCGCGACTACAAATTCCTCGAAGCCGAGGGCATGCTGCAGGTCCGCTCCGACCGGCGCGACCACCGCCCCTTCGGCCTCTATGGCGGCAGCCCCGGCGGCCCGTCGGAGAACTACCTCAACCCGGATGGCGAGAATCGGCTGCTACAGTCGAAGCTCACCATGACCATCAAGAAGGGCGAGATCTTCCGCCACGTGCTGGCGGGCGCCGGCGGCTGGGGCGATCCGCTGGAGCGCGATCCCGACGCCGTGCTGCGCGATGTGCGCAACGAGCTGCTGTCGCCTGCCAACGCCTTGGCCGAGTATGGCGTGGTGATCGATCTCAAGGCCTGGAAGGTCGACGAAGCGGCCACGGCAGGTCGCCGCGCCGACATCGCGAAGGCGCGCGGCTGGACCGAGGTGCCGAAGGTTCAGTGGCACGACCCGGTGCTTCTCGCGCGCGCCGCGGAATAGCGCGCCATGACCGTCACCTATCGCGTCGGTGTCGACATCGGCGGCACCTTCACCGACATCGTCCTGCTCGGATCGGACGGCACCATCCACACCAAGAAGATCTCGTCGAGCGTGGGCAACTATGCCCAGGCCATTGTCGACGGGCTGACCGAGGTGTTTGGCGAGACCGGCCTCGATGGCGGCGCCATCGAGGAGATCCGCCACGGCACGACGGTCGCCTCCAATGCCATTCTCGAGCACAAAGGCGCGCGGGTCGGATTGATCACTACCAAGGGTTTCCGCGATGTGCTGGAAATCCGCACGCTGCGCATGCCCAAGCTCTACGACCTGACATGGATCAAGCCGCCGCCCCTGGTCGAACGCTACCTGCGCAAGGTCGTGGACGAGCGCATCGATCATGCCGGCAAGGTCGACCGCGCACTCGATCCCGCCGACGCCGAGCGCGCCGTCGATGCCCTGCTGGCGGAGGAGGTCGAGGCGATTGCGATCTGCCTGCTCAATTCCTTTGCCAATCCCGCGCACGAGCTGATGCTGCGCGACTTCGTGGCCCGGAAGGCGCCGCACCTGCCGCTCAGCGTCTCCTGTGAGGTGCTGCCCGAGATCAAGGAATACGAGCGGACCTCGACCACCGTCATCAACGCCTATGTGATGCCGATCGTCGCCACCTACCTGCACGCGCTGCGCCGCGGCCTCGACGGTGCCGGCATTCCGGCCCGCCTGCTGCTGATGCAGTCAAATGGCGGGCTCACGACCGACAAGGCCGCCGCGGAACGGCCGATGAACATCATCGAGTCGGGCCCGGCCGGCGGCGTGGTCGGCGCCCAGGCACTGGCCCGCGCCAAGAGCCTCGAGAAGATCATCACCTTCGACATGGGCGGCACGACCGCCAAGGCTTCTATGGTCGAGGACGGCGAAATCGCCCGCGCCCAGGAATATGCAGTCGGCGCCGGCATCATGATCGGCTCGCGGCTGCTGACGGGCGCGGGCTATACGCTAAAGGTTCCGGCGATCGACCTCGCCGAAGTCGGTGCCGGCGGCGGCAGCCACGTCTGGATCGATCCCGGCGGCGCGCTGCAAGCCGGTCCCGAGAGCGCCGGAGCTTCGCCCGGCCCGGTCTGCTACGACATGGGTGGCGAGACGCCCACCATCACCGATGCCAATGTGCTGTTGGGCTACATCAATCCCGGCCATCTCGTGGGCGGCGCGCTGAAACTCAATGCCGACAAGGCCCGTATGGCCTTTGCCGACAAGATCGCCAAGCCGCTTGGCATGCCGGTCGAGCGCGCGGCCTATGGCGCGCACCTGATCGCCGCTTCCAACATGATTCGCGCCATCAAGGCGGTGTCGACCGAGCGCGGCCGTGATCCGCGCGAGTTCGCGCTGTTCGCCTTTGGCGGCAACGGTCCGTTGTTCGCCGGCGGCATGGCGGCGGCCCTGGGCATCGGCAAAGTGATCGTGCCGCCCTCGGCCGGGCTATTCTCATCGTTCGGCCTGCTCTATGCCGACGTCGAGCATCACTTCGCGCGGACGTTCCGTCGCCTGCTGCGCAAGGCCGATCTCGGCGAGATTGGATCGGCCTGGGACACGATGGCGCGCCAGGCCGACGAGCAGCTCGCCGTCGAGGGCTTCACTGGTGAGACAGCCCGACTGAAGCGGTCCGCGGCGTTGCACTACAGGGGCCAGAGCTACGAGCTCACCGTCCCAGTGCCGGACGGACCGATCGACCGGAAGATAGTCGCGCATCTCGAGGAAGCTTTCGGCCAGGAGCATGAACGCACCTACGGCCATCGTGCCGGTCCCGACGAACCGGTCGAGCTGGTGGCGATCCAGCTCGTGGGCTCGGGCCTGCGCGCGGGCGGCGGCGTGCCGAAGAATGTCAAATCGAGCCGTGTCGAGCCCGTCGCACAGGCGTCACGCAAGGCCTGGTTCGGCGATACTCGTGGCTGGATGGAAACACCTGTATTGAGCCGGGCCGATCTTGCGACGGGTCGCACGGGTCCGCTGATCGTCGAGGAATACGACACCACCTGCGTCGTCCCGCCCGGCGCCCATGCCGAACGCGACGGCGCCGGCAACATCGTGATTACGCTCGGCGAATCCTAACTCGCCGCCATTTGCGGGAGCCACAGGGCGATCTGCGGCCAGATCGACAGGATCAGCAGCATCAGCATCATGGTGAGGACGAACGGCGAAGTGCCGATGATGACGTCGTCGATCCGGCCCTTCTTGCGCAGACCCTGCACGACGTAGAGGTTGATACCGACCGGCGGCGTGATCATCGCCAGCTCCATCAGGATGATGATCATGATGCCGAACCAGATCGGATCATAGCCAGCCTTGATCATGATCGGGGCGATGATCGGCACGGTCGCCACCATCATCGACAGTGTTTCCATGAACATGCCGAGGGTGAAGTAGAAGGCGACCACGACGACCAGGAGCTGCAGCTTCGACAGGCCGAGGCTGGTTATGAAGGCATTGACCCTTCCGGTGAGACCGATCGACGTGATGACGAAATTGAGGAAATAGGCCGCAAGCAGGATCGCCATGATCATGGTGGTGGTGCGCATCGTGCCTTCGAAGGCATTGAGCAGCGTGCGCAGCGTCAGCCGGCGATGCGCCGCCGCGATTCCCATGGCGGCGATCACGCCGAGCGCCGCCGACTCGGTCGCCGTGGCCCAGCCGGCATAGATCGAGCCGATCACCGCGAGGAAGATGACCAGTGGCGGGATCAGGTCGGGCAAGGCCGCGATGCGCTGCGTCCAACTCGTCGTTGTCGGCTTGCCGCCCAGCGCCGGCCGGATGAGGCAGATAGTGAGCACCGTCAAGCTGAAGAGGCTCGCCAGGACGAGACCGGGAATGAAGCCCGCGAGGTAGAGCTTGGGAATGGAAGTCTCGGTGAGCACGCCGTAGACGATCATGTTGATCGAGGGCGGGATAAGGATACCCAAGGTGCCGCCAGCAGCGATGGTGCCGAGAAAGAGCCGTTCGGAATAGCCGCGCTTCTCGACCTCGCCCAGGGCGACCGTGCCGATCGTGGCGGCCGTCGCCACGCTCGAGCCCGAGGTCGCCGCAAACATCGCGCAGGCCGCGAAGTTGGAATGCATCAGGCCGCCCGGCAGCCACGGCACCCAAAGCACCAGCGCGTTGTACATGCGCTCGGCCATGCCCGAGCGCAGAAGGATCTCGCCCAGCAACACGAAGAACGGGATCGCTACCAGCAGAAAGTTGTTCGATGTGCCCCAGGCGATTTCGCCCATGGCGAGCGACAGCGGCAACTGTGAGTAGATCTCCGACAACAACAGGCCGAGGACGCCGAGGCCGGCGGCGACCGGAATCGCCAATGCGAGAAGACCGATGAGAATGAGGAGGGTAGCGCCCAGCACGTCAGTTCTTGCCCTCGTGCACCTGGCGGTCCTTCAAATCGCGGATCTCGTCCTTGACCTCTTCTTCGGCGGAGCGTGTGCTGATCAGGTTCGCGGCACCCCGTAGATCGCCCGACAAGGCCGTCTTGAGTGCCTGGACCAGCAACAGCAAGCCGACCACGACGAAGGCTGCCAGGCCCGCGATCCACAGCACTTGCGGGATGATCGTCGGCGTTTCGAGGGCGGACTGGCTGCGTGAACCCGACGTCCAGGATTGCGAGACCACCTCCAGCCCATGCCATGTCGTCAGGGCAAAGAAGCCGATCAACAGGACGATCGCGACGGCGTCGAGCATCAGGCGGAGCTTCTGGGGGAGCAACACGTAGAGCGAATCGATGCGGATATGGGCACGGTCGAGCAACGTCGCGCCCAGGCCCCAGGCTGTTCCGATGGCGAGGGCATAACCGGCCAGTTCATCGGCGCCGCCGATGGAGCGCGCTACGAACTTGCGCATCAGCACGTCGATGCCGATCAATACCGCCGCGAGCAGGACGAGCGTGCCGCCGAACCACAAGCCCCATTGGGAGAAGCGCCGGACTCCGAGCATGTGACCGCGCCGCCGACTATGGCGTCGGTGCCTTCAGCCCAAGCGCCTTTCCGACGGTCTCGTTCCATTCTTTCGCGCACTCTGCGCCGCAGCGCTTGGCCCAGCCCGCCAGCACCGCGCCCTCGACCAACTTCTTGTGCGTTTCCATCTCCTCAGGTTTCACTGGGACGATGGTGGTCTTGGCGAGCTTGCCCATGGTGCAGGGCTGCTTGCCGGTGTTGCAGTTGTCGGCCTCGCCGGTCGTCGTCTTGATCGTCGCCCACATCTTGTCCTCGTAGGCCTTGAACTGCCCGAGCAGGAAGGCCTGCGTCTTGGGATCGATCCGCTTCCAGGTGTTGAGATTGACCGCCAGAATGTTGATGCTCCAGCCAAGCGACATCGGATAGATCGACTTCGTTACCTCGGTCCAGCCGGCGGTATTGCCCGACAGGCTGCCCGTGACGCCGCAATCGACCACGCCGTTGTTGAGCGCCGGAACGACTTCCGCGAACGCCATGCTGACGGCCGTGCCGCCGACTCCGCTCAGGAAGTCGCGCATCGTGTTGTTGAACACGCGGATCTTCTTGCCCTTGAGGCCCTCCAGGCCGGAAAGCACGTCGCGGCACCAGAAGACCTGGGGCGTGTTGCCACCGAAGGCCAGCAGCTTGGCGTTCCAGTTCTTCTGCAATTGCCGGTCGATCACGGCGCGATAGGCGTCACATGCGGCGCGCGCCTTGTCGGGCGTCAAGGTGAGGCCTGCGAGATCGCAGGCCTCGAAGCGCGGGTCGTCGCCCGCCATCTTGGAGATGTCCATGGCGGCGAAGTCCATGACGCCGAGCTTCAGCAGCCGCAGCATGGTCTTGTCGTCGATGCCCATCTGATCGAGTGGTGTCACATCGACCGTGATGGCACCCTTCGACGCTTCGGGGAGCGTCTTGCGCCAGAACGGCAATTCGTCGTGGATCGACACCGGCGTCGGACTGTTGAGGCCGATGACCTTGAACTGGCTCTTGGGTAGATCCTGCGCGACGGCGCCGGAGGCGATCACGGTCGCGAGCGCTAATCCCAACATCACTCCGGTCAACTTACGATGCAGCATGTGCGATCCCTTCGCTTCATCCCCGATGAATCCTGGAAGGATCGCAGCAAAATGCATGCCACGCGAAGCGATGGACTCTAGCCAATGCCTCGCTCGCCCAGCAGCTGCGGAATGCCGGCGTCCTCGAGGAACGCGCGGGTTCGTGTGCCGGCCGACTGCGGCAGGCGCAGGAAGGCCGTGAGGTCAGCCGGATGGTCGATATCCATGGCGATACCCGGCTGACGGATCACCGTCGGTTCGATGCCTGCGCGCCGTGCCGCCTCGAGGTGCGGGAAGTAGCTGTTCTCACCGAAGCGCAGGGGCACGGCGTCCGGCGGCGAGCAGACCACGGCGTTGGAGCCGAGATCGTCGTGCGCCGGCGAGATGGTGAAGGAGGGACCGCCAAGATGCGCCGCCAGCACCGCCTCGATCTCGGCCGAGGTGGCGGCGGGAATGTCGCCGGGCAGGGTGATCATGCCGCCGCGGCCTTCGCAGGCGAGAAGCTTGAGGCCCGCGGTGACGCTGCCGGTGTGGCCGTCGCGGGCGCCGTCGGTCACTACGCGCGCGCCGAGACGAGAGGCCAGCGCCGTCGTCGTGGGGTCGAGCGTGACGACCATGACTCCGGCGAGGCCGCGCGCGCCGACGACGGCCTCCAGTACTTCGCCCACCATCACCTCGATGAGCGCGCGGCGTTGAGCGGGCGAGAGCAGGGGCGCAAGCCGCTGCTTGGCGCCGTCCAGCTCCTTGACGGGCATGATCGCCCAGATATCGGTCGAGGTGCTCACGCGAGCGAATCGGCGAAGTCGAGGACGGTGCGCGCCAGCGTCTCCCGGTCTTCAAGCGTCGTCATCAGGGTGGGGGCGACGTTCAGTTTGGTGCGAATGCCCACTGCGTCGGCGGCGTCAACGACGTAGCCGTCGAGCAGCTCGCCGTAGCGCTCGGCCACCGCTGCGGAACTCACGGCGAGGCCCAGCTCCCGCATCATCTTGGCGGTCGGTCCCTTGACCGCGCGGCCGCCGACGATCGGCGACACCGCCACGACAGGCGCACTGCAATTCTGGATCGCCACACGCATCCCTCGCACGGCCAGGATCGGCTCGATGCTGATGAAGGGATTGGACGGGCAGATCACCACCGCCCGCACGTTGCCGCTCAAGGCCGCCATGACCTCGGGCTGGGGTCGGGCGTCGGCCGCGCCGGTGAAGGCAAGCTCCTGCACGACCGGACGGCACTGCTGGCGCACGAAATAGTCCTGGAAATCGATCCAGCCATCCTCGCCGCGTACGCGCGTGCGCACGCGATCGTCGCTCATCGGCAGCACGCGCGGGCCAATGCCGAGCCGCCGGCACACATCGCCCGTGATCTCCGACAGGGTCTGGCCGGCGCCCAACCGATGCGTGCGTTCGACATGCAGTGCAAGGTCGCGATCACCGAGGCGGAACCAGTCCTCGCCGCCCAGCGTCGCGATCGTTTCCATGAACGACCAGGTCTCGTCGCGACGCCCCCAGCCGGTGATAGGGTTGTCGAGGCCGGCCAGCACGTAGGTGAGCGTGTCGATGTCGGGACAGATGCTGAGGCCGAGATGCTCGAAATCGTCGCCGGTATTGGCCACGATCAGCAATTCATCGGCTGGCAGGACGCGACTGAGGCCAAGCGCCAGCTTGGCGCC
>Ga0155465_1215_pt2 | contig 12441 bp, 9 predicted proteins | sample RifCSPhighO2_12_FD_107123 | JGI IMG/M metagenome (GOLD analysis project Ga0155465, IMG submission 107123) | Alphaproteobacteria bacterium RIFCSPHIGHO2_12_FULL_66_14 | reverse complement strand
GTAGCCCTCCTCTGACGGCTTTGCCGCGTCAGGGATCGGCCGGCCCTGAAGACGCGTCGAGCGAACTCTGGGGCTGGCTGAGGCTGGTCAATCGCCACAAGACTCTGATCATCGGGTGTGGCCTTGTTGCGGTCGTGCTGATGGCCCTGGTGATCGCGCAGCAGACGCCCATGTACAAGGCGTCCTCGCGTCTCATTCTCGACACCCGTACCTTCAAGGTGCTGAGCACCGAAGGCGCCCTGTCGGGCGTCGACACGCTCAACATGGGCGCCATTCAGAGCGAACTCGAGGTCATCGGGTCGGAATTCGTCGTTGGCCGCGTCGTCGACAAGCTCGGGCTGGCGAACAATCCCGACTTCAACGGCACCAAACCACCGGGCGTGCTCGACTCGGCGCTCGACCCGATTCGCGAACTCTGGAGCTCGGGCATTTCGTCGTTGCTCGCCCCGGCGCCGCCACCGGCACCCGCGCAGGCGCCGAAGCCCGCGACGTCGCCATCGCCGCGCGCTGACCGATCGGCTGACGCCAGCGACCCGCGCCGCCAGGCCGCCATTGGCTACGTGTCCGGACATCTGAACGTCAACCTGGTGGGACGCACCTTCGTCATTCTCATCACCGCCGAAAGTCCCGACGGCACCATGTCGGCGCGGATCGCCAATGCCGTCGCGGAGGCCTATCTCGCCGACCAGATCGACACGAAGAACGAGGCCAACCGACGGGCGACGGAGTGGCTCGAGCAGCGCCTGGCGGAGTTGCGCCGAAATCTCCAGGTCGCCGAGGAAGCCGTCGCCGCTTACCGCCGCGACAAGGGCCTGGCCGGCAGCCCCGAGGGCGCGATCTCGACCCAGACGCTCTCGGAACTCAACACTCGATACACCGCCGCGCGCGGACGTCGCATCGAGAAGGAGGGGCGCCTTGTGGCGCTCAGCAAGGCGAGCCTCAATCCCGGCGAACTCGCCAACATCCCCGAGGTCGCGGGCAATACGACCCTGGCCGCGCTGCGCATCCAGGACGTGGACCTGAGCCGCAAGTCGGCGGAATTGGCATCGCAACTGGGCGACAGCCATCCCAAGCTGATTCAGGTGCGCAACGAGCTCTCCGCCGTCCGGGCCCGCTTCATCATCGAGACGCAGCGCATCACGCTCGCGGTCCGCGCCGAGCTCGACGCGGCGACGTCGGAGGAGGAAGAGCTCAAGGAACTGGTCGACAAGGCCTCGGTCGTGTCCGGGACGGCAAGCCAGTACGAGGCCGAGCAGAAGCAGCTCGAGCGCGAGGCCCAGTCGAACCGGACGCTCTACGAGAGCTTCCTCGGCCGCTTCAAGGAACTGCGCGAGCAACAGGACATCCAGCGCGCCGACGCGCGCATCCTGGCGTACGCCCGTCCTTCCGGCGCGCCGTCGTCGCCCAACTTCAAGACAGGCCTGATGGGCGCCTTCGTCATTGGTTGCCTCCTGGGCATGGCGGGGGCGATCGCCACCGAGAAGCTGGATCGGGTTTTCCGCTCCGCGCCGCAGGTCGAGGAAGCAACGGGCGTCAGCGTCCTGGCGATGGTTCCGGAAGTCAAAGGCGCTGCGACCACGCGTTCCAACGTCGTCACGACCATCCTCGAGAATACGACCTCGCCGGCGGCCGAGGCAGTGCGCGCGGTGTTTACCGCGATCAGCCTCGCCAGCCTCGACCGACTGCCGCGCGTGATCGCGGTTACGTCCTCGACCCCGAGCGAAGGCAAAACCACCTTCGTTGCATCGCTGGGCGGGCTTCTGACCAAGATGAACACCTCGCGCCGAGTGCTGATCGTCGATCTCGACCTGCGCCAGGCCAAGCTTTCAGTGGCCCTCGGCATCGGCGAACGGGGCGGTACGATCGACGAATACCTGATGGGGACCAAGACGCTGGCGGAATGCACGCGGCGTCACGAAGTGTCGGGTGTCTACTACATCTGCGCCCGGCCCAACACGCCAAATGCCCCGGAAATCCTCGAGTCGCACGCCATGAAGGCCGCGGTCGACGTGTTCTCCGACAACTACGACCTGGTGATTCTCGACGCACCGCCGGTGTTGGCCGTGTCCGATGCGCGTATCGTCGCCCGCCTGGCTGACTACACCGTCTTCATCATCCAGTGGGCGAAGACCCATCGTGAAGTCGTCAAGACCGCGGTCGCTTCCCTGCTGGAGGTGACTTCCCATATCGGCATCGTCATCAACCGGGTCAATCTCTTCAAGCACGGGCGTTACGGCTACGGCGACCATGGCGACTACTATTCGCGCTACCGCGGCTACTATAGCCAGGGCGAGACAGGGGCGGCGAAGAACGACACACCGCGCCCGGCCCTGAAACTGGCTTCAAAGAAATAGGCCGCTTGCGGGAACCGCGAGGCGGCGGCGGGCAGTCGGCGGACCTTACGGGCCGCCGTCTCGGCTGAGCCTCGCCCTTTTTCGAAGGCAGGGTCGCCATATGCCCAGCAGGAGCACCATTCGAGACGTCGTCGGGCAGGTGATCGTGCTCGCCTACAGGGAGGACGTGCAGCCTCTGATGGCCGCGCTGGAGAAGGAACGTCTGCCGGCTTCCGTACAGCGGATCGAGTATTCGAACGAAGAACTCACCTATGCCCGCAGTTCGCGGTTGCTCCTGAATCATCGCCTCGCCTGGGAGAAGGCGGCCGCGCTGCCAGGCTATACGCTGATCTGCGAGTCGGATTTCGTACCGTGTCGCGGCATGGGAGGTTTTCCGGTCTTCTGGCCAGTGACCAACGCGCGCGCTTGGGGCTACCTCTATCAGGGCAGCCCCCGTTTGTTGGCTCTGTCGGAAGGCCAGCCGGTTCATCTTCGGGCCCATGTATCGGCGACCGTCGCCTATGTCATCAACGCGACGGTGGCAAAAATTCTGCTCGAGTATTTCAACCATGTATCCGCCACGTACGGTTTGACGCATTACTTTTCGTTCGAGGCCTTTCTGCAGTGGTTCGTTACGGGCAAGGGAGGCGCCGCGTATATGCCGTGGCGACACTACGGCGAACATGGTGGGCTTCCGAACGCCGAACACGCCTCAATCGGCAAGCTTCGCCACGGCGGCGAGCACCATGCGGACAACCTGATGGCAGGGCTGCACTTCCTGCCGCAGTATGCGCGGCAAAGTACGGTGAGGTTTCTCCTCGTGCGCGCCAAGTGGCGCCTTCTGGGTATCGGCCGATTGCTGTTCGGTCGCTGGATCGTCCGGACCAACGTCTACGATTTGTCGTTCGGGGATCGATGGAGGATGTTCCTTGCCGGCGCCGCGAGACTGGCGCCGCGGTTGCCTGGGCTCGGTCGCTGACAGAAAAGGGATGCCAATTTCCAGGTGACCTGTCACAAGTGGAGGTCATGCTTCGACGTATTTCCGTCCTGGGCCTGGGCTATGTCGGCCTGCCGGTCGCAGCGGCGTTCGGCCGGGCCGGGTTTCATGTGGTCGGCTTCGACCTCGATGCCAAGCGCATCGCGGAACTCTCGCGGGGGCACGATCGGACCCGCGAAGTGGAGGCTGAGGCGCTGCGCGCGCCCGGCCTGCGCTTCACGTCCCGACCGGAAGATTTGTGCACAGCCGACTTCCACATCGTCACCGTGCCGACGCCGATCGACGCCAGCAAGACGCCCGACCTCAAGCCCCTGAAAAGCGCGTCGGCCATGATCGGCGCGGTGCTCAAGCGTGGCGACATCGTGGTCTACGAATCGACCGTCTATCCCGGCGTCACCGAGGATGTCTGCATTCCCGTGCTCGAGGCGGCCTCGGGGCTCAAGTGGAAGGCCGACTTCAACGTCGGCTACTCGCCGGAGCGCATCAACCCCGGCGATCGCGAGCGCCGCTTCGGCAACATCTTGAAGATCGTCTCGGCCGACATGCCCGAGACGCTGGATGTCATCGACATCACCTATCGCAGCGTCGTTCAGGCCGGCACTCACCGGGCGCCCTCGATCAGGGTCGCGGAATTCGCCAAGGTGCTCGAGAACACGCAACGCGACGTCAACATCGCGCTGATCAACGAGATCGCCTTGATCTGTGACCGTCTGGGCGTCGACACACAGGACGTGCTGCAGGCGGCCGGTACCAAATGGAACTTCCTGCCTTTCCGGCCCGGCCTCGTCGGCGGTCACTGCATCGGGGTCGATCCCTTCTACATTGCCCACAAGGCCGAGGAGGTCGGTTACCACCCGCACGTGATTCAGTCCGGGCGGCGGGTGAATGACAGCATGGGATTCTACGTCGGCAATCGGGTAGCCCGCAGCATCATGCGAACCGCGGGAAACGGCCGCCCGCTGGTGACTTTGCTCGGCGTCACTTTCAAGGAGAACGTTCCGGATATCCGCAACACGCGGGTCGTCGACATTGCGCGTGAGCTGAAGGATTTTGGAATCGCCGTCCAGCTGCACGATCCGATGGCCGACGGCGACCTGCTGCATCAGGAGTACGGCCTGTCGTTGACCCCGCTCGACGTGCTCCGCCCCGCCGACGCCGTGGTGCTGTCGGTTGCCCACCGCAGCTATCGTGAAGGCGGCTGGGATCTGGTGAGGCCGCTGCTCAAGTCGGCCGGCGGCTTCGTGGCCGATATTCCCGCCGTGCTCGACCGGGCGACGACGCCAGCGGACGTCATCCTCTGGCGGCTGTAGCGAGGCCGGCGCCCGCACAGGGCATTTTCAAGCCTCGAAGGACATGAATCCCGACGCAGGCTACTCGCATGCCAACGCAATCTGGCGCGGGGTGAAGGTCGGCAGAGTTGACGGTGCGCCGGCGGGCCATGCCCGCGGCCACGATCCGTCGGCGAGATGTTTCTCGACCGTCGGCAGGAGCTGATTGAAGACGATCCAGCCCCGAAGGCGCGTGCCGGCGTAGTTGGTGTGGACGGCATCGGTGAAGTGGTCGGGCTCGAACGGCGAGTAGCGGGCGATGTCGACGAAGGTCAATCCGTGAACCGCGGCGTATTTGGCGAGCAGACGGTTCTGGAACGCCGCCAGCCGCTCGAGCTCGCGATAACGAAAGGGGTAGTTGGCGACATTCAGCTGTTCGAGGATGTACTTGTGCCGGATGGGGTTGAGCACCAAGCCGTCCTTCACCATCCACATGAACGAGCTTACGGCGAAGTCGCTCCCCACCGTGGCAAGGTCGGTGCGGATCCTGTCGAGGTCGCGCTGAATGACGTTCAGGCTGACGGGGAGGCGCGGGTACGCGAGATCCGGGTCGCGTTCGTCCAGTCCCTCCGGCCAGACGACCCGGTAGTCGGGTTTCGGCCATTCGTGGCCATCGACGGTTGATGCGGCAGCGCCGACAGCCGCTTGGACGCGTGCAATCAGGGCGGAGTATCGCGCGGCCATCAGCAGCCACGACGGTGAGGCGTCGGCCTGCGGCGGACGGACTGCCGATCCTTTCGGGACCACGTCCACGATAGAGGCCGGCCGGAACTGGTTGCCGCCCTCATAGTACACGACCAGGTCCGGCCTGAGCGGCAGGACTTCGGTGCGCACCACGGCGGCAATGTCCGTCGAGGTGATGCTTTCCCGTCCGGCATTCAGGACCTCGAAGCGAACCGGCAGGCGCTTCGCCTTCGCCCACTGATTGAGCCAGTGCCCAGCGAATTCCGGCCAGGAGAAGGGCAGGTGGTGGGCATCGATGGTCGTCGACGAGCCGACGAACACGATACGGATCGTTTTTTCGCCGCGGGGATCTTCGATCGGCGCGCCGCGCCAACCGATCTGGTTGGTCACCAGCCGGGTGGGAAGCGTGACATCCGGCAGGAATCGATAGGGTGGCGAGCCGGTGCCGTCGGGCGGGTCGTAGACGTACAGTTGGCCGGGCGCATGGTGAAGCAGGCGATGCTTGCAGGGATCGCCTGCGAAGACCGAGTTCCAGGCCTTGAAGACGTCCGACGGCCGGAAATCCATGCCCCCGGCGGGGTTGTCCTGGACGAGGCGATAAAGGCGGTTCCACTCATCTGGAACTTTGCGCCGATTCGGCAATGGTGGCGGATCGGTGAAGAACCAATCGCGTTCGACGCCCGCTGCGCGGGGGACCTGATCCAATGCGTCCTGTCCCACGGTGGCCGATCCAGAGGGCGCGCTGAGCGGCATTGCGAACATCGCGTATCCATCGACGTAGCGAACGACTGCTTCGGCGACGAGAACACTGAGTGCGATGGAGGTGAGGACGAGCAGGACGTTCTTGATCTGTTGGGGCATATTCAGAGAGGTCGGTTGCAATGGAAGCTGGTACGCGGTGCGAATCTAGGTCAGGTCACGCGTGCTATTCTCCTCGACATCCCTTTCCTTTGTTGCGGCACAGATCGTCAAGCATGCTCGTGATCTCCGGAACCATGTAGCGAGCGAAAGCATCTGCGGCCTTCGCGTTGGGGTGAGGATCGGGGACGGTCACCCACAGGGTCGCAGGATCGACACCTTCGACCGCAGGCAGGAGGTCGATGAAGGTCACGCCTCGGCTTTCGACGACGTCCCGGACTTTCGCTGTGACGTCGTCGAATGGATAGGGCTTGAGCTCGCGCAATTCGGGAATGTGGAAAACGACCAGTCGGGCGCCGAGGTCGCGTGCCGCTTCCGCGAACCCGGAAAGTGCCTTCTGCGTCTGCGCCCATCCCGCAGAGTCTGGGGCGTAGAGGTCGCGATAGTAGCGTTTCCAGTCGGGTGACTGGCCGAACTGACGGGCAAGTGAGTCCAGCCTGTAACGAAGAACGACCCACGCCGCCGAGTGTTCGTCCAGCCAGTCGCTGGCCGCATAGTACGGCATCGGCTCCGCGTCGTTGATGAAGTAGGACAGAACCACGATGTCGGGCTTCATGCGTGCCCCGGCATCCCGGAACAGTGCGAGTTCCTGCGCGGTGTTGTAATTCCCGACGCCCATGTTGAACCCGTCGACTTTGCGGCCCACGGCCGCGAGGGCGGCGACCACCTGGTGGGCGAAGGTCTCCTGTTCGGCGACGCCCCAACCGAACGTGGTTGAATCGCCGACAAAGGCGATACGGGCAATCCCCGCATCGGCTGTCTCGCTGATTTCCGGCGACCGAAACCCGAAAGCGTTGGTCCGAACGGGGACGCCCATGAGCTGGGCCTCGGAATTCTTGCGGTGGCGATGGCCGAGGTCCGCCTGAAGGTCGCGTATCTTCACCTCGCGCGCATACTTCCACATTTCGAGTTCGTACAGCATGCCATCGTCGAGAATGAGTCGCGTCATGCCTTCGAAGGCAAGCAGACACACAAGACAAATACTCAAGACCAACAGGGCGTTCTTCAGCGCAAGTTTCATTGAAAGTACTCGGTGATCATCGCAGCCCAACTCTCTCGGCATGTCTCAAGAAACGGACTGCTCTTACAACGAGCGTCGGGGAGGGTGGGAAAATTTCGTCACTGTGCACACGACAATCGGCATCCAGAGCCAACTTCGACATGGCATTTTTATGGAAAATCAATGCCGGACCCGGATCATTCGCCATAGAAATGGGGCCGTTGCGGGGTAAAGGCATTCTCATCTGCGGGAGAAGGCCGGGCCGCTTCCGCCCACCGGCCAGACCGACCTGTCGCGGGTGATCACAAAATGGGAGGAACCGAATTGCGGGTCGAGCGCGTCCATCCAGAGTTCCGGCGGGAGAGCGGCGGTGGATAAGCCATTGCTGTGTCGACGTCACAGGCTGGCTGGGGGACCTGGATTCGAACCAAGACTAACCGGGTCAGAGCCGATTGTTCTACCGTTAAACTATCCCCCAAACGGGCCGACGGGTCGATTTAACGGCGGCGGGACGACTTGGCAAGCGGGCTCGCCTCCGGGCCCGGTGTCGGTTACCATCCGGCCAAAGAAAGAGTTGAAAATGGCCGGGGAATCCACGCCAAAGGGAGGCTGGCACAGCGGTCGTTTCGCGCACACTTTCGCGGCCATCGATCTCGGCACCAATAATTGCCGGCTTCTGGTGGCCCGGGCGTCGGTCGAGGGATTTGACGTGATCGATGCCTATTCCCGGCCCGTCAGGCTGGGGGAAGGCGTGGCGTTGAGCGGCGTTTTGTGCGGCGACGCGATCGAGCGCACTTTGAGCGCGCTCGACGTTTGCGCCGCGAAGATCGGCCGCAACCGCGTGACGCGTGCGCGCCACATTGCCACCGAGGCCTGCCGCCGGGCCTGCAACGGCGAGGACTTCCTGGCGATGGTGGAGCAGCGCACCGGCCTTCGCTTCGATGTCATCCCGCCTTCGGAGGAGGCCAGACTGGCACTGGCGAGCTGCCAAGACCTGCTCGATCCGGAGATTCCCTACGGCCTGCTGATCGACATCGGCGGCGGCTCGACCGAAGTGAGCTGGCTCCGGGTCGTGCCTCGCGACGGGCGCCAGGGCTGCGTGGCGACGGAACTGATCGACATGACATCGGTGCCATGGGGCGTCGTGACCCTCACCGAATCCTGCGTCGGCGGCCAGCCGCGCGAGCGGGCGGTGACCCGCGCCTGCTATGACGACATGGTCGAGCGCATCCGCAGGGATCTTCGCCCGTTCTGTGCCAAGCACGGCATCGGCCCCGCCATCGCGCGCGGCGAGGTCCAGATGGTCGGCGCATCGGGAACCGTGACGACCGTCAGCGCCCACAATCTCGGCCTCAAGCGCTACAACCGCACCCTGGTCGACGGCTCGCGCATCGGCCGCGATTCGATCCTGCGGATCTGCGACCAGCTCTCGAGTCTGTCGGTCGCCGAGCTGACGCACCTGCCCTGCATCGGCGACGATCGTGCCGACCTTGCCCTGGCGGGCGGGGCGATCCTCGAGGCCGTCTGCCGGCAGTGGCCGGCGCCCACGGTGCGCGTGGCCGACCGCGGCCTGCGCGAAGGCGTGCTGATGGACCTGATGCGCCAGGCCGACCGCGACGCCGATCCGCGCTGCCGGCCGGGCTGAAGTCCATGGCCAAGGATGTCAAAGGCGGGCGGCCAACGGGAAGCCTGCCGACCGGTCGTCGTGCCACCGTCCGCGTGAAGACGGCGCGTGGCCGCACGGTCTCCTCGCAGCGCTGGCTGCAGCGCCAGCTCAACGATCCCTACGTCGCCGAAGCAAAGAAGCGCGGCTATCGCTCGCGTGCCGCCTTCAAGCTGCTGCAGATCGACGACCAGTTCCGTTTCCTGAAGCCCGGCGCGCGGATCGTCGATCTCGGCGCCGCCCCCGGCGGCTGGACCCAGGTGTCCGTCGAACGGGCCAAGCCCGGACGCGCCGGCGGCATCGTGATCGGTCTCGACATCACGCCCGTGGAGCCCGTGCCCGGCGCGACGGTGCTGGCCAAGGACTTTTACGACGATGACGCGCCCGCGATGCTGATCGAGCTGCTGGCCGGGCCGGCCGACGTCGTGTTGAGCGACATGGCGGCATCGGCCACCGGCGATCCCCAGACCGACCACTTGCGCATCATGGGGCTGGCCGAGGCCGCCCACGATTTCGCCCGCCAGGTGCTGAAGCCGGGCGGGACATTCGTCGCCAAAGTGCTGCGCGGCGGCACCGAACGGTCTCTGCTCGACCGGCTGAAGAAGGACTTCGCCAAGGTCCGCCATGTGAAGCCGGAAGCGAGTCGCGCCGATTCAGCCGAGATGTATGTCGTCGGCATAGGCTTTCGCGGCTAGGCCGAACTTCTATTTCCCCAGCACGACGGCTTGCGCAATCTTGCGTCGGTGGGCCATTCGGCCTTGGCTTGGGCGTGCCAGTGTGTATAACGGATCGCCAACCCGGCGGCCCCTCCAGGGAGCCGCCGTTTTTTTACCCTCGGTTTGGAGGTTGGCATGCAGATACAGGAAGCGCTTACGTTCGATGACGTGCTCCTGAAGCCTGCCGCTTCTTCGGTTCTGCCCGGCCAATCCGACACCCGCACCCGCCTCACGCGCACCATCGAACTCCGCATCCCGCTGATGTCGGCGGCGATGGACACGGTCACCGAGGCGCCCATGGCGATCGCCATGGCCCAGGCCGGCGGCATCGGCGTCATCCACAAGAATTTCGATCCCGAGGCCCAGGCCAACGAGGTGCGCAAGGTCAAGAAGTTCGAAAGCGGCATGGTGATCAATCCGGTCACCATCCATCCCGACCAGACGCTGGCCGACGCGCTCGGCCTGATGACGGCGCACCAGATCTCGGGCATCCCCGTGGTCGAGCGCGGCGACGGCAAGCTCGCCGGCATCCTGACCAACCGCGACGTCCGCTTCGCCACCGAGAACACGACGCCCGTGAGCGCGCTCATGACCAAGGACCGGCTGGTCACGGTGCGCGAGGGTGTGAGTTCGGAGGAGGCCAAGCGGCTCCTGCACCAGCGCCGCATCGAGAAGCTGATCGTGGTCGACGAGAACTACCGTTGCGTCGGCCTGATCACGGTCAAGGACATCGAGAAGGCCAACAAGTTTCCCGGCGCCAGCAAGGACGAGAAGGGCCGGCTGCGCACCGCCGCCGCCACCGGCGTCGGCGAGGACGGCCTGCGTCGTGCCCAGCTCCTGATCGACGCCGACGTCGACGTGATCGTGGTCGACACCGCGCACGGCCATTCGCGCGGCGTCCTCGAGGCCGTGACGCGCGTGAAGAAACTCAGCAACTACACCCAGGTCATGGCCGGCAACGTCGCCACCCGCGAAGGCGCCCAGGCCCTGATCGACGCCGGCGCCGACGCGGTGAAGGTGGGCATCGGCCCGGGCTCGATCTGCACCACGCGCATGGTGGCCGGCGTCGGCGTGCCGCAGCTCACGGCGATCATGGAAGCGGTCGAAGCCTGTCGTGCCGCCGGCGTGCCGGCGATCGGCGACGGCGGCATCAAATATTCCGGCGACCTCGCCAAGGCGATCGCCGCCGGCGCCGACTGCGCCATGATCGGCTCGCTGCTGGCCGGCACCGACGAGGCGCCGGGCGAGGTGCTGCTCTACCAGGGCCGCTCCTACAAGTCGTACCGCGGCATGGGTTCGATCGGCGCCATGGCCCGCGGCTCGGCCGACCGCTACTTCCAGGCCGAGGTCCAGAGCACACTGAAGCTGGTGCCCGAGGGCATCGAGGGCCGCGTGCCCTACAAGGGACCGGTCGGCAACATCATTCATCAGCTGGTCGGCGGCCTGCGCGCCGCCATGGGCTACACCGGCAACGCCACGATCGCCGAGATGCAGAAGAACTGCCAGTTCCTGCGCATCACCGGTGCGGGCCTGCGCGAAAGCCACGTGCACGACGTCGACATCATGCTCGAGGCGCCGAACTACCGCGAAGGCGGAATGTAGGGTCGGGCAAGGTCGGCCGCGATCGCCTTCGCGATCAGCCGGTTGCCCTCGGCGTTCATGTGCCATAGCACATAGAGTTGTCGCGGCCTGGCCGTGCCGGCCAGGGCATCGTAGCTGTCGAGCGTCGCCAGCCCTTCCTTCCGCGCGCAGGCAAGCAAGGCGCCCGTCAGACGCCGCTGCTCGGCCGCGAATTTGGGATCGTCCCAGACGACGGGATCGTATTCGGCCACCAAGAGCACGCGTGCGCCGCTCGAGCGCTGCAGCTCGGCCAGGCGCCCGGTCAGCGTGCAGGCGATGCGCTCGCCGGTGCCCGGAGGATGGACGCGGATGTGATCGCCGAACCAGTCGTGCAGCAGGTCGAGCCGGCGCAGGATGAAGTCGAACAGCAGCGAGTAACCCAAGGTGCGCTGCCAGAAGGTGAGCGTGGTCCGTGGCTCGGCGCGCGGCGGCACCGGCACGTTGCGCGGCACCGGCGTTTCCTTGTCGAGGTCCCCATTCTTGTCGAGATCGAAGTAGGGCTTGTCGGCGCTCCACAACCGGCGCATCTCGGTGCGGCGGATGTCGTCGGCGATGAAGGCGACCACGATCGCCTCGGGCTTGTAGAGCGGCGCCAGGGCCTCGGCGCGCAGCACGATCTGGTCGAAGCCGTAGCCGCTCACGCCGGCATTGAGCACGCGCCGCCCGGTGATCTGCTGGAGCTGCGCCGGCCACGTCTCATGGTCGGGCACTTCGGCACCAAAGGTGAAGGAATCGCCCACCGCCAGGATCGGCGCGGTCGCCCCCGGATCACCGGTGCGGCGCAAGCCGTTGGCCTCGATGGTGATGCCGGGCGCGGCATGGCCCGAGCGGGGCACGTAGCCCAGCCGGTCGTCGTGCACATAGCGGCCGGCATCGCCCTCGGCCAGAACGGTGCGCGCTTCGAGCACGAAGTTCGGCCAGGTGAACAGATAGCCCCAGAACCAGATCCGCAGGCCCAGCTCAAGCACGACCGCGCCCACCACGAAGGCGGCGACGACCATGGCAATGCGTCCGGGCAGTTCGGAGCGCGAGAACCATCCTCTGGGACGTTGCGCGTCGGGCTTATTCATCGTAGCGGCATGCTTTGAAACGGAGATCGACGTGACACCGGGCGCGCGGGTAGCTGCCACCATAGAACTCCTGGACGAGATCGTCAGCCGTGGCCTCATGGGAGAAAGAGGG
>Ga0155465_1220_pt1 | contig 12450 bp, 14 predicted proteins | sample RifCSPhighO2_12_FD_107123 | JGI IMG/M metagenome (GOLD analysis project Ga0155465, IMG submission 107123) | Alphaproteobacteria bacterium RIFCSPHIGHO2_12_FULL_66_14 | reverse complement strand
GGCTTCAAGGCCGGCGCCCTCAACTATGTGCTGAGCCAGACCACGCCCGACGCCGAGGTCATCGGCGTCATCGACAGTGACTACATGGTGCGCGCCGACTGGCTGAAGGCGCTGGTGCCGTATTTCGACGATCGCAAGATCGGCTATGTGCAGGCGCCGCAGGATCATCGTGACTGGACCGGCGACCGCTTCAAGGAAATGCTGAATTGGGAGTATGCCGGCTTCTTCGACATCGGCATGTGCCTGCGCAACGAGTACGACGCCATCATCCAGCACGGCACCATGACGCTGGTGCGCCGCGACCTGATGGAAGAGATGGGTGGCTGGGCGACCTGGTGCATCACCGAGGACACCGAACTCGGCCTGCGCCTGATGGAGCAGGGCTACGGCGCCATGTACAGCCGCGAACGCTTCGGGCGCGGCCTCACGCCCGACCACTTCGCCGGCTACAAGAAGCAGCGGTTCCGCTGGGCCTATGGCGCCATGCAGATCATGAAGGCACATGCCGGCAAGATGCTGGGCAGCAACACCAAACTCACTCTTTCGCAAAAATATCATTTCGTGGCCGGCTGGGCGCCGTGGTTCGCCGATGCGCTGAACCTGATCTTCACCTGGGCGGGGCTCGCCTGGGTGCTGGCTGTCCTGGTGCCGCCGCTTTTCGGTATCAAGCCGGTCGGCCTGCCACCGGCCGAGTTTATCCTGCCCACGATCGGCATCTTCATCTTCAAGCTGCTTTATTCTTTCGGCCTCTACTTCGACCGCGTGAAATGCACGTTCCGCCAGAGTATTGGCGCGTCGCTCGCCGGCCTGGCGCTTACCTACACGGTAGGTCGTGCGGTGATCTACGGCCTGGCCACCAGCCGGCTGCCCTTCATGCGCACACCGAAGATGGACGAGCGCGCCACACTCGGCATGGCGCTCGGCATGGCGCGGGGCGAAGCGGTGCTTGCCGTCCTGCTGTGGATCGGGGCGGCCGCCCTGTGGGTCAACAACGGTGTTCTCGACCCCGAGGCGCGGCTTTGGGCGGTCTTCATGATCGTGCAGTCGCTGCCTTATGCCGCCGCCGTCTACGTATCGGTGGTCAACGCTCTGGAGCAGATGCGCCACGTACGGACCGTATTCGAGGCGGCGCCCGCGCCCCGGGTCAGCGGCCCGTCGATGCAACCTGCCCAATAGGCGAACGGCGGTTTTCCCTGTCGACTTGCGGTAGTGTCTGGTAGCGTTGAACATGCCTACGTTCGAGTCACGCCACGGCCTCGATTCGCGTGCCGGCACCACTCTTTTCCTGAAGCGATGGTTGCGCCGGCCCTTCGCGATGGGGGCGGTGATCCCGAGCGGCCGGCTGCTGGCCGAGGAAATGGCACGCGCGACGGTCGAGGCCCTCGAGGGGCGGCCTGGTCACGTCGTCGAGCTGGGGGCTGGTACCGGCGAGGTCACCAAGGCGCTGCTGGCCGCCGGTATTCCGCCGACCAGCCTAGCCTTGGTTGAACGCGATCCCGAGCTGGCGGCTTTTCTGCGCCGCCACTTCACGGAACCGCAGGTCATCGAGGGGGACGCGGCCCGCCTGCCGCGGCTGTTGGCCGAGCACGGGACCGCGCCGATCGCCGCCGTCGTGTCGAGCCTGCCGCTGCTGTCGTTGCCGACGGACATCGTGAACGGCATCGTGAATGGCGTCTTCGATGCGCTCCCGCGTGGTGCGGCGCTCATTCAGTTCACCTATGGCCCGACGCCGCCGGTGCCACGCACCCTGCGCCAGGGCCTGCGGCTGGTCGGCAGCCGCGGCCGGCGCATCTGGCGCAACGTACCGCCTGCCGTCGTCTGGACCTTCAGGAGGCCAGCGGCCGCGTGACACCTTTCCGCTTCGACCTCTCACTGCGGGAGGCGATCACCGATCGTCTCGGCCGCTTCGACCGCCGCCGCCACGAGGATGCCGGAGAGCTGAAGCACGCCGCCGTGGCCGTCGTCGTTGTGGAGTCGGACTCCCCTGGGGAAGCCGCGTTCCTGCTGACGAAACGTACGCCCCGGCTGCGCGCACATGGTGGCCAATGGGCCTTGCCCGGCGGCCGGCTCGACCCTGGCGAAACGGTCGAACAGGCGGCGTTGCGAGAGCTGGAGGAGGAACTGGGCGTCGCCGCCGCGTCCGCAGATGTCCTGGGCACGCTCGACGACTATCCGACGCGGTCAGGCTATCTCATCGCGCCAGTGGTGGTATGGATTCCAGGCGGCATCGAGGTCATGCCCAACCCGGCGGAAGTCGCCGCCGCTTATCGCATCCGCTGTGCCGAGCTTTTTCGCGAGGGCTCGCCCGAGATCTTGGCAATCGAGGAATCGGACCGTCCGATCATCCGTCTGCCGCTGCCCGTAGCCACGGTCAATGCACCAACGGCGGCCGTGCTTTACCAATTTCGCGAAGTGGCACTGGCCGGGCGCGACACGCGCGTCGACCATTTCGAGCAGCCGGTCTTCGCCTGGCGTTGAACCGGTCGGCTACGAGCGCGCGCTGAGGGCGATCGCCGGGGCCGGTCGGCGCCGCAGGAAGATGGTGGTTTCCTGTTCCATTACGGGCTCGTCGCGCTGATTGATCGTGACCTGGCGGATGCGCGCGACGCCCCGATCCGGCTTGGACGAGGACAGTCGTAGCTCGGTGATATCGGTGACCACCCGCAACGTGTCGCCCGGTCGGACCGGTCGCGGGAACTGGACTTCTCCGATGCCAGGTGACCCCAGGCTACTGGCGCGGAAGATCCCGAGATCGAGCCATAGCCGCAGCGTCACGCTCATCGTGTGGAGGCCCGAGGCGATCAGGCCACCATACGTCCATTTCTTGGCGAACTCGGCGTCGACGTGAAAGGGCTGCGGATCCCATTGCCGTGCGAACTCGATGATGCCGGCCTCGGTCATGGTCATGCCACCGCTCACGAACCGGTCGCCGATCTTGAAATCCTCGTAGTAGCGATCGGTCACAGAACCAACTCCATGAAAGCGGTGTCGGGAACCGGACTCGGGTCGTGGGGCGCGACGTCGACAAAGCCCATCGACCGGTCGAAGCTCAACGGAGTTCCCATTTTGCCGCCGATTGTGTCGAGTCTGAGACGCTGGCAATCGCGCCCACCGACCGCGGCGTCGAGCAACGGCGCGATTGTCGTCACCGTGGGCGTCATTTTCCGGTGGTTGTGCTAGCCTGCCGCCCGAAAGAAAAGGGAGGCTGGAATGCGTTCGAACCCGACACGCCGCCGAGCGTTGGCGCTGGCAGGCACCGCAGGGGCGCTGCTGGCGGCTCCCGCCGTGGGGCAGACTCCGTGGCCCAATAGGACGGTGCGCTTCATCGTGCCGTTCCCGCCGGGACAAGCAGCCGATATTTTCGCCCGTCTGATGGCCGAGAAGCTGACCGAAGTCTGGAAGCAGCAGGTCATTGTCGAAAACAAGGCGGGCGGCAGCGGCATTCCGGCGACGGAATACGGCAAGGCGGCAGCACCCGACGGGTACACGCTGATGGTGGTGTCGAGCGGGACGTTCGGCGTCAATCCCAGCCTGTTCCCCAAACTTCCCTACCGGCCACTGGTCGACTTCCTGCCGATCTCCAACATCTTTCTCGTGCCGTTGGTCATCGTGGCACACCCGACCTTCCCTGCCGACACACTTGCCGAACTGATCGCGTTGGCCAAGAAGGAGCCGGGCAAGTTGTCCTACGCCTCGGCCGGGCCCGGCACGTCGCAGCATCTCAGCATGGAACTGTTCAAGCTGAAGGCCGGCCTCGACATTGTGCACGTGCCCTACAAGGGAAGCGGGCCCGCAATGGCGGATCTGCTGGGGGGGCACGTCAAGCTGATGATGGACAGCACCGCTGCGGCGCTGAACCACATCAAGGATGGTCGTATCAAGGCCCTGGCCGTGACGACCGCCCGGCGTGCCGCGCCGCCGCTCGACGGTATCCCGCCGATCGCCGACACAATCCCGGACTTCAATGCTGCTGGCTGGTCGGGCCTCGCCGCCCCTGCCCGAACGCCGCTCGAGATCGTCGCCCGGGTCAACAAGGATATCCAGGCCCTGCTCCTGGATCCGGCGGTGATCCGCCAGATCGAGCAGCGCGCCGCCATGCCGGCGCCGGGTTCGCCCATCCAGTTCTCCGAGTTCATCAAGAAGGAGATCGACACTTGGGGCGAGGTCGTGCGGGCGACCGGGACGAAGCCCGGAACATGAAACTCTACAGCCTCAAGAACGGCGTTAATCCGCGCCGCGTCCGCATCTTCCTGGCCGAGAAGCGGGTCTCGCTTCCGATCGAGGAATTCGACATGGAGAGCGCCGGTCACAAAGCACCGGCCTTCCTTGCCAAGAACCCGCTGGGCACCCTGCCGGTGCTCGAACTGGACAACGGCACTTCGATCGCGGAATCGGTCGCCATCTGCCGCTATTTCGAGGAAATGATTCCCGAACCGCCCTTGTTCGGACGTTCGTCGCTCGAACACGCCCAAGTCGAGATGTGGAACCGGCGCATGGAACTCGAATTGCTGCTGCCCACGATCGACGTGTTCGTGCACACCCACCCGTTCTGGGTCGGCAAGCGCACCCAGGTGGCGTCGTGGGGCGAGCAGCGTCGCCAGCAGCTCGTCGCGCGCATGCGCTGGCTCGACGGCGAATTGAAGGACCGCGAGTTCGTCGGCATCGACCGCTACAACATTGCCGACATCACTGCGCAGGTGGCACTCCTGACGGCGCGCGGCGCGCTCAAACTGCCGATTCCGGAGGATCACCCCAACCTGATGCGATGGTGGAACGCGGTATCGTCCCGGCCCAGCGCGCGGGCGTGACGTCCTAGAGCCCCACCACGCGCAGGCTGTAGATCAGGCCGATCACCAACAGGCAGATGAACGCGGTCTCGGAGATCAGCAGCAGCACCGGGCCGATGCCGATCCGCGCCAGCGCCAGCAGGGAGGTCTTCATGCCGAGTGCTGCGATGGCGGCGATGATCAGGAAGGACGAGATCTGGCCCACCACGGCCTTGACGTCGGCCGGCACGACGCCCAGCGAATTGAGGCCGGCTAGCGCCAGGAAGCCGAACAGGAAGACCGGTGGCGAGGGACGCACCGCGCTGGCCGGACCGCCGCTTTTCGACACCCACCAGGCGATGCCGGCTATCGCAGGCAGCAGGAACGCCACGCGCAGGAGCTTGGTGATGATGGCATCGCTCAGCACCTGCGGCCCTATCGTCTGGCCGGCGCCGGCAACCTGTGCCACGTCGTGGATCGTGCCGCCCAGGAACACGCCCATCTCGAACAGGGAATAGCCCAGCACTTGCTGCAGCGGCGGATAGAGAACCATCACCACCGTGCTGAGGAAATTGACGCCCATCACCGTGAAGGCGAGATCGCGGTCCGAATGTTCGTGCTTGGGCAGCACCGCCGATGCGGCCATCGCGGCCGCTGCGCCACAGACGCCGGTGGCGCAGCCGGTCAGCAACCCGAAGTCGCGGCTGAGGCCGAAGAAGCGGGCGGCCCAGGCACCGAAGGCGATCGTGCAGGCGACGGCTGCCAGGGCGACCAGAACCGGCATCGCGCCGTCGTCGATGAGCTGGCCGAACGTCAGCCGGGCCCCGAACAGGGCGATGCCGACGCGCAGCAGGGTACGGCCGGCGAATTCCAGGCCGGGCTTCAGGATTGGTCGCGCCGACAGCGGCTGCAGCGCCATGCCGATGACCAGGGTGAGGATCAGCGGTGGAATCCAGACCGCGCCGAAGCGCAGCAGGCTGCGTGTATCGGCGATAAAGGCCACGGCGGCGATGGCGGCACACAAGGCAATGCCCGGCGCCGCCCGACGCAGATTGTCGGGCGACCACAGGCGGATGAGGTCGACGGCAACAGCGCTGCTATGCATCGAGAATGGCGACAAGCTGGCCTTCGCCGATTGCTTCGCCTTCGCTTACCCTGATTTCCCTGATGATTCCGGCCTTGGGAGAAAGCACCGGGATTTCCATTTTCATCGATTCGAGGATCATGATCTCGCCGTCGACCTCGATGCGGTCGCCGGGCTTGGTCTGGATTTTCCACACATTGCCCGCGATCTCGGACTTCACGTTGACGACGGCCATGCCCCGGTCTTCTCCGAAATGAATTTCACCGAGCTTTTTCCGCCACCGAGAGCGCCAAGGCAAGGGCGGACGTGCCAACGCGCGCGCCGAGCCGATATGCGGCTTCATTCACCTCGGAAAGCTGGCCCTGCATGAGGGTCGAGTGGCCGTCGCCGATGCGGGCCGACAAGGCTCCCACGGTGGCGCCCGCGATTCCCGCCTTGTCGAGAATCGCCAGTCCCGCAACGCCGGCGCCTTCCATGCCGAAACCGGCGTCGTTGAACAGCGCCAACGCCGGCTGGAACGCTGCCGCCGTCTCGCCCGCGGGCACGCCGCCGTGACTGCCGCTGGCGACCACCCGCCCGCGGTCTCGGGCATCGGCGAGGGAGATCGAATCGACACACACGATGCGACCCGCCAGGGCGCGGCCCTCGGCCAGCGGTTCCGGCGTGCGATGCGGCCATAGAGCGGCCTTCAGCAGGTCTGCGGCTTCGGCGACGGTCTGGCCGGCCGCCACACCACACGCCGCCGCCTGTGGGTTGACGCGACTGATCAGGCCGCGGCGAAGCATGTCGGCGCCGTCGCCAATTCTGGCGCTCGACGCGGCGACCGCGGCCATCGCCATGCCGTGCTCGGCGGCCCAGCCCAGTCCGCTCACGCCAGCCTCGCCGAGACCGATGCCGGCGTCGTGGTGGATCGCGGCGCGGGCGCCGGCCTTGGCGGAGAGGTAGGCCGCGTAGACTGCGCCGTGGGAGCCGCCCACGAGTACCGCACCATCCGTCTCGGGCGGCAGTTTAGTCACGCTGGGAACGACGATGAGGGCAATGCTCATGGCGACAGTTTATCGCCAAAGGGTCTATATGTCCGCCCATGTCCGATGCTGTGCCGACTGTCGAAAACAAAGTGAGGGTCCTGATCCTCCAGCATCCGCAGGAACAGGACCATGCGCTGGGAACGGCCGGCCTGCTCGTGCAGACGCTCGTCCACGCCCAGCTCGCCGTCGGTCTTTCCTGGCGCAATCTCGGTCATGCGCTGAAGGAACCGGTGGAGGCATGCGACTGGGGTGTGCTCTATCTCGGCTCGGCGCATGCGACCGGGCAGGGGCCGCTTGTCGCGGTCGATCGCAAGGGCGAGACGCTGGCCAATCAGGAAATGGCGCTTTCCGGCCTGAAAGGTCTGGTCGTGCTCGACGGCAACTGGGCGCAGGCCAAGGCGCTGTGGTGGCGCAATGCCTGGCTGACGAAGCTCCGCCGCTTCGTGGTCATGCCTGATGGACCGTCACTGTACGGCAACCTGCGCAAAGAGGCACGACCGGATGCCGTCTCGACGCTCGAGGCCGTGGCGCTTGCGCTGTCGGCCCTGGAGGAGGACCCCAACGTGCGCGAAAAGGTCCTGGCGCCGTTCCGCGAACTGGTCGCCAAGGCCCGCGCGGCGGGCCTCCAGGGCGGCAAACGGGATCGTCGGCGGCGACGTTAGCCCCTATAATCATCGCATGCTGGATCAGCCGCAGCTTCCCGTCGCCCAACGCACCAACCCGGAACGCTCCTTCACCGAAGAGGTGCGGGCGCTGCGTCTCGGGCAGGGCGAGATCTTCCGCGGCGAAGGAATCCTCGCCGTCACCAAGGCCATTCTTCAGGCGGGAGTCGCCTACGTCGGCGGCTACCAGGGTGCGCCGGTCTCACACCTGGTCGACGTCCTGGTCGAATCGCAGGACCTCCTCGACGAATTGGGTGTCCATCTCGAGACCTGCACCAACGAGTCCTCCGCGGCGGCACTCCTGGGCGCCTCGATCAACTATCCGATTCGCGGCTGCGTCACCTGGAAGTCGATCGTCGGCACCAATGTGGCCGCCGACGCGCTTTCGAACCTCGCATCGCCCGGCGTGATCGGCGGCGCGCTGATCGTGGTCGGCGAGGATTACGGCGAGGGCGCCTCCGTCATCCAGGAGCGCGCTCATGCCTACGCGCTGAAATCCTCGCTCTGGCTGATGGATCCCCGGCCGTCGCTGCCCACCATCGTGCATTGTACGGAAAAGGCTTTTGAGCTTTCCGAAGCCACCAACACGCCGGTGATGATGGAGCTGCGCATCCGCGCCTGCCATGTCACGGGCGAGTTCATCGCCAAGGACAACAAGCCGCCGGCAATCTCGCGCAACCATCGCCTCGCCGATCCAGCGGCGCACAACTACGACCGGATCTCGCATCCGCCGTCGACCTACGCCCACGAGAAGATCAAGGTCGAGGTCCGTCAGCCCGCCGCCCAGCGCTTTATCGTCGAGCATGGCCTGAACGAATTCCTTCCAGGCGAGCGCTCCGATCTCGGCATCATCGTCCAGGGCGGCATCACCAACGTCCTTGTGCGCGGCCTCGACCGGCTGGAACTCGAAGGCCGGATGCCGACCCTGGTGCTGAACGTCACGCATCCACTGGTGCCCGACCAGATCGCCGATTTCTGCAAGAGCAAGCGGGCCGTGCTGATCGTCGAGGAGGGCGCGCCCGATTACATCGAGCAGGCAATTCACTCCATCCTGCGCAAACGCGACATCGACACCAGGCTCTACGGCAAGGATGTCTTGCCGATGGCCGGCGAATACACCGCCGAGGTGGTGACCGAAGGCCTGCTCAAGTTCTTCGCCCAGTCGGCCAACGACATCGATCTCAGCAAGCCGCGCGAGCGCTTCGACGCGGCACGCGCCGGCCGCGCCGAGTCCCAGCGCCTGCTGGGCGGGCCGCTGCCGCTCCGGCCACCCGGCTTCTGTGTCGGCTGTCCGGAGCGCCCGGTCTTCTCGGCGATCAAGCTGCTTGAGCGCGAAGTGGGTAAAGTCCACATCTCGAGCGACATCGGCTGCCACTCCTTTGCGACACTGGCGCCGTTCAATCTCGGCAATTCCATCCTGGGATTCGGCATGTCGCTGGCCGCCGCCGGCGCGGTGGCGCCGATTATGGAACGGCGCACCATTTCGGTCATGGGTGACGGCGGGTTCTGGCACAACGGACTGCTGAGCGGTGTGGCCTCGGCGATGTTCAACCGCGGCGATCGCGTGCTGGTCATCATGCAGAACGGCTACACGTCGGCCACGGGTGCGCAGTTCATTCCCAATACCGCCGGCAACCGCCGCGACGGCGAGACGACGTCGGATATCTCGGCAACCCTGAAGGCCATGGGCGTGAAGTGGTTGCGGACCATCCGCACCTATAACGTCTCCACCATGCTCGGCACCTTGCGCGAGGCGATGAATACGCCAGACAAGGGGTTGAAGGTCATCGTCGCCGACGGCGAATGCCAGCTTGCGCGGCAGCGCCGCGTCCGCCCGCAGATCGCGACCCAGCTCAAGCGCGGCGAGCGGGTCGTGCGTACGCGTTACGGTGTCGATGACGAGGTCTGTACCGGCGACCATTCCTGCATCCGGCTCTCCGGTTGTCCTTCCTTGGTGGTCAAGCCAAGCCCCGATCCGCTGCGCTCCGACCCGGTGGCGCATGTCAACAACGGCTGCGTCGGCTGCGGCCTCTGCGGCGAGGTGGCGGATGCCGCCGTGCTCTGTCCGTCCTTCTACCGGGCCGACATCGTGCAGAACGCGACCTGGTGGGACCGCCTGAAATGGCGGCTGCGCTCGAAGATCATCGGGGCGATGGCGGGTGCCTAAGCCGGTCACCATCCTGATCGGTGCGCTGGGCGGCGACGGTGGCGGCGTGCTGTGCGATTGGATCGTGACTGCTGCGCAGAGCCAGGGACTGGGCGTGCAGGCGACGCAGATCCCGGGCGTGGCGCAGCGCACCGGCGCCACGACTTATTATCTCGAAGTCATGTCCACCCCGGGTCCGCAGGCCTCGGTGCTGGCGCTCAATCCGGCGATCGGCGAGGTCGACGTGGCGCTGGCTACTGAGCTGCTGGAAGCCGGCCGCATGATCTTCAACGGCTTCGTCACGCCGGAGCGCACGACCCTGATCGCCTCGACGCATCGCGTACTGGCCATCGGCGAGCGCATGGCGATGGGCGACGGCAGCTTCGACGTCGGTCGCCTGCTTAGGGCGGTGAAGGAGCGCAGCAAGACGCAGATCCTGTTCGACATGGACCAGGCCGCCGAAGAATCGGGCGGCGTCATCAATGCCGTGCTGCTGGGCGCGCTCGCAGGCTCGGCACGGCTGCCGATCCCCGATGCGGCGTTCGAGGCGGCGATCCGGCATGCCGGCAAGTCGGTCGACACCAATCTCGCCGCCTTCGCCTTCGGTCGCGGCCACGCGCGCGGCGAGCTGGAGCAGGCCGTGCGCGAGCATCGCAAGCGCCAATCCGGGGCTGTCGGCGTGGAAGACCTGATCGAGCGCGCGCGCCGCGCCTTTCCGGCTACCAGCCTCGACATGGTGGAGGAGGGCATTCGGCGCCTCACCGCCTACCAGGACCGGAGCTACGCCGCGCTCTATCTCGACCGGCTCGATACCGTGCAGGCGCTGGGCTCGGCCGAGCTGCTGCGCGAGACGGCTCGGCACCTGGCCGTCCGCATGTCGTTCGAGGACGTGATTCGTGTCGCCCAGGCCAAGACCGCGGCCGAGCGTCTTGTGCGCGTGCGGAGCGAGGTCCGTGCCAAGGAACACGAACCTCTGGAGATCACCGAGCACTTCAAGCCGGGGATCGAGGAGATTTGCGCCATGCTGCCGCCATCGCTGGCGCGGCGCATTCTCGCCTGGGCCGAGCGCACCGGTCGGCTGGGCAAGGTCTATTTTTCGATGCACTTGCGGACCACGACGATCTGGGGCTTCGCGCGGCTGCGATTCCTGGCGTCGCTGCGCTGGTGGCGGCCTCGCACCTTCCGCTTTATCGAGGAACAGGCCGAGATCGATCGCTGGCTTGCCTCGATCCGCGCCGCCGCGCCTTTGAGCATCGATCTGGCGCGCGAGATCGCGGAGTCGGCGCGCCTGATCAAGGGCTATGGCGACACTTACAAACGCGGCCTGCAGAACTATCGTCGCATCGCCGACGAGGTGATTGCGCCTGCGCTCGCCGGCCGCATGTCTCCGAGCGCCGCGGCCGACGCCGTGGCCAACGCCCGTGTGGCGGCGCTGGCCGATCCCGAAGGCGAGTCGCTGTCGAAGACTCTGGCGTCCATTGAATCGGTGTCTATGCCGTTGCGGAACGCGGCGGAATGACCAAGTTCGACGCCCTTGCCCTCGCTGGGCGGGATATCTTCACGCGCGACCTCGGCATCGAAGTGGTCGAGGCGGGACTCGGCCGGGCCGTCACGCGCGTTCGTGTCGAGGCGCGTCACGTCAACTTCAACGGCGTCTGCCACGGCGGGCTCACCTTCACGCTGGCCGATGCCGCCTTCGGTTACGCCTGCAATTCGCGCGGCGTGATGTCTGCCGGCATCGACGTCCACATGATGTACAACACCGCGGCGCGGGTGGGCGACATCCTCACTGCGACCGCCGTTGAGATCGCACGCTCGGCGAAACTCTCCAACTACCGCATCGACGTCATTCGCGCCGACGGCACGCTGATCGCCGGCATGTCGGGGACGGCTTTCATCACCGGCAAGCCGGTGGCGATCTAGGGACATGGCGCTCAAAAGCAGCCATACGGTCATCGTCGAATGGGGCGACTGCGATCCCGCCGGCATCGTCTACTACCCCGCCTATTTTCGCTGGTTCGATCAGGCGACCTACCGGCTGTTCCTCGCCGCCGGCCTCCGACGCGACGACATCAGCAGCGGGCAGTGGAAGGAGGGCACGCCGCTCGTTCACGCGGAATGCGCTTTCCGGCGGGCCTCGCAGACCGGCGAGGCGCTCGTCATCGAAAGCCAGGTCGCGAAGTTCGGGCGCAGCTCCTTCACGATCAGCCATGTCTTTCGTGATGCCTCCGGCGAGATCGCCGCCGAAGGCACGGAAACGCGCATCTGGGCGCGCAAGGAGGGCGACGCCCGCTCCCTGAAGGCGATCGCCATCCCCGACGACGTCAAGCGGCGGCTGGGCGGCCCCTAGCGGCGAACTAGGCCGCTGCCTTCAGGATATCTGCCATCTTTTCGCCCACCATGATCGATGGCGCATTGGTGTTGCCCGACGGCATGGTCGGGAAGATCGAGGCATCGGCGACGCGCAGGCCCTCGAGGCCGTGGATCTTGAGCCTGTCATCGACCACGGTGTTCTGTCCCGCCGGTCCCATGCGGCAGGTGCCGATCGGGTGGTAGGCGGTCTGCGAGTTGTTGCGGATCCAGGTCAGGATCTCTTCATCGCTCTTCACCGACGGGCCGGGCGAAAACTCGTCGTCGCGATAGGTATCCATCGGCGCCGCATCGACGATCTTCCGCATCATGCGAAAGCCCGCGACCATCGCATCCTGGTCGATCTTGTCGGCCAGGAAGTTGAAGCGGATCGCCGGCTGCGCCTTGGGATCGG
>Ga0155465_1218_pt1 | contig 12465 bp, 10 predicted proteins | sample RifCSPhighO2_12_FD_107123 | JGI IMG/M metagenome (GOLD analysis project Ga0155465, IMG submission 107123) | Alphaproteobacteria bacterium RIFCSPHIGHO2_12_FULL_66_14 | reverse complement strand
GCCGGCGCCAAGGCGCTGGAGAATTTGGAAAAGAGGAATGTGACCGTCGTCACAGTCGGTACTGGAAGCGCGCGCAACGGCGTGGTTGAACAAATCGTGGGCGGCGAGCGCGCCATCGTCCACCCGGAGCGGAGGCCCTGATGTCGAGAGTTTTCGAGCCTGAAGAAGATCGCCAGTTCTACCTCGACCTCCATTTGCTACGGGTAACGAAGTTCGAGCCCGAAAAGACCGGGCCGTTCAATCGCTCGAACTATGTATCAATGAGGTTGGGCGATCTGATCGAGGCTCACTTGTTGGGCTTGCGCGATCAGGTATTGCCGACAGCACGGGCGCTCGCGGCCTGGATGGAAGTGCAGCCCTATCCAGCCGAAGGCAAGGATACCGATGAAAGCTTCCGCGCTTATCAATGGTGGCAGACGCTGGGCCTGTGCAAGTGGCTGATCGAGGGCGATCCGGCAGTGGCCGAGTTCACCCGCGCGAGCGAAGCCGACTGGCGGCAGTGGGACCAGTTCGACCGCCTCGAGCCCAACGGGGCGAAGCTGTTGATGCGGGAGGGGCTCGAACTCGCGCTGCCGCTCAACCTTGCGGCGCGACGCTATGGCGTTGCCCTGCGGCTCTGTCGGGAGGCGGGCTTGACGACGCAGCCGTCGTCGGCGCCGGCCATCGTGCGGGCGGAGCTGATGTACGGGCAATGGGCCTGCCGCTATCTGGCGGAGGGCGGCAAGCCGGACGCGGCCTATGTCGCCAAGGGCGAGGAGATGCTGCGCAAGGTCATGACCGAGCGCTTCATCGCGAACGGCTACCACACCCGAATGGCGATGTGGCTGAAGGCGATCTACCACGACAGCGGTGTCACGCGGACGCCGGAGGAGACGATCCTCAAAGCCTACGACACCATGATAGGCGTCGAGAAACCTGCCTTCGCCAGGATCTGACGTTTGGGGGACGGTGCGAAGGGGTTTCCCGACACCGCTCCCATTCTTCTACACGCAGGTGTCGGAAAACGGCCGGTGAAAAGCCTTGTCGATCAACGCCTTGAATTTTCCGACAGGATTTTCCCGACACTGGGGTGTCGGCAAAGCCCCAGGCTCAGAAGGCGGCCGGTGCGCGGGCCGGTGGTTCCGCCAATTCCGATTCCCCTGGCGCGTGGGTCCCACTAAAGGAAGAAGCCATGATCCTCAGCGAAGAACAGATCCTGATCCGCGACACCGCCCGCGCCTTTGCGCAGGAGCAGGTGCTGCCCCATGTCCGGGCCTGGGAGGCGGTGGGCGAGATCCCGCGGCCGCTGCTGGCCGAGATGGGCCGCCTGGGCTTCATGGGCATGTGCGTGCCGGCCGAGTGGGGCGGCGCCGGCGCCGACATGGTGTCCTACGTGCTGGCGCTGGAGGAGATTGCCGCGGCCGACGGCGGGCTCTCGACGGTGATGAGCGTCAACAACTCGCCCGACTGCGCGGCGCTGTTGGCCTACGGCTCGGCCGAGCAGAAGGAGACGTGGCTGAAACCGCTCGCCCGCGGCGAGGTGCTGGGGGCCTTCTGTCTCACCGAGCCGCACGCCGGCTCCGATGCCTCCAATCTCAAGACACGCGCCGAGCGGCGCGGCAACGGCTGGGTGCTGAACGGGGTCAAGCAGTTCATCACCTCGGGGCGCACGGCCGACATGGCGCTGGTCTTTGCCGTGACCGATCCGGCGTCGTCCAAGCGGGGCATCTCCTGCTTCATCGTGCCGACCAAAACGCCGGGCTATCGCGTGGCGTCGGTCGAGAAGAAACTGGGGCAGAAATCGTCCGACACCTGCCAGATCGCCTTCGAGGACTGCGCCGTGGGCGCCGACGCGCTGCTGGGCGAGGAGGGCGGCGGCTACCGGGTGGCGCTGGCCAACCTGTCGGTCGGCCGCATCGGGATCGCCGCCCAGTCCGTCGGCATGGCCCGGGCGGCGTTCGAGGCGGCGCGCGCCTATGCCGGCGAGCGCGAGGCGTTCGGGACCAAGATCATCAATCACCAGGCCGTGCAGTTTCGCCTGGCCGACATGGCGACCAAGATCGCTGTGGCGCGGCAGATGGTGCTGCATGCCGCCACCCTGCGCGATGCCGGCCAGCCATGCCTCACGGAGGCCGCAATGGCCAAGCTGTATGCCTCGGAGATGGCCGAGGAAGTGTGCTCGGCCGCGATCCAGATCCACGGCGGTTACGGCTACGTGTCCGACTACCTGGTCGAGAAGATCTGGCGCGACGTCCGCGTCTGCCAGATCTACGAGGGCACCAGCGACGTGCAGCGGATTCTGATCGGCCGCGGTCTGGCTGCCTTGTAGGACCCGCCTTCGACTTGTCCCTGGACCCATCGCATGCAAGATTTGTCACAAGTGAAGAAGACCGCACAAGCGGGCTGGGGAACAGGGAGAGCCGGGCGCGGATGGTCTGTCGTGCGCCGTAGAATCCTAGCTATTGCCGTCATCGCCGCAGGCTCGCTTGTGGCGGCGGGTGCCTTTGCCCAGGACAAACCCAAGGACAAACCGAAAGCCGCCGACGTCGGGCCGGCGCCGGCGCGCATCCTGAAGATGCAGACGGCCTTCAACCCCGCGCTCCCGGGCTCGGGCGAGGGCGTGCGCATCTTCACCCGTACGGTCAAGCACATGTCCGGCGGTGCCTTCACCATCAAGATCCTCGAGCCCGGGCGCATTGCGCCCACCGCCGACATGCTCGACGCCATCGTCGACGGCGATCTCGAGGCCGCCTTCACCTGGTCGGGCTACGCCGCCGCCAAGGCGCCCGTGTTCGGCGTGTTCGCCACCGTCCCGTTCGGTCCCGGCCCCGAGGACATGACCTCCTGGCTGCTGGAAGGCGACGGTGGGCGCATCCATCGCGCCGCCTACGAGAAGCTCGGCGTGACCGGCATCCCCTGCGGCATGCAGGGCCCCAAGGGGGGCGGCTGGTACCGCGGCGACCTCAACACGGTGGCCGACGTCAAGGGGCTGCGGCTGCGCTTCGGCCGGCTCGCGGCCGAGGTCGTCGCGAGGCTCGGCGCCACGGTGGTGCCGCTGCCGGCCGGCGAATTCTTCTGGCAACTGCAGCAGGGCAAGGTCGACGGCGGCGAAATGTCGACGCCGGCCATCGACGCCGCGCTCGGCTTCGACAAGCTCGGGCTGCCCTACTACCTGCCGGGCTGGCAGCAGCCCTCGGCCGTGCTCGATTTCCTGATGCGCAAGGACAAGTGGGATCTGCTGTCCGCGGCCCAGCGCGCCCAGATCGAGACGGCCTGCAAAGCCAACATCGTGTGGATGCTGAGCCGTTCGCCGAACGTGCAGGGCCTGGCGCTTGAAAAGCTGCGGGCGTCGGGCGTCGTCATCAAGCGGTGGTCGCCGGAGCTGCTCGCAGCCTTCCGCGCGAACACCGAGATCGTGCTCAAGGACCAGGCCGAGCGCGATCCCGAATTCGCCACGGCGCTCGCCAATCAGCGCGCCTTCGTCGCCCAGGGTGCGCGCTGGCGCACGCTGTCGCGTCTGCCGTAAGGGTTCTTCCCGACTCCGTCACGTCTCCCATGACGGCGCGCTCCGCCAGAGCATCGAACGACACTGCATCTTTAAAATAGCCGATCGATCTCCAGCTGGACGACACCTGCAAAGCTGTTGTTTTGTAGTTGTACTTATACAATTGATAATTCTATTAGACAATCACCGAGCCATGGCTCTAGGTTGGCGAAGCGCTGTGACGTTCCAACCCTGGCGAGCCCTCGATGATCAAGCTGACGGAGTACAAGAGCTATGCCGACGCGCAGGCGCAGTTCTCCACGGGCAGGCTCTGGGAGCTCTTCGACGGCGACCGGCAGCAACTGAACATCGCGCATGAATGCATCGACCGGCATGTCGACGGAGAGCGCACGGCTGTCGTCGTCGCTCAGGCCAGCGGCGAGGACGAGACTCTGAGCTTTCGGCAGATCGCCGAGGATTCATCGCGCTTCGCGCACTATCTCGCCGATCGGGGTGTGAAGGCCGGTGACCGCGTCGCCGTCATGCTCGAGCCTTCGCGGGCATTCTACATGGCGATTTTCGGCACGATGAAGCTGGGCGCCATCGCCGTGCCGCTGTTCACGCTCTTCGGACCCGACGGGGTAAGGCTTCGCATCGACGATTGCTTGCCGCGCCTGCTCGTGACGAACGGCGAGAAGGCATCGCTTGTGCCGCCCAAGCCCGGCCTGGAGGTCGTCGTTGCCGACCAATCCTTCATTGCGGGACTCGAGCGGTTCGCGCCGCACTTCACGCCGGCGACGCGCGCCGACGATCTCGCGATCTTCCAGTACACCTCCGGCACGACGCGCGAGATGCCCGAAGCCGTCAAGCATACGCACCGGTCGATCGTCACCCTCATGGTGGCGGCACTTTACGGAACCGGACTGCGGCCCGGCGATCGCTTCATCTGCCCCTCGTCACCGGCCTGGGGACATGGCCTCTGGCACGGCACGCTGGCGCCGCTCGCCCTCGGCATCACCATCGGCGCCTATGCCGGGAAGTTCGATGCCGAACGCCTGCTCCGGGCCCTGCAGGACCACCGCTTCACCAACCTCTCCGCGGCCGCCACCCACTATCGCATGATGAGGAATTCCGGCGCCGCGCCGCGCTATCGCTACGCGCTGGAGAAGCTGTCGTTCACCGGCGAACCGGTCGACGACGAGACGGCGTCCTTCGTCGAGTCGACGTTCGGCGCCCCGCTCTGCAGCATGTACGGCACGACCGAGATCGGCGTGATCCTGGCGGCCTACCCGGGCGCTCCCGATTTCGCCGTCAAGCGCGGATCGCTCGGCAAGCCCGTGCCCGGCTGCCGGGTCGAGGTCCAGGACCCTTCCGGCAAGCCATGCCCGCCCGGCGTGACGGGAGAGATCAAGGTCTGGCGGCGCAACGCCTGGCTGCCGACCAAGGATCTCGGGCGGACCGACGAGGACGGCTACTTCTATCACGGCGGCCGGGCGGACGACGTCATCATCTCGGCCGGATGGACGATGAGCGCCGTCGAGATCGAGGACGCGATCCTCAAGCATCCCGACGTCCGCGAAGCCGCCGCCATCGGCGTCCCCGATCCGCTGCGCGGCCAGATCGTCAAGGCCTTCGTGGTCTCGGCGCGCGCCGGCGACGAGGCCTTCATCCGCGAAATCCAGGATCTTGTCCGAAGCCGGCTCAGCCAGCACGAATATCCGCGCCTCGTCGCCTTCGCGCCCGAGCTTCCCAAGACCCCGGCCGGCAAGGTGAACCGCAAGGTGCTGCGCGCGCGCGAGCAGGGCGCCGCGACAGAAGCTGCCTGAACAATCCGAAGAAGAGAGGACCGTCAATGACCATCACGACCGAGCGCAGTTTTCCCAAGATCACGCAAAAGGGTCTGGACGAACTGCGCCAGAGAATCGGCGTCAAGATCGGCCAGACCGCCGAGCCGTGGTGCTACGAGGCGACGCGGGACAACATCCGCCACTACGCGCACGGCATCGGCGACGACAACCCTCTCTGGTGCGTTCCCGAATACGCCGAGAAGACCAGCCATGGCGGCATCATCGCACTGCCGAGCTTCCTGTTCGCCACGAGCCGTATCGTCTCGGGCTACGTCGGCGGCCTCGCCGGCGTCCATGCCATGTGGTCGGGATCGGACTGGACGTGGCACAAGGCCGTCCGTCGCAACGACACGATCTCAACCGAAGCGTGGCTGAAGGACATCGTCGAGCACCAGACGCGCTTCGCGGGCCGGGCGATCCAGCAGACCTATCACGTGGATTTCTACAACCAGCACGGCGACCTGGTCGCTGCGGCCGATAGCTGGTGCTTCCGCACGGAACGGGACCACGCCCGCGAGCGGGGCACCAAGTACAAGGACGTGAATGCGCGCGCCCCGCGTCGGTACACCGAGCAGGAGCTGAAGGACGCCTACCGGCTCTACGCAGACGAGAAGATCCAGGGCGCGGTGCCGCGCTACTGGCAGGACGTCGCCGAGGGCGAGGCGCTGCCCGTGATGATGAAGGGGCCGATGACGGTGACCGGCTTCATCGCCTACGCCCAGGGTTGGGGCGGCCTCTACATCCGCGCCAACAAGCTGGCATGGAAGCTGATCGATGCGCATCCCGGCACCGGCATCACGAACCGCTTCGGCATTCCCGACTGCCCGGAGCGCGTGCACTGGGAGGAGGAGTTCGCCCACGAAGTGGGCGCGCCAGGCGCCTACGACTACGGTCCCGAGCGCAGCTCCTGGCTGACGCACCACATGACCAACTGGATGGGCGACGACGGCTTCCTGCGCCGCGCCACCTGCAAGATCCGCCGTCACAATCCGGCGGGCGACATGCTCTTCATCAAGGGCAAGGTGAAGCGCAAATACATCGAGGACGGACGTCACCTCGTCGAGATCGAGCAGGAGGCGCACAACCAGAACAACGAGCTCTCCGTGCTGGGCACCGGAGTCGTCGAACTTCCGGTTCGTACCTGAGGCAGCATGGCCGGATCCGTTCTCCCGAACGGTGCCCTGACCGGGCGGCGCATCGTGGATCTCTCGCGCGTGCTGGCGGGACCGCTTTGCACGCAGATGCTGGCGGATCACGGCGCCGACGTGGTCAAGATCGAGCCGCCCTCGGGTGACGAGACGCGGCACCTGGGCCCGCCGTTCGATGCGGCGGGCCAAGCGGCCTATTTCGGTGCCCTCAACCGTGGCAAGCGCGCGCTGGCGCTCGACCTGTCGCGGCCCGAGGGGCGGGTCGTCCTGGAACGCCTGTTGGAGGACGCCGACGTGCTGGTGGAGAATTTTCTCCCGGGCACGCTGGAGCGCTGGGGGCTCGGCTACGCCGACGTCCTCTCCGTTCGCTTTCCGCGCCTGGTCCACTGCTCGATCTCGGGCTTCGGCGCCGACGGACCGCTGGGCGGCCTGCCCGGCTACGACGCGGTGCTGCAGGCCATGTGCGGTCTGATGAGCATCAACGGCACGCCCGCCTCGGGCCCGACGCGGATCGGCATACCGATCGTCGACTATGTCACCGGCTACAACGCCTTCGCCGGCATTCTCCTCGCTCTCTCCGCCCGCGAGCGGACAGGCGAGGGGCAGCGCGTCGACGTGGCGCTTTTCGACACCGCCCTCGCGCTGCTCGTCCCGCATGCCGCCAACTGGCTGTGCTCGGGCCGTACGCCCGGCCTCCTTGGCAGCGCCCATCCCAACATCGCGCCCTACGACAAGTTTGCCGCCGGCGATGGCGAGGTCTTTCTCGGCATCGTCAACGACGGCCAGTTCCGCCGCTTCTGCCGGCAGATCGCGCGCGAGGACCTGCTGGAGGATCCTCGCTTCCGGACGAACGCCGAACGGCTGCAGCATGTCGACGCGCTCCGGACCGAAATCGAGCGGACCTTGTCGCGTTTCAAGGTCGGGGATCTTTGCCGGGACCTGATGCAGAGCGGGGTCCCTGCCGGCGCCGTGAACACGGTGCCGCAGGCCTTCGCGCATCCGCACGTCGCCCACCGGCGGATGCTGGTCGAACAGGACGGACATCGCGCCGCCGGCATTCCCGTGAAGCTCGGGCGAACGCCCGGGCGGCCGGGAGGCCGCCCTCCGCGCTTCGGCGAGCATGCAAGGCAGATCCTGGCGGAGGCCGGGCTGGAGCAGGACGCCATCGACGACCTGTTCGCCACCGGCGTCCTCGCCGGCAAATGAAGATCAAACGAAGACAATGAAGGAGAGGAAACGATGAAGATGAGAACCATAGCCGGCGTCGTATGTCTGTTGGCCGGGCTGTTGTTCGGTGCCAACGCGATGGCCCAAGCCTATCCCGCCAAGACGGTCAGGATCATCGTCCCGTATCAGGCGGGCCAGGGCACCGACGTGGTGGCCAGGTACCTTGCCGAGCACCTGACCAAGTCGCTGGGTCAGACCTTCTATGTCGACAACAAGCCCGGCGCCGGCGGCAACATCGGCACCGAGGCCGGCGCTCGCTCCGCACCGGACGGCTATACGCTGACGATGGGAACGAATGCCACGCAGAGCATGAACCAGTTCCTGTACGCCTCCGTGGGCTACGACCCGGAGAAGGATTTCGCCCCGATCATCCTCGTCGGCATGTTGCCGATGGTGATCGCGGCGAACCCGTCCTTTCCGGCGAACTCGATCCCCGAGCTGGTGGCCGCCGCCAAGACCAGGCCCGACAAGATCAACGTCGCCCTGCCGAGCACGAGCGCGCGCCTGGTGTTCGAACTCCTGAAGGTCCGCACCGGCGCGCCGCTGTTCGGCGTTCCCTACAAGGGTTCGGCGAGCGCGATGACCGAAGTGATGGGCGGGCAGGTGCAGCTCACCATCGACACGGTCACGGCAACCCGCGGCCACGTCGCGTCCGGCAAGCTCAAGGCGCTCGGCATCACTACGCTCAAGACAAGCGAGCTGCTGCCGGGCGTGAAATCGGTGGCCGAGCAGGGCGTGCCCGGCTTCGAGATGTCGCCGTGGGTCGCCCTCTACGCGCCGCACGGCACGCCCCAGCCGATCGTCGACACCCTGAATGCCGAGGTGAAGAAGATCCTTGCCCGTCCCGAGACGCGCCAGCGCATGTCGCAGCTCGGCTTCGAGCCGGTCGGAGGCACGCCCGCCCAGTTGGCCGCGTTCGAGCGGCAGGAGCGGGCCAAGTGGGGGCCGCTGATCAAGGCGGCCGGCCTCAAGGGCAATTGAACGGCCGGGGTTGAAGGAAGACGCCGGGAGCTGTGGCCGAACTCCCGGCGTCGTGGCCGCATGCCGCAACCGGCCCTCAACCGCTCCCTTGCACGCCGGCGCTGGTCCGGGCAGTTTGACCGAGGCATGACCGTACTTTCCTCCCAGATCGACACCCGCTCCGAGAGCTTCAAGCGCAACGCCGAGGCGATGCAGGCCCAGATCGAGGACCTGCGCCGCCGAACCGAGCAGGTCCGGCTGGGCGGCGGCGAGGCATCGCGCCAGCGTCACGTTTCGCGCGGCAAGCTCCTGCCGCGCGAAAGGGTGCGGGCGCTGCTCGATCCCGGCTCGCCGTTCCTGGAACTGTCGCCGCTGGCCGCGATGGGCATGTACGACGACGAGGCGCCGGGTTCCGGCGTGATCACCGGCATCGGCCGGGTGAGCGGCGTCGAATGCGCCATCGTCTGCAACGACGCCACGGTGAAGGGCGGCACCTACTATCCGATGACGGTGAAGAAGCACCTCCGCGCCCAGGAAGTGGCGATGGAGAACCGGCTTCCCTGCATCTACATGGTCGATTCGGGCGGCGCCAACCTGCCGCAATGGCCCGAGGTATTTCCCGACAAGACCCACTTCGGCCGCATCTTCTACAACCAGGCCAACATGTCTGCCCAGGGCATCCCGCAGATCGCCGTCGTCATGGGATCATGCACCGCGGGCGGCGCCTACGTGCCGGCGATGAGCGACGAGACCGTCATCGTACGCAACCAGGGCACGATCTTCCTGGCCGGGCCGCCGCTGGTGAAGGCCGCGATCGGCGAGATCGTGAGCGCCGAGGAGCTGGGCGGCGCCGACGTCCACGCCCGGACCTCGGGCGTTGCCGACCACTATGCCCAGAACGACAGCCACGCCATCGGCCTCACGCGCCGCATCGTGGCCAATCTCAACTGGAAGAAGTCTCCGTCGACCTCACTGCTGCCACCGCGCGAGCCCAAGTATGCCGCCGACGAGCTCTACGGCGTGGTGCCGATGGACACGCGCACGCCCTACGACATCCGCGAGATCATCGCCCGGCTGGTCGACGGCAGCGAGCTCGACGAATTCAAGCACCTCTACGGCACGACGATCGTGACCGGTTTCGCCCGCATCTGGGGCTATCCCATCGGCATCGTCGGCAACAACGGCATCCTGTTCAACGAATCGGCACTGAAAGCCGCGCACTTCATCGAGCTCTGCGGCCAGCGCGGCATTCCGCTGCTGTTCCTGCAGAACATCACGGGCTTCATGGTCGGCAAGAAGTACGAGGCCGGCGGCATCGCCCGCGACGGCGCCAAGATGGTGACGGCGGTCTCGACCGTGAACGTGCCGAAGTTCACCGTGATCGTCGGCGGCAGCTACGGCGCCGGCAACTACGGCATGTGCGGCCGCGCCTATAGCCCGCGCTTCCTGTGGATGTGGCCCTCGGCCCGCATCTCGGTGATGGGCGGCGAGCAGGCGGCGAGCGTGCTGGCCACCGTGCGGCGTGACAATATCGAGGCCAAGGGCGGGACGTGGTCGAAGGAGGATGAAGAAGCCTTCAAGCAGCCGGTCCGGGACGCCTACGAGCGCGAGGGCCATCCCTACTACGCCACGGCGCGGCTGTGGGACGACGGCATCCTCGATCCGGTCGACACGCGCATGGCGCTGGGCCTGGCCCTTTCGGCCTCGATGAACCAGCCGATCGGCCCGACCAGGTTCGGCGTCTTCCGGATGTGATCGGAGAATGACGTCTTCCATTATGACAAGGATCGAGGCGGGCGTGGCGACGCTCACCCTCAACCGGCCGAAGGAGATGAACGCCTTCGACGCCGACACCGCGCGCACGATCGTCGAGGCGGTCGAGGGCTTTGCCGCCGACACCGACGTGCGGGTGCTGGTGGTGGCGGGCGAGGGACCGTCCTTCTCTGCCGGCGGCGATTTTAACTGGGTGCTGACCTGGCCCAGTCTCGACGCCATCACGCGTCGGGTCGGGGCCGATGCCATGATGGGCGCGGTCCAGGCAATCTACGACTTCCCCAAGCCCTCGATCGCCCGCGTCCATGGCGCGGCAGTGGGCGGCGGCGTCGGCCTGATGCTGGCCTGCGATTTCGCCATCGCCGCCTCGGGCGCGCGCTTCGGCCTCACCTCGGCGCGCAATGGCCTGCTCGCGGGCATCGCCATTCCGGTGCTGATCCAGGCCGTGGGCCCGCGCGTGGCGCGCCAGCTCCTGATGCATGGTGGCCTGTTCGACGCCGCGACGGCGCTGCGCCTCGGCCTGGTCGATCAGGTGGTCGAGGCGGACGCGCTCGACGAGACAGTCGCGACGCTGGCGGGCGAACTCCGGCGCGGCGCGCCTTCGGTGCAGGCCCTGGTCAAGAAGCTGATCACCGAGATCGACGCGACGCCGCACGATTCGACAGCCGCCGATCTCGTGGGCGAGCATGTCGCCCGTCAATGCGTGACCGAGGAGGCGCTGGAAGGCATGAGCGCCTTCCTGGAAAAGCGCCGGCCGAGGTGGGCAGTATGAGAAAATTTCTATTCGCTTTGTCGCTCCTGGTCGCCACGCCGTGCTGGGCGCAGCCGGAGGCTAGGCTGTTCGCGGCCGGCAAGGTGTTGGAGTTGGTCGGGCCGACGCTGGCGCAGGCCGTGATTGCCGTCGAACTCTGCGGTATCGGCGACGTGGCGCCCTGGAAGAAGGCCGTCGCCGCCATCGACCGCCGCCAGGCCCGGTGCATCGCCCAGGATGCGACCTGGAAGGGACTGACGGAAAAGCCCGATGCCCCGGCCGGCACGTTTGCCTTCGACTCGTTCATGAGCACCCGGGGTGTCGAGGCGCGCGCCCAGGGAGCCGCCTCCTATTGCGGCCGGGTGCCCTGGAAGATGGTTCTCGTGCCAGGTGCTGCCACGGAACAGGCCAAGGAGGCGTTTCTGCGCGAGCAACCCAAGATCACGCGCGAGGCGCTCGACGAATTCGTCGCGTGGGCGGACTGGGTCCGCGCGCTGGGCGACGACCCGCGCTGGATCGACGCGCCGTGCACGGAATTCTGGCCGGCGTGGCCGAGATAAGGTGGCAATGTTCTCCAAGATCCTGATCGCCAACCGCGGCGAGATCGCCTGTCGCGTCATCAAGACGGCACGGCGGCTCGGCATCAAGACCGTGGCCGTCTACTCCGACGCCGACCGCGGCGCGCGCCACGTGGCGATGGCCGACGAGGCCGTCCATATCGGCCCGTCGCCGGCGCGCGACAGCTATCTCGTGGCCGAGAAGATCATCGAAGCCGCCAAGCGCACCGGTGCCGAGGCGATCCATCCGGGCTACGGGTTTCTCTCCGAGAACGCCGGCTTTGCAGAGGCCTGCGCCAAGGCCGGCCTCGTCTTCATCGGCCCGCCGCCCGCCGCCATCCGCGCCATGGGCTCCAAGAGCGCAGCCAAGAAGATCATGGAAAAGGCCAGGGTGCCGCTGGTGCCGGGCTATCACGGCGACGATCAGTCGCCGGACTTGCTCGCGAAAGAAGCCGTCCGGATCGGCTTTCCGGTGCTGATAAAAGCCTCGGCCGGCGGCGGCGGCAAGGGCATGCGCGTGGTCGAGGACTCGACCAGGTTCGCCGACGCCCTCGCGGGCGCCAAGCGCGAAGCCAAGGCCGCCTTTGCCGACGACCATGTGCTGATTGAGAAGTACCTCACGCGGCCGCGTCACATAGAAATCCAGGTCTTCGCCGACGGCCAAGGCGGCTGCCTCTACCTCTTCGAACGCGACTGTTCGATCCAACGCCGCCACCAGAAGGTGATCGAGGAGGCGCCG